>WUUC01120865.1_pt1 | contig 10297 bp, 7 predicted proteins | sample 6278441 | NCBI WGS metagenome assembly WUUC01 (sample SAMN13675441, study PRJNA597444) | soil metagenome | isolation source: soil | place: USA: Washington | collected 2017-10 | reverse complement strand
CGACGGGACCGAGGGCGACGGCGAAGGCGACGAGCTCGACGGGACCGAGGGCGAGGGCGAAGGCGACGACCTCGATGGGACCGAGGGCGACGGCGACGGCGAGGGCGATGAGCTCGAGGTCGTCGACGACTGCGAGGAAGAAGAAGAAGAGGTAGAGGAGGAGGAGCCCGTCGAGGAAGAAGAGGGCGAGGGCGACGATGGCGGCGAGGCCACCAACCACGGCCAGGTCGTCCGGGTCGCCGCCCACTGCGACGTGAAGGGCAAGGCCCACGGCGAGGTCGTCAGCTCGATCGCCCAGGACATGGAGGCGACCGTGGCGGATGCCGAGGCCGCCTGTGAGGAGGCCATGGCCGCGGCCGAAGCGGACGGGGCCGCCGAGCGCGGTGGCAAACCCGATAAGGCGGACAAGGGCGGCAAGCCCGATCACGCCGGCAACGACAAGCACTCCGACGACGGCTCCGACGACGGTTCCGACGTCTCGTCGAGCGTCGGCTCCGGAAGCGAGTCGCCCGGCAACGGCAACGGGAACGGGAATGCCAAGGGCAAGGGCAAATAGCGGGTAGTTCGAGTCGGGATCCGGCGCCCCGCGGCGAAAGCCCGGGGCGTCTCCGCGTCCGGAGCCAGGGTCTGGGACGATTGAGCGATGGGCATCGTGCGGAAGGCGACTCGAGCGCTCTTCCTCGCGTGCTTGGTGCTGGGTGTGGCCGCCGTGCCGGCGGGCGCCCAGGCCACGCATGAGATCGACGTCGTCGAGGTGCGCGGCGTCATAGATCCCCCGACGGCCGATTACCTCCGCACCGAGCTCCGTTCTGCCGAGGAGCGTGAGGTACATGCGCTGGTGATCCAGCTGGATACTCCGGGCGGTCTAGATTCGTCGATGCGCGACATCATCCGGGAGGTCGCGGGGTCCCGCGTCCCCGTGGTGGTCTGGGTCGCCCCCCGGGGAGCCAGGGCGGCCTCTGCCGGAACCTTCATCGCGATGGCCGCCCATCTCGTGTTCATGGCGGAGGCCACCGAGATCGGCGCCGCCAGTCCCGTGAACCTCGGCGGAGGGCCCGACTCCACCCTCGACCGGAAGGTGACGAACGACGCCGCCGCCTTCATCGAAGAGCTGGCGCGAACGCGGGGTCGCAACGTGGAGTGGGCGAGGTCGGCGGTGATCGACGCGGCCGCTATCGGGGCGACGGAAGCAGAGGAGATCGGCGTCATCGACGGCAAGGCATCATCTTTGCGTTCCGTCCTGGAAGCCTTGGATGGAAGGCGCGTAGAGCTCCCCAGCGGCGCGGTGGAGCTAGACACATGGGACCCCTCCGTACCCGGTCCGAACGTCGACGTGAATTTCAAGGACATGGGCCCTCTGCGTCAGTTGTTGCACATCGTCACGGATCCCGAGATCGCCTTCCTGTTGATCCTGATCGGGTTCTTCGGTCTCATCTTCGAGCTCTACAACCCGGGCATAGGCCTCGCCGGGATCCTCGGAGGCATCGCCCTGATCCTTGCCTTCTATTCGCTCTCCGTCCTGCCTACGAACTGGGCCGGCGTGCTGCTGATCGCGCTGGCGGTGGTCTTCTTCCTGGTGGACCTCCATGTGGCGGGTCTGGGCGTGTTCACCGTCGGTGGGCTCGTGGCTCTCGTCCTCGGCGGCCTGCTCCTATTCTCGGGCGCGCCAGAAGCTCTTCGCTTGAGCCCGTGGGGCATCGCGCTCGGGGTTGCGATCTCGCTGCTGTTCTTCATCTCCGTCATGACCGCGGCCCTACGCGTGCGGTTGCGCCGGCCGATCACGGGCGAGGAGGGGATCATCGGCACGGTGGGCGAGGCTCAGACCGACATCGCCCCCGAGGGCACCGTCATGACGAAGGGAACGCTATGGCGCGCCCGGACCATGGAGACGGGTATCGCCGCCGGGGCGAGGGTCAAGATCATGGCCAGTGAGGGCCTCGTGCTCCTTGTAGAGCCGATGCACGAGCAGGGGGAGCCACCCGCGTAGGCGTAGGCTCCACAGCGACGACGAGCTGGGAGGGACTAATGAGTTGGGCGATAGTGGGGGCCGTAGTCGTCTTCGGACTGATCCTGTTCGCAAGCGCCATCCGGATAGTCCAGGAGTACGAACGAGGTGTCATCTTCCGATTGGGCCGGGTCGTCGGGGCCAAGGGTCCCGGCCTGTTCTTCATCATCCCCATCATCGACCGGATGGTGAAGGTGAACCTGCAGATCGTCACGCTGGACGTCCCGCCGCAGGACGTCATCACGAGGGACAACGTCACCGTGCGCGTGAACGCGGTTTGCTACTTCCAGGTGTTCCATCCGGTGAAGGCCGTCGTGGAGATCCAGAATTACCTGTTCGCGACGTCGCAGATCGCTCAGACCACGTTGCGGGCCGTGCTGTCCAAGGTGGAGTTGGACCAGATCTTGGGCGAGAGGGATCGCCTCAACCAGGATCTCCAGCGGATCATCGACGACCTGACCGATCCATGGGGAGTCAAGGTCGCGCTCGTCGAGATCAAGGACGTCGACCTACCGGTCGAGATGCAGCGCGCCATGGCGAAGGGAGCCGAAGCCGAGCGCGAGCGGCGCGCGAAGATCATCAATGCGGAGGGTGAGTTCCAGGCCGCAGAGAGATTGGCGCAGGCCGCCGAGGTGATCGCTCGTCATCCGATCGCCTACCAGCTGAGGTACCTGCAAACGGTCACCGACGTGTCGTCGGAGAAGAACTCGACCCTGGTGATTCCCATCCCGATCGAGCTCCTGGCGCCTTTCCAGGCCGCGTTCGGCAAGGACCTTTCGGCCTTCGATCCCGGCGACGGGACCTCTCAACCGAAGAACGGGGGCGGCTCGCCTCCCTCGAGCTGACCACATGAACATCGTCTTCAATGGTTCGCAGCGACCAACCCTGGGGGCCGAGATCGAGGTTCAGATCGTCGACGAATCCGGCGCGCTCGCGACCGACACGGCGGCGACCAAGATCCTGTCCGAGCTCGACGATCCCGCCGCGTACAAGCACGAATTGCTCGAGTGCACGATCGAGGTCATCACCGGCATCTGTGACACCGTCGACGACGTCCGCAAGGACATGGGGACCAAGGTAGAGCGGCTCGTCGAGGTTGCGGAGGGCCAGGGATACCGCATCACGTGCACGGGGACCCATCCGTTCTCGCCGTGGGCCGATCAGACCGTTTCCCCCGATCCGCGCTACCACCAGCTGATCGAGCGCTGCCAGTGGGCCGCTCGGCGGCTGTTGATCTTCGGCGTGCATACGCATGTGGGTGTGGGCTCCGGTGAGGAAGCGATCGCGATCTCCAACAGCCTCGCCACGTTCATCCCTCACTTCCTGGCGATCTCGTCGTCGAGTCCCTTCTGGCAGGGCCGCGATACGGGCCTGGCCTCCGTGCGATCCAAGGTGTTCGAATCGCTCCCGACCGCCGGCCTTCCGTACCAGCTCGAGAATTGGGGCCAGTTCCAGCGCTTCATGAGGACCTTGATCGGAGCCGGCAGCATCCGCTCGATCCGCGAGGTGTGGTGGGACATCCGTCCACATCCCAGCTTCGGCACGCTGGAGCTGCGCATCTGCGACGGGATCCCAACGATGCAGGAACTGTGTGCGGTGGTGGCGCTGTCACAGTCGATGGTCGTGTGGCTGGGCGACCGGTACAACGCCGGGCACGAGCTCCCGCGTCATCAGGCCTGGACGATCCGCGAGAACAAGTGGCGGGCCGGCCGATACGGTCTCGAAGCCGAGATCATCCGCAACGAAGAGGGTGACCTCATCTCGATCAGGCGTTCGATCGACGATCTCCTCGAGGACCTGGGGCCGGTCGCCGACCGGCTGGGCTGCGCGGATGACCTGCACAACATCCATGCGATCCTCGAACGCGGGACGTCCGCGACGCGTCAGAGGGAGGTCCACCAACGGACGGGGCGGCTCAGCGCCGTCGTGGAGGCCTTGGTCGACGAGATGAAGAACGGCGAACCGGCTCCACTGCCGTCCGACGATCTGGTGGGGGGCGCGATAGGCCGGGGCGAGCCGTTGACCGGCGAGATGCGTTCGATCTAGTCGGGCGCGTGGGGGCCGAGGATCCTTACGTCTCCGCGGCGGCGCGTGACCCCGATCGAATCCAGCCACTCGCATAGCGGCACCGCGTATTTCCTGCTGGTGTGGAGGCGGTCGCGGATCTGCGCAACCGTGGCGGTGCCCTGCTCACGTATGAGGGCGGCGACCAGCGCCTTAGCCTCCTCCGCGACCTCGGCCGCGAGATGGAAGTCCCCGATCCGGACGAGTGCTCCTTCTTCACCCAGCGCTCGGAGGAGCTCCGGCTGGGTTCCCAGTTCCTTCGTCATCGGGGGTTCGAAGCGCGCGTCCCGGAGGCGCCGGATCAGTCCATCGCGCTCCGTCGTCTCGGCATCGCTGAGCCCGACCTCGTGCGACGCCAAGCGCACGGTTCCGTCGTCCTGTTCGACGTCGGACGCGCGCTCCAGGAGGCCATCGAGGACCTCGGGCTCGACGGCCAACTCGGCGCGGAGCGCTTCACGATCCATGCCCCGTTCGAGACGGTGGGTTCTATGGTGCGCAGCCAGTCGTTCCCGAAGTTCGTCGAGCAACCGTGCGAGGCGGTCGGCGGATACGAGCCAAGGTCCCATCTGCGGGATGTCGAAGACATGGGGATCCAGGTTGAGTTGCGCTTGCAGACCATCGGCGCGCACCGAACCAGAGGCGGCGACGTACGCCCTGGCAGCCGCGGCGTCGTCGGAGGCAAGCGCGGTCAGTAGTTTCAATCGCTCCGTGTCTCTCTTCGACGTCGGATCCGCCATGGGATCGAGCACGATCCCGCCCCCGACGGTCACGACACGTCCCGCGTCGCGTATCACGAACCGGTCGCCGCGCGTGAGTGGAAGGGGATCGCGTAACCGCACCTGAGCGAAGGCGCTCTCTTCGGACCGGACGCGATCGGCGCCCAATAGCTTGAGCTTCACGGGCATCTCGGCAGATCCCGCGTACAGCAGCCATGAGCCTTTGTCGCCGACGGCGAGGTCTTCTCCCGTCCGCAGATGACGGATCACGCGAAGCTCCACATCGATCACGCGAGCCGGGACCCAGGAGCCCGGGCGCACCACGGCATCTCCTCGACGCGCTCCCTGCCGCTCGAGGCCTGCAAGGTTGAGCGCGACGCGGTTCCCCGGCCCGATCCGATCGACCTGTTTCTTATGGCTCTGGATCGTGCGGATGCGCGCGCTCCGCCCTTCGGGCGCCAACTCGATCACATCGCCGGCGACGAACTCCCCACCCACCGAGGTCCCGGTCACCACGGTTCCTGCCCCCGCGATGGTGAACACCCGATCCACCCACAGCCGAGGCCGGCCAATGTCTGGGGGAGGAGCCGCCCGCCCCAACTCGGCGTCGAGGGCCGCGATCAGCTCGTCGATGCCCGCCCCGGTGGTGGCCGAGCACGCGACGATCGGAGCTCGCGCCAGGGACGTCGGCGAGAGGCGCTCGCGTACGTCTTCTTCGAGGCTCGTCAGAGCCGGACCATCGACCAGGTCGGACTTGGTCAGAACCACGACACCCGAAGAGATCCCGAGGACGTCGAGGATCGCGAGGTGCTCGGCGGACTGCGGCTTCCAGCCCTCATTCGCGGCGACCACGAAGAGGCACACGGTGATCCCGCCCGCCCCGGCCAGCATGTTCCGAACGAATCGCTCGTGCCCGGGCACGTCGACGATCCCCACCTCGTTTCCCGAAGGCAGCTCGAACCAGGCGAAGCCGAGGTCGATAGTGAGGCCCCGTCGCTTCTCCTCTTCGAACCGGTCGGGGTCCATCCCGGTGAGCCGTTGGATGAGGGCGGACTTCCCATGGTCGACGTGGCCGGCGGTGCCGATGACGTGCATAGGAGCACGATAGCCAGTCGGCAGGCGGCGGTAGGGTCCGGGCCGCCCGCTGCCGGGAACGTCGAAGGGGCCCCCTGGGGAGCCCCTCCTTCGGCCCAGATCGTACCCCGACTAGTCCTAAAGGACTAGTCCCGAGTTGCCGATATCCCCCCTACAGAGCTGAGAACTCTGGACAGAGCCAAGTGGCTGCGCCGGGCCCTCCCCCCGGTTAGGCCGAAGGAAGAAGCGACCGCCGCCCCCGGTCGCTTCTTTCTGTTCCTGAGGACCTTCGCTGCGTGTCGCCAGCTAGCAGGCGGGGTTGACGGTGCACGACGGGCGCGTGGGACGCGGCTCGTCCGGCTCGATCGTCGTCAGGTCGGCATCGGGCGCAACCAGCATCGCGTCTCCGGCGGACTGCTTGATGAAGATCGGATTGCCGACGATCTTCTTGTTCGTTCCCGCTCGCAGCATCGAGTCCCCCGACACGATGAACAGGTTGCCGGTGTGATCGAAGTTCACCGTGAAGAAGTCTCCAAGCCGGCGGTCGCCGCCATCCCCCGACGTCAGGTTGCAGTTCGTGCCGTTGAGGCAGATCTGACCGGAGTGGATCGGTCGTCCGGACGCGTTGACCACGGAGAACTGCGGCGGCACGAATTCCGTCGTGCCGTCCGAGCACGTCACCGTGCTGCCGTGTGCGTTGGTCGTGTACGCCGCGTAGATGTAGAACTCGTTCGGTGCCCCGGCGAGGTTCTGGTACCAGACGACCGCGACGCGTCCGTCATCACCGGCGATCACCCACGGCCATAGGGCGTCGCCCTCCGGCGTCGGGATCGCGACCGGCTCGTCGGCCCATTGCCAGTCGGCGGGGTCGTCCGACGAACGGTCCAGGTAATTGAACGTCACCGAGCCGGACGGCGTCGAGTCGGTCGCCGACTGGTAGCCGCCCGCGGCAGCACGGTAGACGTGACCGGCGCGGTCGACGCCCGTGACCTGGAAGAAGTCCGTGCTTGGGCCCAGACTCGCGCCGGGGTACCTGGCCCAGGTCTTCCCGTCGTCGGTGCTGATCGCGACACCGGTGCCCGAGGGCCCGATAAGACCGGTGCTGAAGTTCTTCGGGTCGTTCAGGATCTTCGAATCCACCGCGACCTGGTTGCCCTGACCCAACAGGCTCCACGTGAGGCCGCCGTTGGTGGAGCGCCACAGCTGCTTCGGCAGGTTGATGTAGAGGAAGACCTCCTCCGCGTCGCCGCCTGTCACCCACGGCCGGTCGCCAGAGCTGACCTCGAACACGCCGCGGCTGTAGGTCTGACCGTCGTCGCCGCTCGAGAAGACCGCGACGTTCGCGAGGTCGATCTCGGTGTTGTAGATGCGACCGCCCTTGTCGATCGCGAAGTCGGGATCGGAGAACCCCGTCGACGTCGCGGTGTGCGGACCGGCCTCCAGGCCGGCCAGTCCGATGAACTTCCACGTCTGACCACCGTCGGTCGACCGCCAATTCAAGGTCTGGTTCGTGTAGTTGTTCAGGAAGTCGGCCGGGTCGGCGGGGTTCTGGGCGTTCTTGTAGAGGTGTGTGGTCCCGGCATGGGCCGAGACGCTGATGGATCCATCCTGCGCCACGATGCTGACCGGCTCGCCACCCGCTCGAGCGGTGTCGATGTAGGTGGGCTCGGCGAACCCGAGCTGGGCGGGAGCGGGCGAAGGACACACCCGATCCGCGGTGTCCATCGTGCCGGCCGACACGACCTGCGTGCCCGAGAAGGCGATGGCCGATACGACGGTTAGAACGAGGAGACGTGCGCGCATCCGATCCTCCAGATCGTTGGAAAGATTCCTGTTACCGGGTGATTCGGCGGTGTCCTAGGACCCGCCTTTGTGCACTTGCACGAAGGCAGTCGTCCTGAGGGGCCCCGGCCCCCAGCGGAGGCGGTTCTAAGAGACTGCTTCGACGCCCGGGTCGATGGCGATCTCTTTGGGCTGAGCGATCGTCCGGTGGAGCTTGTGCCGGATGCGCTGAGCGGCGTTGTCGACGGACTTGATGCTGCGGTCCAGTAGGGAAGCGATCTCCGTATAGCTCTTGCCGTCCAGGAGCAGCTCTATGACCTGTCGTTCGAGCGGGGATAGGAGCTCGTCCAACAAGCCGGCGAGATGGCTCTCCTCCTCGGCCCCGATCACGAGGTGGATCGGGTCGTCGCGGTGTTCCTCCATGTCTCGCCGGTCCAGGATCGAAGTGTGCTCCTCGTCGTCGTGGGACCGGCCGAAGATCGACATCGAGAGGTTGAGGGGCGAGTGCTTGTGCCGGGTGGCGCCTTTGATCGCGGTTATGACCTGGCTGCGCATGCACAGCTCCGCGAAGGAACGGAAGGAGACTTCTTGGTCCGGCTTGAAGTCCCGGACGGCCTTGAACAACCCGATCAGCGATTCCTGGATGACGTCCTCGCGATCCGCTCCCATCAGGAAGTACGAGCGGGCCTTGGCCTTAGCCCTGCCACGGTAGCGACGGAAGAGCGCCTGCAGGGAGGAGTCGTCGCCGTTCTGAGCGCGGGCAACCAGTTCTTCGTCGCTCACTTCGTCCGAAGCGGCTCCGAGACGAACTATCCCGTCGACTTCCATCCCCCCTGATATTAGGCAGTGGAAGAGCGTTTCCCACCACCGAACGCACCGCTCAACACAACTTTGTGCATCTGCACAAACGAGATCAGACTTCTGCTTTCACACCCGTAGGTATGAGGCCGCGTACCTTGGCGAGTCGCAGCTGGACCTCCAGAACGAGACGCGACTCGGCATCCTGGACGTCCAGACCGGTGAGCTTTCGGATCGAGTCCAACCGATAACGCAGCGTGTTCCGGTGGACGTAGAGGCGGTCGGCGGCTTCCTTGAAACGACGAGCGTCCAGATAGGTCTGCAGCGTTTCGAGGAGGCGAGTGCCGTGCTTCAGGTCATGCTCGATGATCCGTTGGATCTCGGTCACGGCCTGGCCACTCTGGTCGAAGTCGATGGGCTCGAGCCACGCGTACACGCCGAGCTCGGAGAAGTCGACCACCCGGTTCGGCCCGTGCTGGCCGTGCCCGACGAGCGTCGCCCAGCGCGCCTCGCGATAGGAACGGAAGATCCCTTCGGCACCAGTCAGGACGCGGCCCGAACCGACCATCACGTCTCCGAGACTCAACAGGCTGCGGGCGTGGAAGAGCAGGCTCGACGCGAGCCGATCCTTGCCCAGATCGATGGAGTCGATGGACTCGACGGCGACGATGACCTCGTCGAACGGAACCACCGTGCCGAGGGGGTCGTGCTCGATGAGCTCGGTCGCTACCAGCTCTTCGAGCTTGCGAGCGATGTCACGGGAGGGAGGAGCCAGGGGGCTGACGACGAGTGCCCGGTACAGGCCCGACAGGTCGAGGCCGGTCTCTGCTGCCTCATCGACCGAGATCTCCGGGCGCCCTCCCTGCTGGAGGGTCTGCACGATCAGTTGACGCCGACGACGCTCGGGGTTGCCCGAACGACCTCGCAAGGACGAGTCGATGCGGAGGAGGGGCTGGAGGACATTGGGCCACTCGAGGGTCGTGGGGACGAGGAGGATCGGGAAGGGACCATCGCCCTGCGGAAGCTTGTCGGGGGGGTCCTTGAGGGTGCGCTCGTGGAGCAACAGACCGGCGGCGCCCAGTGCCTCCAGCTTCTTCGCCAGTCGAGTGACGGTGGCGAAGGACCGACCGGAGATCCCGCCGAAAGCGACGACGAGGTCGCCTGCCGAAACCCGCTCGAGGTCTTGACGGTCCTCGACGAACACGACGCGTTTCAGTCCGTCGAGGAAGAGGTCGACGGGGATCCCCCGGCCCGAGAGAAAGAGCTTCTCGCCCTTGAGACGCAGTCCCCAGGTCGTCGGTGCCAAGCTCCGTCCCCCGTTCGTCCGCCAAGATCGCCCGTCGCGTAGGTGGTGCTTGGCTCCCAGGTTCGCCGTCTCGGAGGGGTCTCCTTCAAGCGAGGTCGGACTTTTAGTGCATTTGCACGAAGGTCTGCCCTCCGGTACCACAGGATTTCAGCCCATGTTGCTGCTGGAGATGCCCCGGGACGCCGTCGAGACCGAGCCCCAACTCGTCCCGGCGCGATCCGGTGCCGCCACCCGGGCCCGAGCCCTGGCCGCCCTCGCGCTGCCGGTCCACAGCGGTGTGCCGATCTCGGACTCGTTGGGTCTCGGTCGCCAGGCTCTGGAACTGGCGGTAGGGGAGGCGGACCCCGCCGTTCTGGCCTACGCCTCGTCCAACCTCGGCATCGCAGCCCTCGCGGGCGGACGGACGTGGGGATGGTCGCTCGTCGAGCAAGGGCTCTCTGCGGCCCGGGCCGTGGACGATCGACGCGAGGTGACGAGGGTCATCCTCAACGCCGTGACGGCGGCTCTGTGGCTCGGAGAACATCCGCGGGCCCAGAGCCTGCTACAGGACCT
>WUUC01066315.1_pt1 | contig 10297 bp, 11 predicted proteins | sample 6278441 | NCBI WGS metagenome assembly WUUC01 (sample SAMN13675441, study PRJNA597444) | soil metagenome | isolation source: soil | place: USA: Washington | collected 2017-10 | reverse complement strand
GCTCGACCGTCGCCTCGCCCGCGGACGAGAGCACGTGCACGTTCTTGGACAAGATCTCGGCGCGCTGAATGCGCCAGCTGTTCTCGGCCTGCGTCTCGGCGATCTTCTGTTGCGACTGCGCCTGGTGGCGCGAGGTCTCCGATTGCCGGTACTGCCAGATCGACGTGGCGATCAGGCCGGCCGCACCGATCACGAACGAAGACATGAACGAATGATAGGTCTGTATGAACTGACCGATCTTCGACGCGCTCGGGACCCTGCTGAGCCGTTCTGACTTCTCTGCGGTCATGGCGCGGGGCACTACACCAGCCGCTCGGCACGAGCAAGCCGCAGGCGCTCAGGTCCCCATATGGATGCCGCGCAGCGCACGTTCCACGCGCCTCGCGACGCGCTTGGCGCGCTCCACGATGCGCGATAACGCGTCCTCGCCCGCGCTGCGATCCAGCTGCAGCGCGTCGACCGCGGTGCGCAGCGCGCCGAGCTCGATCTCGCTCAACACGAGCTCCGCCGCGCTGGCGTTGCGCCGCGCCTGCGCCGGCGAGCTGGCGCCGACCACGACGCCGGACATCCCGGGCTGAGCGAGCAAGAACGAAAGCGCGATCTCCGAGACGCTGCGGTTGTGCGCCGCGCCGATCGGCGCCATCACGCCATCGACCAGCTTCGCGATACGAGCGAGGTTGGTCGGGTGCCAGAGCGGCCCGCCGCGCCCTGCTGCTCCGCCGCGATGATGCGCGCCGCCCAAGAGGCCTTGCGCGAGCGGCGAGTACGCCAGCACGCCGATGCCCGTCGTCCGCGCGAGCGGCAAGATCTCCACCTCGGGCCAGCGCTCGAGCAGGCTGTAGCTCACCTGATTGCTGGCGAGCGGCGTATCGCCGAGCGCGGCCTGCGCTACCTTCATCTGCTCTGCGCTATAGTTGCTCACGCCGATCGCGCGCAGCTTGCCTTGGCTCTTCAGCTCGAGCAGCGCGCCCATGGTCTCGGCGATCGGCGTGTCGAGGTCCGGATGATGCACCTGCACCAAGTCGAGCACGTCCACGCGCAGCCGCTGCAAGCTCTTGTCGACCTCCGCGCGCACGGCTTGCGGCCGGCTGTTGCGCCGCGCAGCTCGCCGCACCCCTTGCTCATCGTGGAACTCGAACAGCGGCTGCCCGTGCGGCGCCTCCCAGTTGATGCCGACCTTGGTCAGCACCTGCACCTCGTGGCGCCGCCCCGCGATCGCTTCACCGACCAGCTTCTCTACGCGCCCGAAGCCATACAGCGGCGCCGTGTCGATACTCGTAATCCCAGCGTCGATCGCGGCCCGCAGCGCCGTGATACGGGCCTCCGGATCGGTCGAAGGCTCCGTGAACCCCATCGACCCAAACACCACGCGCGATATGCGCAGGCCGCTCGCGCCGAGCTCGCCGTACCGAGACGCTGAAGACATCGCAGCACCGTAGCCGCAATCGCCGCACACGCTCAACGTTCATCGCGTATAACGCAGGCGGAACGAAGGCCGCGCAGCTACACTCACGAGCGACCATGAACAGGCTTGACCGTGAAGTCCTAAAGTGTGCGGAACGTGTCGTGCAGATGTCCCGCGATCGCGCGGGCGAGGCGCTCGACTACAGCGACGGCAGCATCGCGATCGTGGAAGAGATGCTCGCCGAAGCCGCCGCGCACGCCCGGCGAATGCCCGAAGCGCAACTGCGCCGTCTATCGCAGGACATCGGCTGTTACATCCTCGAGGTCGCGCGCAGAAATCACGGTGGCGCGTACGTGTGGGCCGCCGATCGAAACGAGCCATCACTGCACGTCGGGGAGCCGCAATTCTCCATCACCTTGTTTTGTTGGGACAAGGTCTACGGCCGCTTGCGCGGCGAAGACGCGCACGGAATCCCGGCTTTCTACGCGGGCTACGTGGAGCGCGTTCGCCAAGCCAAGCCGGGCGACCGCGCCGCGTTCGTTTAGCTCTTTTTCGCTTTGGCGCGCGCGAGCTTGGCGCTGGCCTTTGCGGGCTTGGGCTTCGCGGGCTTGGGCTTCGCGGGCTTGGGCTTCGCGGGCTTGGGCTTCGCGGGGCGCGCTGCGAGCTCGGCGGCGGTGCGCGACGCGAGCTTCGACATGAACGCGGCGTCATCCCAGCGCTCGTCGCCGATTCGGAAAGCCGGCTTGGCGCCTGGATAGGGGGGTGCCTCGTCGACCTCACCGAGCAGAGCGCGACCCGCTTCGGTGCTCTTCATGAACAGTTGATCGTCGCAGAACAACGCGATCAGCTGCGACTCGCGGTAGATGCCGTACTCGCCGAACATCTTCTTCGACGTCACGTCGCTTCCGAGCTGCTCCACCACGAACGCGACGAGCGAGGCGTTGCTTGCCATTGCTACCAGCCTATCGTGCGCATCACGCGCACAGCCATCCCAAATCGCCACAGCGACGCACGCTCGCTAACGGCACGCGCGGATGGCACGACCTGACCGGTGACTAAACCGCTTTAAGTCGCGCCAGGCGTGCTCTCCGCCTAGTCGTTAGGGCATGTGCACGTGCTTTCGGACTTCGATGCCGCCGGCGACCTAGTCGGTCATGCCCAGGACGCCGACTGCGACGGCGTGGCCGAAGACTATTGCAGCGAATAAGCGCGGCAACACGTGTACACGTATAGCTGTGGTGACGCCGCACTGAGCTGCGTCACGCGCGAGCTCGACGAGCACGGCTCTATCGAACATGAGATTATCGACGACGGCTGCGGGACGCCGGACGACTGCACGATCGTTCGCACCGAGATCCGAGGCAACACGACCACGCTGATCCGCGACTACGGCTGCGACGGCCAGCCTGACTACTGCGACGTCTCGGTCCACGAGTGACCAACGAGATCGGCAGCTACGGCTCCAGGCAGAACGATGGCGCGCCAGGCGCGATGGCCGACAAGTCGAAGCACGTCCAGTCGGCGGGGCACACGCTCGCGTCTTCGACGCAGCCGGTCGCGGTGCAGAAGCCTTCGGGTTGGCCGGGCATGATCGCGCAATAGCTGGCCGCGCTGCACGTGCAGTCGCTGTCCGCAGTGCACGTGGTGCCGAACGCGGCCGAGCTCTCACAGACGGCGGGATCCACGTTGCCGGCGTCTTGCTTGCCAGCGTCCATCGCCGTGCCCCCGATCGGCGCTCCGTACGTGAACAAGCAGCTCGTCACCGGCACGCCGATATCGAACAGCGCGACCAAGTGGTACGTGGTGCCTTCTTCGAGCGCGGGCGCGCGCTTGGTCTCGGGCAACACTTGGAAAGAGCCTTCGGGCGTCGTCCCGTACTCGATGCCGCTGCCGAGCGCATCGGCGCTGGCCAAGACATCGAGCTTCCACAGCGTGCCCTCGGGCATATCTAGATTGGGCGGTACGCCCGGGTTGTCGCTGCCTTCTTCGAGCACGTACACATAGCGCGCGGGTCCGCCCGTCCAGTGCACGATGCCGTCTTCATCGATGCCTTGATCGCCCTCGCACGGCTCAGGCACGGCGATCGAGTTTGCGTAGATCGGCCCGCCGAACGGCGGCACCGCGCGGGCTTCTTCCTCGCTCAGGCCACGCCGCTCCATCTCCGTGCGCAAGAACGCCTGCAAGCGCTCGGTATCGGTGGTCGGTATGCCGGTCAGCGTGCGATCGAAGCCGTTGTTCTCCGCCTTGGGATAGGCGCCGAACGTCGACGAATCCGCGAGGCCGACGAACAGCGCGAGGCCCGCATCGGAGAGTGAGTCGAGCCAGATCGGTCCGAGGCGAATGTCCCAAATGCCCGCTTGCCCGCCGATCTCATCGGAGTCGTGGCAGCACACGCAGGCTGCTGCTTCGACTTGCTCCGTCATCCAGCCCAGCTCGCGCATGAAGTCTTCGTCGTCGAGCCTGGGATCGTTCGGATCGGTCTCGCCGGCCGGAGGTCGCGGCCAAAACGGACGTTGCGTGCGAACGATGTCGCAATCGCCGTAATCAGCGAAGCGCTTGCCCTCTTCGGTGCAGCCTGAGATCGAGATGTTCGTGCAGACCTGGCCGTCCGGCCCTTCGCCGACGTCATCGCCGAGCGGCTCGCTGCAGCGCTCGAACATCGGGATGTACACGCCCGGCTGCGCGTCCTCGCTGCGCGTGATGGGCTCGATGTCGCTACGCAGCGTGAGCGCTTCGCCAGCCTGGGGACTCTCGATCGCATCCTCGGCCATGCCCTCGGATTCATCCGAGCTGCAGCCGAAAAGCAACATGCCCGCCGCGAGCAGCCCCAGAAGTCGCTTCGTGATTGTCGGCATACAGCGGACTCTTGATGCGTACGTTCAGCGCAGCAAGGCACGAAATACCGAGCCGGACGAAAAACCACGGTCTATACCTACGCCCGCGTGAGAGCGCGGCACTGCGCCTCGCCGAAATAGGCCTGCCTTTCCCGGGCGAGGAGCTCGTTCTAACGATGTTCGACTGGTGGCATGAGCGGCGGCGCGATCAGATCCTGGAGCAGCCATTCCCGGATGCCTATCGCGAGGTGATCGAGCGCAATGTGAAGCACTACGGCTGGCTGGACGCGAGCTCGCAGCAGCAACTGCGCGACTTGGTGCAGATCTTCGTCGCCGAAAAAAATTGGGAAGGCTGCGGCGGGCTCGAGCTCACCGACGAGATGCAGGCCACGATCGCGGCGCAAGCGTGCTTGCTCGTGCTCGCGCTACCGCACCGCCTGTACAAAGGCGTCGACTCGATCTTGGTGTACCCGAGCACGGTCCTGCGCCCCGCGGAGCGCCAAGGCGTCTTCACTCGATCGAGCAGCTTGATCGCCAGCGGCCCGATCGCCCTCTTGGGCGAGGCCCACGTGCGCGGTCCGGTCGTGCTGGCATGGGACCGCGTGCTACGCGATGGCAAGCAGCCGCGCGATGGGCACAACGTCGTCTTCCATGAATTCGCGCACAAGCTCGACATGCTCGACAGCCGCGCCGACGGCACGCCGCCGCTCGCGACCGACGAAGAGGTCGAGCGCTGGCAACAGGTCTGCGAGCGCGTCTTCCTCGAGCTGCGTGGGCGCACCGAGCGCGGCGAGCCGACCTTCATCGACGAATACGGCGCGACCAACGAGGCGGAGTTCTTCGCGGTCGCGACCGAGCACTTCTTCGAGCAGCCGCGCGCTCTGCAACGCGCCGAGCCCGAGCTGTACGAGGTCCTGAGCGCGTTCTACCGGCAAGACCCTGCAGCGCGCGAGCCCCAGTGAGCGCACGGGCGCTTCAGCGTTTTGTGCGGTCCCAAATCGCGTGACGATAGTGCTTGTGCAGAACTTTGTCGGCGGTGAGCAAGGGAGCCTCGCGAACGGCCGCATGAGCGACGATGAGGCGATCGAATGGATCGCGAGTGAAGCTCAGATGCTCTGCGTGCGCGATGAGCTCGCGCAGTGATATGTCGTCCACTTCGAGGCCGATGCGCACGGCGAGATCTTGCACGACGCGGGCGGCTGGCTCTGCAATGCGCTTGATCTCGTGCAGATACTGCAACTCCAGCACGACCAATGGAGATGCGACGATCGTTGCGGCTTCGAGTCGCTCGCGTGCCAGCTTCGGAAAGCGTTCCGTGTCACCCGCGTATAGCCAGACCAAGACGTGGGTGTCGACGTGGATCAGCTCTTCCATTCGGAGGACCAATCGAGGTGCACGATGCTCGAAGCATCACCACGGACGAAGCCTGGTCGCTTTTGCAGGCGGTCCAGCTTGGAGCGTGGCGCTTCCGCGACGATCCGAATCAACCGACCTTTACGCTCAACCTCGAGCGCAGCGCCGGTCTCGATGACCTCATCGAGCAACTTATAGACGTTGGCTCGCAGCTCGGACGCGGTCACGATTCGACGAGGTTTGCGGGGCATACGTACGACGTTCTAGCGCCGTACGTACGCATCGTCAAAGAGGCTTCCGCAGCCTCAGAGCCACGGCTCGTTGCCGAGGAGGATAGGCCCCTTGAGCAGCAGGCCCAGCTCGCCGACCCAATCGGCGTGCTCGCCGAGCAGCCAGGACGAGCGGAAGTACGCGGTGACGATGCCGAAGGTGAGCATCGGGCGGACGGCGATGCCGTGCTGTGGCGACGCGTCTGCTCCGAACGTCGCTACGTATCCCCCGTCGAGGCCGAGAAAGCGGATGCCCAGCTCGGGGCCGAAGCTCACGCGCGTTTCGTCGACGGAGAACGCGTGGCCGGCATCGAGGTACGCGCCTATCCAGAGCGCGTCGCTGACATTGACGAAGCTCAGCTCGCCGCCGAGCACGAAGCTGGCGTGCTCGCCGCGATCGAGCTGCGCGGCGAAGCTCGGGCCGAGCATGAGATAGCTGCCGTCGTAGCCCATCACCCCGTGTCGGCTCGAGGGCGTGTCATGCACGGCAGGCGGCGGCTCTTGAGCCGCGGCGGATGCTGAGCCAGCGAACAGCACGAACGACGCGAGCGATAGGTGGTTCAACGGCTCGATGGTACCGCGGGCAGCACGGCCGGCCATCGAAACACGAGCGCGCCACCGACGGGGAGCGCGCGCCACAGCGGCGCGAGCGCGTCCAAGCGCTTCACGACTCGCTCCACTTGCGCGGCTTCTGCGTCGGATGTGGGCTCAGGTGCCTTGCGCAACGGATCCGGTCGCTGTCCGTGCTGCCTCCGCCAGGCGATGTCGCACAGCGCTGCGAGGCGCTCTGAAGCCGCCATCTCGCGCGCGCCGGCGTCATCGCGCGCCTGCAGCGAGCTCTCGCGCTTCTTGCTCCGCCGCCGCTGCCGCGCGAGCTCTCGCGCCGATAGCGAAGGCGTGGGCTCGCGCAGGAACGTGCCGCCGCCCTTGGCTGCGCGTCCGAAGACGCCCGAGAGCAGCTGCAGCTCGGCCTCGACGATGTAGTGCACGAGGTCGTGCGGGATGTCGTCGTCGTAGCCCGGAGCGGGGCTCATCGTTTGCAGGCCCACGCCGGGGACCTCCAGCTCGACGGCGTAGCGCCGCTCACCGATCCGCTTGAAGCGAGCTTCCACGCGAGCCACTTTGATCGCCGCCCCGCGATCGTGCAAATCGAGCTACGCGCTGGGCTCGAAGCCCGCGACGGTCTCGCGCAGGATCTTTCGCTTGATGCGCTTCTCGATCACGCCGAAGTGGTGTTGCTCGGCTTGGCAGATCAAGGTGAGCGCGACCCCGGTCTTACCGGCACGGCCGGTGCGGCCGATGCGATGCACGTAGTCGTTGGGTGAGCGGGGTAGCTCGAAATTGATGACCGTGGGCAAGTCATCGATGTCGATGCCGCGGGCCGCCAGATCCGTGGCGACGAGCACGCGCAACGCGCCGCTACGGAAGTCGGCCAGACAGCGCGTGCGCTCGGCTTGGCTCCGGTCGCCATGGAACACCGCGGCGGTGATGCCGGCGCGGATCAGCTTCTCCACCAGCTTGTCGCCGCTGCGCTTTTCGCTGACGAAGATCAGCACGCGCTGAGCCTTACGATCCTTCAAGAGCTGAACGGTCAGCGCGCCCTTCTTGGCCTCGTCCACCGCGTAGACGTGCTCTTCGATCTCCGGCGCGGGCTCGGCTGCCAGCTCGATCTCGATCGGCTCGCGCAGGCTCGCTTGGATCACGGCGCGCAGCTCGCTCGGAAACGTGGCGGAGAAGAGCAGCGTCTGGCGCTCGACCGGTAAGAGCGCGCGGACCTCGGCGAGCTCCTCGGCAAAGCCGAGGCTGAGCATGCGGTCCGCCTCGTCGAGCACCAGCGTGCGCGTGTCGCTCAACTGCACCGCGTTGCTGCGGCAAAGGTCGAGCAGCCGGCCCGGCGTCGCGACCAAGATCTCGACGCCCCCCCGCAAGGCCAGCATCTGCGGGTTGATGCTGACGCCGCCGAACACGGCGAGCACGCGCGTGCGGGTCGGGAGCTGCTCCGCGAACGCGCTCAGCGCTTCGCTGATCTGCATCGCCAGCTCGCGTGTGGGCACGAGCACCAGCGCGAAGGCATGGTTGCCGCGCTTGGCGGGCTGGTCGCGATCGCTGATCCGCTGCAGCAGCGGCAAGCCGAACGCAGCTGTCTTGCCCGATCCGGTCTGCGCGCGCGCGAGTACGTCGCGGCCCGAGAGCACCGCCGGGATCGCGGCGAGCTGCACGGGCGTCGGTGTTTCATAGCCTGCGACCTCGACCGCGCGCAGCAACGGCGCACTCAGCCCCAACGAATCGAACGAACCGGCGCTCATCGCGCCCCTGTAACACCAATGGGCAGTGGACTACAGCCACGCCCGCCGCTGACTTTGGTACCTTGCGGCCGGCGAGCCCGCTGTGACGCAGAACCGCAATCCTCCCGACGGCGCGGCTTCGATGCCCGCGGTTTGGCCCGCCACGATCACGTCGGCGGTGCTCGTCGCGCAGTTGATCGCGGGCAAAGCGACGCGCGACGCGCTGTTCTTGACGCACTTCGAGATCGCGCAGCTGCCGGGCGCGATGATCGGTGCCGCGATCTTGTCTGCGCTGTCCGTGCTGGTGGTGTCGCGAGCCTTGAGCACGATCGGGCCGGCACGGGTGCTCCCCGCGCTGTTCTGTGCCTCGGCGATCCTGTTCGCCTTGGCTTTTGGGCTTCATGCGAAGAGTGAGCGCGCGGCGGCGCTCGCGATTTACGCGCACACCGCGGTCATCAACCTCGCCTTAGGCAGCGCATTCTGGTCGCTCGTCAACGAGCGCTTCGATCCTCACACCGCCAAGCGCCTCGTCGGTCGGCTCGCGAGCGCCGGGACGCTCGGCGGTGTCATCGGCGGCTTGATCGCTTGGGGTACGTCGGTCTATCGATCCGTACCCGTGATGCTCGTGCTGCTCGCGGCGATGAGCGCCGTGGGGCTGTGGAGCTCACTTCGGTTCGCGCAGCGCACCCAAAAGCCCGCGCCGTCGACTGCGCTGGTGAACGCCAGCGGCTTCAAAGTATTCGGCGAGACGCCGTACCTGCGTGACGTCGCGCTGCTCGTAACGGCGGCAGCGGCGACTCAAGCGCTGCTCGACTGGCTGTTCAGCGCCCACGCGAGCCACCTCTACGAAGGCGAAGAGCTGCTCCGCTTCTTCGCCGTCTTCAACGTGGCGGTGAGCGTCTTGTCGTTCCTCGCGCAGAGCCTGCTCACGCGCGTGATCCTGGAGAAGCAGGGCCTGGGCGGAGCGATCAAGCTTCAGTCGGCGAGCGTCGCCGCAGCGGTACTGCTCGCCCTGGCTGCGCCGATCTTCCTGCCGGTGCTCATCACCCGCGTGGTCGAGCAGGTGACGCGCAGCTCGCTCTACCGCTCCGCGTACGAGCTGTTCTTCACGCCGCTGCCGAGCGCCAAGAAGCGGCCGACGAAGATGATCATCGACGTCGGTGTCGATCGGATCGGAACGGCGCTGGGCAGCGCGGGTCTGTTCGCGATCGCGCACTCCGGCGCGAGCCTGGCAGCGGATGCACGGCTCGAGCTCCAGACGCGCATTACGCTGCTCGGCGTGCTCGCGCTGAGCGCCGCTGTGGTCTACATCGCGACGCGCCTGCAGCGCGGCTACGTGGCCGCGCTCGCGGCCAGCTTGCAGTCGGGTGCGATCGCGCTGGCCGACGCCGATGTCGAAGATCTGACCACCAGGACGACGCTCGCGGAGACCAACGCGCAGATCGATCGCCGGCAGCTGCTGGCTCGGATCGAGCAGTTCCAGGCGAGGAAATCGCAGCGGCCGAGCTCGGAGCCATCGTCGGCGATCGAGGCGCTTCGTTCGCAGACGCCCGAGCAGCTCGTGCTCGCGTTGCGAGATCCCGTGTCCGAGGTCCGCGCCGGTGCCGCGCAAGTGCTCGCGGAGCTCACGAGCACATCGAGCCTCGCGCGCGAGCCGCTCGCGATCGCATATCGTGCGCTGCGCGCCGATGACGCCGCGTTGCGCGGCACGGCGCTCGAGTACATCGAGGTCGTGCTGCCGCCGGACATTCGCGAGCGCCTCATGCCGCTGCTCGGCGATGTGAAAGCGCCGCGCAGGCGCCGCCCGCGCGGCTCGAAAGAGCTCGCCGACGAGCTGCTCAAGTCGCAAGTCTAAAGCTCAGTCGAAAGCAGCCGCCAGCTCGCGCGCGGTGGGCCGGGGCTCGGGGTGCTTTTCGAGGCAGCGCAAGACGAGCGCGTCGAGCTCCGGCGGAACCCCGGGCGCATGCTGCGACGGCGGCAGAGGTGTGGTGTGCACGTGATGCGCGCAGACCTCGACGAGGCTCTTGCCTTCGAACGGCGTTCGTCCGGTGAGCAGGAAGTACGCGACGCAGCCGAGGCCGTACACGTCCGCGGGCGGCCCCACCTTCGTGGGCTCGAGCATCGCCTCGGGCGCCATATAGAGCGGCGTGC
>WUUC01122583.1_pt1 | contig 10298 bp, 10 predicted proteins | sample 6278441 | NCBI WGS metagenome assembly WUUC01 (sample SAMN13675441, study PRJNA597444) | soil metagenome | isolation source: soil | place: USA: Washington | collected 2017-10 | reverse complement strand
GATATAGTCATTTCTACTGAAACAATCTCAGGGACTCATGGTGGGTGACCATTTTCTTGGTTCTACTGAGGTGCTAGAGTCGTTGTTTGGAAAACTCAAATTCATGGAGCAGGAACAGACAGCATTTGGTTTTACGTCGTTAGTACTTGCAGCAACGGGACAAGTATTTTCTGGAAAATTAGAGAAGGAAGCAGCCTGTTTTTAAGTAATTTGTTGCACCCCAGGCTGAACCCCTTGATTCCCAAGAGGAAGATGATTTTAATCATTAGATAAATTATAAGGGTTTTATGAAACCTATTAGGTTGAAAGTTTTGATGATTGCATCAAATAGCAAATTAAAAAGCAACATGATACAAAATACAGATAAGTTTTACTTAAAATCAAAATCTCATGAATAATGTCGAAAGTTACCTAGATCCCAATCACTATGATTTAGTGACTCCCGATGGAGCCATTACTGATATCACTCTTTTATCAGATATTAAAGCAGAAGCTATTGTATTCATCCAAAATATTTCTCCTCATTTTGTTGGTTTTCAAATTGAACCTCAATTTGTCTTCTTTAATATCAAAAGTACATTAGCTCAATTAGGTATTAATGGGATCGGTCAAAATTATGAATTAGATTTTAAAAACCGATGTGGGCAGATTAAAGTCTGGCTTGAGGCTATTGGCCCCATTGCAAAAGCTATGTTATATAATTTGCAAGTTGGAGCTTTAATTGGAAGATTATTTGCAGCTGATGAACGTCGTCGCGTGAGAGATCCAGACTACATTGCAAGGATGTTTGGTCGATCGGATCGAAGAGGTCGACCCTTATTATCTCTAGGCGGCTTACATGGTAGCAATGACCTAATTTTAGATAAGATTAACGGACGAACCGTTGCTTATTTAACACTTCAGAACGGACGTGTTGTTTACGATGAGTCAATTTATGGCTTCCTTCCCACCTTAGCAAAAGCTCTTGTGAAAGGTGTCAAAATGCGAGATCTTGTTGGCTTACATCAAGAATGGAAGCCTTTGATGCCTCGTAATATCGAAGAAGGAGAAATTTTATTAGTACGAACACTCCCCCTTCATATTCGAACTGTGTTTGGACATGTTGTAGATGATTTGCTCTCAGCAGGTTATGAACATACATCTGCATCGATTTTACAACCTGATACATTTGCTTCAGGAGATATTTATGAGCTTTATGGAAAAAGCAAACGAGAAATCACAGATATTCCGCTTGAGTTTTATACATTAGAGCCCTATCGCGAACATGTCTTTTTTTCTGATCGAGATCAATTACAAGCTTGTTTAGAAGAAGGCAAAGCATTGTTTGATGCCTTTTCAACCGCTCCAACTCCAATAGAAAACCAGGCTGCTGTTTTTATTGTCAAAGGAGAACAGTTACTAAATTTAAAATCTGACGATTGGATTAGCCGAGAAACCCGTTTACATGAATTTCCTGGATTATTTCATGGAAGTCGACAAGCCTTAATGGTCGAACGGTACATTGAACAACAACCTTCTTATCCTTTTTTAAAAGCCATTGACAATGGAGTGATTACCAGTCAAGGCATCTTACTAACTCGCTATTTTCCCTCACCCTTAATGAAAAGAATGTTATTAAGCGATCAAGTTCAACGCTGTCTAAAGGGAATTTACTTTCAATACCCCTCTTTTTCTCATCAAAATTTCTTTTCAGCAGAAGATCGTGCTCTTTTACATGATTTGGAGAAATTCGCGATCCCTGTCTATTGGGTAGATGAACTGACGAAGACAATCTTACAGTATATTCAAAAGCCAGACCGCGACTCGGGCCTTTTTGTTCCTCTTCATTCCATTGATATGTTTTTAAAATCCACAGTCTTTGGAATTTATGGTTCCAATTTATTAGCAGGAGATTTCGAACATGAACTTCGTACCCTCTTACAGGGGGTTTTAAATATGCGAGATGAAATGCATCATCCCATGTTAAATAAACACACTCCCCTCTCTTTAATTACTGGAGGAGGTCCAGGAGTGATGGAGGTAGGCAATCGTGTTGCAAAAGAACTACAAATCCTTTCCTGTGCAAATATAGTTGATTTTAGACAAAAAGACACTCCCATCATCAATGAACAAAAACAAAACCCTTACGTTGAAGCTAAAATGACTTACCGCTTAGATAAACTGGTGGAAAGACAAGCTGAATTTAATTTAGATTTTCCCATTTTTTTAGTAGGAGGAATTGGAACAGACTTCGAATTTTGTTTAGAAGAAGTGAGACGAAAAGTAGGTGCTGTTGGAGCAATCCCTATCCTTTTATTCGGAACAGTTGAATATTGGAGTAAAAAAATTACAACTCGTTATAAATGTAATTTAGAAAATGGAACAATTAAAGGCTCAGAATGGCTGAGCAATTGTTTTTTCTGTGTACAAACAGCAGAACAAGGACTAAAGGTGTATCACGATTTCTTTCAGGGAACCTTGCCAATTGGAAAAAATCAACCCATTTTTGAAGAGGGATTTGTGATCGTGACTTAAATGGGAATCCATTCCATCCAATTTTATAATCCCTTTTCTCCTTGAATAGCATTGAAGAGAGCCACCTTTAAAAAGGGGGCTAATTGATCGATCGGAAATATGGCATGAGGGTCTATCTGATGAGTTTGTAAAGAGAGGAGATAGTTGGGACCTGCCACTTCTGTTCCATGCACTTCTGTGATATTCCGCCAATAATGACGTGCATAAGTGGGATGTTGTTGTAAAAAAGATTGCACTTGTTCAAAAGTAGGTGTTAATTGGCTAATTTGCTCTCCTTCAACAAAATAATTTTTCCAACCTTGAAAAGCTTTCCTAACAACAGAAGGAAGAGCCTTTTCAGATACAATCTGCAAATCACTTGTTGAATCTATCCGTAAGGTGTTGACCAACTCAGTATATTCTGAAGAAGATTGCGGCCAATTTTGCGGTTTCCATTCTTCCGCTTGATTCAAAAATTCTACAAATTCGGATTGTGGAATAGGACGAGCAATCTCATCGAAAGCTAACAACCGGTCCCATGTATGATACAGAAATAAGACTTCTGGTGGAGCGGAAACAATATTTTCTGCGGCTCTTGGATCCAGGCCTTCTCTTTCCATGTATAAAAATCCGGGTAAATAACCTGTTTTATTTTGAATATGGGCACGCATCAATCCAGAAAATTGCCAAAGAAAATTAGATAACTGTCGATTGGTAACGTTTAAAAAAGGATTTGTCTGAGGATCTGGTTTCCAACTTTGAAAGATTTGTCGAAACCAGCCCAAGCTACCCCAAATGAGGGCTGCAATCACAGTAAGTAAGAATAACCATAGCCAAAAAGGAAACCGTCTTGCTGGAGGTTTTTCTCGAATAAAATCTTTTTCCGATAATTCAGAGCCTTTTCCATTTTCCAACATGTCTTTTTTAAATGGACCTGGAGATTCAAATTCTTGATCATTTAAAAAGGGATCTTGATTCATTGATTTTTTCCTTAGAATCCGTATGAGCCTCGAATACCAACATAATCTGTCCGAATTTTGCAGAATTGTCCTTCTACTGAGTATCCATTATGATATTCTAGAAAAATTCTAAGTTTACGACGTAATCCTGAAAACTTTCCCCATTCAAATCCCGCCACATAAGTTGCATCAATTCGTTGATCAAAGTCAGGCTGATACCGTAAATGAACTCCAATAAATGGTTCTCCATATAAGCGATTACAATAATCTCTATAGCCCCAACGAGGAAAACGCCACTCAAAACCAGCTTCTGAGTACCATCTTGAGCAACAAAATGATTCATCTTGTCTTGCTCTCCATCCTAATAATCCATAGAGGCGAATTTCTTTCGTCCATTGATAAGACACAGCAAAATCTAAAAATTCGGTACTTGGATTCTTGCGATCAAAATGGGGATGATTAAGTAAAAACTCATCACCGATGTGACTAGAAATATGATAGCCTCTTAAACGAAAAGACCAATTTCCTTGTGAATAACAAATTGGAATCCCAACATAATAGTCCGCATTGACTAAGGGAGAAGATTCATGCAAGGGATCGAATACTGCCCATAATGCTCCTTCTAGTTCAATTTGCAAATCTCCTCCCCACCAAATCTTACACCAGCGATAAATAGGTAAGGAATCTCCAAACGACACATCAATCACATTCTTCGTGATAACGCGATCATGAAAGCGCCACCCTGCTGAATAGGTCACTTGGCGTGGATCTGCTATAAAAGGGCGAAAAAGAGGAGGACCTTCTGGTAACCAGACCCCACTTAGGCAGTGAGCTCTGGCATACTCACAATCTGTTTCTGGCTCTGCTCCATACCAACAGCTATCTTTATAAACATCTGGATGGGTTTGACGATAAAGATCAGCATAATCCCCGGTTTGAGTAGAAGAGTTTTCTACATCCTCTGCCTTTCCATCTATCGTTCCAATCAAAATAAAGCAGCTTAGTAAAAAAGCGATTAGATTGTTTGACTTCTTCAACATAACCTTCTCTCATCGAATTTATAAAATTTTTTATCATTTTCAATAATGGATAACAAATTCAAGAGATTCTATGCAAGAAGGTTTTACCTGTTTTTTATTTGCCTCTTTTGGGCTTACAGTGGCAAGGAGCGCCTTGAGCACATCCGCATTGACAGAATGCTTGGCATCCACATCCACAAGAACAGGAATTAGAATGGACATTTTGAGATTTCGGCTGAACACATCCACCTTGGCACGGAGATCCACAAGTACAAGGTTTTCCTTCTGCACATTCTGAACAACAAGCCATGCTGCTAGACATTTCATCATGATGACTTGGTTGATAATAGACTGTACCTTGTGATTGAGCAAATACAGGAGCATGTAAACAACCTAATACGAATAAAAAGCACCACATGACGCGTGACATAAACCCTCCTTTAATAATGGATTGTCAAATAAACTATTTATAACAGCAGTCAAAATTTTCAGCAACTTATGGTGTATCCTAACCACTATACATATAGACTCATTTTGTGGTGTCATGAGTATATACTCTATCTTAATTTTTTTTGATCTGATATACGAAACTTAAATGGTAGATTCCGATTACTTGTATCAACTTTTTAAATGATAGGAGCAATGATGGGAATATTTGACGTTTATCCAGGAGGTCATGGCCGTCGTACAGGTTGTGGCTCAAGAATGATGGGAGCTTTCTTAATTGTCATGATTGCTCTCTTTATGTATTGGACTAATGTGGAAGAAAATCCTGTAACAGGTGAAAGACAACATGTGACGATTTCTCCCAGTCAAGAAGTACAACTCGGACTGCAAGCTGCTCCGCAAATGGCAGCTGAAATGGGAGGAGAGCTTCCAAACAGTGATCCACGCACTCAACTTGTCCAACGGATAGGGAATCAATTAGTGAAAAGCACAAAAGCAGACCAGAGTCCCTGGAAATTTCAATTTCATCTATTGGCAGATCCTGAGACAGTTAATGCTTTTGCTCTACCTGGAGGTCAAATTTTCCTCACCCTTGGTCTATTTAACAAATTAAAAAACGAGGCTCAATTAGCTGGCGTTCTAGGTCATGAAATGGGACATGTGATTCATCGCCATGCAGCTGAACATATGGCAACTGGACAACTTGGACAAATGCTGATATTAGCCACTCAGGTCGGCGCAAGCGATCCTAACAATCCTCATAGTGGTTATGGAGCTGCAATGGTTGCAAATGTGGTCAATCAAATGACTCAACTTCACTATGGACGTCAAGATGAATTAGAGGCTGATCAATGGGGGTTGCTATTTATGTCCCAAGCTGGCTACACGCCTTGGGCAATGGTCGATGTCATGAATATTTTAAAAGAAGCAAGTCAGTCTTCTGGAACGCCGGAAATGCTTCTCTCCCATCCCTATCCAGAAAATCGGGTTGAACAAATCCAAGCGTATTTGAAAGCTCATCCCCCTAGTTCAAATTTAAAAGAAGGAAGAAATTTGCGTGATCTTATCAGATAAGGCACGTAAGAAAATCCACAAACATGAGTAAAGATGGATTCTTGTCGTTGTCAAAAACTGAGCGGTTTCTTCTAACGCTTGCTCTAGGCCTTGGCACGTTTATACAAATTTTAGATAGTACAGTTACAAATGTTTCCATTCCTTTTATTTCTAATGATCTAGGGGTAACTCCAAATGAAGGGATCTGGATCATTACCTCCTTTTCCATTAGCAATGCGATTATGATCATTTTGACAGGTTGGATGGCTAAACGAGTCGGTCATGTACGCCTTTTCATTTGGTCTAATGTATTATTTGCCTTATTTTCATGGTTTTCTGGAATTGCTTGGAATTTTCTTGCTTTAATTTTTTTCCGCACTCTACAAGGTATCTCTGCAGGATCGTTGATTCCCATTTCTCAAACCCTTTTAATTCTCTCTTATCCAGAAGATAAAAAAGGAGTTGCTTTTGGAATTTGGGGGATGATTGTTGTGTTAGCTCCTATTTTTGGACCTGTGATTGGAGGCTACTTAACAGACTACTATGGATGGCCTTGGATTTTTTTCATCAATATCCCTATCTCACTGTTTTCTGCTTGGTTAACTTGGTTCATGATTGGGGATCAAGAAACAGAAAGAGAAAAAATCCCGGTTGATTGGATCGGTTTTTTTCTTCTCGTGACTTTTATTACCTCTTTGCAAATTTTTTTAGATAAAGGCAATGATCTCAATTGGTTTCATTCTCCAATCATTCAGATTCTAGCGATTGGGATAGGTTTGACATTTTGTTTATTTATGGTTTGGAATACCTGTTCCTCTCATCCAATCGTGAATCTTTCTTTTTTTAAAGAGCGCAATTTTACCATTCCAACCTTGCTGAGTGCTGGAAGTTTTCTTATGTTTTTCGGCAGCACTGTTTTGTTGCCTTTATGGCTAGAAACTCAGCTCCATTATTCAGCTTTCTTGGCAGGTCTTGTCCTGATGCCAATTGGCATTTTCCCTTTGCTATTTTCTATTTTGGTCGGAAAATATGTGACTCAAATTGATCCTAGATGGATGACAAGTCTCAGTTTTATTTGCTTTTCTATCACGTTTTTTTGGTTTAGTTTTGCAACAATCAACGTCAGTCCTTACCAGCTCATGCTACCTAGACTTTTCCAAGGAATCGCGATCAGTCTATTTTTCATCCCTCTGATCACAATCGCCTTGTCAAATATTCATCATAAGGATTTAGCCAGTGCTTCCGGTCTTTTTAGTTTTATTCGATTAATTGCAGGGGGAGGAATTGGGACGACTTTGTATGTCACATTGTGGGAGCAATGGGGCGCTTTCCACTATCATCAATTGACCGAAAAACTAAATCTTGATTCATTGAATTTCTCTCTCTTTCCTTCAGAAAAAACAGCTTCCGTATTAGAGCAAATGATGGCTCAACAAGCTTATACCTTAGCCATTAATGAACTTTTTTGGATGACGGGTTGGATTTTTTTAGGTTTAGCTCCCTTTATTTGGTTTTGTAACAAACTTCCTTCCAGCAAGCAATCTGTGCCACCAATTGAGTAAATCCATCTTTTCGAGCTATAAGGAGGATGTCAATCCCTTGTTCCTTTTTTGATTGCTCCCTCTATTTCTTTTAAATAAAAGTCTTTTAAGGTGGGCGCCACTTCTAAATCAATCGCAATTGCAGGTCCATCAACAGAGTTGTCACGAAACATTTCAAAGAAAGACATCACCAGAATTTTTCCATCAAAACATTGAAGAGAATAATTAAGTACATGAGGAAGTTTATACACCTCCAGTTTAGACAAAGAGAGTTGGTTCTGTTCTAAAAAATGTTGAAGAGGTTGATAGGTACGAGCAATTTTTTCTCGCAACTCTTCTTGTTTGTTGTTTGGAAAAAGTCTTTGAATCTCTGAAAAAACCTCTGGTAATTGATCATCCGCTAAAAACAATCGCAATTGACTTTTCGTTTTATTTAAAAATTGAATCAGTTCATCTTCATATTCTTTCACCCATTTATTCCAGTAATAGACCATGATATCGATTGATCGATTCGTTTCCCTAAGAAGATCGGCCCAGGGAATTTGTCTAAACGAAGGATAAAATCCCAAGATAGCATGATGATGAGAGCCAGCTAAAACAGGTGTAGAAAGCTTTTGTATTTCAAACATGCATCCATCATCCTCTTTATTTTCCTACTCTAATTTTTTTTTATTAATTTGCCAACAATTCGTTTTATTCATTGATTTTAAATCCATTAAATAAGAACTTAACCATTAGCTACTAACAAGAGTTCCATTATTTGTAATGGAGATTCTAATATGAATCCTTTAGAAACTCTCCTATTTTCCCTGAAAAAAGCCATGCGTGCTCAAAATCGAGAATGGGCCCGTCAAATTAGCGAACAACCAGGTTATTTGGATCTTTCTGGAGTAGATCTTGATTACATTCTTCATGAAACTGCCTCTTTTTTTCAAGATGTAGATCTAGTTCGACAATTTGCGACTCATCCCAATTTCATTCATTCTTCTTCGGATACAGTAGGTCTTCTTTTAATGGCTGCCTTTCGAATGGATGTAACAGATGTGATTGATCCTCTCATTCATTTTCCACAAATGCAAACCATGTCTTCAAAAATGATGGACTCGCTAGCCATTGAGGCCTTACGTTTTCAAAGTGATCGATTCATTGCTTATTTAGCTCTTATTCCAAATTTTCAAGAGGCATTTGATCGCCATTTAGATGAAATGATCTTATGCGCAATTCGCAATCGCAACCAAAAGTGGATGAGAGAGCTCTTCAATCATCCTTCTTATGATCAAGTCGATCCATATGTATTTCCTGATTTAATTCATTGGGCTTTACAACAAAAAGATTCTTCATTCATTCAACTCATTTTGCAGAAACATCATTTCGATCCACAAAGTGAAGACATTCTACAAATTGAATTATTGGATGTTGAAGCAGAAGAAAAAGAAGAGATCGAAGCTGAGATCATTGAAACTCTCATCTATGAACACCTAGATTATCCACATTTTTCATCCAATATGATTGGCTGGTTAATGCAACAAGCGATTCAATTAGAAAATAAGGAATTATTGAATCATCTAACTGAACATCAGCAATATCTTCATCTTTCTAGGGATAGGATTGCCGATCTGATGATTCAAGCCCTCAATCATCAAACCATCTTGGAGAGCCTGACTCAACATCCTCAATTTCAATTGATTTCTGGAGAAAAATTGGGATTAATTTTAGAAGAAGCCACTCGAGTCAACTTCTCAGATTTAATTGAATCGCTGATCCATCATCCTGCTTTTGATCAAATCCCTGAGGATTCATTTAGGAGACTTTTACTTACAAAGATTCAATCCTCAAGTACTAAATTTTCTTTTTTAACAAGTCCAATTTTCAAACAAAAATACGAGAAAGTGATTGAGGAAATGATTCGACGCAATGAAACAGAAATCATTGATCAATTGTACGCGAACTCCGATTTAAAACATCTCGTCATTCATCAGTTAATGAAGTACGCTTTATCTGACAATATGTTTGTTAATCTCTATGTCATTCGTGACATGATTCGAGAAGCGATTATCTCTCATGATGAAGAGCTCATTCAAGAAATCCAATCCGCCCCACTTTTTTCACGACATCTTATTGAACTCATGCAGCAAGCTGTTCAATATGATGATGAAAAATTAATCGAAAGTTTTTTAGTCAGTCCTTTATTAAAAAATGATTTCAAAAAATTCATGCAAACAGTTTCCGCTTCAGATAAGAAAAGATTATTTCAATTATTTACTTCTCAATCTTCTTTTAAAGAAAAAGCTTCGCATATTATTAAAGAGATTCAAAAGTGGAAAGAATAAGAATTAATTCTTGAGTATTTCTCCTTTTTTATTCACTATAATCCGTCTTATAAATTTAAAAACTAGGAAACAAGAATAATGGTTCATTTATCTCCTCGAGAAAATAAAAACATGAAATCAGAAATAGAAGATTTAAAACCTACAATTCAATCATTACCTAATGATTTGATTGCTCAAATCTTACATAATCTTTCTTTTTTAGATTGGACGATCAGTTCTTTAGTCAATCATCGTTTTAGGAATTGTACAAACTTGGCATATCAAAGAAATACTTATTTTTCATCGGGTAAACTCCAAATTTAAGAGCGGTTTACGTACTTATCGAAAAAGAAAATGAGTATAAACTTATCTTTTATTATCACGAAGAGCTTTCTGAAGAAGAGGAGGAACTAGCAAGTTTAGTGGACACGGAATTCATAGCTGATTTTCCATCGCCTAATTATAAAACACAATGTT
>WUUC01079911.1_pt1 | contig 10299 bp, 25 predicted proteins | sample 6278441 | NCBI WGS metagenome assembly WUUC01 (sample SAMN13675441, study PRJNA597444) | soil metagenome | isolation source: soil | place: USA: Washington | collected 2017-10 | reverse complement strand
AATCTTCGTCTTCGAAATGATGCATGGCAAACATGACACCCCGTATTGCAAAGGCTTCTCTAAGATACGTAGCGTCGTCAACTTCAAGAGGCGACGTCTCTGATTGCTGCGTAATTGTGAAAATGTTGTTGTTAGCATCTTGGACAATTTTATAGCCCAGGCGCTCCAGTTCGACAATTTCTTCCGGTGTTAATTTTACCATATTCCACACGGCCCCTTGGCGGGTCGCCTTTGATAAAAAACGGCGCGTCCCATGCCCATGCTGTTCCTCATATCTTCCGATTTCCGTATTGACACTTCTCGTAGTGGGACGCGCCGATTTTAACTGTGCCGTGTGACGGAGCACAATTAGTGTACGGGTGGACTAAGTCCCTTCTACGAACGACACAGACACACGCTCATAGAAGCTAGCAGGCACGTACGCTAATTGTACTCCAATCACTTCCCCTTATGAACATACCGGAGCTAGCGCCTAGACATTATAGTTTAATCTAACGTCGTTGGTCGTCTCTTGCCGAAGCATCAGACCGTCGCAATGTGAACAAGCCCAGTAAATATACGAATCTACATTTCGGTTTTCTGCTCTTCCGCGTTTTTTAATTCGGTGTGGACACCATAAACAAGACGCGTTATGAGTATGTGTGACCTCATCGAGTCCATTATGTCTTGGTGTGTGAAGATAAGGCGCGTAGCGTACTTGTGTACGCCTATTATAACATCAACTTGCAGCACAGGCATCTGCTCCCACACCCAAAATACTTCGGCGTTGGGTAGAATAGCCTTCACTTCTTCAATGATGACATCTAGTCGCTGGTTAAATAACTTCCCAGAACGCACTTTTTCTGCGCGATATCGATCTCGACGACTTTTGACGTCTTTAAGCGATGGATGCGTCATTGACTCTACGTCCAATCCTGCGGCTCTACCAAGTATATAAGTGCTCCCGTAAGGGCGTTCAGAGCATACGGCAGAGCAGCCTTGTCGCAGGGACTGAAGTGGATCTCAGCTACGAATTGCCATTGACGCTGGGACGGGTGCAACTCGGTGTTCTTGTCGGCGAAGGTGTAGAGAGCTACTCGTACATCCTTAGTCGCGTGGTAACTCTGTGCACCCGTTACGTCTACCACGAAGGTAATGATTGGGTGCACAGGTACCAGACAATGGCTCTCATAATCACGATCTGGAGATTCTATAGTCTCCAAATCTATGCCGATTGCTTCTGAAAACTTGTTGCGGAGCTCTTGTACTACGAGCTCTCGTTCTTCTTTAGTCGCCACTATGTGCCCGCTTTCCGCTAGTGGTGATTAACCCCCGCCGCCGATGTGGGGTGCTCCTACTGCGAGTACGAACATTGTCAAAGACAGTACAGCCACTACGATGTTGTAAATGCGTGTGCGCTTCATTTCCCTATCCTTTTAACTCGTGGGTTACTACGTTTGCGGTTAACTTCTTTATTATACAGCAGTTTAACCAACAAAGCAACGGTCAATTCTCTAATAACTCAATGGCCCCATTAATCTCCGCCAGGGCGTTGTCGACACGCTCAATTTCTTGTCGTGTGACCTGTGGATTCTTATACCATCCTATAGAGCCTACTTCAGCCATACGGTTACGGTATCGTTCCAAAGCACGCACAGCTAAGCGCAGAGTTGTAATACTTAACTCAGTCGTCATCGTCATCGCAACTCCGAGGTCCGTAGTCTACGCACCAATCGCACTCACAGTTTGCGTAGGAGCCAGGCTCGTAGGCGTCGGCGCCATATACTTCCAACACTGCTTCTTTAGACATAAAGTAGTTGTTGAAAGGACCAATAAGATACACAAAGTCATGGCCTTTAACAACGTCTTCCACAAATTGAACATAGTGAGCTCTTTGTGTATCTACCGTAATAGCCGCGATTGTCAAGGGCGTCGGAGCCTTGACGGCGAAGTTGGGGTACCAGAGAACGTCGCCTTCTTTTAGCTCTTGTAGTTGAGTATTTGTGATCATAGGGCCTCCCGGCCTATTGAGGCGGTGTGGAGCTTTCGTGCTCCACACCGCCATTTGGCTTTAGCCTTTGCGCTTTTCGATAATGCGCACTTCTGTCCAACGGTTGCTTGGGATCTTATTGTCCCGGCAGTACGAGTAGCGCGCCAACTCTTGCGCTTGTCCTAGGCTTGGTGCAATCGCTGTTGTTGTAAGGCGCTTGCCGTTGTATTCGAGCGTGACGACGAATTCTTGCTCAGGTTGAGAACCTTGTGGTGCGTGTGGCATTTTAATCTCCTTGCTTATTCACGGTCCGTCCGTGCTGTCTATATTATAACACACTTTTACGGTAATGTCAACCCCCAAATTCAGCCAGTTCTGATTCGTGTTTTAGAGCATCTTCTGGAGTAGCCGAGAAAGTGCCCATCATCTCTACGTCCATGAATGGGATCGTGAGGACAAAGACTCGTATAGCCTCCGTAGCGAACATGGCCATGATTACGGAGGGCTCAGGTTCGCCCGTTAGTAGTCCTTTACTCCATACCTTGTCGCCTACTTTGAGTGCATCAAGCTGTGTCTTGGTTAACATGCTGCATTGATTCCTCTTGCGTAAGGCAGAACGTGGTTTTGACCTGGTTGAAGGTGTAGCGGAAGAGGGTGGACTGGTCGACGCGGCGGAGTACGTGAGTTAGCCCAGGGATACCGCCCGGGATCATAGGAGCTTCGTCGTGGAGCGCAGACACTACCCAGGCATTGCCTTGGTGCCACACGATATCACCCACTGCTAGATTTGTCGTTTGTACGTAAGTAAGCATCGATTTGTTCCTTTGTTGGTTGCATTAGTTCTATAACCACAGTGTCAAGTACATGGAGAGTATTAATTGTGATGTTTGCGGGGTCTTTAGGTGGGGGCAAGAGTACGAGATTGGGTGTATACGGCTCCTCCCGGGGTATGTAGAGCCAGGACTCCAATGTGTTGGTGTGGACTTCTCGACCGTCCGCGCCTGTAACAATCACGCCCTCTTTGCCCCACAACTCCCAGACCTTGGCTACGTCGTGGGCACCACGGATCTCTTGAGATCCACCAAGGCGTGCGGAGCTTATGGTGAATCTCTCCATATCATAGCCCTGCCTTCTCAATGATTGCGACTTCTAGGACCCTGGCAGTGCCTGGAAGGCGCAGGATGTGTGGATCGCTCCCCACATCCTTAGAATAGCCCGATACGCTCATTAAAGCGTGCGTGTATCCGTGGCGCCAGAATCGGCACTCAGCTATGCGCCCGGTGAACAGGGCTGTGCGGACTCCGTCATCTTTAATGACTACTGTAAATACTCGTGCAGACACCTAAGCCTCCTTCACAAGTTCTTTAGGGAGCATCCACTGCCACTGTTCCGGGAGATCTTCGCGAGTAATAGTGCGCCCTATGGAGTGATCGAAGAGTTCTACAAATAGTGCGGGATCCATTTGTTCGTGTCTGTAGGGAATACCCAGGTAATCCTGGCATGCCCTGCAGAACTGACGCACGGATTCATAGGCAGCCCCTCCCTCACCAGAGTAGTTAGTCATGCCCCCACAAATATACGTGGTCATTGCGCCTATGGCAAGCGCATAAATGTCGCACTTGTTTTCTCCTAGATCTGTCGGGATAGTTAGTATAACTAGCTGGTCAATGGTGTCGTACTCATCCAGCATGCGCCGTAGAGTCCAGTACATGAAGGAGTCTACGCTGGAGGAGTTCCCGAAGGATCCTACCCGGCAGAGGAGTGAGTGCGTTCCAAATTCTCCCACAATGTTTTCTTCGACATCGCATGGAGAGGTCTGATAGTCCACGAAATCACGGTATTTACTCTGCCGCATTGCGACACCTAACAACTTTTTTACATTCATATGGGCTCCTTGTTTTATGAGATAACTGACCGGGCTCATTGCATTACCGCAGCAGTGCCCGGCCTCACTAGTCCTTAGCGCATAACCCCCAAGCCCCATGCTCGGCAGATAAAACGGGGCATTCTCTAAGTAAGCTGCTGGTTGTATTATACACCCTTTTTACAAGGATGTCACGACGTCGATTTTTACACCCCCTCTTGATACTCACGCGATCGCTGGCTTAGATAATCGTGATTGACACTTTTAGTCCCGGGCACCAAGCGATTATCCCAAGTCTCTATTAGCCAGGCTGCCCGGTCTCTCTTGACAAGCATGTGCGGTATCAGGATCTTCAGCAGATCGTTAGCTGCGTGCCCGAAATAGAGTAGGGGCGCTTCACCGCGACTATTGGTACGAGTCTCACGACCCCGGATACCCCAGTGGTGTAAAACACCTTCCTGCAGCATACTCACGATCTCAGGCTTGCCCGCATAGGTTACCCGGACTGTGTATGTATTCATGCCTGTGGGCGAGAATTGCAGACTGCTTTTAGCGTCTGTATAAGCAGCGACGTAAATGCGTGCGAAAACTTCGGGAGCCTCTTTCAGGTATAACATTGCCTCTCCTTAATTAATGTTGCGGGTTGCACTGCCTATATTATACCATACTTTGTTAGAGATGTCAACCCGGCAAAAGCGCCAGTTTTTAAGCAAAAGAAAACCCTCTCTTGCGAGAGGGTTGTTGGCGCTCATGGCGCCTCCCCTGTTAGTTTGTAGATCATCCAATCCCGCACCGCCTCGACATCGGCGACCATCCAAGGATTGTTCTTCAACACCTCCCGGCCCGCCTCTTCGGCGATTTCCCGATTGAAGAATCCGTATCCCTCAATCATCTTAATCGCCGCTGCCAACACCATTTCTGCGTTCATTTTATTTCTCCTTGTGATTTGTGTTTTTAACTTCCTGTCTATATTATACGCCCTTTCTTATACAATGTCACCCCGGCAACACTGCCAGTTTTGCGCCAGTTTTTAGCTAAAAAGAAACCCTGGCTTGCTAGGCCAGGGCCGTGTGGATCACCACACCGAGTTGTAATGGTTGATGTAATCAACCGCGGCTTGCTTCGCCGCAACCCAGTCGTCGCCTTGAACGACGTGATTAGGTCGACCGTCGATCGACAGGATAAATTGGTGTACGGGCGTTGCGATCGCCCACCATGTGCGCCCTTGTGCATCGACGCTGCGGAAGTCAAGCAACTTCCCCTGGCTGGTGGTTTGAACGATCATTGGTGTGGTCATTTTTGACTCCTGTGGTTAATGTGCGTCCGTCGCACTGTCTATATTATAACATACTTTTCAGGATAAGTCAACCCCCAAAATCAGTCAGTTTCATAAGCAGTTTTACGACTTGCTTAGGTCGCCGACACCTACCGCATATTCACGCTCAAGTACTCGCTGAAACCTTCTCGGATTACCTCCTCCGAAGTCGCGCGAATCACACCGTCGCGAACCATGCGCCAGTACTCCTCACCCAACTCCATCGCCACCTCACGCACGTTCGGGCGACTATAGCGCGCGTCGATCACCATCGACAAGATCTCACCAACCTGCTCTAAATTCAACATTTTGTTCTCCTTGTGTTATCAGCGCGTCCGTCGCGCCTCTGTCTATATTATACCCTACTTTGCTTTGAATGTCACCCCGGCAAATTAGCCAGTTTTGAAAATTGAAGAGGAGATCGGATTTCTCCGACCTCCCCTTTTTTGTGACTATCCAGAAATTAATTCCGTTTCCATTTCCTCCATTTTTGGTGACAGTCGCTTGAATTCCGTCGCGAAAAGTTTCTTCGCTTTGTTCTTCGCGTTCTCAACATTTCGCGAACGGATGTCGTAATAGTTTGCGACCGAACCTTGCCATTTGATTTGTACGTGTAGTGTTAACATTGTTTTCTCCGTTTTGTGTTTTGAGCGTCCGTCGCTCATGTATATATTATACACTACTTTGCGATGAATGGCACGCCCCAAAATCGCCAGTTTTTATGCCAGTTTTAGAAAAAGTTATCCCTGGGGGTGGGATAACTTTTTCCATATTTAATTAATCAACCAACGCAAATTCCCTAAATTGTTCTAACAACTCCTCCTCATTTGCAAATTCCAATTCTTCATCCCGGATAATTTCATTAAAATCATCCATCGCATTTATTAACTCAACACCGCCGATTCGCTCTGCATACTCTCGCACTTTGCTCATTGCTTCTAAACCGCTCATTTTACTTTTCCTTTTCTATTAAGCGTCCGTCGCTCTGTCTATATTATAACATACTTTACTTCAAATGTCCCGCCCCAATTTCGCCAGTTTTCATGCCAGTTTTTGCCGCCAAAATCAGCGCGGTTCCACGCGCCCTTTCTGGCGCGACGCGTTGCGCATTAGGAACAAAAATAGGAGAGGATTTCTCCTCTCCTATTTTCTCTTACGCTATTCCTCTATACATTTTTTCGTTTTCAATCCATTGCTCGTCTTTACCTTTTTCTTTCGCCTCTTTTCGAATTTGAATTTCGATTTTCTCTGTTGCGCTGATTACTGTTTTTGGAAATTCGCCGTTTACCAACATTTTGTTTCTCCTTGTTGTTGTTTGTTGTTTTAACTTCCTGTCTATATTATACGCTTGTTTTTGCTGAATGTCACCCCCCAAAATCATCAATTTTCATGCCTGTTTTTCGCGCTAATTTCGCGCGTATTAGCTGCGCATACGAAACAGCGCGTATAAATAAAACAAAGCGTATAGCGCGTTATTTCGCGCTATACGCTTGTGTTTGCGACGCGTTTACACTTCGCGTTTCGCTTTCCAAACTAGTACATCTTCGAGCGCGACATGATTTACAGGTGTTTGCATCCAACGCATTTTACCTTTAACAACAGCGCGCTGAAACACTTGTTGATAACGAACGCTTAACATTTCCGCCGCTTGTGCGAATGTTATGTACTGTGGCGCGCTTTCGTTAACATCGACGTCTTCGAACATTGTTGCGACGAAACATTCGCCTGTTACAGCGACGCGACGTTTGATGTTTCGAATCGCTGATTCTGCGCTGTCGACGTTTTCGAATTCGCCGTGTACGATTACTTCGTTGTTGTTGATTTCGATTACTGCGTTCATTTTGATTCTCCTTGTTGAATGTTGTTTTAACTTCCTGTCTATATTATACGCTTGTTTTAAGCAGATGTCACGCCCCAATTTCGCCAGTTTTCAAAACTGAGAAAAATGAGCATAAGTCATAATTAGTCTCATTTTTCTCAGTTTTCGAAATTACGCATTTTGGGGGGTGACATTCGTCGAAACTAGGCGTATAATATAGACAGGAAGTTAAAACAGTATTTAGTAATAGGAGATAGAAATGTTTAATAAACTAGATGTCGTCGTAGCGTCGTTCGTAAGCGGTTTCGATAGCGACGTAGTGTTAGCGATGTTCGAGAAAGTCGAACAACACGAAGACGTAAACGAGTACCTAACGCGATACGACGACATTCGAGAGTACGTAATCGACGTCGAAATGTTCGGTGATTGGTTAAGCGTAGAATAACAAAAATGTGTAGGAGAAGAGAAATCTTCTCCTACACATTTTTTCGTGTTTGGACCTAACGCTGATAGCTACGCGTACTCGAGTTGCGGACTAGTCGCGTCAGCGATCCGCAGCTTGTCAAACAGACGGCGCTCAGCTTCAATCTCGTCAACGTATTCGTGGAATGCATTGCGCAACGCACCCGCGTTACAAAGTGAGTTCCAACCAAACTCATCTTGATCCGGAAAATCGGCGTCAAGCCCGTTCATCATCTCAACGAATCCGTCAAAGTACTGTGCGCGGTGAGTCTCCACCGCCTCGGCGTAAACTGTGTTTAATTTCACCATTTTTTGCATTGTCTTTTTCTGTCCTGTCGTCTAGTCTTATCATTGTCGATAAAATCATTATACCGGGATTTCAACGCAAAAGCAATCCGGTTTTAGGACAGGACTATTTCACACTTTTACATCGACTTTACAACCAGTACCGCGAACACAGTCATTAACGCATAACCAATTAATGGTACAATTAATCCAAATGTTACCATAAATTCCGCCGCCGGTTTAATCGCTTCTGCTAGTTCCATCGTTCTCAACCTTTCATTGTTTTGATTTAACTTCCTGTCTATATTATACCATCGTTCGCAGAATAAGTCACGCCGCAAAACAGCCAATATTCATGCCAGTTTTTAAGCAAAAGAAAAGGAGGAGATTTCTCTCCTCCTTCTTCTCCTATTTACGATCGTCTTCTACGATTCGTCGACCGCGTTCGATCGAACCACCGTATGTAAAACCGTGATCGAAAATTCGGTGTCGGCGCGGCGTTGTGACGATGATTGTAAAACCGCGTTCGTTTTTCGATTCTGTAACTTCGATTGTATAACCTTGAATTGTTCGCGTGTACATTTTAATTTCCTTTGTTGAATGTTGTTTTAACTTCCTGTCTATATTATACGCCTATTTTTCTACAATGTCACGCCCCAATTTTACCAGTTTTGCAGCCAGTTTTTCGCGCTAGATTCGCGTGTTTTTCGCGTTTCGCATATAACATGTAGCGTAAAAACAAATCGCATATAACGCGTGTTTTGCGCGTTATATGCGATTCTAACTACGCGTCTTAGTACGCTGTACCTGTAATATCTTGTCGATCGATTTGCGTATATTGATATTCGCGCATATATCGTACTATCGCGATTTCAATCGCCGTCGCTGCGTTGTCTGCGACGATATCGTAGTAGTAAGTTACGTCGCCTAAGTGATTGATGTCGACGTGAAATGTTTTTCGCATTTTGAATTTCCTTTGCTAAGTGTTGTTTTAACTTCCTGTCTATATTATACTACAGTTTTACGAAGAAGTCACCCCCCAAAATAACCAATTTCGCAGCCAGTTTTTAGCAAAACAAATTCGCTATATTTTCTATAGCGAATTTGTTTTGTTATTCTATTGTTGCGAAGATACTACATCGAGTTGTGAATGTCTTGCGCTATTTGAAATAATACTTTCTTTGCCTCTTCACCGTTTGCTCGCCACATTTCTGCTTCATCATCAAATGAATGAAACATTGCTTCTTTTTCTGCGAACGCCGGCGCTAAAAGAGCTGCTGCCTCAAACAGCTCTTGTAAATGCTGAGGATTGATCTTGCCTTCAAAATTGAAGTTGATCGTCACTTGCAATTGATAATCCATGATCTAATTCTCCTTGTTTTAGCTATTTTAACTTCTTCGTACTTCTATTTATATTATACTATACTTTTACGAAGAAGTCACTCCCCAATTTCGCGAATTTTCAAAACTGAGAAAAATGAGAAGAAGTCGTCATAGCTACGCGGACCGCCATTTTTCCTTCGCGTCGAAGTAGTTCCTGTAAAGGAACTACTTCGACGTAAACCTTCTCAGTTAGGAAGATTCTCAATCATCATCGAATAATTCTCGACGATGTTAATTTCAGGAACGAACATCTTCGCGACTAAGAGAACCGCGTTACTTCGTTGTATCTCGTTAAAAGTAGTTACGAGAACACATTCTTCGTTTAGATACATCTCAACTTCGAAGATGTTATCGTTATTAACAAACACCTTCAAGAAACGATCTTCTCCGATTAACTTCGCGTAATCGTCTTCGAAAACTACGTCGTCGAGATAGTACTGTAAATATGATTCTGAAATTTCTTCGACAAGTTCGGTTACGATGTTTACTAGTTGTAACGAGTTCATTTTAATTCTCCTTGTTGAATGTTGTTTTAACTTCCTGTTTATATTATACTATACTTTCGCGACGATGTCACCCCCCAAAATAACCAATTTAGCAACCAGTTTTTAGCAAAGAGTAAGGATCGCTTTCGCGATCCTTATTCCTCTTACTTGACTTCCGGAAGTAGTAGTCCTCCACTAATTCCATGAATTTCCATCTCTCGCTCGATCCACTCTTGATTTCGTCCTTCTTTCTTCGCTTGATTGACAATCTTCTCTTCAATTGCCTGACCTGCATTTTTAGTGTTTAGCTTGCTCATGATTTGTTGTCCTTTTCTGCTATTGATTGATTTAACTTCCTACTTATATTATAACATATATCTGCTAAGAAGTCAAGCGATTTTATCACCAGTTTTGCTGTCAGTTTTAGCTATTTTAGCAGTAAAACTGACAGCAAAATTGACTAATTTGGGGCGTGACATTTCCGAAGAAGTGGTGTATAATATAGACAGAACGGAATGCGAAAGGGGAGCGATAGCAACCTCAGACTTGCAACTGAAGTACGCTGGCTTTCTACGGAAACAGCTGCGAAAACTGACCGCAAAACTGGGTAGTTTGGGGCGTGACATTTGGAACAAACTGATGTATAATAGAAGAGTAACGCAAAAATCAGTCATTCCGCCCCCCCCCCCGACGCGCAGCCAGCCGCCAGGCGCACCC
>WUUC01069312.1_pt1 | contig 10299 bp, 12 predicted proteins | sample 6278441 | NCBI WGS metagenome assembly WUUC01 (sample SAMN13675441, study PRJNA597444) | soil metagenome | isolation source: soil | place: USA: Washington | collected 2017-10 | reverse complement strand
ACGTCCGCGCCGCCGACCGGCAGCACGAACAGCACACCGAGGCCGAGCGAGGCGACCGCGAGCAGCGCGACCAGGGCGATGGACGGGGCCAGCACCACGCCGGCCGCGAGCGCGACGGTACCGAGAGCGACGCCCACGCTGACCAGCCGCCCGAACTGGAACACGACCGGGCGGGTGGTCATCAGCTCCTGGAGCTTGGCGAAGGTGAGCGCGCTGCCGGAGAAGCTGACACAGCCGACCAGCACGGTGAAAACGGTGGCGAGCAGGGCCGCGACCGACGGGTCCGCGTCGGCCGCGGTGAGGTCCCCGAACTCGACCAGCGCGACGATGGCCGCCGCGCCGCCGCCGACACCGTTGAACAGGGCGACGAGTTGCGGCATCGCGGTCATCTTGACGATCCGGGCGGCCGGCACCGCCAGCACCGTGCCGACGCCGATGGCACCGAGGATCAGCGGCAGGTGATCCAGCTCCTCGGAGACCAGCACCACCACCACCGCGAGCACCGCGCCGGCCGCGCCGACCAGGTTGCCGGTGCGGGCCGACCGCGGCGAGGACAGGCCCTTGAGCGCGATGATGAAGCACACCCCCGCGGCCAGGTAGGCGAGGTCCGCGTAGGTCCTGCTCACGAACGCGGCTTCCGGTCAGGGGAGCCAGCCGCCGAGCCCGCGGAGCCGGAGCCGCGGGAACGGCCGCCGCCGGAGAACATCTCCAGCATCCGGTCGGTGACCACGAAGCCGCCGACCATGTTGACGGTGGCGAGGACCACGGCGACGAGCCCGAGTCCCAGCTCCACCGCGTTGTCCGCGTGGCCGGTGATGAGCACCGCGCCGACCAGGATCACGCCGTGGATGGCGTTGGCCCCGGACATCAGCGGCGTGTGCAGGGTGGTCGAGACCTTCGAGATCACCTCGAAACCGACGAACACCGCGAGCACGAAGATCGTGAGCAGGGCCATGCCCTCACTCATCGCCGTTCTCCTCCCTCACGTCCGAGACCAGCAGCCGGGTCGGCTCGTGCCGGATCTTGCCACCCGCGGTCACGCAGCACCCGGCGACGATCTCGTCGTCGAAGTCCGGCCGCACCACCCCGTCCTCACCGGTCATCAGCAGGATCAGGTTGGAGACGTTCTTGGCGTACAGCTGGCTGGCGTGCACCGGCATGGACGAGGACACGTTCCTGGCGCCCCAGATGGTGACCCCCTCCACCTCGATGACCTCGCCCGAGCGGGACAGCTCGCAGTTGCCGCCGCTCTCGGCGGCGAGGTCGACGACCACGGAGCCGGGGCGCATGGCCTTGACCATGTCGGCGGTGACCAGCAGCGGAGCGCGGCGGCCAGGGATGGCCGCGGTGGTGATCACCGCGTCCGCGGCGGCCACCCGCAGGCCGATCTGCTCCCGCTGCCGGCGCAGGAACTCCTCCGACTGCTCCTTGGCGTACCCGCCGGTGCCCTCCTGCAGGTCCAGGTCCAGCTCCACGAAGGTGGCGCCCAGCGAACGCACCTCCTCGGCGGCGGCGGCCCGCACGTCGTACGCCTCGACCACCGCGCCGAGCCGGCGGGCGGTCGCGATGGCCTGCAGCCCCGCGACCCCGGCGCCCAGCACGAACACCCGGGCGGGCGGCACGGTACCGGCCGCGGTCATGAACAGCGGGAAGAACTTCGGCAGCCATTCGGCCGCGACCAGGGTGGCCCGGTACCCGGCCACCAGCGCCTGCGACGAGAGCGCATCCATGGACTGCGCACGGGAGATCCGCGGGATCAGGTCCATGGAGAACGCGGTGACGCTCTTGTCGCGCAGCTTCCGTACCAGCTCCAGCTCGCTGGCCGGCTGCAGGAAGCTGACGGTCACGGCGCGGGAGCGAACCGTTCCCGCGCGCTGCACGGAAAGCGGTTGCACCGTCACGACGACATCGGCGTCGGTCGAGGCCGCCCTGCCCACCACGGTGGCGCCGGCGGCGCGGAAATCCTCGTCGGAGAAGTGCGCGTGCCGGCCGGCACCGGACTCCACGACGACGTCGAGACCGGCCGCGACCAGGCGCGACACGGCCTCGGGCACGAGCGCGACACGACGTTCGTCCGGCCGCGTCTCCGCGGGCACACCCACCCTCATGTCCGGAAACGCTAAAGGACAGACCTGTGTCAGTGTGAACCCGGCCCCCGACCCCACTCAATTGGCCGCCGGATCGCGGTCGGGGCGGGCACCACCGGGCGGCCCTGGATCGACTCTTGGTACCGCCGTCCGCACGCAGCGCTGCGACAAATACCGCCATAACCGGACGTGCGGGCCCCCCGCCATCGACTCCCGGGCCGTGGTTTGGCATTCTCTTAGCGCTGCACGAGCACGCAGCGGCATACCAGGATTTGGCTGGTCACGGCGCGCCTGTTGAGCCGAACGGGCGACCGGCCGGTTGAATGTGCACGGTGTGTCTCGGGCGGCACATCGGGGTACAGGGAGGCGGACCGTGGACTGGAAGAAGATCGCGACGTGGGTACTGATCATCTTCGTCCTCTACGCGATCATCAACCGGCCCTCACAGGCGGGCAACTTCGTCCAGGACGGGTTCGACACCATCTCCTCCGCAGCCGGCCAGGTCGGCGAGTTCTTCGACGGCATTCTCGGCGCCAGCGACTCAAGCAACTAAGCTGGCTGCATGCATCCGGAAGAGGCCGCCCGGGTCAGCCCGGAGCACGTCTTCCGGTACCTGCTGCCCAGTGAGCGTTGCGTCTTCGCGGTCCGCCGCCATGTCGCGATACTGCTGCCCGCCGCCGCGCCGGTGCTGATCGGCCTGGTCATCGCGTTCGCCATCGACACCGCGCTGCCGCAGGACGCGCCGTACATCCGCGACGTCGTGTGGCTCGCCTGGCTGGCGACGCTGGTGTGGTTCGGCTGGAAGGTGGCGGACTGGTGGGTGGAGCGGTTCGTGGTGACCGACCGCCGCATCATCCTGACCTCCGGCCTGCTGACCAAGAAGGTCGCGATGATGCCGCTGGCCAAGGTCACGGACATGAGCTACCAGCGGCCGGTCATCGGCCGCATTCTCGGCTACGGCGAGTTCGTGATGGAGTCCGCCGGCCAGGACCAGGCGCTGAGCAACATCGAGTACGTGCCGAACCCCGACATCCTGTACATGGACATGTGCGACCTGCTGTTCGGCCAGGAGAACGCGGCCAACGACTAGCCCGGGGGGCCTCGAAGGCCGCCGGGCTCGCGAGCGCCAGCGAGCCATCCAACACCGCTCCCCGCTAGCCTTCGTGCCGTGATCCGACACATCGTGCTCTTCAAGCTCCTCGACGGCGTGGACCGGGACGACCCGAGGGTCAAGGCCGTGGTCGAGGGCCTCACCGCGCTCGGCGGCACCGTCCCCGAGCTGCGTAGCTGGCACGTGGGCTTCAACGTCAAGGCCGGGCCCAGGGCATACGACTTCGGTCTGGTCGGCGACGTCGACGACCTCGACGCGCTGGCCCGGTACGTCGACCACCCGGACCATCAGGCGCTCGTGCCGGCCATCGACGAGATCTCCACCCGGGTCGTCGTGGACATGGAGACCGCCTCGCCGTTCGACACGCCGTAGCCGTCTCTACCGAAATCTACGGCCGGGCCAATACGGGGCCATAGAGTGCCAGCGTGGACCCGGTACGGAACCCGTACGCCCCGGGAGCCGGTCAGCGCCCGCCCGAGCTGGCCGGCCGGGACCGCGAGCTGGCCCAGTTCGACGTGGTGCTGGAGCGCGTCGCCAAGGGCCGTCCCGAGCGCAGCCTGGTTCTCACCGGCCTGCGCGGGGTGGGCAAGACGGTGCTGCTCAACGCGTTGCGCTCGCAGGCCATCCAGCGCCTGTGGGGGACCGGCAAGATCGAGGCCCGGCCGGACCAGTCGCTGCGCCGCCCGGTGGCCGCGGCCCTGCACATGGCCGTCCGCGAGCTGGCGCCGCGGCACCGCAACCCGGACCGGATCGACGACTTCCTCGGCGTGCTCAAGGCGTTCGCGCTGCGGGACCAGAAGCCGGCCAAGGGCACGGCGCGCTGGCAGCCCGGGATCGACGTGCCCGCGGCCCGCGGCCGGGCCGACTCGGGCGACATCGAGATCGACCTGACCGAGCTGTTCAGCGACGCCGCCTCGGTCGCGACCGACGTGGGCGCGGGCATCGCCCTGTACGTGGACGAGATGCAGGACATCCCGCCGGACGACGTCTCCGCGCTGTGCGCCGCCTGCCACGAGCTGAGCCAGACCGGCGCCCCGCTGATCGTGGTCGGCGCCGGGCTGCCGCACCTGCCGTCGCTGCTGTCGTCCAGCAAGAGCTACTCCGAGCGGCTGTTCCGGTACGTCCGGATCGACCGGCTGAGCCGCGAGGCGGCGGACCTGGCGCTGACCGCGCCGGCGGAGCGGGAGGGGGTGGCCTTCACCCCGGACGCGCTCGACGCCCTCTACGCGGCCGCGGACGGGTACCCGTACTTCGTGCAGGCGTACGGCAAGGTCGCCTGGGACGCGGCGCCGGAGAGCCCAATCACCGTGGACGACGTCAAGGTGGCCGCGCCCGAGGCCGAGGCCGAGCTGGCGGTGGGTTTCTTCGGCAGCCGGTACGAGCGGGCCACGCCCGCCGAGCGTGACTACATGCGGGCGATGGCGAGCCTGGGGGACGGGCCCGTGCCCACGGCGGAGGTGGCCAAGTCGCTGGGGCGCGCCCCGTCGAGCCTGTCCCCGGCCCGGGACAACCTGATCAAGAAGGGGCTGATCTACAGCGCGGAGCGCGGGTCGATCGCCTTCACCGTGCCGCACTTCGGCCACTTCCTCCGCTCCCAGCCCGCCTGAACCGGGCGCCGCGCCCGGGCGCGTTCGAATGGGTGCCGCACCGACTCGAATAGATCGGGTGGGTGCCGCACCCATCCCGACCGGTTTCGAGTGGGTGCCGCACCCATTCGAGGAGGACCGCCGCCCGGGCCGCCTCCTGCTAGGCGCCTATTGCGGGGTATAGCGCTGATCGTAGAAATCGCTAGAAGCGGGTAGGAGCAACCCCGATCGGGCGTAGCGGAGTCTATGGCTTTCTAGATGCAACGCTAGATAGCCCAAGAATCCGCTACCAGGCCCGCACCCTCAGTCGAACATCTCCTCGAAGAAGCTCTTCTTGCGCTTGTGCGGCTTGCGGTGGTGCTGCTGCTGATAGCCGTGCTGCTCGTACCGGGGCTGCTCATAGCGCGGCTGCTCGTACCGCGGCTCGTCCCGGCGGGGCCGCTCGGAACCGCCCCCGCGCTGGTTCCACGCCGCCTCCGCGTCGACCAGCCGCTCCAGCTCGCCACGGTCGAGGAAGATGCCGCGGCACTCGGTGCACTGGTCCACGCTGACGCCGTTGCGCTCGTACGACCGCATGACGCTCTGACATTTCGGGCAGGTGAGATTCTCCATGTCACGTCAACGGGAACGCCCCGGTGGGGGTTCCGCGCCCGCCGCCTCCAGATCAAGGAGCAGCCGCTTGGCCGGCACGCCGCCGGCGTAGCCGCCGAGCCGGCCGCCGGCGGCGAGCACCCGGTGGCACGGCACCACGATGCAGACCGGGTTCGCCCCGAGCGCCGCGCCCACCGCTCGCGCGGCCGAGGGCCGCCCGATCCTGGCCGCCAGCTCGCCGTAGGTGGTGGTGCCCCCGTAGCCCACCTCGGCCAGGGCGGACAGCACGGTACACGCGAACGGCGAGGCCAGGGCGAGGTCCACCGGTCCGCTGAAGCCGCTCCGCAGCCCGTCGAAGTAGTCGTCGAGCTGGCGGCGGATCGGGTCGAGCCGCCACGGCGCCCGCAGCACGCGCGGGGAGACGGTCCGGGCCAGCCGCTCGGCCACCGCGTCCTCGTCGTCGTAGGAACACGCGACCAGCCCGGCCGGGGTGGCGGCAAGGATCAGCCGCCCGACGGGGGCGTCGGTGCTCGCCACCGCGACGTCGAGCAGCCCCGCCCGCTCGGCCGCGCGGCCCAGCTCCGGCGGCCCCGCCGGCTCCGGCGCGCCCAGCCCTCTCCGCAACCGCTCCTCCAGGTCTCCCAGCAGCGGGTCGCTCATGGGGCCGCCTCCTCGGTCTGGTTCAGCCGCGTCCGCAGCGCCGCCAGCCCGTCGCTGACCAGCCGCCGGCTGGTGGCCTCGGTGCAGCCGAGCGCGGCCGCGATGTCGGCGTGCGGCAGGTCGAGTGCGTACCGCATCCCGACGGCCGCACGCTGCCGCTCGGGCAGCGCTCGCACCAGCTCCCACAGCGCCGCGTCGTAGGGCGGCTCGGCGTCGCCGGCCACCCGGGCGCCCTCCGGCACCGCCCCGACCGGTACCGGCCGCCGGGCCCGCGCACGGTGCCCGTCGATCGCCGCCCGCGCGGCGACGGTGAGCAGCCACCCCCGCAGGTTCCGCCCGTGCCGCAGGTCGGGGTAGGCCCGCAGGGCATTCAGCCACGCCCGCTGGGCCGCGTCGTCCGCATCGTCGGGACCGGCGAGGGCGGCACACAGGCGTGCCACGTCACGCCAGTACGTGTCGACGATCTCCTGGAACGGCGGAAGCATCACGTCACTACAACGCCGCGGCCGCAGATACTGTGAGCAAGATCCGGCGGCGCCGGAACGCGCCGGCGGCGCGGGCGACCAAGATCACCGGCGATCACCCAAGGTTCACCGGTCCAATCACTCCGTGTTCGCCTGCTGGTCACTCAGCCGGTGGCACGATGAGGGCGTGCTCCAACGTGCTCGACAGCGTTCCGCTCGCCTTGACGCGGCACCCGTACAAGTCATCGCTCATCGAGGGTCTTCCGAGGACGTGCCGGAACATACCCTCGCCGCCTACGCCAAGGCCATCGACGACGGCGCGGACGCGCTCGAGTGCGACGTGCGGCTGACCGCCGACCAGGTACTGGTCTGCGTGCACGACCGGCGGGTGGACCGCACGTCCAACGGACGCGGGCCGGTCTCCACGCTGGAGCTGGCGGACCTGGCCGCGCTGGACTTCGGGTCCTGGAAGGCGGGCTGGAACGGCGCTCCCGAGCCGGAGGAGCCGGACCGGGACGCCTCCTCGGTGCTCACCCTGAACCGGCTGCTGGAACTGGTCGCCGACGCCGGCCGGCCGATCGAGATGGCGATCGAGACCAAGCACCCCACCCGGTACGCCGGGCTGGTGGAGCAGCGGCTGGTCCAGACACTGGACCGGTTCGGCTGGGCACACCCCCGGCTCGGCACCACCACGCCGGTGCGGGTGATGAGCTTCTCCCAGCTCTCCATGCGCCGGATGCGCCAGCTCGCGCCCAGCCTGCCGACCGTGTTCCTGATGGAGCGGGTGCCGCTGCGGTTCCGGGACGGCACGCTCCCGTACGGGGTACGGATCGCCGGCCCCAGCATCGAGATCGTCCGGGCCCACCCCAAGTTCGTGCAGCGGCTGCAGGAGAAGGGCCAGCGGGTCCACGTGTGGACGGTGGATCGCCTGGAAGATGTGGACCTTTGCCTGGATCTCGGGGTGGAGGCGATCATCACCAACCGACCGCGACGGGTGCTGGACCGCCTGGGCCGCTGAACGATCTGAATCCGCATCCCGCAATCCCCGCTTGTTCGTGCGTCCCACGCGGACAGAACGCATGATTTTGCGCGCGGCGGGCGGGTTCGTACCGGGCCGGCCGGACCGGCGGAAGCTGCCATCCAACGTGTACTCTCCGCAAAGTCTGGTGTGGCCCTCGTTTCCTCTCGCGATCGGCGGGGCATGAACTCGCCGACGTTACTGAGGAGGTTCGAGTGACGATGGCGGCGGCTCGGGGGGCGCCCGCAGCCGCGACCGTGCATTTGCCGTACGCCTCGTCGAGCGTCCGGGCGGCTCGTCGGCGCCTCGCGGCGGACCTGGACGAACGGGGCGTACGGGGCCCGTTGGTGGATGACGCCGTCCTGGTGCTTTCCGAGATCCTCAGCAACGCGCTCAAGCATGCCCGGCCGCTGGACTCGGGCAAGGTGCGGGTGAGCTGGAACGTGCGCGGCGGCGCGCTGGAGCTTGAGGTCACCGACGGTGGGGGCGCCACCCGGCCGCATCCGGCCCGGCCGTCCCTGTCCGCCCTCGGCGGGCGCGGTCTTGGCATCGTCTCCAGCCTGGTCGCCGACTGGGGGGTCCGGCAGATGCCCGGCGAGACCACCGTCTGGGCCGTGCTGCCCCTCGGCGGCCGGTCTCGCTCCGCGCGCTGAGGGTTACGCACCGCGAACACCGCCCGGATGCAGGTACTAGGCTGCGCCCGGTCGGATTGGGAACGGACCCGGGAGAGCAGCAATGGGCAAGAAGGCTCGCCGCAACGCCACCGCCACCCTCGGCTCGCGGAAGCCCACCGCCGTAGACGTACCCGTCGTCGGCGGCCGGGAGCCCTGCCCGTGCGGATCGGGCCGGCGCTACAAGGCGTGTCACGGCCGCGAGGCCGCGCACCAGGCGCAGACGCTGGTACACCGCCCGTTCGAGGGGCTGGCCGGCGAGTGCGACCTGGTGGCCCTGCGCGAGATCGTGTCTTCGGCCACGGCCCGGCTGACGCTGGCCGGCGAGCACGCCGACCGCGAGGTCACGCTGGCGACCGTCCTGCCGATGGCGTGGCCCGCGCTCACCCGCCAGGACGGCTCCATCCTGCTCGGCCTGCAGACCCACGCCAGCTCCGGGGACGTGAGCCGGGACGTGGCCGACGCGCTGCTGCAGGCACTCGACGCCGAACCGGGCACACCGGTGACGCCTGCTCCGCTGCCCGGACCCGGTCCGCGGCTGCAGGACCTGCTCGACCCGGCCGCCCCGGTCCAGGTGATCGTGCACGAGACGTTCGACTTCTGGCTGGAGGGCCCCGCCGGTGACAGGGCCGACGTCACCGACGAGGTCACCGCCTCCCTGGAGCGCGCCAACGCCGCGATCATCCCGACCGCCCGGCTCGCCTCGGTCGAGGCGGCGTACTGGTGCCAGGTGCGGGACCGCCGGCATCTGCGCTGGGTGCTGCCACACGAGGAGAGCCCGCTGCTCGACGCGCTCGCCCGGCTGCACGCCGCCGGCGAGAGCGGCCTCGGCGAGGGCACCAGGTACGTGGGCTCATTCCGCGCGCACGGGCTGCTGGTCCCGGTCTGGGACCTGCCCGAGGACATGGACGCCGACGACGTGGAGGAGCCGGCGGCGGCCTTCGCCAAGCGGCTCAGCGACGCGCTGACCGCTACCGAGCCCCTCTCCGCGACCGAGCGGCGGGCTCGCAACGGCCTGCTGAGCCGGCAGCTCACGTTGCGCTGAGTAACGGGCACCGCGGTGCCGACCGGGGCGGGCTCGGACCTCGGCCAGGGCGTTGACCTGGGCGAAGAACCACGTGCGGTGAGGCGCTGGCTGCCCTCGGTACCGTCTCCGGCCGGACCCCTCGTTGCCAAATCAACTTTGTGTAAGGCCGGGTCCCGTCGGCTTGCGGGGTCCGGAGACCTTGTTAGCTTGGGCAAGCAGCCCGGTCGCTCCTGCATCCCCCGTCAGTGGCGACCGGGCCTTTGCGTGTCCGAGCTCGTTTCGGCCGGAGCCGTCCCTAGGACGCCGGCGCGGCCGCGGCGTACAGCGGGTCGCGGCTGATCGGGCAGGACATGCAGCGCGGGCCGCCGCGCCCGCTGCCCAGCTCGCTACCCGCGATCCTGATCACCTCGATGCCCTCCTGTTCGAGGCGGGCGTTGGTCTCGACGTTGCGCTCGTAGGCGACGCACAGCCGAGGGGCGATCGCGAGCGTGTTGTTGCCGTCGTCCCACTGCTCCCGCTCGGCGGTGACCGGGTCGAGGCCGGTGTCGATGCGGCGCAGTGTGTCGATCCGCATCGCCTTGGCCGCGGCCACCAGAAACGGCTCCGGGCCGTCCACCTGCAACTCGTCGCCGGCCTCCGGCGGCCCGTCGCCGGCCTGGGTCACGGCGTAGGCAACCATGGTGTCGGCCACGTTCTCGTACATGATCACGGCGTCGGTGTCGACCATCGTGCAGATGGTGTCCAGGTGCATGGTGGCCCGCTCCTGCGCGATCGGCACCGCGAGCACGGTGTGTGCCACGCCCGCGGCGAACGCCCGCCGGGCCAGCCGCTCCACCCCCGCCGGAGTGGTCCGCTGGCCGGTCCCTACCGCGAGCACGCCGGGCGCGAGCAGCAGCACGTCGCCGCCCTCCACCCACTCCGCGCCCGCGTCGTACAGCGTCGGCGTGCCGGCGAAGCGCGGGTGGTGGGTGTAGATCGCGCCGGTCAGCGTGGTCTCCCGGACCCGGGCCGGCATGGACGGGCTGGTGACCGCGACCGAACCGCTGACCCAGACCGACGAGTCGCGGGTGAACAGCAGGTTGGG
>WUUC01034928.1_pt1 | contig 10299 bp, 18 predicted proteins | sample 6278441 | NCBI WGS metagenome assembly WUUC01 (sample SAMN13675441, study PRJNA597444) | soil metagenome | isolation source: soil | place: USA: Washington | collected 2017-10 | reverse complement strand
GAAGTCGATAACCACGTGATTTTCAGGAACTTTCACGTAGTGAATTTTTCGCGAGTCAATATCTGAAAGTGTTGTCTTGACATTGACCCATTTCTTAGCGGGTGTGCCGTCATCCTTGGCGGGCTGAGCGGGATAGTCCGCAAGAAGCTCGTCTAGCAAAGAAGTTTCCTCTTCTAATACGAGCGAGAACACCGTTGGATCATCCTTCGGCACCTTGAACTTATCGGCCGTAAACCCCTCATACAAGCTCCGGACAGGTGCGCCATCAATCTCACCCCGGTCCTTGAACTCCTTGAAGTAGTTGCGCAGCTCTTCGCGCATCTTGTATTGTGGCATCGGCCGCTCAATACCACTCTCGGCGCAATACTCCTTGTACAGGGCGTAGGCCTGCTTCAACGTGGTGTAGCCTTGCGCTTTGAACACGTCGAAATGAGCTTCGATGAAGTTGAAAAAGATATCGGTCTGCAACATCATCTCGAGAGGCCGGTATGCGTCGTAGTAGTTCTTACCCATGGACAAATAAAGAGAGAGACACTTGTGCGCGATAGCGCCGAGCTCAAACCCTATTTGTGTCATGAGAGCTTGATAGTGCTTGGCCGGGAGCTTGATCCCGGTTGGGTGAATATCAATCAGGCGTCGAATGATTCCGGACTTGGCGTCCGAGATCTTCACCGGCTGATTCGAGCCCATGAACAGCATGGCGTCAACCCTTGCAGAATATGACGGCTTGTACTTCTCGTTCATGGTCATCATCTCGTGGGAGATGATTGAATTTAGGCGTGCGTTATCCTCGATCCTCGAAAGGTCCCCATCGTGCTGGATCGCGACAAGGGGGCTATGCTTGAAAGCCTCAGTGGCAAATGAGGAGTTGGAGTTACCAAGGGCCTTGCCATCGAAAGTCGTGGTGTAGCCCTTGAAGAGGTCCTCGATGACGCCAAGGATCGTTGACTTGCCCGTACCAGCCGGGCCATAGAAGACAACAAACTTCTGAATCTTCTTGCTATCGCCCGAAACCACCGAACCAATAGCCCACTCAATCTTTGCGCGCTCTTCCGGAGAGTACAAAGTTGAAAGGAGCTCATCCCAGGCTGGCGTAGGACCTTCTTCCAGCGCGTAGGGAAGTCGCTTGCTGGCGTAATCAGACTTCTTCACCTCCGTGTTTGCGAACACGAGCTTCGTGTCCAGTGGGTGATGGCTGTCCGAAATATGAGCCATGAACTTGCGGAATTGAGTCCACGAATTGGAGTTGAACGAGCGCATGGACCGAATCACGTACTTTTGACCGGTTTCGTTCTGTAGTCGATCTGCCTCCCGCCGCAGATCTTCATCGACGAGTCGCTGAACGTCGTACTCGTCTCGTGACCACAAGCCTCGTTCTTCATCCCAGATTGCGTAGAAAGTTCGGCCTTGGACCATCAGATCCTCGGAACGCCCGACGATAAAATCGGGATATAACTCCAGCGGTCCTTCTTTTTGCTCTTTTACTCGGATCTGATAAAAGTCCATTACCCTCCTTTCCTATGTTCTGGGATCTCCGTATCGGGCCTTGAGTCCATCAGCAGCTGTTAGAAACAGTGCCAGGGTAGTTTCGGCTACTAGAAACACGCCGTCTTCTAGATCTAGAGCGACCATTACGGTGGGCTTCCCGGAATCTGTCCCCTCCGGCATTCCACCGACAATTAGCGCACCTTCGTGTTTGGCGACCTGATATTCGCCATCTTGTAGCCCGGTTTGCGTGAGATCAGGGATGACACGCAAGCTTTCCATTTCACCTCCTCTATTCTGCCCCTGGGTTCTCCATATAGCCGCGTACGATTCGACCAGTAACTGGTCGACTTCTCTTACGCGGTCGAGCGCGAAGCGGACCGTCGGCCTCTTCTCGACGTTGGGCATCTCGTTTGAGCTGAATTCGATCGACGCCCACTCCGGTATCTACCGGTTTTGCTACCATTGCTTCTGCCGCTTCCCTAGCTGCAATGGCATTGTTCTGTCTGTCGAGAAAGTTGAAGAAGTCCGCTGTACTCCCTCCCCTTTGCCCCATACCCTGCCTTTCTACTCGTTCTCAGGGTTATCGTCACTGTAGTAGCCGATTTGTACACGTTCGTCGCCAGATCGAAATTCAGCGAAGTTACTGAATTCAGCTTCGAGTTTGGCTTTGCGATCAGGATCCACATGACGGATCTCTCCGTATCGCTTCATCTGATCTGCGAACATTGCTTTACGAACGTCGATAGTGCTCGACGAATGCGACGCACGAGCAAGACCGCAGTGTTTACACAAAGACCACCACTCGCCGCGTGGTTCGAATGGATGGTCGTTGACCTGCGAGGGGGCTTCGTCATGAGCCTTAGGTTCTCGAGTCACGACTACCACCCCCTTTCTTCTCCGATGTATGCGGCCATTTGGTACCAGAGCTCAACCTCTCTCTGATCCTCTGTCGGTCGCTTGAGCGGGAAGAATCCACCAACCCCGTTGGGTTCGTAGTTCCTCCAGATGCAAGTATCCAGAATATCGTGAGCCCTTCGGGCTTTTCCACGACCAACTGGATCGGTGATTCTGTGTAGCTCTAGATTGTGCATGAGAACCCATGCCCAACCTGGAGCGTTGCTACCTCCTGCGGCAAACGCCAGCCTTCGGGAAAGGCCGATCAGAACTTCTAGGAACGAGCACGGCGGATCTGGGACGCCCTTGTCTAAGAACGCCCCAGTTTCCCCCAAGGGAATATGCCGCTCGTGACAGAACTCCACTCGGAGATCTAGTCCGTCCCCAATACGATTGTCGTCGTTTGGGATACGCTCGATGAACTGCTTTTCGAACATGATGACACACAAGCCGTCGTACGTCCTGTGCGGGTTCCCATCATCTTCGTCTCTGATCTGGGACGCAAGCCAACGAAGGTAGTCCTCAACCAGAGGATTCATCGTCGAACTGCGCCCTTCCTCGACGGCGGTCTGAGTGCTTGATCTCCGGCTCAAAGCCGTGCACCTCCTCCGCAAATGAATTCGGCGACCGCACAATCTCGACGTCCATCTCGAGTTGGTTGTTGCGGACGTAGACAGTTGAGGCGTCGCCCGACCCATGGCCGAACTTCTCCAAATTTGCCTCGCCGAATATTCTTTCGCGATCCTCCTCGTCAACAACCTCGTCACGTTCGTTGCAGACGACATCGTCCGCCTCGTAGTACGTGAAGGTCACTGCGTCGTAGGCATCGTTCTCGTCCCGTTCATCACGGTGGATCACGTATGGCCTCAACGGCGACCTTTGGGCACGTTCCTTGGCCCAATCCCAGTTGTCCTCCGGGGGAGCGTTGTCTTGGAATACATTCCGGACCTCCGGCTCGGGGTCCTCTTCTGGTGCTGGGGGCGTTTCCACCCCGTCTTCTTCCTTCGTTTCACCAGCGGCTTCCACCACTGACGCGGGAGGAGTTACCGCCATTGGCGGCATGCCGGGCTCCTCCTCTTCGGGGACATATCCCCGTTCCTTGACGAGCGTACCGAGATCCTTCTTACTTGCTTCCGAATCGAGCGCCACAGCCTTCTGCCTGTAATGCTCACGCATCTCGGCGATCTCAGTTGCTGCGATCTCGTTGTACTTCGTCTCGGCCTTGCGATAGGCAATGCGCCAAGCGACGAAAGCGCCTGCAGCACCACCAGCCGCAAGACCAAGTGCGAAATATCCGAGATTGACTGCTTCAAGACCCCGTACCGCCTTTTCGGCAGCCAGGGTCTCTTCGCCGACAATATGCATGGCATCAGCCACACCATCGGCAGCGATCTCTGCGACTTCCTCGGGAACGCTCAACGAGACCTCCTACCCTGCATCTCGAGACCAACTCCGCTGTCGATCTTGTCCCAGATGACCCCATCGACGTTGAAGTCGAGCAGAATGGCGCCTTCACGACCGTTGAAGAAGTCGTTCACGCCTTCTCTCGAAGTGTCCCAGATACCGAAGTCGACGTAGTCGTCTCCGGACCCCTTATTCCAGCGCCATCCCACGACAGCACCGGGTGGAGTATGACTGAGACCGAGCTCCTGATAGACCTCGTTGAGGAACAGATGGCCACGAGCCTTCAAGCGATCGTTGCACCAGTTCTGCACAGTACGAAGGAACAACATGTTCATCTGTGGATCCTGTGACCAGTTCCGTGACGAATCCTGGTCATAGAATCGCTTATACGGAGACCCTGGTGCATCCGTCGCGATAATTCGAGACGCAAGCTCGCCAGTCTCCTCGTTGACCTCGTTGACTTCCTCCGATTCGTACACGAGCTCCTGATCGACTTCCTCACCGAAGCGATCGACGACTCGCTCACGATACCTGGCGAAGGCGCCGTCGATAGCCGCATAGGCTGCAGTTAGCGCGAGGTTTCGATCCTGGAGAATGCTGTGGGACTTGGACAGCGCAAATATAGATGCGCCGCCGAGTAGCACCGCCGGTGCATAAAGCCTGGCGATACTTCCAATACCACGGACCGTGATGATCGTAAGATCCTTCTTGTACTCCTTCTCGGTGTAGGTCTTGTCACCGGTGTAGCGCTCGTCGTTGACGAGCTCCTTGGCCTGCTCGGCCTGAGCCTTGTTGTGCTCGATCTCGTCGAGAACTGACTCGAGCTTCAGCGTCGCACGGCAGGCCAGGACGGTCGAGCCCACCATGCCGACGACACCCCCTACGAAGAGGGCTTTCGGGGCGTGTTCGGAGGCCAACAGATTGGTCTCTCCGATCCTGCGCCCGATTGCATCGGGAACCAGCTTCATCTTGTCTCCTCGTCGGGAAGTTGCATGTTGACCTCTTCGTTCTTGAGCAAGGAGTTACAGCCCAGGCAATGGACTCGGTATTTCCCCACTCGAGAATATCCGCGAGTGCTCTGACACTGAGGGCATGGCACGGGCCCTTCTTCGTCAGAAGGGGATGTCTCCTCCATTGGCCTTACTCTCCTTAGGCTTGGCCTGCTTAGGCTTGTCGTGTTCGCGCAGATAAATAGCTATTACCTGCGCGTCGGGCATTCTCTGAACCTTCTTCTTCCACCCCGGGCCTGGATATAGATCGGCGACGTAAGCGCGCTTCACCTCGATGTCGCTCATCGTCTTCGGACCTTTCCACTCTCCTTAGTTTGACCCTACTTACGTACTGTCCTGCGACCTCGGCAGCGACTGCAGAACAACTGCCTAGTCCAGACAGCGATGGCATTTCGGTATTTGGCTTTCGCACACCGCTCGCCGTTGCACATGATCATCATCTCGTTATGGATGCGACGAGCGTCAATAGCGGGTCGATGTTGTTTCACCTCAGCGTCTCCGGTTCAGGCAAATCTAAAAGAAAGCCTTGGCCGCGTAAGCCAAGAGCCCTTGCCCCTCTGAGTGACGTCCAGCCGAACTTGTAGTCGGTGTGTTCACTTCGAATGCCCGTGAGCTCGTACAGATGAGCTACGGTAACCTCACCGTCTCTTGAGAGGATGTCGAATAGTCGATCGATGACTTCGTTCGCCTCTTGCAGAGTCGGGATGATGAGGTCCTGGAAATCGTGTCGAGCTCGCGCTTGCCTCGACATCGTTCTGGGTTGAGGCGGCTTGCTGCTGACCGAACCGCTTATGCGATCGTAAGGCACGTGCCCTGGCGGATGACTCATGATCGACGATCGACTGCGTGGCCTCGCCGACGTTCTTTCGCCATACACGACTCGCTCGATCCCAGCTTGCAGAGCGTTGACGAACATGTCACGCACAGTCGGAATAACTTCTTCCTCGACCATGTAGCCGATAGCTTCTCTGCCGCTGCCGTTAAAGAAAGTCGCCTTGAATTTGCGGCCGATGCCACTCTTCCTCTCCCGAGTCTTGGCAGAGGTGACGGGCTCAAGCTTCTCCCGTGGTGCATCCGTCGCCTTGGCCTTCTGACTATTGGATGGGAAGTCTTGCATCTAGGTCCTTTGTAGTGGGGACACAAAAAGAGAAAAAGAGAAGGCACCGAATCCAAATCCCGCTAGGGGCCTCGGGTTGCTCGGTCCTTGAATCCATTTTTCCAGGAACCTTTCTCTTTCATTAGAGGGTGTGAATTTTGCGCGAACACAAAAAAAGAAAAAGAGGTAACAGTCCAACGAAAACTGTTCGTTAACTAGTCTAATATTCTCAAGCGACTAGCACTCCGGGTGGGGTTTGAACCCACGCATTCGTGTCTCGGAATCGCAAAAGCGATCTCTTCTTATTAGAGGCTGTGTTTTTCACGCGAGGCAAAAAGAGAACCCGGGTGTGGGTCCTCTTTCTGAGGGGGTTACCTCTTAACAGCTCTCTTGGCGGCTTTCTCGGCCATCTTTGCGTAGGCACGCTTGCTCTTCACTGAGCCTGCGGCTTCGACGAACTTGCCTGCTGCGGTGAGCAGACCAGCTGCGACGCCTAGGGCCATCAGTGGATTGGCTTCGGCCTCACGCTTGAGGTTCTCGAGAAATTCGTTCATAAGGGTCTCCTAAGAAATAGGGATGGTCTCATTAAAGACCATGTTTCCTACGCGAAAGTAGTCAGGAGGTAGCCCTCCGGGTTAGCCGCACCGTAATGAGGCACGCCCATGGCCACACGCAAATATGGCGCTGGGTCTGCTCGATCGGGCACGACTGCAACCGGGCAATCGAGCTGCTGCCTGCGGTATTCCTTACAGTACAGGATGGCCGAGTCCAGCGGCAGGCGATGCGTGGCCATCCACCCGTGAGTCGGGTCCAGCCAGAACGCGCTGAACTGATCCACTTGTTCTCCTTTCGAGAAAAATGAGAACCCGTGTTAGGGGTCCTCATTAGAACTATTACTGCTCCGAAGGGGCTTCCTTCTGGTCCTTCTGCTGATCCTTCTTCTCACGTCTTGCGACGACGAAGTCTGCGGTCTTGTCCACCACCTTGTCGGTGTAGGGCTTGAGCTTCGCGCTGACGCCCCAGCCGATTATGTTGGCCGAGACTTTGACGACTGTGTCGTCACTCTCGAACCGCGTGTAATCGTCTGCGGCGACCTTTACGGCCTTTACCACCTTCGACTTGATGACGAACGTGACTGCGTACTTCGCGACATTGCGCGGAGTGAAATCGGGATCTACTTCTAGTGCCATTTGGGCTCCTTAAATTGAGTAGTGTATCTCTACTATAGGAGCTGATTTTACCGCGATAAGGATCTTCTGGGTGCGACACCTTATACCGCAGAATTCTGTCACTTCAGACAGGCCGACCATAGTCGTATCTGCGCTGCGGGATGTTCCCATCCGGCGATCGCTTTGAGGTTTGGTACCAACCTCTTATCCCCTAACCTGTAACTCCGGTGTCTTTACAGGGACCCAGAAGAATATGCGCAGGTGCCGACCCCGGGGGCTCAAACCCCGGAACCCTCCATCCTGGGGGTCGCTGCCGACCCGGCCGATGCCCACCATCCTTGGTGGACCCTGCGCCTCAGTTTTGCTGGCTCCCGGATGCTGTGAGCGCTCACCCCGGTTACTTAGCCCCTTGCGTAACTCTATACACGGGGGGTACCAGCTAGTTGTTCAGGACTTCCCGGCCTTGTAGCGAAGCGCTCCGACGGCGAAGAATGCCACGCCCAGCCCCATGAAGGTGCCTCCCCACGCCCGATGCTCCTGAGCGAGCATCTCAGCCGTCTTGTTGATGACCGTCCGGTTGACCGGGGGCTTTTCGGCGGCCTTCTGGAGCAGCTCGTTGTACTTCTCGATCGCGATCTTGACGGTCCCGTCGCTTGCCGTCTTGATGGACTGGACGGTTTCGGTGGCCTCGGCCATTGGTACTCTCCTTTATTAGATAGTGGTAACCGTAATGTCACCACAGCTTAGCAAAATATGGGCATAAAAGGGGCACAAGTTTACGACACCGTTGCGCGGGGTGTCGTGTGATGCGTGTCGTTTAATGCCGAGCGCCTTAGCCGCTGACACCCCTTCTATGTGAGACCCCCTCTCTTGGAGAGCCTTGGTTCTAGAGAATATTCCCTAGATAAGCTTGATGCGTCCGGTTGCTAGGCCGGTCTTCAGTTCGTCGGAATCGAGTGCCGCTACCTCGTCTGAGCTGAGCCTGGCCGGGTTCTCGGCAGTAGCCGCTGCGATCCGTTCTGCGAGAGTTGCGTCAGCGGGCGTAGCCGCTGGATCCGAAGGATGACTCGTAGGCGTAGCCACCTCAGGCGCTTCTGCGGCAGGCTCCGTAGATCCGGCAACCTTCGCCGCTGCCTGCGCCTCGATCCCCTTGGTGCGCAGCTCGGCCTGCTTGCGCACATCGGCAGCGATCTCGTTGAGATTGCCCGGGACGACGCCGTTGATGAACTCCGCAGCAGCGTCGGCCCGAGTACAGAGCTCCCAGAGCAGCTGTGAGTAGGCCTCTGACGACAGGAATTCGTCGGAGATCTGGTCGTTTTTGACGAACCGCTCGCCGTCCTTTTGGCCGTAGGCGCGGCGAATGATGTCCTCGAACTCGCGGATGATGGCCTTGCCGTCGTTCGAGTCCACGATGCGTGTCAGCCTGGCTTGCATACCCGTGAGGGTTTTGCCGTCCTTGACGTACTCGTCGCCGTGTTCCTCCATCTCCATCTTGATGAGGTCGGCCTTGGAGATATGGAAGTAATGCGTCTCCGTCACTTCCTGCTCAGTGAACGGATTGGTGTACGTGATGTCTCGTTTCAGCAAGGGAGGGTCTCCTGACCGGGATTGGTTTTCGATCGCTCGGAAATGCTCGCAGCATACTCGAGCACTTGAACGACAGGAATCTTGTGTCCATCAATCTCGACGTAGGCATCGGCGGGAAAGGCGTTTGCCTGCGCACGAAGAACGTCGGGTACTTTGGCATCGAGAGGATTCTGGGCGCCTTCGATGAGCGCAGCTTTGAGGAGGACCAGCCAGATCATGTGATCGGTGATTTTCTCATCCCATAGTTCCTCGGGATGGGGCCGTCCGTCCTTAATCATCGTGTATATAGAGACGGTGTGTTTCACCATCATTCCAGCGACGGCTTCGGCAAGTGATTCGCCTTGCAGGTGCGCCGACAACCTGATGTTGTGTAGTTGGTCCTCCCTGGCGTATTCAGCTGTCTTTACGCCGAGGACCGCGGAGACCCTGGCAAGTACTCCCTCCAGGATCTCCGCGAATTCCCCGTGTTCCATTACTTCGAGAACGCCTGGCGGAACTTCGAGTAGGCCACGAGACCCGAGTAGATCGAGACGGACGTGGCCAAGAAGCCTACGCCGAGATCGCTCGAGATCTTCCCGAGCAGTCCGACGTCGATCTTCCGTGCCGCCTGAACCGCATCGTCTGCGGTGTCCTCGAGCTTCTCGCGGGCATCCCGGAGCTCGTCAGCCGCTACTTCAGCGACCGCACCGGTGCCCTTCTGAACGGCTCGAGCCGTGTTCTTGCCTGCGTGCTTCGCCTGGGTTGCCGCCCTACCGGCGTGCTCCTTGGCCTCATCTGCGTTATCCGTCAAGACGTCTCTCCTTGTGGTTCTTCGTCGGATTCGTCGACGACATCCGCATCGTCGACCTCTTCTGCCTGACGCTCTTCTTCTCGAGCCGCGGCTTCTTCAGCACGTGGATCGTCGTACTGCGGACGAGTTTCAGCCGCAGCGTCGGCGGCCTCCCTCTTCTTGACATCCTCCGCCAGAGCGAGGTCCTGAAGGAAGAGCTTGAACTCGCGAGCTGCGTCACGAACTGCCTCTTGGTCGCTCATCGCCTTGGCGTAGCCAAGTCCGAACCCGACTCCAAAGATAAGCGCACCCTTGATCACGACTGATCCTGGTTCTTGACGGCGATACCCGCGAGAGCCACCGTGGCTGCTGCGGTGCCCAGGCCGATCAGCGTGTTGCGCTTCTTGTGCGACTTGCGCTTTGCCGGGAAAAGCGTTTCGATGAAGCTGATCTTCCGGTCCTTCTTGAACATACAACTCTCCTTGAGTTGAGCTTGGTTGGCAAAAAGGCGACCCCAGAATATGCTCCAGGGCCGCCTGCCTGCGTACTACTCGTGTGCTCTGTCGATGTAGTCCTCCGTCGGCAGTCGCTTGAAGTCGATGGCGATACAAGGTGTCTGCCTGTCGGCGGGAGACACGATCGCGCTGATCGTCAGCTCGACGAGGTTGTGCACGTTGAAGCCGACCTCATCGCCCCATGTGCAGTTGTCCAGGCCGAGCTCCTCGTAGAAGAAGTTGGCACTGGCGTACTCCCGTCCTTGGAGAATATGCTCGTTGGTCGAGTTGACCGCAGAGCGGATCTTCTCCATCGTGCTCTTGAAATATCGCCCAGTGGGCTGATCGAAGCAGAGCACATCGCCGCCTTCGACGATGACGATGCTTC
>WUUC01000243.1_pt1 | contig 10299 bp, 15 predicted proteins | sample 6278441 | NCBI WGS metagenome assembly WUUC01 (sample SAMN13675441, study PRJNA597444) | soil metagenome | isolation source: soil | place: USA: Washington | collected 2017-10 | reverse complement strand
CTGCCCTGGCCGGCTGGTGGCTGGTGTGGAGCACCGTGTCCAGCGCGCGGGCCAGCGGGCGGACCTTCGTGCGGTCCCAGGTCTTGCGACCCTCCAGCGTGTACCGGACCCAGCCCTCCATGCGCAGGCGCGGCAGGCTCCGGGGCTTGTGCACGATCACCACCACCGGCACGGGGTAGCTCACCCCGTAGTCACGGAGCAGACGCACCCCGACGTACGGCAGGATCACCACGACGGCGGCCACCGCGTGAGCCGCTAGGACGGCCTGTACGGTCACCAGACCCAGGAGGCTACCCAGGTACACCACCAGCGCGCCCAGGAGCGCGTACGTGACGCTCAGCCTGATGGCCGCACGCTTCCAGCCGGCCAGGAAGAGCCACCGCGAGGGATACCCCTGGGTCGCACCGTGCCAGAACGTGGCGTTGGTCCGGATGGCATTGTCCATCGGGCGGCCCAGCGCGAACCGGTACAGCCAGCGAAGGCGGGCCGGGATCAGCCAGGGCTCCGGGTACGTCTTGCCACCGCTGGCCTCCGGGGTGCGGTCCTTCAGGCTGATCATGACTCCACGTCCCCGTGGAAGGCGCTCTCCACGCCACGGCACTTCACGCAGTAGGGGACCGTGCACATGATCATGTAGACCCAGGGGCGTCCCGGGGCTACCCGCTGGCTCCGGGCGGAGCGCCGGATGGCCTTCACCCGGACGCGCGCCTTACGGTCTCGTGCGGTCATCCGGGCCTGGCGCATCACGATGTCCCAGGACTCCGGGTCACTCCATGCCTTGCTCATCAGGGGGCCTCCTCCTGATCGGACCTGAAGGCGGGCCGGGGGTCCCGGCCCGCCTGTGGTGCGGGTCTAGCTCATTGCCCGGATCTCGCGGCGGGCCACGTCCAGGACGGTGGCCGGCACCTTCCAGGCCTCCGGGATGGTGGCCGTGGGGTCGCTCTTCAGGACCCGGACGGCCCGGCGGGAACGCTGGATCATCTTCTGACTGATGCCCACCAGGTCACCAATCTCAGTGTCACTGTGGTCCGTGTCCAGGATCAGGCGGACTGCCTTCGCCACGTCCCAGCCGTTGCGGGTGGTGGCCTGGCGCGGGGGACGGGGGCCGGCGGGGGAGGTGGGCGCGGGGCTGACCGGAGTGGGGTCCTCCTCCACGACGGGGCGGAGGCCATGGGCGTCCAGGTCCTTCTCCAGCTCCGCATCCCAGGCCACGCCCCGGATGCCCTTCGGGTCCGTGACGTTCGCGGCCACCTCAGCCACGTTGCCCCTCGCAGCAGCGGTCACGGCCTGAACGCTGGAGCGCATACCGGCCACGCGCTGGGCCAGGCTGACCTTCACGGTGGTGTCCTCCTGGCCGTTGGCCTCACGCCGGATCAGGCTGGCCAGGACGGTACCCAGGCCCAGGACCAGAACGGGGAGGGAGCCCACGATGGCGGTCACCCACAGGGGCGCGCGCTCCCAGCCCAGGCTCTCCATCACGTGGTAGGCCACCTGACCGCCACCGCCCAGGAGAAGGGACGCCAGGGCGGACCAGCCTGCGAACTTCCGGAGGGTGCCCTGCTTCGTGGCGTTCATGAAGGTGTGGAGCGCGAAGGCCGCATAGGTCTCCAGTCCAATGGGGAGAGTGATGGCCGTGTTGAGCGTGGACCACTTGCCGTCATCCACCATGCCCGGGAGAAGGTTGATCATCCCGAAGCCCGTCTTCTCGCCCAGGCCTACCCAGCCACCCCAGATGGCCGTGAAGGCGGGGAGCGTCAGGAGAAGGACGGGCCAGGTACGCATGGAGCGCTTCGCCTCAGTGGTGGCGGTGGGCTGGCTCATCAGAAGATCCAATCTAAGAAGGGGGAGCCCCCGGCCCACCGGCCCGGAGATCGAATCTCGGACCGGCGGGGGGCTCCCCCTTAGTATGCACCAAGCCAGTCGTAAACGCAACTGGTTCTTTTGGTCAGTCTGGGACCACGCTCAGGTGGCGGGAGCGGACCTCATCCTGGCCGCCCGTGAAGTCCGCCTGGTGCCACATGCCAGGTAGCTCCAGGCCCTGGGGCTCCGCGCTCCCGTACGGGGCCGTGAAGGTGCCCACTGCCGGGGCTGGGTCCGGGGCCGGGTCCTCCACCTCCAGGACCTCCACCTCCACCAGGTTCGCCGTGACCACCACGTGCGCCACGCCCTTCGTGTCCTTGACGTGGAAGGCGGGGATGATCCAGGCGTCCCGGGGCTTGGAGACCGGCGGACACAGGCTGGCGGCCAGGTGGTCCCGGACCACGTCCACCGGCTGGTCCTGGACGGGGGAGACCTCATCGAAGGTCCGGCCGTTCATGAGCCAGTACCGAAAGATCATCATGGCTAGGACTCCCTACAGGTATCGAAGCCACACCACTGACGAGTGTGGCCGAAGTCGAACGGACACACGTCCATGCGTGGTCCGGCCAGGTCCCCGAAGGAAGAGCGCTCCGCCATCGGGTAGTTGGGGAAGCCCACCGCGTACGCGTCCCAGGGCTCCACGTGAAGCCGGGAGTCCACGGCCTGGGCCGCTTCGAGGAGCCTGCCCAGAAGGTCCTCCAGGATCATCTGGCGGTCCATGTACTCATTGCTCAGCTTCGCGTCCGCATCCGCCACCAGGTAGCGAAGGTGGTCCGCCAGGTCCTGCTTCTTCATGGTCACTTCCCCCAGATCCATGGGTGGGTAAGGAGGGCCAGGCCACCGGCGAGGATGGCGCCGCCCAGGATGTAGCCACCAGCTACGCCGTTCGTGGGCCACACGATGGCGGCCACGAAGCAGAAGAAGAGGGCCAGGGCCAAGATGGCGTTGTGGCCGATGGCCGGGCGCCGCGCGGGGCGGGCCGTGCCGTAGGTGCGGGGTTCGAATTGCATACCCCCATGCTACGGCCCACCAGTCCGGAACGCAACTGGTGGGCCATGACCATCTGGGCCGGCTACAGGCGCCGCGCCCTCCCCGCCGGGAACATCGGCACGCCACCGATACGCAGGAGCTGATAGAAGAGCGCGCCTGGGGTGACGTTCTGGCTCAGCCGGCCGTCATCGAAGACCTTCACGCCAGCCTTCGTCAGGGCCTGATCCGCAAGCTGGGAGCAGATGGCGCGGGCCGGGTAACCCGCTGAGTTGGTCCGGGAGATCCAGCGGTCCAGCCACCCCAGGCTCACGCCGAAGCGCTTCAGCGCTAGGGCCAGGTAGTCCGAGAAGCCGTAGGGCGTCCCCACCATCCTGGCCGCGTGGTCGGCCACCTTCCAGGATGTCTCCAGGGGGATGGTGGTCAGGCGGACGTACACGTAGGCGTCCTCCCAGCGGTCCACCGCGTCCACCAGTCGCGCGCCGCTGGGCATAGCCTCCACGGCCATCGGGCCGTGGCTTCCGCCCATGCTCTGGAAGCCAGGCTCCACGATCACGAAGACGTGACGGTAGCGGGCCTCATCTCCCAGCATGAGCTGGCCCAGGCCCACCAGGGCTCCAGCCGCTCCGTTGATCGGACCGAAGCCTATGTCCCCAGGCTGTAGGTCATTGATGGTCAGGTGTTCCATGCTGAGCCTCCTCTATAGACGGAGGACCCGGCGGCCCCCCTCGTGGCCGCCGGGTCCATGTTCCCCCCTGCAATGCTGTTGTGCGTCCGGCTATGCCGGCGTGATGGCCTTGATGCTGCCCCGGTTCGCGGCCCACCACTTGATGGCCAGCGGGCGCTCCGCCGGGGACGGGTCCGCCAGCGTCCAGGTGTACTTCGGCCGGTTGGTCTTGCGTCCCGCCGCTTCCCACTGTGCGAAGTTGGCCTGAACCATGGCCGCCGTGATGCCCTTCTCCCGGTCCGCCTTCACGGGGACCATGGTCGGAACACCCAGGTACGGGCGGCCCGCCTTATGGACCTTCTTCAGCGCACCGATCACGCCACCCTGGGGGACCCAGAAGCCCTCCACGCTGAACGGGTTTTCCACGCTGACGTCCGGGACCACGAACTCCACCAGCTTGTCCTGGCGGTCCGCCGGGTCCTGAGCCTCGGGGTTGCCCTTCTGGTTGTAGAAGAACTTCAGCTCCCCACCCGTGAGGACCGTCAGGTCCACGGTGTAGACCTCCCGGGTCTTCTCGCCGGACGGGTCGTTGGGGTCCTTCGCGTTCGGGTCCAGGCTCCGGGGGATCATGACCACCAGGCGACCCTGGAGGGCTTCCAGGGAGGGGCTGGGGGTGAAGTCCGTACGGAGGTCCGACCTTGTGGCGAAGGGGTCGTCCAGGTCCGCCGGGTCCACGAACGGGTCCCCGTTGGCGGGACGCTCCTGGGTGGCAGTGCTGGTGCCGTTGCTGGCCGCGCCGTTGAGGTTGGCCTCTGCGAACGGGTCCGACATGTCTAGCTCCTCTGATTCATGTGGGCGCTGGACTTCCTGTCCAGTGCGGTGGTGCTCCTGGTTTCCCAGGTTGCCCGGTGGCGCTGGCACGCACACCGGGCCAAACCCTTCGGCCCCTGCCAGGGGACTTGCCCAGTCACTGGATTAGCGCCCAGTGCCGAACCGTGACCAGCGGAGGACTCGAACCCCCGTGACCGTAGGTGCACCTACGGCTGACAACTGCCCATCCTGGTCCTGTGGTGCGCCTCATCCCTAGCGCTCCGTGGCGGGCCTCCTGTGCCTTCCCGCTTCGTCAAGGGACTGGATCTGTATGTCCACGTCCGCTTGCAGGTACTACGCTACACCACTCAGTCCCGATGTCAACTAGGCGGTGACCCTGAATCGCTGTGCCACTTCAGCGGCCAGGGATGCCAGCTCAGGGTTCCCTTCCAGGCCCTGGGCCTGGATCTCGGCCCACAGGGCGCTCCCCTCCCCCGCGCTCCCCACGGACTCCAGGCGCCGCGCGTACATCTCCACGGCCAGCATGTTGGGCAGGGGCCGCAACAGGCCCCACGTTTGCTTAGTGGACTTCGCCTCCCGGCGTAGCTCCTGGACCTCCACGCACTTCGCCAGGACGCGGCGGCCCTTCTCCAGATCCACGTTGAAGAAGTCGACCTGTTCAGGCTCCTCCGGGTGGTCGACGGGCATCCACGCCACGATGGCGAGATCATCGGCCACCTTCGGGAACTCCACATAGGACAGGGTGGCGCGGTCCCACATGGCATCGGCCAACTGGTAGGCGGCCATCTGAGCCGCGATTTCCATCCAGGTCCAGAAGGCCTTCTGAGACTTCAGGTCCCCGATACGGAGGACATCCGCCTCCTCATCCCACAGTATGCGGTCCAGCGTCCCGCAGACGCCGTACTCCAGGTTGACCACGCGCCGCTCCACCAGCTCCGGGACCACGGTCAACCTGTGCCGCGCCAGTCCCGTCCCGTAGTTGGCCAACCGGCCGTGCCAGCGGCGCCGGGCGTAGTGCATCAGGCCCAGGTCCTGAGCCTCCGTGAAGCCGTGGAAGGCCGTCCCGGTGTTGGCTCCTGCGTCCGCTCCAGCGGCGGCCAGGATCTTCTTCGACAGGTCATCCAGGATGGTCCGAAGCTCCGCCTTCTCCTTCGGGTCCTGGGTCTTCAGGTCCCGTCCGGAGAGGCTGGCGCACGCCAGGTCATACAGGTCCTCCCGTACCACCATGCCGATGATGAGCTGGCGCTGGTGCCACAGGTCCAGGGCGCGTGCGTCCCCAATGTTCTTGACCAGGGTCGTAACCCGCTGCCAGCCACGCTTCCGGGAGCCATTCCCCGTCTCCAGCCACCGAGAGGGATACCCCTTACCATCCCCCGCATCAACGTGTGTGTCATGGATGATGAGGTCCGGGAGCCGGTAGCGGCCCCCCGTGATGCGCTCCGGGTCCTCATCCGCCTCCGGGAGTACCGCCGTGGTGGCGAAGGGGTCGTCCAGGCCCAGGGCGTCCATGTGTTCGAGCGTGGTCATTCGGGGTCCTCCACCTTGTGGAACGTGACAGCATCGGGCCTGGCCTGGGCCAGTAGGTCAAACATGTTGCTCAGGTCCCGCGTGGGGAAGTGGACCTCCACATGGGTGTAGCCCAGGGCCTGAAGGTCCTTCATGGACACCAGGAAAGCGTCTCCGTTGGTAGTGGGCTCAGGCTGCTCCACGAAGCGCCACAGGACCTCAGGTGTAGCGGCCAGCTCATCCGGCCAGTCCCCCGCGCTCACGGCTGGTCCTCAGTGGTGGGTGGGATGTGGTCTACGGCAGTGGAAACCTCCAGGGTCCACCCGTCCCGTTTGAAGTCCTGCCAGAAGCGGAGCTGGCGGTGGTCGTCTTCGAAGGCCTCCGCCGGGATGGTGACTTGACGCTGGCCCAGTCGGTCCATCATCCAGGCCACCAGCATGATCCAGCCACCCTCCCCTCGTTGCTCCAGCGGGTCCAGCGTCCGGGCCTGGAGGGTCATGTGGCGGTAACGCTCCACGGCGGCCACCAGCTCTGCCACCATCGGGCGGTAGTCCTCCTCCGGGTGTGTGCATCCACCCGCCATCCCCGCGTCACAGGAGGGGCAGAGCTGGAGCCACTTCAGGATGATGGCATCCAGGTCCAACTCCGTCCCCTCTGGACGGTGGCCCTTCGGCAGGACGTGATACTGGCGCTCCACCAGTGCCAGCACGGCCTCCAGCCCCGCGCGGCGCCGGGCGCCAGGCTCCCCGGTGTTCTCGTAGTCGGCCTCCTCCCAGGCGTCCCCGAAGGCCACGATCATGTCGTCCGTAATCTCTACCTTCATGTCCTCATCCTCCCAGTGTGGTACGACATTCCAATGTGGAGGCGGGGGTCCGAAGACCCCCGCCTCAGGGGCTGGCTACCTACGCCGTGTGCTCATGACAGCGCGGACCAGCGGGTCAATGCGGAGGGCGGCCTGGGCGTTGTCGATGGCCTCGGACACCTGGCCCTTCGTCCAGGTGGCGTCCCCCAGCTCATTGCGCGGCACGGTGATCCCGTACTTCGAGGCCTTCCACACCTGGCCGCTGGTGGCTGGTTCCTTCCGCCACGCGCTCTTCTTCGCGGTGAGCGTCTTGGCTCCGTGGCCACCGCGCTCCAGGGCCTCCTCCTCCGCCCAGGACAGGGCCATCTCGAACGACAGTCCCTTGTGCTCAGTCATCCCAGCCTGAGGCTGTGTGGCCGTGGTGCTCAGCTCTTTGGTGCACCAGATGACATCGAAGGTCCCGGGGTCGCCAGTGAGGCTGTCCACCAGGAAGACGTAGCCCTCCCCGCCCGCAGTCATCCAGTAGTGGCCCGCCGGGGTGCGGCCCCACACCCGGGAGCTGTCCCGGGCCAGTGGGTCAAAGTCGTCCACCTCAACGGGACCCGCGTAGTAGGCGTCCCCCTCCAGAGTGACCTGGCCTTCCTCCTCGCCAACGAACAGCCCCTCCAGCTCCAGCTCATCCAGCTCCAGGAGGGACAGGTCATCCAGGTCCAGGTCCTCCCGGTCCTTCAGCTCCTCACGCTCACTGAGGTCCACAAGGGACTGGAGGCCGTGGGTACGGGACACGCCCACCACGTCCATGATGAGCGCCTTCTCGCGCTGGGCCGCCGGGATGGTCAGGTCCGGGCGGAGCACCCGGCCCACCATCTGCTGGTACAGGCCGCCGGACTTCGTGGCGCGAGCGATCACGGCTACGTCCGCCGTGGGCTCATCGAAGCCCTCCGTGAGAACCATGCAGTTGGCCACGCACTGGGTGGTGCCGTTGCGGAAGCGCTCCAGGATGCCGCGCCGCTCATCGCGGGCCAGGGCGCCATGGACCACCTCGGTCTTGATGCCCTGATCGTTGAAGGCGTCCGCGAAGGCATAGGCGCTCTCCACGGTCGGCGCGAAGATGATGCCCTTGCGACCGTCCGCGTGTTCCAGGTAGGCCTTCGCCACCACCTCCGGAGCCAGGGACTCAATCAGGGCCTCCCCCAGGGCGCCCTCCTGGTAGTCCCCGCCGCTGGTCTTCACCTTGGACAGCTCGAAGTCCGGGACCTCCACGCGCTTACCGCGCACGTCCAGGAGGTAGCCGGACCGGATCATGAAGGCGATTGACTTGCGGTAGGCCACTTCCTGCCACACGTCGGAGAGCTTCATCTTGTCACCACGGACCAGGGTGGCCGTGAAGCCAGCGACCCGGCACGTAGGCGTGAAGTCCTTCTCCTGGCCTTCCGGAGCCAGCGCACCGAAGTGGCGAAGGATGTCCATGTAGGTCTTCGCGGTGGCGTGGTGGCACTCGTCCACGATGATCAGGGACACGTTGCGGATGAGCGCCCGACGCTTCGCTGAGCGAAGGGACTGGACGCTGGCCACGATCACCTGGGCGTGGACCTCGTTCTGGGTGGCCTTCACGATCCCCACGGTGCGGTGGGGAGCTACCTTGCGCATCTTGTCAGCGGCCTGGTTGACCAGCTCATCGGTGTGAGCCAGGACCAGGACCCGCGTGTGGCGAAAGGCGGCCTGGGCCAGGTGCTCCTCCGACATGTGGGAGAAGACCACGGTCTTACCAGCGCCCGTGGGGAGGACCCCGGCGGGACGCCAGATACCTGCGTCCCACCGGGTCCTGAACGCGTCCAGCGTCTGGCGCTGGTAGTCGCGAAGTTTGAGGAGTGCCGTCATGGCCTCATCCTCCCCTAGATCAGTAGGGATGTCAACTGGTGTTCTAGGGCGCCAGGACTTCGGAGATGATGGAGTCCAAGGTGTCCAGGCGCTCCCGGAAGACCTCCAGCTCCATGGGGCTCATCTCCCCCAGCTTCTCCCGGGCCGCATCCTCATCACCATTGAGTACGGCCAGGAGGGCTTCCGTCTCCAGGTACGGCGTCCCAAAGCTCCTCATGTCAGATCACCTGGAAGCCGGTGAACTCCCCGCCCACCACGGGCAGGGAACGGTTGATCAGCTTGTCCAGCCACTCCGGGACTCCCGTCAGCTCCCCCAGGGTCAGCGTCCCCTGAGCGTGCATGGCCACGGGCAGGCCGTTGCCCAGGAGGAGGCGCACGCGCAACGTCACCGTGGCTTTACCGTCCAGGCTCCCGCGCTTCCAGGTGGCCACGGTGCTCACCTGGTCCACGGTGTACGCCAGGGGCGGCAGGTGCTTCGCGTAGGGCTGGATGTGGACGTGGTAGCCCCGGCCCACCGGAAGAAATACGTCCTGGGTGTGGCTGAAGGTCGGAGTCGGCCAGGTGGCCTTCGGACTGGCCTTGCGCTTCACGGTGTCAACGGCACTGGTCATGTCAATTCCTATGCTGTGAGTAGGGCTTCGGCGTGGATGTCGTGGACCTTCAGCGAAGCAGCCCGTACCGGCGGGCGGCCCAGCCGAGGAGGTCTTCCAGCTCCTGGGGGTCGGGGTCCGTGGTCATCTGTAGGGCCGCATTGCCCACGCCGTGAGCCCAGGCCCCAACCTCCAAGCCCCGGTCCCAGAAGTCGATACGCAGCCCGTGGCTGTACAGGCCGTCCGCGCAATCCAGGGCCGGGAGGAACTTGACCACGCTCACGCGGTTGATGCGGCCCTGGGCGTGGCGGAGGGCGACGGGCGCGGCCAGTCCGCCGAGTACGGGATTGATCGTCGGGAAGTCCGGCCACACCTCATGGATCTCCTCCACGATGGAGCGCCAGATCATCATCAGGTCCTCAGGTGGAGTCCTCATCGTGGGTCCCTCATGATCGGTCGGTCCGGGTAGGTGACTGGCTCCATGACGAAGGAGTCCAGGAGGGTCTGGAGGGCCGGGCCCATGGGTGGGGACAGGATCTCGACACCCGCGTCCGGGGGGAAGGTGAAGAGCTGGTCCCGCCCGGCCAGGCGGATGTTCACCACGGCGTGCGCAAGGGGGGTCGGGCGGTACGTGTTGGACGCCGGGTCCACGGCCCACTCCACCACGCCAGCGGAGGCCACCTGAGCCTCTGTGCCCTTCAGGCGCACCCAGACCTCATCCTGGTCCCCCTGAGCCACCAGGAGCGCCACTTCCCTCCAGGTCCCCGGACGCCAGTTGTCCACCGGCTCCACCACCACGGTCACGCGGTACTGGTGTTCGGCAGGGCTCACGCGGGACTCCGCGATAGTGACAGTCCCGTCATCCATCCACACCACGGACTTCTCCACGTCACCCAGCCCATAGGTGGTGTCCGGGACGTCGATGCGCCTCAGCCATTCCTGGGCCGTGCCCAGGACGCTCTCCCGCAGCCTCGCGGCTATCGGGTCCCTCACGTTCTCAGCCATGCCCAGCACGTTACACCAGGTCCAGTGGACATCACAACTGGTTCCGGGGTACGGTAGGCACGTTGATTTCACGACTGACGAGAGGACAACGATCATGGCTAAGGTCCAGACCCAGCTCCTGATGGCGGAGGTGACCCGGAACCGCGCGGACGCTATCGCGCTGGTCCGGG
>WUUC01184041.1_pt1 | contig 10300 bp, 12 predicted proteins | sample 6278441 | NCBI WGS metagenome assembly WUUC01 (sample SAMN13675441, study PRJNA597444) | soil metagenome | isolation source: soil | place: USA: Washington | collected 2017-10 | reverse complement strand
TCTGGCGCGTCCGGCTCCTCCGGTCCGCGGGATCCGCTCGTCTGAGCCGCCCCCGCCGTGCCCCCGAAGAACACGGCGAGCGCGAGGGCGCCGCAGGCAACCGGCGTGTCGCGCACCCGTTTAGGAATGCGAACCGCTCGACCTCTCAGTGCCTGCGCATCATTCCGACCGCTCTCCATCGGGCCAACAGTATCCGCAACCCCAGCGCCCGACTCAAGCGGTCGCGCTCAGTGAGCGGCGACGCGTGCCCGCACACCCGCGGCCGGCGCCGGCGCGAGGCGCCACCGGCTGTACGCGACCCACGCCGCGAGCAGACCCACGACTGCCGGCATTGCCGCGGCGAAGCCCAGTCCGCCCAGCAGGGTGATCGCAGTCGCGCCGATCATGACGATCACCAGGCCGGCGGCGGCGAGCGGCGTCAGGCCCGGGCGCACGTTGAACAGCCCCGGAAGGATCAGGCCGAGCGCCCCAAGCACCTCCACGACGCCGATGAACCGCAGGAACAGCCCGGGAAGCGGAACCGGCCCGGTCAGCGCCTCGAGCGGGAGGACCAGCTTCATCCCGCCCGCAAAGAGAAAGAGAAGGGCAAGCGCGCCCTGAACAATCCATAACACCTTGTTGAGTCCCACGTTCTGCCTCCTGAGGGATCGTCGAACGGCCGGCGCCGGAATCGACACGCGCATTTTTCGATGGCGCCGAACCGGTGCTTCGGGAAAAAATGCACCGGCCTGTCGATCTGCCTGCCTGCTGTGCGACTAAATACTATAGGAGGACGTATGGAATTGACCCCGTATCTGAATTTCAATGGCCAGTGCGCTGAAGCCTTCAAACTGTACGAGCGGGTTCTTGGCGGGCGAATCGTTGCCATGCACACGCACGGCGAGACGCCTGCGAGGGATCATGTCCCCGCTGAGTGGCACGACAAGATCATGCACGTGCGCCTCGAGATCGGCGACAAGGCGCTGATGGGTTCCGACGCTCCGCCAGACCAGTACACCGCGCCGCAAGGCATCTACGTGTCCATCAGCGTCGGCGATCCCGCCGAGGGCGAACGCATTTTCGCCGCGCTCGCGGAACAGGGCACGATCACCATGCCGTTCCAGAAAACTTTCTGGTCGCCGGGCTTCGGCATGGCGGTCGATCGGTTCGGGACGCCGTGGATGGTGAACTGCGAGCCGGCGGCGGTTTAGCGAACCATGAGCGCTCATCCTGGGCTTGTCGAAGGATGTGGCGCTCGGCAGGTCCGCCCGCGGTGGTCTTGCACTTGCGCAGTGAAGATGGTGTGATCGGTCGGCGTGCCGCCGACTGATCCCGTGCACGAGACGGTGAATGCCGTCTACGTCTCCGAATCCCGCCGGGTGCTCGCCACGCTGATCCGCCTCCTCGGGGACTTCGACGCTGCCGAGGAGGCGCTCCACGACGCCTTCAGGGCGGCGCTCGAGCAGTGGCCTCGCGACGGCGTCCCTGCCAACCCGCGCGCGTGGCTCGTCTCCGCCGGACGGTTCAAGGCGATCGACGGCATGCGCCGCCGCGCCCGCTTCGACGCGCTCGACGACGTCGGCGAGAAGGCAGAGATTGCGGTCGTCGATACCGCTGCCTGGGCGGATCAGGAAAGCGTCGAAGACGATCGCCTGCGGCTGATTTTCACCTGTTGCCACCCGGCGCTCGCGCCAGACGCGCAGGTGGCGCTCACGCTGCGCGAGGTCTGCGGATTGACGACCGAGGAGATCGCGCACGCGTTTCTCACGCCCGCCCCCACGCTCGCGCAGCGCATCGTCCGCGCGAAGGCCAAGATCCGGGACGCGCGCATTCCATATCAGGTGCCGACCGAGGCGCAGCTGCCCGAGCGGCTCGACGCCGTGCTCCGCGTCGTCTACCTGGTGTTCAATGAAGGCTACGCGGCATCGTCCGGCACGTCGCTGACGCGCCACGATCTTTCGGGTGAAGCGATCCGTCTGGGGCGGCTGCTCGTGGACCTGCTTCCGGAGCCGGAGGCGATAGGGCTGCTCGCGCTGATGCTGCTGCACGAATCGCGGCGAGCGGCGCGAACGTCGACGTCGGGCGAGCTGATCCTGCTCGACGAGCAGGACCGCTCGCTCTGGGACCGAAGGCAGATTGCGGAGGGAGTCAGGCTGGTCGAGCAGGCGTTGCGATCGCGGCGGTTCGGCGCGTACACGCTTCAGGCGGCGATAGCGGCCGTGCACGCCGACGCGCGCACGGCCGCAGCGACCGACTGGACCGAGATCGTCGGGTTGTACGATGAATTGCTGCGAGCGGCGCCTTCACCCGTAGTGGAGCTGAACCGCGCGGTGGCTGTCGCGATGCACGACGGTGCGGCCGCGGGTCTCGTACTGATCGACGCCATCCTCGCGCGCGGCGAACTGCTCGATTACCGGCTGGCGCATGCCGCGCGCGCCGACTTGTGCCGCCGCCTCGGGAGAACGAGCGAGGCTCGCGCGTCCTACGAGCGGGCGGTCGCCCTGTCTCGCCAGGAGCCGGAGCGCCGCTTTCTCGAGAGGCGCCTGGCCGAAATCTCAAAGGATGAGAACTGGCCACCATGAAGTATCTCTGCCTTGTCTACCTCGAAAATGAGAAGCTCCATGCCGTGCCGGACCGCGAGTGCGCCGACTGCGGCGAAGGGTTCCGAAAGCGGGGGCTGCTGATTGCCGCCGAGGCGCTCGAACCAGTGGAGACCGCGACCACGGTGCGAGTCCGCAACGGGAAAGTGTCGATTACCGACGGCCCGTTCGCCGAGACGAAGGAACAGCTCGCGGGGTTCTACCTGATCGAGGCGAACGATCTGGACGATGCGATCCAGGTCGCGTCGAAGATTCCGCCCGCACGCGAGGGCAGTGTTGAAGTACGTCCGGTCAGGCAGCTGAACCCCTAGACGAGGTTAACCACGTTCGCCGCGTGCTGCGAAATTCGAAGTACTGCTACGCGCTGGTTGGATAAGGAAAACTGTCATGTTCATGACGATGGGCCTCGTCGTCGCTGGAGCGGTCGGCGCGCTTCTGGCGTATGCCGCGACAAGGCCCGGCCGGAGCCACGCCGTTCATGGGCAGGGTGATGGGCGTGTTCGTGGACATGGACCGGATGATCGGGAAGGACTTCGAGAAGGGACTCGTTGCCTTGAAGACCGTCGCAGAAAACCGATCGACCGACCATTCCGCGGTTCCCGCCGGGCACACCACGCGTTGACGGGTGCCGTCTGTGGGCGCGGCTGAAGCGGCCGCCGCCATTCAGGCGTGCTCGAAATCGAGCTTCGTACCGTACGCGGCCTTGGTGAAGATTCCGATCGCCTCGGACAGCGACAGCATCGGAAACGTGATCTTCTCCACCTCGCCTTCCCCGATTCCGAGCCGCGCCGCTTCCCAGAGGTGCCTCACCGCCTGGGGCCGGAAGCCGAGCAGCCGTGCGCCGACGACGTCGGCGGCCAGCGCATCGGTGCTTGCGAGCGTCAAACCAGTTTCGAAGGTGTGGCCGCCGAGCGGACCCGTGGCGATCATCGCCGGGTGGCCGACCGTGATGGCGAGATGAATCGGAAAGCGCCGGGCCATCGCCGCGATGAACGAGTGCATGTCCTGGAAGAAGCGATTCTCGTGCCGCTCGGTCGATCGTGGATGGCCGTAGTAATCGGCCGCGGGAAACGACATCGCGATGTTCTTCAGCGCCAGCGTCACCGTGGCGGTCTCGTGCAGCTTGAGCTGGTTGACGGCGATCAACGTCTCGTACTCGAGGACGCGCGGATTGACCATCACCGAACGCTGCGGGCCGGTGACGTCCGCGTCGGGACGGTAGGCAAGATCGACCGCCACGAAGGGCGGACGGTTGTGGTCGAAGAACTCGGCGCCTTCCTCCTCGACGACCTTCATGAGGCCGCCGACGCGGAACACTTCGTCGGTTTCGGCCGCGCCCGCGCCTCCGCTGACGATGAGGGCGCGGGGGTGATGCGCGCGGACGGCGCGTAGCACGGCGCGCAGGGTATCGGGCTGCGTAATGCCCGTGGTGTCGTGTGTGGACGCCCACGTCTCGTTCGGTTTCACCGCGACGACCCGATCGCGAACGAGCCGCTCGAGCGGAATGCGCGCGAGCGCCGCGGCAATTCCCGCTTCAATGCGCGCGTCGTGCGTGACGACCACCTCGGGCATCTACGCCGTTCCTTTCCGCGCCCGCATGGGGCGTGTCCAGCGTCCTGTCTTTCCCGCCCTTCCCGCCCTCCCCGCCTCTTGCACTAGCCTTGCACGCCACCCTCGTCCGGGTCGGCTGCGACGCGCGGCGATCGTTTTCGCAGCTCGTCGATGCGTTTGGACGCCTCCGCTTTCGTCAACGACTCGTCGACCGCCTCTCCCGTATCGCGACCGAGCGTTTGAAGGTACGACAGCTGCGCCTCGGTCATCGGCTCATCGCCCGTCTTCCATTCGTCCGGTTCCTTCTGCAGAGCTCCGTGATCAGGTTGGGTATTTTTCATACCGCGAACAAAAAGCAAAACCGACGCCAGCACACGATGCGATGCCCGCTGCCGTCCCCGAAACTGACGGGCCGGTGAGCAACGGCTCGAGATAGGGCCAGATAGTGTCGGCGATCCGCTGCGCGCCGGCGGCATTCGGATGAATTCCGTCGGGGCCGTTCATCTCCGGAACGAGTGCGACGCCGGTCAGGAGAAATGGCACGAGCGGAGTGGCGTACTCGTTCGCCACGCGCGGAAACACATGATGAAACGCAACCGTGTAGGCCCATCCGTACGTGGGCGGCGTCTCCATTCCGCAGAGCAGGACGCGGACGCCGCGCACCTGCGCCCGCTCGATGATGTCCGCCAGGTTGCTCTCTATGGTCGAAATGCTCACGCGGCGCAGGCCGTCGTTGGCACCGAGCGCGACGACGAGCACGCCCACCTCACCGTGGAGATGTTCCTCGACCCGCCGCAGGCCGCCGTCCGTGGTGTCTCCTGCAACGCCGGCATTCAGCACCGTCCAGGGCAGGGCGCGGCGATCGATCCTGCGCTGCAGCATGGCCGGAAAACTCTCCTCGAGGGAAGGATGGACGGCCAGGCTGTCTCCGAGCACGACGACGCGTCGCACGACGGCGGGCGGGTTGGTCACACCCGTGGGATCGACCGGCGTGACACCCGCTCCGCACGCGATCGCGAGCGCCGCCGCCGCCAGCGAACAACAGACGTGCAGATGTCGCGAAATACTCTTCATCCGACCAGGTTCGCCTGCTACGCGGCCCGCGCTCGTCGAAGCTTCGCCACGGCGCGCGCCTCGATCTGCCGTACCCGTTCGCGCGAAATTCCGAGCCGGCGGCCGACCTCCGCGAGCGTGTATTCGCGGTCGCTCGACAGGCCGAACCGCAGCCGGAGCACTTCCTGCTCGCGCGGATCCAGCGGCGTGAGGACCTGCTCGATCCGATCGGCGAGCTCGCCGCGCAGCGCTTCGTCCTCCGGCGACGGCACGGCGCGATCGCTGACGACGTCGCGAATCACCCGCTGGCCCTCGTCGTCGTCTCCGACGGGCGCATCGAGCGAATACGGCACCCGTGCGGCCTCCATCAGCAGACGGACCTTGTCGGCCGACATCCCGAGCCGTTCGCTCAACTCGGCCTCCGTCGGATCGCGTCCCTCGCGCTCGCGGAAAGTACGTCGCGCGCGTTCGGCCTTGCCGATCGCCTCGACCGCGTGCGCCGGCAGGCGGATCGTCCGGCCGTAGTCGGCGACGCCGCGGCCGATCGCCTGACGGATCCACCATGTCGCGTAGGTGGAGAACCGCAGGCCGCGCGCCGGCTGGAATCGATCGACCGCCTTCATCAGCCCGATGTTTCCTTCCTGAATGAGGTCGAGGAGCGTCAGACCCCGATTGAGGTAGCGCTTCGCGATCGACACGACCAGGCGCAGGTTCGATTCGATCAGCACGCGCTTCAGATCCCGCATCGCGCGTTCTGCCGCATAGACGCGGCCCATGCGCTCGTGGAACAGCTCGCGGGGCAGGCCGACCGACCGCTCGATCTCCCGATCGGTCTGCTCCGACGTGTCGAGCCGGGTGAGCTCGCTGACGATCTCGTCGACGACCGACGGACGGATTGGTTGCCGCGAAAGCGTTTGCGCGATGAGATGTTCGGCGCGCGCCGCCCGATCGGGTTGGCGATGCGCTCTGGTCGGCGCGGGGCGGCACGGCGCCGGCTGCAGACACGAGCGCAGCCGCTCGGCACGACGGATGGCTCGCAGCACCGGATCCACGCGGCCCGGCTGCAGCTCTCCGCCGTCCGGGAGCAACACGAGTTCCGCCGCTGGCGCGCGGTTCTCGGCGACGAGCGTCGCGAGGCGGCCGAGCGTGTCGATGGCTGCGGGGATGCGCGACAGCGACGCAATCAGCTCGGTGCGCGCCTCGTCGAGTCTCCGTCCGATATCGGCCTCCTGCGCCGGCGTGAGCAGGTTCCGTTTTCCGATCTGCTGCAGGTACATGCGCACGAGGTCGATATCGGCGCCGCGCACGCCGTCTTCGGCGGCCTCACTGCCGAGCGCGTCAGGGTTGAAGCCGTCCGCGTCCCCGTCGGGCAAGGCCTGGGTTTCGATCGCCTCGGGATCTTCTGCCTCGATCAGCCGGTCGGGCGCGCCATCGTATTCCGACCCGTCGTCGGTGTCCTCGTCGTCGCCGCGGGGCCGCTTCAGGCCGAAGCTGCCGGCGCGTTTCCTCCAGTCGAGCACGTTCACTTGAGGTGGCGTCGTCTCCCATTCCACCAACGGTTCGGTTGTCGCCCGCGTGCTACGTCGTGGCATCATCGCTCAACGTCTTCTCTATGTGTCCGTGCTGAACCAATTCAACAGTTATCGTTCGCACGATGCGTGCCGTGTAATGCGACGCTTTAGCATCGGCCGCAGCGCGACGCTCTAGTGTTGCGGCGCCATGGCGCGACGCTTTACCGTTCGGCCAGTGGCGCCCACGCTTTGCGGTTGCGTCGAGAAGATCCTCTATCATTCGCTCTCATGTCTCCTCCCCGCATCTGTGCCCGTGCCGGGATGGTCACCGTCGCGGCGGCTGTGGCCGTGTGGATCGCTCACACCAGCGCGCTGCAGCCGCAAGGCGACCGGGGACTCGACACATCCGGCCCGATTCCGTATTTCATTGCCGACGGAACCGGACGAACCGGTTACCGCGCGAACGACCGTCAACTTGCGACGTGGGCCCTCGAGACGTGGCAACGACACGCCGGCGGCTCGCTGAGGCTCTCGCCGGGTCCTGAATCGAGCGCGCTCGTCCGTGTCTACTGGGCCGACCCTACTGAGGGCCAATATGGCGAGATGCGCCCGCTGATTGTGGGCGGACGCCGCGGAGCCGCCGTCTATATCCGCCCCGACATGGAGTCGCTCGGGGCCGACATCGCCCGGCTCACGAGGATGGACGCGCTCCTGCGCGACGCCATCGTATATCTGACCTGTGTGCATGAGCTCGGGCACGCGCTCGGGCTCCCGCACACCGACGATTTCCGCGACATCATGTACTACTTCGGGTTCGGCGGCGACATCGCCGAATACTTCGATCGATATCGCCGCCAGCTGCGGACGCGGACGGACATTCCGCGCCTGTCTGGTTTGTCGGATGGCGACATCAAGCGGCTGCGGCTGTTGTACGGCGCACCATGAGACTTGCCTGACGTGATGAACGACCGCCGGAGCTTCACCGACTGCCGGCGGGGCCGTGTGGCGTTCCTTTGAGCGTCGCGTACACGGCGGCGACGTGCGCCTCTCGAGTCGTATCCCACCGCTCCCAGCTCTTGAACGCTTCGAGCACGAGCGTTTTCTGGATGTCTGCGAGGCTTTGCCCCGCCCCAATCCCCGTCGCCACACCCATGGAGATCTCTTCGAAGTATCGAAGGAGATCGGCAGCGTCCTTTTTGGTGCCGGCGAGCGCATGGCCCGTGAGCGCATGGTCGAAATCGAGGCCGTTGACAATCCTCAGCGCGTCGATCCATGCGCCGACTGTCGGCGCCAGCGTGCTCGGAAGACGCCGCACCTGCAGGACGTCGGCGCTGAACACCGCGCGCTCGTCCGGAAAGTGAAGGACGGAACTATCGTCGGCGTGAGCGGCGCCGAGGTGAATCATGGCCACGCGCTTGCCGCCGAGCGTCACGGTATGCCGGTCCACGAACGTTGTGTTCGGCGGATGCACGTCGCCGAGCGGCCCGCGCGCGAGCTCCGCGCCGTTCAGGACTCCGTCGCGGTTGTAGTCCAGCAGCGCGAATTGCTCCGACATGGCGCCGGCCGCTTCGCTCCGATCGACGATCCCGTTGCGGTTGACGTCCAGCTTCGCCGCATCGCCGCTCAGCGCGCGATGTCCCGCTGGAGGCGCAAGCGCGGCGAGCATGTTCTGGTGGCCGACGAATTCCGCCGTGTCCGCGAAGACGACGCCGCCCGATGCATGGTCCCAGTCGCGGTGCGTGTACAGCACGTATCGAACGGGCACCTTGAAGCGCGTGCCGAATTCCGCCTTCAGCCACCGCGCGAAATCGCGGTTGATCGGATCGCTGATGATGATGCCCTCGGGCGTCACCAGAAAGACCGTGTAGTGGTTGTTGTTCTGCGCGCGATAGAGCTGTCCGGTGACGTTGACGATGGCGCGAGTCGGTTGGGGCGCCTGAGCAGCAGCTTCCGGCGCGAGAACAAAGACTGAGATGAGAAGGAGTGCGCTGCGTGTGATGAGTCCCATCGTGCTGACCTCCGCGTAGTGTGAAGCCGGGCGCCGCAGGGTGACGAGTTGCCCGCCGACCGTGCGGGTGTGTGCGCGGCGCAGCACATCATGGATCGCGTCGCGCCGCGGCGTCACGCCACGCTTCGCCCGTGTGCCACTGCACCGGTCGCATCCGGGATGGCGTACCCCGGCGACAGGACCCTGTCGGGCCGCAGCCCGGCCGGTTTGTCGAATAAAATGACGGTGCGGAGGGATGGCCGAGTGGTCGATGGCGGTGGTCTTGAAAACCTGTTCAGAAGTCATTGGGAATCCGCGATTTCCGCCTAAACCTCTCACGTCCGTGAGATAGGCCACCAATTCGAATCCCGTCTTGTGGTGTCCTGACGGTCACGTGCTGACCTTATCGTTACACTTCGAGTTACACACGGCGGGCTTCACAGCACAGACGACGAGAACCCTGCGGTGCCTATTCGAGTGACCTTGTCCTGCTCGGTCCAACCAGCAGTCATTACTCCCTAAATCCGTGCGCTGACGTCAGTGTGACAGGCCCTGTCTCATCCGAGGCTCATCTCGACGAGGCCAACTCGCAAAAAGGCCCCATGTGCCTGATGGGGATGCATTGGTCGACACTCATGGACAGAACCCGGAGACCTGTTGCGTGCGCTGTTGAGCTTGTCATCTTGCGCAGAATCAAGTCTTGTACGTCATGCGGTTCAAGCGGGGCGACCACGTATGCGCCCTCTATTCAACGACTTTAGAACTTGCTCAAGAGGCCACGGAGTTCCTTGCCGAGGGCCTCAGCAGCGGTGAGCGTTGCTGGTACGTTGCGGCTGGCTCGGAAACTGATGCGATCAGGATTGCACTGCGGAAACGCGGCATCGACGTCAGGGGTCAGACAGCACGCGGAGCACTGAGGCTCATTTCCGGAGACGCCACGTACGCCGTCCACGGCGCCTTCAACCCTGAGGAGACGATTGAAATTTTTAGCGACGCGATCGAGCAAGCGTACACAGACGGGTTTGTCGGCTTCCGGGCGGCCGCTGAAATGTCTTGGGCACTCGATTGCGAGGACGGAGCGCACCGCCTTATTGAGTACGAGGCGTTGCTTCGGTCTCTATTCGCGAGTTGTCGGGCGATCGGATTGTGCTTCTACGATCGCAAGCGGATGCCGCTCGATGTGATCAACGGCGCGCTCGCGACTCACCCTGTCGCCGGCTTGCAAGGACGGTACTGCGCGAACCCGTTCTACGATTCCACGACCAACCGCATTTCGGCGGTTGTCGATTCCGACGTGCTGAGAAAAGTGGAACAGCTCGATCGAACGAAAGGGTGAGAACCGCACGCCACGCCTCGACCTCTAGGCGTCGTCACTAAGATCGCCACCGTAGAGCACGCGAAATCGCCCGCCGCCCTCGCTATCTGCGTTGATGTCTTCCGCGGCGATGACCGACGGCGTAAGAGGACCACGCCCGCTTTGAACTGCTCAGTGAACTGGCGACGGGGAGGTCGCTTCAGTGTGTCGGCCATCGGTCAGGACATCGTATCTCCCAGCAACAATGTCCCGATTCGGGTAACCCCGTGATGGAACGAGGACCCTCGGCGCCCAGAGACCGTCC
>WUUC01176893.1_pt1 | contig 10300 bp, 7 predicted proteins | sample 6278441 | NCBI WGS metagenome assembly WUUC01 (sample SAMN13675441, study PRJNA597444) | soil metagenome | isolation source: soil | place: USA: Washington | collected 2017-10 | reverse complement strand
TCGCGGGGTTGGGCTTGAGCGAGGTCGAGAGCATCCACAGAAGGGGCGCCACGAACATGAGCGTCAGGAGAAGCAGGACCGCGTAGGTCAGGAGCTTCCTCGTTAACTCCCCGAGGTTTCGCTCGCCGGGCTTCGCCGTCGCCTGAGCCATCTCAGTCCTCCTTCTGGTTCAGGAACTTGAAGTTAAGGATGCTGATCACGATAAGGAAAAGTGCCAGGATGTAGCTCATCGCCGCCGCGCTTCCCATCCGGAAATTCTCCAGCCCCTCCTCCGCGATGTACATGATGGCCGTGCGTGTCTCGTTGTTCGGTCCGCCCTGGGTGATGAGCAAGGCCTGACCGAACATGTTGGCCGAGGCCAGGATGGTTACCGTGACGATGAACAGGAAGACCGGGCGCAGTCCCGGTAGGGTCACGTTCCAGAACCTCTGCCACGGGTTCGCGCCGTCCACCTTGGCCGCCTCGTAGAGTTGCGGGTCGATGTCCTGGAGGCCCGCCAGGTAGATGATGGCGTTGAACCCGAGCGTCCACCACACGGTCATCCCGACCAGGGCGATCCAGGCCCAGGGCAGCGCCGAGGTCCACGGTATGTCCGGCAACCCGAGCACGCCCAGGTAGTAGTTTATTAGTCCGAAGCCGGGCTGCAGGAGGTACCGCCACAGGATCCCGACGACGGCCACGCCCAGCACGTACGGGGCGAAGTACATGGCCCGGAAAAAGTTCCTTCCCCGGAAGCTCCGGTTGAGTATGAGCGCCACCAGGAGGGGGATGATCACGAGCAGGGGCACGCTGAAGAGCGTGAAGATCCCAGTCGCCTGCATGCTCTGCCAGAAGAACGCGGCGGTGGGGGAGCCGGGGGTGAACAGGTTGACGTAGTTCTGGAGCCCGACCCAGGGTTGCTCCGGCATGAGGTAGTCCCAGTTGTGCAAGCTCATCCAAAACCCCAGGATGGCCGGTACGAGGACGAAGACCGTGAACAGCAGCAGATACGGCGCCAGGAACACGTACGGCGTCCAGGAGAAGGTGCTCTTGGTGTCCGCTTTGCCGCCGCTAGGATACCCGGCCCCCGGTGGAGTAGGCTGGGCTCCGGTCTGCTCGATGCCTTGTGAAGCCATGGCTCTAACCCCCGTACTTCTCTTGGTTCTGTTGCAGGAGCTTGTTGGCCCGCTCTACCGCCGTATCGAGCGCCTCCTTAGGCTCCTGGATGCGCAGGACGGCCGCGTTGACCGCCGTGAACAGGATGCTCTCGTTGATCTCGCGGGCGCCCGGCGCCGACGGGCCGAAGTGTATGTAGGGGAGCTCTTTGGCGAACTCGGGCTGCCACTCGAGGTTCTGGAACTCCTCGCTCTCCCGGACGCTGTCCAGCGCGGGCACCTGCCCGCCCGCGGCCCACTCCTGGGAGTGCTCGACGACCCAGGCTATGAACACCTTCGCCGCCTGCAGCCTGTTGGGGTCCGGGTCCGGCTGGTTCGCGATGACGAAGTTGTGGGAGTTGGCCCAGGCCGCCTTCTGTGTGCCTATCTGGGGCAGCGGGGCCACGCCCCACTCCAGGTCCGGGACGGCCCCGAAGGCGTTTATCATCCAGATGCCGTTCCAGTTGAAGGCGTTCTGGCCGTTCTGGAAGGCGATGACGTCGCCGTCCTGGGCCACGACTTCGGGGCTGTATCCGTCCTTGATCAGGTCCACCATCCACGTGAGGGCCTCCACGCCCGCGTCGGAGTTGACGGTCGCCCGGGTTACGTCTTCGTTGTACAGCTCGCCGCCGAACTGCCAGAGCAACGAGGTGAACATGTGCCAGCCGGTGAACAGGTTCGGGGGCACCCACGAACCCTTGATCCCTTCACCTTTTAGCTGCTCCACCGCCTGCATGTACTCGTCCCTGGTCCGGGGCGGCTTGTCGGGATCGAGTCCGGCCTGCTCCATGACCGCCTTGTTGTAGTAGAGCCCCAGCGGGTGCGTGTCCAACGGTATCCCGTACCGCTCGCCCCGGTAGATGCCCCCGTTCCAGATGGAAGAGGCGAAGTCTTTCTCCTGCAGGCCCACCGCCTCGGCCACGTCGCCCAACGAAACGATCACGCCGCGCTCGGCGTTGAGGGCCAACTGGTCGATGTGCATGATCGCCACGGTCGGCCCCTCCCCGGCGGCCACGGCGCCCGGGACCTTCGGGTAGAAGTCCACCCACTGCATGGTGACCATGTTGACGTTTATGTTGTCATGCTCGGAGTTGAACTGGTCCACGAGCTGGAGCATTATCGGCCCGTCCCCGCCCGTGAACCCGTTCCAGAAGCCGATCTCCACGGGCGGACCCGTGTAGCGCGCGCCACCCTTGGCCGCGGCCTGCGCGACGGCCGCCCCATCCCTTGAGGCGCCGCAGCCCGCCAGAAGAATGAGGCCAGCGCCGGCCCCCGCACCGGAGATCAAAAACTCCCGCCGCGTGAGACCCTTGCGGCCCCCGTCCATCCAGTCCTCCTCCTTCCGCCCCAAGAGCCCTTCCCCGCCCCGGCTGAAAGCCGAACGTACCCTAACAAGAACGGAAACACGAATCAACATGCAACGCGCCTCCGATGTTAGTTTCGGTTAAGTATTTTGTTACTTTTCCGTTAAGATGGCCTTTGGACGAGCGATTGGGGCAGGGGTGCTGGTGGAGCAGCGGCGGCGGGCCATTCTGGAGGAGTTGGAGCGGGCAGGGAGCGTCTCGGTGGGGGGGCTCTCCGAGCGGTTGCGCGTCTCGGACATGACGATCCGGCGGGATCTGGAGGCGCTCTCCGCGCGCGAGTTGCTGCAGAGGGTCCACGGAGGGGCGGTTCCGACCCCGAAGGCAACCTCGGAGCCGCACTTCGCGCAGAAGCGGCGGCTCAACCGGCCGGAGAAGCTGGCCATAGCCGGGGCGGCGCTCCCCCTGATCGAAGACGGCGACACGGTGGCCCTGAGCGCGGGGACGACCACCTGGCACATAGCCTCGGCGCTGCGGCGGGACCGCGGGAACCTGACCTTTATCACGAACTCGACCAACATAGCGCTGACCCTGCAGGAGAACGGCTGGGAGCAGATCGTGCTCTCGGGCGGCATCTTCCGCACGCCCTCGGACGCCCTGGTGGGGCCCTACGCCGACAGCACCCTCAAGACCCTCAACGCCGACGTCCTGTTCCTGGGGGTGCACGGAATACACCCGGACGCGGGCCTGACCACGCCCAACATCGCCGAGGCCGAAACCGACCGTTGCCTGGTGGACGCGGCGCAGAGGGTCGTGGTGGTCGCGGACCACTCGAAGCTGGGCGTGGTGGCCCTGGCGAAGATAGTTCCGCTCTCCAGGGTGGACGTCCTCATCACCGACGAGAAGGTTTCTGGAGAGATGCTCCGCGAGATCGAGCTAGCCGGCGTTCGGGTGATCATCGCAAGCAGCCCCTGAACGGCGGCCGGGAAGCGCCCGAGGCGGCGTCTGGACCCTCACGTGCGCCCTAACCGCCGTCTCCGAGCGGCGTGAAGCTCACCCCGCCGAAGGTCGCCGAAGCCCCCCAGGCGAACAACCCGACGCTGCTGGGGCCCGGCGGCACCTCGAACCCCGACGCCGCGCGAACCCCGTCCACCCACGCCTCCGCCCGGCCACCGCGCACGCTCACCACCAGCCGGTGGTACGCGCCGCTCTTGAAGCCGGGACCTTGCGCTCGTAGGCTCGGTCCGGCCTGCCCGGCGTCTCGCTCCCGGCCGCACAGCACGCCGGACCCGTCCGCCGCCAGCGCCAGGACCGTGCGGTTCCCCGGGCCGTGGTTCAGGCACACGCCGTACCTGCCGCGTCCGTGGCCGGCGTCCACGAGCCGCGCGTTGGCTTCGAGCAGGTACGCTTCCCGAGGCGGGACGCGGGCGAGCAGCGCGGTCGCCGGTCGCGCCCCGGCATCGCGCTGCACGAGCTCCCCGCCCCGTTGCCTCCAGTCTCCCCCCTCCGTTCGCCACGCGCCTGGGTCCGGCGGCGAGCCGTCCGGCCCGTCGAAACCGTCGCGGAAGGCCGGCAGCGGCGGCGCGGGCTGTGGATCGAGGGTCGGGCCGGGGGAGGACGGTCCCTCCTCGCCCCAGTCCAGCCGGTCCATGCGCATCAGGCGCATGGTGTGCTCCGGGTCCCACGCGTGGTACACGAGGTAATCGCGCGCGTTATCCGGCGCACGCACCACCGAGGCGTGACCCGGCCCGATCGCCTGCCCCGGCCGGGTGCGGAGTATCGTCGGCCCGTCGGCGCCCGCTTCGGGGGCGAACGGCCCGAGGGGGTGGTCCCCCACTACGTAGGACACGCCGTAGTTCGGCTCCCTCCACGCGCCGCCGCTGTAGAAGCAGTAGTAGCGGCCGCCGTGCTTGCGAACGAACGCCCCCTCCAGGGTGTACCAGTCCCACACGCGCCCGTACCATCTCCGCTGGCGCTCGTACAACTGCCACTCCGCGTGGGGCCGCGCAACCGTTCTGGGCTCTCCGGCGAGCCGGGTCATGCTTACCAGCCGGTCCACGACGATCCCCGTGCCGACGCGCCCGTCCCCTCCGAGGTCGAGAAAATCGCGGCAGTAGTAGAGGTACCACCGCCCGTCGCGTTCGTCGCGAAACGGGTGGGCGTCTATGGAAAACGGTTCGTCGGGCGTGAGCACCACGCCGCAGTCCTCGAACGGTCCCGCCGGGTGGGCGGCCGTCGCCACCCGCAGCCGGTGGCCCTCCCCCTCCTCTCCGCCCGCGGAGTAGTACATGTAGAACACGCCGTCGTCGTAGGCGACCTCCGGCGCCCAGAGGGCCTCGAAGGCGTTTGGGTCGCGCAACGCGAGGGCGTCGCCCAACGGGCGCCAGCTCACCATGTCCCTGGAATGCAGCACCGGGATGGTGAGGAGGTCGCCGGTCGGTACGGTGCCGTAGGCGTAGTATTCGCCGTTGTGCTTTAGCACGAACGGATCGGCCAGGTAGCCGACGTGGATCGGGTTGGTGTATGTTCGATCTTTTCGCAGGCTAGGCCTCCTTCTGCGCAGGTTGCCTTTCTGCGGCCGTGATCTCCCGGACGCAGGCGAGATCCACCTTGGGACGCCGGTCGTAAGTGAGGAGCCCGTTCACCTCCTGCTCGACGTCGGTCAACTGCGTGTAGCAGAAGCCCTGCACCACGTCGCACCGCACCACGGCGGTGATGAGGTCTTTGTAGCGCTCGAGGAACTCTTCGCCGCTCGCGACGGTACGGTAGCCCCATTCCTCGGGTTCGGCGGTGCCGAAGGCGATGCCGCCAAACTCGGTGATCAGAATCGGCTCGCCGCGGTAGCCGTGGCCCGGGACGTATACCGGCCGCTCGTGGGGCTCGGCCGCGACGCTTGACTCCTTCGTGGAATGGGCGCGGGCCAGAGTGGCCGCGTCGCGGTAGTCGTGGATGGTGCACAGATCGGTCAGGGCGTGCTCCCAGCCGTCGTTTGACACGACCAACCGCGAGCCGTCCAGCGATCGCGTCAGGTGGTACAGGGCGAGCAGGTGTTCGACCTGCCTGTGGTCCGTGGCAAGCTCCGGCACGCCCCAGCTCTCGTTCATCGGGACCCACGCCACGATACAGGGGTGGTTGTAATCCCGCAGGACGGCCTCCTGCCACTCGCTCGTGATGCGCCGGACGTAGACGGGCGAGTATCGGTAGGCGTTCGCCATCTCTCCCCACACCAGCAGCCCGAGCCGGTCGGCCCAGTACATCCACCGCGGGTCCTCGACTTTCTGGTGCTTGCGCACCCCGTTGAAGCCCATTTCCTTCGCCAGCTCCACGTCCCGGCGCAGGTCTGCGTCGGTAGGGGCGGTGAGCAGACCGTCCGGGAAGTAGCCCTGATCGAGGACGAGCCGCTGGTAGTAGGGGTGGTTGTTGAGGTAGACCCTGCCGCCGCGAACTTCTATCTTGCGCATCCCGAAGTAGCTGTCTACGGAGTCGAGGACGCTCCCACCGGCATCTATGAGCTCTAGCTTTAGGTCGTAGAGGTTGGGTCGCTCCGGGCTCCACAAGGCGGGCCTGGGCCATCGGGAGAGGTGGGGCGTGTCGGGCGGTACGCCACCCTTCAGCAGGGGCAGGTTCCTTTCGAGGAGCGGGGAGCGCAGCTCGTAGCGGTCGTCGAGTAGCTCGCCCCCTTCGAAGGCGATGATCACCCGCAAAACGAGCCCCGGCTCGAACCCCTCGACGGCGACCTCCACGGCCACGCGGGCGCGATCCACGTCGGGCGTGAGGCGCAGGGAGCCGATGCGTTGGCGGTTCACGGGCTCGAGCCAGACGGTCTGCCAGATCCCGGTGGTCCGCGTGTAGAAGATGCCCTCGGATTCCTCCTTCCAGTACTGCTTGCCCCTGGGGATCGCGGCCTCCCTCGACGGGTCCTCCACCCGCACCACGACCACGCTCTCCCCGGCTTCGTCCCCGAGAGCGCGCGTGATGTCGGCGGAGAAGGGCGTGTGGCCGCCTTCGTGCCACGTGACCTGGGCGCCGTTCACCCAGACCGTGGCGCGGTAGTCCACGGCGCCGAAGTGGAGGAGGAGGCGTTCGTCGGCGCCCATCGGGGGCGGCTCGAACGCTCGCGCGTACCAGACCACGTCGTGAAACGACGTCTCGCCGATGCCGGAGAGCGGAGCCTGGTAGCAGAACGGGACGGTTATGCGGCGTTCGAAAGGTCCACCGGACCGCAGCCCCTCCGCCGGGGTGTTCCACCATCCCCGCCTTAGTCCCACGTCCTCGTCGTCGAAGGAGAATGCCCATTCGCCGTTGAGGTTGATCCAGTCGGGACGCCGGAACTGGGGCCGCGGGTACTCCGGACGTGGTACCGGGCTAGTGGCTGAGTTCGATCTCACCAACGCTCCCATTCAATCCCCGTCCCGGAGCCCGTTGCGACGGATGACCTCACGGTACCAGCGAGCGCTCGCTTTCGGGGTGCGCCGCTGCGTGGGGTAGTCTACGTAGATGATCCCGAACCGCTTGGAATACCCCTCCGCCCACTCGAAGTTGTCGAGCAAGGACCACACGAAGTAACCGCGCAGGTTCACGCCCCGCTCTATCGCCGCGTGCGCCGCCCGGAAGTGCGCGTCGAGGTAGGCGACGCGCTCCTCGTCGTCCACCCCACCCTCCGGGTCCGCGTAATCGTGGAAGGCGGCGCCGTTCTCGGTGATGTATATGGGCAGCTTCGTGTACTCCTCGTCGAGCCGGACGAGCAGCTCGGTAAGCCCGTCGGGCTCGATAGGCCAGCCCATCGCGGTGGTCTCGACGCCCTCGGGGAGCACGGTCTCGGCGCCGAGGTCCGCGAAGCGCATCGCCGTCGGGAACTTCGAGGCGCCGCCACCGGCCTCGTCCCTTACCGTATGGCGCATGTAGTAGTTGACGCCGAGGAAGTCGAGCGGGGCGGAGATCTTCTCGAGGTCCCCTTCCCGGACGAAACGGAGGTCGCTCACCGCGCGGTAGTGCTGCAGCATGTCTTCGGGGTACGCGCCGCGAAAGAGTGGATCGAGGTATAGGCGGTTGGCGTTGCCGTCCACCCGCCGGGCGGCCTCGGCGTCGGCGGGGTCGGCGGAGGCGGGGCGCACGGGCGAGAGGTTGAGGGTGACGCCGAGCCGGTTGTCCCCGCCGGAGCGCATCGCCTCCAGCGCGAGCCCGTGGCCGAGCAGGAGGTGGTGGGTGGCGGCGAGGGCCTCGGCGGCGTCTTTGTGGCCGGGGGCGTGGATGCCGTAGGCGTGGCCGAGCCAGGCGGAGACCCAGGGCTCGTTCAAGGTGATCCAGGCCCCGACGGAGTCGGCGAGCGCGCCGTGCACGTGGGCGGCGTAGTCGGCGAACCGCTCGCTGGTCTCCCGGTTCGTCCAGCCGCCCCAGTCCTCCAAAGCCTGCGGCAGGTCCCAATGGTACAGGGTGAGCATCGGGGCTATGTTCCGCTCCAGGAGCCCCTCCACGAGCCGCAGGTAGAAATCCAGGCCCTTCTGGTTGGCGGGGCCGCTCCCCTCGGGCTGGATGCGGGGCCAGGCGACGGAGAAGCGGTAAGCCCGCAGACCCAGGCTCGCCATCAGGTCGAGGTCTTCTTCGAGGCGATGGTAGTGGTCGCATGCTATGTCGCCGGTGTCGCCGTGCAGGATGTTGCCCGGCGCGTGGCTGAACGTGTCCCAGATGGAGGGGCCGCGCCCGTCCTCGTCGACGGCACCTTCGATCTGGTAGGCGGCGGTCGCCGCGCCCCACAGGAAGTCCGCGGGGAAGCTCATGTTTGCGCCTTGAGGACCTCGGCCCCGGCCGCAGGGAGGGACTTGTAGAAAGCGGGCTCCGTAAAGCCGCGCTCCGCGAAGGCGCGCGTGGTGGTCCGCGCCAGGTCGTCGGCGGCCTCCGGGGGGATCAGGGCTATGGCGCAGCCGCCGAAGCCCGCGCCGGTGAGCCTGGCCCCGGGAGCGCCGGCCTCCCTGGCGAGCTCCACGAACGCGTCGAGCTCCTCCGTCGAGACCTCGTAGTCGTCGCGCAGCGAGCGGTGGGAGGCGTACATGAGACGTCCGAGCCCCTCGTAATCCCTCGCCCTGAGCGACCGGACCGCCTCCATCACCCGCCCGTTCTCCGAGATGACGTGCCGCGCCCGCTTCAGCTCCTCGCCGGAGAGGCGCTGCAGGTCCGCTTCCGAGGCGTTCCGCAGCTCCTTTATGCCCAGGATCCTGGCGGCCTCTTCGCAGGTCTTGCGGCGGTCGTTGTAGGCCGTGTCGGCCAGGCCGCGCTCGACCCTGGTATCGCAGATGAGGAGCGCCAGCCCGGCCGCTTCGAGGTCGAGGGGGACGCTCTCCGCTTCTAAGGAGCGGCAGTCCACGAGGAGGGCGGAGCCGGCTTCGCACAACAGCGAGGCGTACTGGTCCATGATCCCGCTCTGCACCCCCACGAACTCGTTCTCGGCCTTCATGCAGAGCACGGCCAGCTGTTTCTTGTCTACCCCGAGCCCGAAGAGCCCGTCGAGCGCCAGGGCCGTCGCGGCCTCTATAGCCGCCGAGGACGAAAGCCCGCCCCCCAGCGGCACGTTCCCGGCGAAGGCCGCCCGGAAGCCCCCCACCTCGTAGCCCGCCTCGCCCAACGCCCAGGCGACGCCCCGCGGGTAGTCGGCCCAGGAGGAGTCTTCCCCCCCGCCCGTCGGGCGCCTCTCCTCGAAGTCCGCCGAGTACAGCCCGTCCCCGCCCCTGCCCGCGGCGACGGCCACCCGGTGCTCGACGGCGCAAGGCAGGACGAAGCCGCCGTTGTAGTCGGTGTGCTCCCCGATGATGTTTACCCGGCCCGGGGCGCTGGCGATCACCTCCGGCTCCTCCCCGAAAGTCGCCCTGTAGGCTTCGGCGGCCCGTCGCTCCGTCTCCCTCAAGGTCTCACCTCAGTCCTCGTAGCCCTTGGGGTGCTCCCGCATCCACCCCCAAGCGTCGGAGATCATGTCCGCAAGCTCGGGCTTCTCCGGGACCCACCCGAGCCGGGCCCGTATCTTATCGCTCGAGGCCACGAGCACCGGCGGGTCCCCGGCCCGCCGCGGCGCGTCCACAGCCCTTATCTCCTTGCCCGTCACCCCTCGGGCGGCCTCGACCACCTCGCGTACCGAGAACCCCGCACCGTTGCCGAGGTTGTAGACTTCGTGCTTCCCCGCACGCGCCGCCTCTAGCGCCAGCAAGTGAGCCCGGCCCAGGTCCTCTACGTGGATGTAGTCCCGGACGGCGGTCCCGTCGCGGGTCTGATAGTCGGTGCCGAAGACCTGGACCGAGTCCCGCTCCCCGGCGGCGGCGCGCAGGACCAGCGGTATGAGGTGCGTCTCGGGGTGGTGATCCTCGCCGAAGCGCCCGCTGGCCCCGGCCACGTTGAAGTAGCGCAGGCTCGTCGCGGCGAGGCCGTGGGCAACGGCGAAGAACCCGATCAGCTGATCCACCGCCAGCTTCGACCCGCCGTAGGGGTTGGTCGGGAGGGTCGGGGCGCTCTCCGGGATGGGGACCTCCTCCGACTCCCCGTAGACGGCGGCGGTGGAGGAGAACACGAGCCGGGGCGTCCCGCTCTCTCGCATCGCCTCCAGGAGGTCAAGCGTCCCGCAGACGTTGTTTCCGTAGTAACGCTCCGGTTGCTCGACCGACTCCCCCACCAGCGACAGCGCCGCGAAGTGCAGGACGCCGTCGAAGCCGGGGGCGAGGGCTCGCTTTACCTCCCCGGCGTCGCGTAGGTCCGCCCGTACGAGGGTTGCCCCCTCGGGGAGGGCGCCTTCGTGCCCCTTGTGCAGGTTGTCCAGCACCGCGACCTCGTGGCCGGCCTCCAGCAGCTGGTGGGCGACGACGCTGCCGATGTATCCCGCCCCGC
>WUUC01156684.1_pt1 | contig 10300 bp, 12 predicted proteins | sample 6278441 | NCBI WGS metagenome assembly WUUC01 (sample SAMN13675441, study PRJNA597444) | soil metagenome | isolation source: soil | place: USA: Washington | collected 2017-10 | reverse complement strand
TCGGCGTCGCCTTCGCGCTCTACGCGCTGCTGATGCGGGGGACGCCGCAGGTGCGGTTGGAGGATGTGCCCGAGGCGCGCTGAGATCTTGACCCCACCTTTCACAATTCTTGCTTAAAGAATCCCTGTGCCGGGGCCCCGCTCCGCGCTGGAGCGGGCGCCATTCGTCAACCGGTCATTCAACAGGGAGGCACATGAGAAACAGCAACCGGCGATTTGCAGGTTTCTGGCAGTCCGCACTTCTGGGCATGCTCATCTTCGCAACGGCGGCTCTGCCAGCCGCCGCCGCCCCCCCTCTCTCCTGGTCCACCTACCTCGGCGGGAGCCGCAACGATGTCAGCACCGCCATCACAGCCTGGCAGGGCACCACCTACGTCGCGGGCAGCACCTTTTCGACGGACTATCCGACCTTCGGGGTGAGCTCCAGCAAGAGCGACGAAACCACCTCGGACACCTTCGTCACGGCCCTGGGCCCCTTGGGGAATCCGGTCTATTCCACCTACGTCTCTCTGGGAGAAGGCAATGAGACGGTGACCGGGATCGATATCGGTCCCGACGGCAGCGCCTATGTGGCCGGCACGGCCTCCATCGAGGAGAACGGCCAAGCTCTTGTCGTCGCCAAGTTGGATCCTTGGGGCAATCTCGCCTGGACCCAGCAAGCGTTCGGCTGGAACGAGGATTTGCCCAGCTGGAACGAGGTGATCGATCTGGCGGTGGATGGACAGGGCAACGTCTACGTGGTCGGCTTCGACTCCAATGATTACAATAAGGGGCTGTTTCTCTGGCGGCTCGGACCGGACGGCTCGACCCACTACCGGCTCGATTTCGATCGCTATTCCTTCTACCTCAGCGAGATCGCAGGAGATGCATCCGGCAATGCCTATCTGTCCGGCGCCACCGAAAACGACGACCTCCCCAATCCCACGGGGCCGGCTCCAGACAGTCTCAACGGTTTTGTGATGAAGATCTCTCCGGAGGGCTCCGTCCTTTGGTCGGCCTATCTGGGCGGCAGGATGGTGGACGTCGCGGGAGATGTCGCGGTGGCCCCGGATGGCTCCGTGGCCGTGACCGGTGTGGTCACGTACGACCTTCCCCTGCTCAATCCCTTGCAGACGGAGCCCGACGATGCCTTCCTGGTCCGGCTGGCACCCTCGGGCGAGCCGCTCTCCTCGACCTACCTGCCTGTCGATTCGGCGTCCGACCTGGAGGTCACCGAGGCGGGCATTCACATGATCGTTTCCGACTACGAGAACGTCTCTTCTTTCCGGCAGAGCCTCGATGCCGCCTGTGGCAGGTTTTTCCTGGTAACGCTCGACGAGCATGCCTCACGGCTGGAGGACGCCACCTGCCTGGACAGCTTCGAGATTCCTGGTGACAGATACATCCCTCGGATGGCGGCGGATTCCTCTGGAATTTCCCTGACCGGCCCGGCCCGTGCGGGCATGCCGGTGAAGAATGCCTGGCAGCCGGCTCCCGCGGGGGGAGGCGACGCCTTCGCGGCGAAGCTGGGACCCAACAACGCCCCCGCCTGCTCCGCCGCCACGGCAAGCCCCGCCTCGCTCTGGCCCGCCGACGGCAGGTTCATCTCCGTCCTCGTCCGCGGCATCACCGACGAGGATGGCGACGCGGTCACCATCTCGCTGACCTCGATCTTCCAGGACGAGTGGCTCACTGTGTCGGGCACTCCCGACGCCAGCGGCCTCGGGACCTCCCGGGCGCGTCTGCGCGCCTCCCGGCTGAACGGAGGGGACGGCCGCGTCTATCACCTGCGCTTCACCGCCACCGATACCCGCGGCGGCTCCTGCACGGGCCTTGTCAAGGTCTGCGTGCCCCCCACCCAGGGAGGGGTGTGCCGCGACGGCGGAGCGCGTGTGAATTCGACCCGGGCCTGGTGAGGAAACCGGGTCCGATCTCCCGGCACCGGTAGGGCCAAGCCTGCCGGTGCCGCTGGCCGATCAGGGTTGGACAGACGAGAGTGCGTGCGCGATTCCGCTGTAAGATCGGGGCGAGGAGGGGGGACGATGGAACCAGTCAAAGGGCTTCACCACATCACCGCCATCGCCGGGCCGGCGCAGGAAAACCTGGACTTCTACGCGGGCGTGCTCGGCATGCGCCTGGTCAAGAAGAGCATCAACCAGGACGCCCCCGGTACCTATCACCTCTTCTACGCAGACGCCGAAGGTCACCCGGGGACGGACCTCACCTTCTTCCCCTGGGCCCAGATGGCGCCGCCGCGGCTCGGCCACGGGCTCGCCGTCGAGGTCGGGCTCGAGGTGCCGCCGGACAGCCTCGGCTTCTGGGGCTCCCGCCTCGAAAAATACGGTGCCCGCTTGGGCGAGGTCGAAAACCGTTTCGGTGACAAGGTCCTGACGCTGACCGATCCGCACGGCCTCCGGCTCTCCCTGGTCGAAAGCGCGGCCGGGAAGCGTCGCCCGTTCGAGCCGTGGGACGGCAGCCCCGTCCCGGTCGAGCACCAGATCCGCGGGCTCTACGGCGCGCAGCTCTGGGAACGCAACGCGGACACCACGGCCTCCTTCCTCACCGACGTCCTGGGATTCCAGCGTCTGGGCGACGAGAACGGCTGGACGCGCTATGGATTCGCGGACTTCGCGGGCATCGTCGACATCCGAGAGACACCGAGCGCACTCCCCGGCGCCTGGGGAGTCGGCAGCGTCCACCATCTCGCCTGGCGGACCGATGACGAGGAGCACCAGCTCGCCGTGCGCGAGCAGGTGGAAGCGGCGGGTGGGAACGCGACGCCGGTGATCGATCGCTTCTGGTTCAAGTCGGTCTACTTCCGGGAGCCCGGCGGCGTGCTGTTCGAGCTCGCCACCGACGGCCCCGGCTTCTCCATCGACGAGGACCGGGAGCACCTCGGCGAAGCCCTGATCCTCCCCCCCTGGTTCGAGCCAGCCCGCGCTCGCATCGAAAAAGCTCTGCCGCCTTTGCGGCCGGTGGGACCGGCGGCTATCTCATGAAAGCTACCTCATGAAAAGCGCGGCATCCGCGCGCCCTCAGTTCAGATAGCCGACGGCCCGCAGCCTCTTCTCCGCCTCCTCCGCCTGCCGCCGGGATTCGCCGCTGGCCAGCGGCCCTTCGCGGCTCTCGATCCAGCGCAGTAGAGGCTCCCGCAGACGCCGGGTCTCCTCAGGACGTTTCTCGGAAAGATCGACTGTCTCGCCGGGATCGGTCCTGAGATCGAAGAGCTGCGCGACGCCGGAGCCGATGTCGTAGGTGAGCTTGTAGCTCCCATCCTGGATCGTCCGCACCGTCCCCTGCATGCCGAACGACACCCGCCGGACCTTGCCGTTCCGTTCGATCACCGGCCGCAGGCTCGCCCCCTCGAATCCGCGCCCTTCCGTGGGAAGACCCAGGTAATCGAGGACTGTCGGAACGATGTCGAGATTCTCGGCGAGGGCGTCGCGCCGCAGGCCGCGCAGCTCGGGTGCGGTGTCAGGAAGCCTCATCAGCAGAGGCGTTTTCAAAACCGTGTCATAAGCGATCGAGCGGCAATGGCCGAAGTGCTCGTGATCGTAGAGCTCCTCACCGTGATCGGCGGCCAGGACGATCAACGTCCGGTCGAGGAGCCGCCGCTCACGCAGCGATTCGAAAAGCTTTCCGATCTGCTCGTCGAAATAGGCGATCTCCTCGTCGTAGAGGTCGGCGAGATGAGCGATGCTCTGCGGATTGATTCGGTATTTCGTCTCGCTGCGGTAGAGCACTCGGGCGATCGGGAACATGCTGCCGCGCAGCGCCCAGCCGCTCACCCCCTTCCTCCGGGCCTGAGCGGATTTGGGAGCGATGCGGCGAGGGTGATCGGCCGGCGGCTGGTAGGGCTCGTGGGGCTCTAGATAATGGAGATAGAGAAACCAGGGCTGGCGCGCCTTCTCCCCCTTCTCATTGCCGTCGAGGACGTCCAGTGCCACCTCGTTGACGCACCGGGCGTCTTTCAACAGGCACGACTCGTCGAACCTGTCGAACCCCCGCCCGAAGCCGCCGACGCGGTTCACCTGCGACGGAGTGTTGCGTACCACCGAGCTCGCCGAAACCGCGGCCGTGGAATAGCCCTGTTCCTTGAGAATCTCGGACAGCGAGGGCATCGTCTCCGGAATCCCCATGTTGCGGCGGCCAGGATGCAGGAAGGAAGCCGGGATCCGCGAGGTGAGGAGCGAGTTGACGGACGGAAAGGTGCAGCCGGCTTGGCTCCGCGCATCCGTGAAGACCACACCCTCCCGGGCGAAGGCCTCGAGGTGCGGAGTCGTGGGCCGGGAGTAGCCATAGAGCCCCATGCGATCGGCGCGCAGCGTGTCCACCACCACGAGGAGCACGTTCCAGCGCTCGGGCTCCCCGCGCCCGCATCCGCCCAGGATGAGGAGGAGGAACACGCACCAGGCGAGGGCAGGCTTCATGCCGCGGAGTCTATGACGATGTCTCTCCGCCCGAGAAGGGCCGCATCTCGACGATCAGGCGCTGGGACGTGGCGCGATCCCAGGGCCTGCGGTCGAAGTCGCCCCAGAGCGCGGTGATCTCCAGGCTGGCGGTGCGGCCCCGCTCTTCGATCTCGTCCAGGGACCAGAGGCGCGAGGGGAAGGAGGCCTTCGCTTCGAGCTGGCCGTCGACCCGGTATTCGAAACGGGTGGTGCAACGCCGGCTGTCGGCGTCACAGCGCCAGGTCTCGCGCACCGCGAGCCCGCCCTCCGCCTCCCGCTCCTCCACCAGCTTCCCGTCTTCCGCCTCGTGGCGACGCTCCGGAGAGAGCCAGGCGGCGTCGAGCAGAAAACGGCCACCGGGGGCGAGATGCTCAGCCACGGTGGCCAGAGCGTGGTCGCGGTCCTCGTCTTCGATCAGATGGACGAAGGGATCATCTACCGCGGCGATCAGGTCGAAGCGCTCGGCGAGCCGCAGGGTCCGCAGGTCGGCCACCAGAACGGAGACGTGGGGCTGTGCCGCCAAGCGGTGCCGGGCGATCTCGATCATCTCCGGCGTGAGGTCGAAGGCCACCACGCTCCCAGCCGTCCGGGCGAGGTACCGCGTCGCACGGCCTGTCCCCGCTCCGACTTCGAGCACCCGGCAACCGGCCGGCTCGCTCGCCGCCCAGGACCAGAGCTCCCCGTCTCCGCGATCCTCGAGCTCGGCCTCGTAGAAAGGGAGGACGCGGCGGTAATACTCCCGGATCTCGTCGTCGGTGCTGGTCTCCGGCTCGTTCTCGGTGGTCGTCGCGCTCATGGGCTGAGGCGACTGCAACGATCAGGCCGGCTCCGTCGCCACTACCCGGGAGATCACATCCTCTTGATGCGCCATTGCCGGCACAGATCGCGAGCTGCCTCCTGCCAATCAGGGCGGAGAAACTCGAAACCTTCCTTCAGCAGCCGCCCCGGGATCACGCGGCGACTTTTCAGCACCAGCTCGGTCTCCGTCCTCATGAAGAGTGCACCGATCTCCAGCATCCATTCCGTTGCCGGCAGGCCGAGCCTCGTTCCCCAGGCGTCCCGGAGACCCTTCATGAATTCAGCGTTTGGAACGGGGTTCGGCGAGGATATGTTCACGGCGCCGTCCATGCTCTCGTGCTCGAGGAGCCAATACACTGCACGTGTGAAGTCTTCGTGGTGAACCCACGAGACGTACTGCCGGCCATTGCCCGAATGTCCACCGAGCCCACGGCGGACGAGGCCGAGCAGCGTGTCAAAAATGCCGCCGCGGTCCGGGCTCAGGATCACCGCCGCCCGCATCTTTACTTTCCGCGTGGCGGGAACCACCGCCTCATCGAGCGTGCTTTCCCATGCCTTGGCGACGTCGATACTGAAGCGCCACGTATCCGGCGCATTGGGCTCGCCGCCTCCGATCACCCCGGTCTCTTCATCATTGGGAGCGTCGTAACGATGAGCGTAGATGGTCGCCGTGCTCGCCTGAAGCCACGTCCTGGGCGGATGGGCTGCACGAGCGATCGCCTGGCCGACGACGCGGGTGGAAGCGACGCGCGAATCCATGATGGCCGAGCGGTTCTCCGCGCTGTACCTGCAGTTCACGCTCCGTCCGGCCAGGTTGATGACCGCATCCGCACCGTCGATCTCCGCGGTCCAGTCACCCGGTATCCGGGCGTCCCAGGCGACGGAGCGCCACGGCGCAGCCACCGGAACCCTGCTCAGAATCACCACCTGGTGCCCGTCCGCATGGAGCTGGCGCGCCAGCAACGTGCCGACCTGCCCGGAGCCGCCTGGAATTACGATCTTCATCTGGGGATCCTCGTGCAGTGGTTCGCCATCCTGAGTATCCCCACCGTCAGGGCGATTGCCGGTCGGCATCGGCGAAAGCCAGGCCCCGCGCGGCGAGCGCCTCGCGGACCACCCCAAGGGCCTTCGGGCCTACTCCGTGCAGCTTCCGCAGATCCGCTTCTCGCGCTTGCGCCAGTTGCTCCAGACTCAAGTAGCCGGCCGCGACGAATGCCCGGTTGGCCGGCTGCCCGATGCCAGAGGGAAAAGCTGACGTTGTTTCGCCGCTCTGCTTGCGCGGCACCTATCGCGTCCTCCAACCCTCGACCAGCGCGGACGGAGCGTGGTCCTCGACGAGGTTCAGCTCGATGCCGTGCTCCAGAAACGCCTTCAGACCGGCGAGCAAGAAGGTGAACCCTCCGGTCGAGTCGAGCGCTGCCGTCACCATTTTCTCCGCGTCGCCGCTGAAGCCCCAGTTCTTGACGGTGACGAAGGTCTGGTCCTCGCCTCTAGGCTCGAATGTCCATTCGACCAAGGTCGGATTGTCGGGTCCGTCCCATTCGATGAGAATCCGCTTGTTCTCCTCGACCGCCTTCACGTCGACCTGGGCGGAGGCACCGTACATCTCCCAATCCCACCGGACCTGCTTGCCGGCCTCCAGCCGGGCGCTGCCTTTGGAGAACCAGAAGCGGGAGGTGATGGCGGGATCGACCAGCGCCTCGAAGACCTGCGCGACTGGCTTGCGGATGAGCATCTGGGCCGTGGCAACCGGCGCCTGGAGAGCGTCTGTCATGTCCTTCATCTCCTACTCTGAGTCAGCCCGCGGGACCGACGAGATCGAGAGCCTGTACCCGTCTGGATCCAGCAGCCGGAATGCGCGCGCCCCCCAAGGCATGTCAGCCGGCTCCGACTGGAGGGTGCCACCGCGCTCCTTGATCCGATTCGCGATCTCGTCGACGTTCTGGTTCGTGGTGAGAAGCAGCGAGAACCCTTCGCCCTTGACCCGGTCCCATCCCTTGGCCCCGTCGTCCTGACCGAGCAAGAACCGTACGTCCCCGGCTTTCACCACCACTGCCATCAGCTTTCCCTCGCGTTCGAACTTCTGGTCGACCTCGAATCCCATCACGTCCTGGTACCAGGACAGGCTCTGCTGGAGATCCTTCACGGTCAGCGAGGCCGCGAGGCTGACGGCGCGGAAGGGCTCAGGATTGACGCTTGTGTTGGCGCCTGCGGAAACCGGCGAATCTGTGCTCATGGAATCTCCTGGATTGAAACTCGCGGGCAGCCTTCCGGGCTTTGGCCCGCGAGGAGATACTAACCCGAACACGACAGAAGGAAGCCGCCAACCTGATGGTTGGGGCTCGCGCTCACTTCAGGCAGGGGGTCGTCGAAGTGACGCAGATATACGCGCCGTGCGGGCTCAACTCTCGCTTTCCCGGCCGCACGACCTGGGAGTGCGCGCATCGAGCGTGGGGGTCGCCGTTCCCCACAGCTTCTGCTATTTTTCTGGGATGACAGCGGATCGACCCACCACAACCCGTGCCACTGCCCTGCTCCACCGCCGGGGGGCCAGGGAGAAGGCGCGCTCTCCCGCAGGCTGAGGTTGATCACTCTCTCAACGACTGGAGGCTTCATGAAAGCGATGTTCCGAGTATTGGGTCTGAGTCTCGCGCTGGTGCTGGCGATCTTTTCCAAAGCCGATGCTTTAACTGGATGCTACATTTCCTGTCCGAACGAGCCCGATTTCTTTTACGTCCATACCGTGTACGGCTGTTGTGGCGCGATCTCTCCCCATGACTTCACGTGCCCGGGCGGTGGCCAAGCTTGGGGCTATGGGTACGACGATGGGTCGGGGCCACAGTTCTGCATGTGATCGAAGGCGTGTCGGCGAGGCAACCGGTCGCTGACACGCGCCTTAGATTCTTCTTGGAGCAGTCGAAAAGCCGGCGGTCCAGGTGTGTCGCCGGCCATCCAATTCCCAGCCCCCTCGGGTCGTCTGCCTAGAGACAGGTCATAACATGCTGACGCTCAATTCGAATACAGGGATTACCAGAACCGCAGCTTTGGCGGGTGCCACGGGTCTGGTCGGGCGAGCCATCCTGGAAGGGCTGCTCGCTGACCGGACGGTCACCGCCGTCCATGCACTCGGTCGACGTGAGAGCGGCATCGCGCATCCCAAGCTCACCTCACACGTGGTGGACTTTACTGCGTTGCCACCTCTTCCGCCACTCGATGAGGTCTACCTGGCTCTCGGCACCACCATCAAGGTGGCGGGCAGCCAGACCGCATTCCGGGCTGTAGATTTCGATGCCAATCTCTCCGTCGCACGCGCAGCCCTCGCCGCGGGTGCTCGGCGCGCCGGTCTGGTCAGCGCGATGGGCGCGAATGCAAAGTCCCGCGTCTTCTACAACCGCGTGAAAGGTGAGCTCGAGGAGGCGCTGGCGCAGCTTCCATTCGACGGGCTGGTTCTTGCACGCCCGTCCTTGCTGGTGGGAGACCGCGAAGCGCTCGGCCAGTCAGAGCGCCCTGCGGAGAAAGTGTCCATGGCTGTCGGCAGAATCCTCCGCCCGCTCATTCCCGCGAACTACCGGCCCATCGCCGCGGCGGATGTCGCCCGGGCGCTGCTTGCGCACGTTCCGACCGCCCAAGGCCGCGCGGTGCTGCTCTCCGGCAGCATGCAAGGTTAGATCATCAAGTTTCCTGATGAGCTGGTAGATCGCCACCGTAAGCCGCCTACGACCGAGTCGGATGACGAGGTTGGTCTTAACTATCCATATTGATCCGTAGCCATTTGCAATGTGGGGGCTCGCGAGAGCCTCCTTTGCTTGCCTCTGAAGACCGGTGTGATTATTGCAGTAAAAAGGTGCACAAACAGGAGGTAACACCAGTCATGGCTCCCAGAGTTTCCAACGGTCTTCTCGTCATGTCTCTGCTGGTCCTCTTCTCTCTCTTCTCCACCCTCGCCCACACTACATTCTGGGAACGCAGATACGACGCTGGCCCCAGTGACCACGCCGCCCGTTCGGTCGCCACGCTGGGGGGGGCTAGTTGAATCATCGGCCGCTCCCACGATGGAAATTCCAGCAATGTGCTTACCGTGAAATACAACGAACAGGGGACCGTCCTCTGGGCCCGGCAGTGGGACGGCGGCGACAGTGACGGTGCGACCACGGTCGCCGTGGACGATCTGGGGAACGCCTATGTGGCGGGACCAGTTGGCTGGACTCGGGGTACTTTGGTCTCCAGCCCCACGCTCTCCTGCTCAGGTACGACCCGAACGGCGCCCTCCCCTGGTCACGGAGCTACCGCTACGACGTCCGGACCTGGGGGGGAGACATGGTGCTGGTCGACGGCCGACCTTATCTGGCCGTGGAGATGTTCAGCTATGACGATCTGATCGAAACGGAGTTGCTGAGCTACTCCGCCAGTGGAGTCCTGGAGTGGGTGCGCTACCCCCCTGGTGGGCCTGGACTCGGCCACAGGCGCCTCTCGCTACATATTCGTGGGTCCCAACACCAGCGACGTCTGGTTCTACACCCTCGCCACCTCCTCCACCAAGGCCTGGGCATCCGGTCAGTCGACGTTGGCGGGAAATTCCGACCTCTATCTCCTGTCGACTGAAGGTGTGCCGCCTCTCCCCCGGCTGACTGACCTGAAGATCACTCCGATCGCCTTCGCCGGCGGCTGCCAGAGCTCGACCGGGCGGATCCTTCGCAGCTTCCCTGACGTGGGAAGTCCCTTTCAGCGATCATATCAAGGCATCCGCCTTGCACTAAAATAAAAGCCGTTCAGGGTGTGAGTGGAGCTTGGTCCATTCTCGGGTGAGATCAGCGATAGCTGCGTCCGATCTCCTCTCGAGAAGACCTGTCCCATCAGGGTGACCGGCCCCTCTTGCACGGCAAGTTCTACACATTGCACACCAGTGAACAAGGGAGGCTCATGAGAAACCCGATCGAATCACTCGCACGATCCTCGCGGCGCACGCTCCTCGGCGCGCTCACTGTGCTGGCAGCGGCATTCCACGCAGGTCCGGCAGGCGCCGACCCGACTCTCACCTACTCCACCTATCTGGGAGGGAGCCTCGGCGAGGTG
>WUUC01118014.1_pt1 | contig 10300 bp, 9 predicted proteins | sample 6278441 | NCBI WGS metagenome assembly WUUC01 (sample SAMN13675441, study PRJNA597444) | soil metagenome | isolation source: soil | place: USA: Washington | collected 2017-10 | reverse complement strand
TGGTCAACCGCACCACCAACACCCTGCTCACCTACGACAGCCAGGGCACCCGCAAGCAGACCAAGGAACTACCGCCGGACAAGGGTGATCCGCGGCTGACCCGGGGTGAGGACGACCGGGTCTATGTGGACGGCGCCTCCGGCGAGCACGTCGTGGTGGTGGGCGAGGACGGTGACCTCACCGACGTGCCGATCACCGACGAGGGCGGCGCGCAGCCGACGAAACCCACCGGTGGCAAGGACCCCGAAACCCCGGTCGGCACACCGAAACCCGGTACACCCGCCGCCCCGAAACCGCCCGTCACCCCGAAGCCGCCCGTCACCCCTCCGGTGGTGACTCCCCCGGTCGTCGTGGAGCAGCCGCCGCCGGTCGTGCCGCCCAGCCCACCGGGCGCGCCCGCGATCGTCAACGCCACCGCCGGCGACGCGGCCGCCACCGTCAGCTGGGGACCCGCGCCGGACAACCGCTCCCCCGTCACCGGCTACCGCGTCACCTGGGCCGGCGGTCAGCTCGACGTGCCCGGCAACGCCCGCACCACCGTCGTGCCCGGTCTCGTCAACGGCACCAGCTACAGCTTCACCGTCACCGCCGTCAACGCCGTCGGGGCGGGTCCCGGGGTCGCGTCCAACCCCGTCACGCCGGTCGCGCCGACCCGGCCGCCGAGCGAGCCCACCAACCTCGTCGTCGACTACGACCCGGACACCCGCACCGCCGTGATGAACTGGGACCCGCCGGCCGACCTCGGCGGCGGCACGCTCGCGCACTACGTGATCAGCGTGACCGACCGCTCGGACTCGGTCGTACCCGGCGAGACCGCCACGATCAACGACATCGCGGGCACGGGCACGATCACGTTCGCCGTCAGGGCCGTCACCGACACCCCGTCGGGACAGCTCGTCGGCGCGGCGGCCTCGACGGCCGAGGAGGTGCCCGAGAGCGGACCGCCCGGCACGGTCGCGCTGTCCCGCGGCCAGCCGACCGAGGAGTGGTGCGGAGAGAGCCCGGACTGCGCGTGGATGCACGTCCAGCTGACCGGCCTCCAGCCGAACACGCGGTACGACCTCATGCCGGACTCCTCCAACCCGAACTACGGCAACGACGGCGGCTGGGTGCTCACCGACGCCAACGGGAACGGGGTGACCGAACAGTTCGCCTACACGGGCGTCGGCCACACCGTGTGGGTCACCGCGACCTCACAGGCGGACGGCTCGGTCGTCCGGTCGAACGACCTGGTGTGGTCCGCCGGCTAGGCCGGTCGGCTTCGCGGCGGACGGCGAGTTGTCGACGCGTCACCACCGGTGTGCCGCGGTTCAGAATCCGCAGTGCCGGGCGCTGCCGTTGTCGTCGAGCAGATCGTCTCGCACCCAGCCACGAACGCCCGTGCGGAGGTTCGTGAGGAAAGTCCAACTCTCCGTCCCCGTTGCCCAGGTGTAGCACCAGTAGTCGGCGTCGTCACTCGGCTCCAACTGGCCACGAGCGGTGCATGACGTCGATGAGCCGGTGCGTTGCCGGGCCGAGGTGTTGGCGGCGTCCCGCACGAGTTCCTTGACGGTGTCGAGGTCGGATGACGGGCTCCGGCCGCAGGCGGCCGCTGCCGGCGTGACTTCGGGCGGCGTGTCGATTGGTGCCGCGGCGGCCGTCGAGAGCGGTAGTGACAAAGCCGACAAAACCAACACCGCCAGAAGAATACTCCTGAACACGTTCGTTCTCATATGAGACCTTTCGATATTGACTGATCGAACCGACGACACTGCCGGTACAGGCTCGAACCCACCGAACCCGCAGCGCAACGCCTTTGCGCAGGATCGAAAACAGGTGAATCATGAACATGGACGGCGGGATTCACGCGAGGTCACACCAACAATTGATCACATTCTTCGTCGTGACGAATGTTGGGTTGAAATTGCCGCCCCGCGATGATTAGCATGCCGTCACTCATGCGCCGTCGAGGAAGCTGGCCGGCGCACAGGTGACCTGGGGATGGATGTCAGAGTCGAGGGGGACTCGTGACGCTGCGGATGGTTTTCGGCCGCCAGGATTTACAACGTGTGCGGTTGGCCGGTGGTGCGGATCCGATGTGGGAGTTGGTGCTCGGGCTGCACATGGCTCAGGCTCCCCGGGTCCCGGCGCCATTCGTCCGGTGGCGTCAGGGGTTCGACCGGCGGCTCGTCGACGCCGACCGGCTCGTCGACGCGATGTCGCCATTGACGTGTCTGGTCGCGCCGCACGGTGCTTTTCCCGACTTCCTCACCCCGCCCGGGCCGGTGACCGACTTCGACAGGGGCTGCGAGGCTGTGCTCTGCACCCCCCGGCCTCTGTTGAGCACGGACCTGGCCGTCGTGTTCGCCCGGCGTACGGCACCCCAGTGGATCCGGTCGCTGGCCGGTGGTGATCGCAGGACCATGAACGACGTCGTCCGTGCCCTCCGGACTGCCCACGACCTGCTGGTCGCACCGTGCTGGAGCGAGCTGTGCGACGTGGTCGCGGCCGACCGTGCGATGCGAGCGCGACAGCTCGCCGCTCATGGCGTGAGCGCGGTGCTGGCGAACGTGCCCGGAGTGCTGTCCTGGGACGGCGAAGTGCTGCTCGTCCGGTACCCGGTGGACCGCACCGTGTACCTCGATGGCCGCGGTCTGGTCCTGCTGCCGTCATACTTCTGCTGGGCGAGCCCCGTCACGTGGATCGACTCCGAACTACCACCCGTGTTGGTCTACCAGGCGCACAACCGGCACGTCCGGTCCCAACCCACGCCGAACGTCCCGGATCGGCTGATGTCGCTGCTCGGCCGCACCCGCGCGGAATGCCTTCACGCGCTGCTCGTCCCCCGCACCACCACGGAGCTCGCCGAACTCCTCGGCACGTCGATCGGCACCGCGAGCAAACAGGCGGCGCTCCTGCGCGACACCGGCCTGGTCACCAGCAGTCGGCGAGGCTCGGCGGTGCTGCACACCACCACTTCTCTCGGCACGGCACTCCTCGTCGGTGAACCGGCTTGCGCCGGTAGCTCTTTTCCGGCTCCCGGGATAGCCTGAATTCCGCACAGGGAGGCGGTTCCGGCCGCGGCAACTGGGGGCATCAACTGGGGGTGCACCCGCGGTCGGTCTGACGTGTGTGCGTCCTGCCCTTTGTGCGGCGTGAATCGCTGGGGGTATGCACATGAACACGGATAAAAGCACGTCCACCGACCGGTACCGCAAGTTCCGGGTGGAGAACTTCCCGCAGACGAACCTGTCCTCGTACGTGCCGGCAGACGGGGTCGAGGTCAAGTTCCTCGACGGGTGCAACCGGGCATGCATCTTCTGCGTGAACGAGGACTACATCGGCAAGCGGCTCAACCCACTCGACACCGGCAGGTTCACCGAGTCGCTGTTCGGGTGGCTGGACGATCCCGACGAACCCGAGAAACCCGCCGCCGTCTACGGCACCGGCGGCGAGCCGTTGATGGCGCTGGACCTGGTCGACGCCGTGTTCCGGCCGCTCGGCGAGCGTGGCGTCACGACCCGGCTGGTCACCAACGGCACGCTGCTCACCGGTGAGCGGCTCGCCCGGCTCGTGGACATCCGACTGTCCGGGGTCAAGGTCACCTTCAACACCGCGGACAACCAGCGGCTGCTCGCGCTGATGAAGGGGTCGAAGGACGGCGACGCCAACCGGATCCTGGACAACATCGCGAACGCCAAACGGCACGGGCTGTGGGTGTTCGTCCGGATCGGGATGGGGCGGCACAACCACGACGAGGTCGTCTCGCTGTACCACACGCTCGCCGAGATCGGGGTCGACGTCGTGCAGATCAAGCCGTGGATCCCGTCCGGGCTCGCCGCGACCAACCAGCGCGAGCTCTGCCTTTCACCGCAACGACTTTTCGACGTGTTCATGAACATCGCGGAGGGGCTCGCCGACGTGATCGAGTCGGGCGGCGGGCCGGAGCTCACGGTCTCCTGCTACCCGCCGGCACGCGAGCTCGGCTTCACCGTGAAGGACTGCGCGAACGTCGCCAAGATCTACTGCGAGCCGTGCGGTCACGCGCTGATCTGCAACTTCTCCGACGAGTACCTGGGCAGCTGGTTCCCCGAGGAGGGCGGGCTGCTGTCCTGCGTCCGCAGGCGCCGCGAGCTGTACCCGCGGATCATGGACGACCACGGCGTCGCGTCCTGCCCGGCGCGGATGAACTGGAACACACCGACCTCGGTCGTCAGCCCGACACCCGTCGACTGGAAGGCGGAGGCACCCGTGTTCGCCGCCGAGTCGCTCTTCCACCGCACATGAACGGCCACGTGCTGGTGTTGAGCAAGAAACCGTTGCGGCAGCGGCCCGTGGACCGGTGGCTCGCCGGCGCCTCGGTCAGCCTCGTCACCGCGGCCGGCGCCGTCGACCCGGCCGGTGACGACCTCGACGGGTTCGCCGAGGTCGTCACCGTCGACGACTACGGGTCATGGCAGGTGGAGATCGAGGCGGCGCGGGTCGCCGCGCGCCACGGCGTCCGGCTGGTCGCGTCGTCGAGCGAACAGGACGTCGTCCGGGCCGCCCGGCTCCGCGAGCGGCTCGGGCTGCCCGGCCAGTCGACGGCGTCCGCCACGGCGTACCGCGACAAGCTGGTGATGAAGCAGATCGCGGAGAGCGCCGGCATTCCGGTGCCGGCGTTCGCCGCCGTGGACACGCCCGGCGAGCTCGTCGCGTTCGTCGCGCGGCACGACCTTCCCGTCGTGCTCAAGCCGCGGCGGGGCGGCGGGTCGGAGAACGTCCACGTCCTCGGGTCCACAGAGGACCTCCGGTCGGTGCTCGCCTCCGGGGTGCTACCCGCGGCCCCGGCCGCCCGGGGGGACTGGCTGGTGGAGGCGTTCATGGTCGGCACACTGTGCCATGTGGACGGTCTGGCCGCCGCGGGCCGGGTCCTGCACGGCTGGCCGAGCCGCTACTCCGGCGGCAACGTGGAAGCCGTCCGCCACGGCCTCCCGCTCGCGAGCACGATGCTCGGCCCGGACGACCCCGCGTTCGCTCCCCTGCTCGACCACACGGCCGCGGTGCTCGACGCGCTGCCGCACTTCCCGTTCCCGACGAGCTTCCACCTGGAGGCCTGGCTGCCCGACGGCGGCGGTCCGCCGGTGCTGTGCGAGGTCGCCTCCCGCACCGGCGGGGCGTTCGTGGCCGACGTGTACGCCGCCGCGTTCGGTGTGCACCTGTCCAGGGAGAGCCTGCGGGGGCAGGCCGGTCTGCCGGTCAGCCCGGTCCCGGCGACACCGGACCGGTACGCGGGCTGGGTGGCGGTCACCCCGCGGGCCGGCACGTTCACGCCGCCGCGCGAGCCGTGTGCCGTGCCCGGTGTTCGCGTGGACGTCACCGGCACGGCCGGGGGTCCGGTGCACGCGGGTGACTCGGTGGCCACCGTCGTCGTCCATGGCGACGAGCCGGCGCAGGTGACCGAACGGATGTCCGCGATGCTGCGGTGGTGGTCGGCGATGCGGACCTGGCGATGACCACCCGGCGGATCGCGGTGCTGTGCAAGAAGGATCCGCACCGGCACCCGGTGGACCGCTGGCTCGACGGCCACGACGTCGCCCTGTTCGCCGCCGACACGCCGGCCGTGCGGCGGTACCTGGACGCGGGCGCCGGCTTCGGTTCGGTGGCGCTGTTCGACGGCTGGAAGGTCAACCGCGCCGTCGACCTCGCCGTGATCGCCGCGCACCGGCGGCGGCCGTTCGACCGGATCGTGGCGTTGAGCGAGTGCGACGTGGTGCGGGCCGGCGAGCTGCGCACCACGCTCAATGTGTCCGGAATGGACGGTCGCGCGGCGGCCGCGTTCCGGGACAAGGTGGTGATGAAACGGGTCGCGTCCCACGCGGGGCTCGCCACGCCCGCGTTCGCCGCCGTCGACACGGTGTGGGACCTGGTCGACTTCGCGGCCGGGCGGGACCGCGTGGTCGTCAAGCCGGTCGACGGCTCCGGCGCGCTCGACGTCACCGTCCTGGCCGGTGACGAGGTCGAGCAGTGGGCCGCCACGCGCGGCAACGAGTGGGACGCGCCGGCCCGGCTGCTGGTCGAGGAGTACCTCGACGCGCCGATGGTCCTCGTCGACGGGGTGCTGGCCGCGGGTGGCGTGCTGGTCCGGATGGTGAGCGCCTACGTCGGGTCCTGCCACGACATGGTCGCCGGCCTGAGCCCGCTCGGGGTCGTCGCGCTCGACGACGAGGACCCGGTCGCCGTGCGGGCATCGGCGTACGTCGAGCAGCTGGTCAAGACCATGCCGGGCCCGGAGGAGCCGACGAGCTTCCACTGCGAGCTGTTCGACGTGCCGGGACGTGGGATGGCGCTGTGCGAGATCGCCGCGCGGACCGGCGGCGGGCGGATCGGCGACCAGGCGCGGCTCACGCTCGGCGTCGACCTCGAGCGGTGGTCGTGCCTCGGGCAGGCCGGGGTGCCGGCGGCGGCGCTGCCGCGTGCGCGTGCCGAGGGGTCCGCCGGGTTCGTGCTGCTTCCCGCGCGGGGTGGCCGGGTCACGGGGATGCCGGCGAGCTGCCCGGTGCCGGGGGTCGTGGACTGGCGGCCGCACGTCGCCGCCGGACAGGTCGTCGAGCGGGCCCGCAAGGCGTCCGACCTCGCCGCCGACGTGCTGTTCGCCGCGCGGGACCCGGCCGCCGCGCTGGCCGTGCACGACGAGGTCGTGCGCTGGGTCGACGAACACGTGACCTGGGACGGACCATAGTGGGCAGGACGAGGACGGAGGTGCCGTGGACCTGGGACTGGCGGGCCGTGCGTACGTGGTCACCGGAGGCAGCAGGGGCATCGGCCGGGCCGTGGTCGCCACCCTGCTCGCGGAGGGCGCGCACGTGGCGACGTGCGCCCGGGACGCCACGGCTCTGCGTGACACCTGGGCGGACACCGACCGGCTGCTCATCCGGGCGGGTGACGTGCGCGGCCACGAGGCGATGCGGGTGTTCGTGGCCGAGGCGGCCGCGGAGTTCGGCCGCCTCGACGGAGTGGTCACGAACGCGGGCACCGGCGCCACCGGCGGTGTCCTCGACACGTCGCCCAAGGTGTGGCGCGACCAGTACGACATCAAGCTCGCCGGCGTGCTCAACGTCGTCGAGCCGTCGGTCGAGCACCTCGCGGTCTCCGACAGCGGGGCGGTCGTCCTCGTCAACGGCGTCACGGCACACACCCCGGAGCCGGACATGGCCGCGGTGAGCGCGGCACGGGCGGCGGTCGGCGCGGTGGCGACGATGCTGGCGACCACCCTGGGGCTGCGCGGGATCCGGGTGAACACGGTCAACCTCGGCGCCATCCGCACCGACCGGCAGCTGGACCGGTACGAGGCGTCCGGCTCCGACCTGGACTACGACGAGTGGTGCGCCCGGGAGGCACTGCGGCGCGGCATCCCGGCCGGCCGGTTCGGTCTGCCGGAGGAGGTGGCGCCGGTCGTGGCGATGCTGCTGTCGCCGCTGTCGTCCTACGTCCTCGGCGCCACCGTCGACGTGGCCGGTGGGCTCGGTGCCTGAGCTGGTCCTGGTGCGGCACGGCGCGACCGTGTGGTCGGGCGCCGGACGGTTCACCGGCCACCGCGATATCGCGCTGAGCGCCGAGGGACTCGGCCAGGCACGGGTGACGGCGGCTCGGCTGGCCGCGTCGCGTCCCGCTGCCGTGGTGAGCAGCGATCTCGCCCGCGCGGCGGCCACGGCCGAGGTGGTGGCGTCAGCCGCGAACCTCGCGTACACGGTGGATCCCCGCCTGCGTGAGGAGGACCTCGGCGGCTGGAGCGGACTGACCCACGCGGAGGTGCGGGCCCGTTTCCCGGACGAGTACGCGCGGTGGGTCGCGGGCGAGGTGTGGGACCCGAGCCGGAACCGGGAAGGGCTCACCGCCGTGGCCGACCGCGCGCTGCCCGCGATCGAGGACGCCCTGCCGGCTCACGGTCCGCTGGTCGTCGTCACGCACGCCAACACGGCCTACGCGGTCGTGCACCGCCTGCTGGGCGTGGCCGGCCCGTGGGCGGACCTGCCGCCGGCCGGATACGTGAAGGTGACCGCATGGCCCTGCTCCCCGACCCCGGCCCGGCCCGGACGCTGACCGCGGCGGTCCTGGCCACGACCGTCGGGAACGGGGCGTTCATCACCGTGTCGGTGCTGTACTTCACCCGTGTCGTCGGGCTGTCGCCGCTGACCGTCGGGATGGGGCTCACCGTGGCCGGGCTGGCCGGCATGGCCGCCGGGCTGCCCGGCGGGCACCTGGCGGACGTGCGCGGGCCGCGCCGGGTGACCGCGGCGCTGACGGCACTGACCGGGTTCGCGGTCGCCGGCTATCTGTTCGTGGCCACGGCGGTGGCGTTCGTCCTGGTGGCGACCACGTTCGCGCTGTGCGACCGGGCGGCGTACGCGGCACGGCAGGCGCTGATCGTCGCCGCGGTCGGGGACGAGCTGGTCCGCACCAAGGCCTACCTGCGTGCGGTGACCAACATCGGGGTCTCGGTCGGCGCCGGTCTGGGCGCGGTCGCGCTGGTGGTGGACACACGTCCGGCGTACCTGGCGATGCTGGCCCTCGACGCGGCCAGCTTCCTCGTCAGCGCGCTGGTGTTGCTGCGGTTGCCCGAGCGCCCCGGCGCCCGTCCCGCCGCCCGGCCCCGCTGGCACACCGTGCTCCGGGACCGCCCGTACCTCCGCCTCGCGGCGACGAACATGCTGCTGTTGCTGCACGCGCCGCTGATCGAGGTGGTGCTGCCGCTGTGGATCGCCGGCCACACGGACGCGCCACGCTTCCTGGTCGCGGTGCTCGTGGTGGTGAACACGGCCGCGGTGGTGGTGCTGCAGGTCCGGATCAGCGCTCGGGTCGAGACGTTGGCGTCGGCGGCCAGGGCGTTGGCCAGGACCGGCCTGCTGCTCGCGGCGGCCTGCGTGCTGTTCGGGACGGCGTCGTTCTGCGCGGCGCCGGTCGCGGTGGCCCTCCTCCTCGCCGGCGCGGCCGCCCATGTGCACGGGGAGATGCTGCAGGCGTCCGGCGCGTGGGTGGTGAGCTACGGCCTGGCGCCGAGGGAGATGGCGGGCCAGTACCAGGGCCTGTTCAACACCGGCACCGCGGCGGCGCAACAACTCGCCCCGGCGGCACTGATCCTGCTCACCACCCAGCTCGGCACGACGGGCTGGTACGTGCTCGCCGCGGTGTTCACCGCCGCCGGGTTGGCGATGGCGGCCCAGGTACGCCGCGCCGATCACGTCATCCCTACCCCAGAATCGCGCTGATCGGCTCCGTCAACCTGGCGAGCGACCGACCGTCCTCGATGGACGGCACACCGAGGACCGCGGACTTGGCCACGACGACCGCGCAGCGCCGGCCGGCGGCGATGCCCAGCTCCGCCGTCTGGTGCATGACGCGGCGCCGGGCCGCCGCCGCGATCGTCTCGGCGTCCGCGTCGTCCGCGGCCTCCAGCAGGAACGCCAGGAGGAAGTTGGCGCGGTCGCCCGGCGGCTCCGCGTGCACGCTCACACAGCGCTTCGACCGTCGCCGCGCCGCGTCGGCATCCGGGGTGTCGGCGAGCCACACCGCGGGCAGTTCCCGTTCCACGGCAACGCCGCCGACCTCGTAGCGGCCGTCCGCCTCGATCGCCTCCGCGACGCCCAACCCTCGCCGCAGGAGGTCGACGGCGCCGCGGACGGGTCCGCTGACCTGTACCAGCACCGGGCCGGTCGCGGTGCGCAGCTCGTGGTAGCCACCGGAACCGGCGGGGGTCGTGGCGGCACCGCTGAGGAACTCCGCGACCTCCGGCGCCGCGCGGCGCACCGCGCCGGTCAGCACTGTCTCCGGCGCCAACCCGACCCGGCGGGCGGCATAGGACACGAGCGAGGTCACCACCGCCATGTCCCGCGGGTCGATCCGGTCCAGCTCGATCGCGGACAGCGCGTCGAAGGCCGCCCGCGCGGCGTCGGGCGACGAGGTCCGCAGGGCGGCGAGGACACACCGGCGGGCGAAGGTGATGAGCGTGTAGCAGTCGGCGGTCGTCAGCCGTTGCCGCACGGTCGCCGGGTCGGCGGCCCGGACGTACTCGTCGACGAACGCGGTCAGCTCCGCGTCCTGCGGCGCCTCGACCCACCGCCACAACGCGGTGGCGGAGCGGTCATAGACGATGTCCCGCAACACTGGTGCGCACCGTTCCTGTTCGGCGGTCGGTGGACACGATCGCCATGGAGATCGAGTCGTACCACGTACCTTCCCACAGCAGGGCGTCGCGGTGGCTACCGGATGTGTTTTCTCCTCCGCTGATACGGGGAAATTCGGGAGTTCCGTTTCCAACGATCAACGGCATGGGGCATTGTGG
>WUUC01137849.1_pt1 | contig 10301 bp, 15 predicted proteins | sample 6278441 | NCBI WGS metagenome assembly WUUC01 (sample SAMN13675441, study PRJNA597444) | soil metagenome | isolation source: soil | place: USA: Washington | collected 2017-10 | reverse complement strand
TCGGCGCGTGAGCCCAGATGCACACGACGAGCGTGGCACCAGCGGTTACGTTGGAGGCGAAAGCGTGATCGACCGTCGAGCCTGAGCCGACGTTTGCGACGGCTCGCTGGGTGTAGAGAGCCATTAGCGGCGGCCTCGGGTGCGGCGAGGTGGCGCCTCGTAGCCGTATGCCACTCGCGGGTCCCGCTCGCGCTTACCGGCAAGGTCGTCGTCGGCGCTGAGCAGGTAATCGCGCGGCTGTTGTTCGACGTCGTGATCGGCTGGGGTGGTGATAATTCCGGCCGCAATAAGGGCCTCTCTGTAGCCGACGCCAATTATAGCTGGCTCTCTCACATCATCGTCGAAGGACATCTAGTAAACCGAAGTAGTTTGGGCAGCACCAGCGGCGTACACAGGTACGCGCACCAGGGTTGCGATGGATTGTTGAATAGTTCTGTAGTGACGTATCCGGTCCGCCAGGACTTGGAATCGTGGCTGCCAAACGACGTCCGATTTGTCTACGGACTGCAAGCCAGCCGTCGCGCCGACCGATTGGTCTTGCATGGCCTCGAGCGCCTGATCTGCTCGGTGTAGGAGCATAAGAAGCCGTTCCTTACCGCTCAGCAGGGCAACTTTCGTATTCGACGGATGCGCCTTCGCGAACTTCGCCGCGAATGTTGTCGGCGTCGTCGAGCGCACCGAGATTGTCTCGGCATCATCGGCCACGTCGATCACGAGCCGAGCGCCAGTGACAATGTCCGTCATGGAGTCGGGCGTTACGACTGAGTGACCAGCCCCGATAGCGAACGCGCACTGAGTTGGCGTGCTGCTCGTCAAGTTCGGAGCAATCACCTGGGAGAAGAGCGAGACGAACGAGACGTAGGGCTCTGCGTCCACCGAAATCGCACCGTAGTTTAAATGCACTTTTAGCGAATCGATTTGCTCACTCGACAACATAGAGACGATCTCCGAAGCCCTCGACCATGGCCGACATGACGAGCAACGCTCTGGCCCTGTCGTTGAGGTGTTTCGTGCGAAGCTCGGCGGCTGCGGCACGTAGGAGTGCCGCGAACTCGAGCGGAGTTAGGTTTGGTTTCATTGTAAAATTAACGCGCCTCGATCAGCGGCATGGAGCGAGAACGGTGAGAAACGCTCGACATGCCGCCGGGTGCCGCGAAACGATGGCACCCACACCCATGGCTAACAGGTGTGATCAGAGAGTTGCGTTGGTCGCGGTCACGTGGGACCAGGTAGCCCACGTGACCGGGCGTGTACGACTTCACACGCCACCACGGCGAATCCCACCGTGGCCTACTACAAACTGCGCTATCGGATCAGAGCAAGCGAACCTTACGACGGGCTCAAGCTCACAAGCGTGCTGGCGACTATCAGCACAACGACCCTGCCCGGCTTAAGAGTAGGTCGATCCAGAATCCATCTACGCCCCAAACTGTCTCAGGTCGTATCGCCAGAGACTATCGACGGTGCCTGGCCAGTCGCTGTGAGTGGCCAGTGACCTCAGCACCACGCGGCGGTCTTGCACGGTGCGTGTCACGCCGATCGCGCCGCTGGTCTGCGTTAGAGGCACGCGGTCCAAAGCGCCCGGTTCGTAAGCCAGGGCAGCAAACTCTCCGAGTGCATGCGATACCGTGAACCTGCCCGGCACCGTGAACACCGCGGTGTTGCCGGTCACGATGGCCGACTCCGAGTCCACGGCTACCGTGCCAGCGTGGCCAACGGTCAACGTCTCGCCGATCGCCACCTCCCTGACTTGCGAGCTGCCGGTGCGCATCGTTAGCACGTCAGTAGCGCTCGTGTGTGTGTGGATACCCTGCTCGCTCATTTCTCTAGCAGCTCCAGGCCTTTTTCGATCGCGCTGCCGTATTCCTGGCGGGCCCGAGCGCGGGCGAACCTATCGGGGGCCAATGACCAAGCGGTGTAGGCGGCGCGAGCGGCATCGTCAGCCAGGGTGTCAGGCTGCGGCGCTGGTGCCGGCTCCGCCGTGTCTGCCGGCGTGATGCCCAGCAGGGCGGCACGCTCGAGGCCGACGAGCCCGAGGATGCGATCGGCGAGGCTCACTTACTGGCCTCGATTTCCTTGCGTGCACGAGCGCGGTATCGCTCCAGGGTTGCGCGGTGGTGTTCGGCTAGCGCCCGCTGGGCTCTGGCCTCGATCTCGGCCTCGCGTGCGGCGTCGTGAGCGCGCTTCATGTCGGCGGCGGCGGTCTCCTCACGGCTCGGCTCCGATGCCCATTTGCGCATGGCCGTCCAGCGCACGACGTTACGTTGCTCCTGCTCGGCCTCAAAATTGGCTCCGCTCACGGTGTACAGTCGGTTGATCTCCCTCATGTCGCCGGCTGCCTTGAGTGCAGCTAGGCGATCGCTGACCGGAGTGGGAGGAGCAGGCAGGTCTAGGCCATAGCTCCATGCTAGGTCCTGGCATTCTGCGCGTGCTGATGCTGTGCCCTTTGCCAAAAGCGCCTCGATTTGTTCACGTGCGGCCGGACTTGCGGCCTCCTGATATTGCGGTTTCATCGTCGTTCACTCACTGATTGTTCATAGCGTCGGCCTGAGCCGCGCTTGGTTGGTGATTTGTCGATCTTCGGATCCAGACGATGCTGCTCGTCTGACTGGTCGATCAGGGAAACGGCGAGGGTAATTAGAAGGCACACGAAATCGTCGCTTTGTCCGGGTTTTCCGTATTTGAACGTCGAACCCGATACGTAACGGCGGTAACGCATGCACTGCTTTCGCATCTCGGCGTGATTGCAGATTTCGATCTGCCCATCACGCGCCCACCCTCGGCAAAGCAGCGCTGCCTGGTGCTTGCGATTCGAATAGTTCACGAAGTTGAAGCGCAAATTTCGGTACGCGCTGAACAAGGCCTCGACGTAGGGCCCCGCGCGATCGTCGCCGATGATCTGTTTGACGCCGTACTGACGGGCGACCTTCGCCAAGTGAGCCACGGCGCGCCCCATGCCCATGCTGCGCACATCGACGCCTCGGATGCCGTCAACGTGCGTGATGCGTAGCAGGGGCCGATCGGGGATCGGCTCCGCGATTTCCCGCCCGTACTCGTCCAGCTCGTAGCCGACGAAGATGTCGGAGCTGAGGCCGGCGCCCAGGCATTGCTTGCGCTTGTAGTGAACGCGCGGATCAGGTTCGCACCACGAGCCAACGCAATATGCCAGCGTGTCACCTGACTCGGCGAAATCTACGAGCAGGAATGGCGCGCCCGGCAAGTAGTGCCCGGGCTTCTCGGTGAACATGCCGGCCGCATCTGACTGCGGCATCCAGAGCATTTCATTCTCGCTTACGCCTCCCTCGAACTCGGTGATCATGACGTCCGGATCGCCGTCCGAGATCTCGAGCGCGCGCTCACGAGTGATGTCTTTCGAGAACTCCCAGCTGGCTCCAGTGATGGCTAGGATCTCGCGCTCATTGTCGTTACCGAGACCACGTTCAACGCGCTCGTAGTGGATGCCGTCACGGCCGAAACCCGTGCTGATGCCAATCACCAGTGCGTTCGGGAATTGGGCCTGCGCTGGTTCGGCTGCGGCCAGGATCGACTTGTCCGTATCAACGTGCGCCTCGTCGCTGCTAACGTGCGCGAACTCGTCCAGGATCAGTACCGGAACAGCAAACCCGCGCGGCGCCTCACTGGCACTGGCGAGCGTTGCGATAGCCACTTGCGACCCCTCAATCTCGAGCAGAGCGACGGCGCCGATCTTGGTCGTCGTGTAGGCGATACCCAAGCAATCGAGGTAGATGCGAACGAAGCGAGCCACGACCGTTGCGCCTGCGATGTCTTTCGAGATCACGGCGCACAGGGCTTGCTCACCTGGCATCACGTATTGCTCGTGACCGCCGTACAGCGCCTCGAACACGGCAATCAATGCGCTTGTGCTCGACTTGCGTGCTCGACGTCCGGCACGCACCCAAAGCTGCCGGAATCGGCGCCGGCCAGTGACCTCCGAGCAATGAGCCACGATCGACTCAGGCGAACGCAGCGACGCGGCCGCTACCTCCGAGACGTGCTCGGCGTTCAGGTCGAGCCCGTATAAGTAACGCAGCGTGGCTTCCCACCTGGGCGTCGGTCCCTCGACCCCACGGCGCACGGCTGCCGCTGCCATATCCAGAATGTTCACTTTCCAACCTCCAGCGCCTTGCGCTCTGCGATGCGTGCTTCCAGCGCGTCCCTGGCGCTGAGCTTCGGCCGCGACTTCGATTCCAGTGCGGCGATAGCCAGGGCATCCCGTTCGGCTAGGCGAGCCTCCTTGGCCAGCCCTGAGGCCCGGACCAGTAGCTCGGAGTCACCGGCAGACGCGGCCAGCGCCCGCAAGTAACGGGCGTCTGCAAGCGTCGCCCCGGCTGTCACCAGCGCCGCCAGCACCCCAGACGAAAGCTCGCCATAGAGGCGCGTAAGCTCCCCGATACGGTGTCCGGTGTAGCGCTTGCCCCATCGGTCGGCGGCCCTCCATACGGGGTCGCCCTTGGCCTCCAAACCGGCCAGTGCGCCACCAGATCCGGCCCTTACCTTCGCGAGGCGAGCTTCGGTGTTACCCGGTAGAAATCGCCCGTTAGCGTCCCGTTGAACACGGACCGTGATCGAGGTCGAGTCGGACGGTGTTAGCTCGTCCAGGGGTAGGTTTTGGAGCACGGTAAGGCGGCCCGACGCCCGAGCGGCGCCCGTGGCAGTGCGTACGCCAGTGCCAGCGGGGAATGGTGTACGGGCCATGCTCAGCCCCCAGCCTCGGCCAGCAAAAGCTCGCAGTAGCGGCAGCGGTGGTCCGAGCTGACACGGACGTGGTCACAGAGATATTGCGCTAGCTCCAGCAGCTCAGGCGCGATCTTGGCGCCAACGTATTGGTCAGAAGCGATATCGAAGCCGCTTTCACCTCGCAGAATCGAGGCGGCGCAACGAATGTGCTCCACCAGGCGACTGCGGAAAGCATGGTCGGTTTCGAGTTGCTCAAGGATGTACTTACGATTCGGTGTCATGAGATTGATGGAGGCCCGCCGTGGCGCCTACGTGGCGCGCCGCTGGGCTGTCTGGGCGCTCGTCGTGCTCGGGCGTGGCCGGCGACGAAACGCGATTGTAGGGGCTGCTAGGGGTCGGCTGCGCCGAACCTGAAATCAAGCACTTAGCTCGGCCGAAACCAGCGTTTCGAGCGTGATCAGTAAGCCAGTGATCACGAAACTCGACGACAGAGCCGAATTAGGCTGCGGCGCACGGCAGTCCACCGGGACGGACACCCGTTGCCCGGTGCTCAGACTCGCTGTCTGCATGCATGAGCACTCGAAACGGCCAGGTGGCGGGAGAGCCGAGGCCACCGGGCCTGATTCCGGGGTTCGATCCGCCGACGGCGAAAGCAGGCGCGCTAGACAAATACCCATTGGCTATTGGGCACAAGTCGAGTTGAAGAGCCCCATGCTGAAGAGACTCGCGGGTCAGGTTGTCGTGCTGTCACTAGCCAGTGGATGTGTGGGCATCCCAGAGCCGCACATCATGCGCGGCCAACCGTATGTGAACCCCAACTACGACTCCAACAAGGATGGGGTGCCCGATAAGATTCTCGGCGGAGTTGGCACGAAGGAATACGAAGGGCGCGATTTCTGCCACGATGCCGGCGGGCAAGCTCGCTCGAACGCCCTGCAACACGAGGGAGCCGGGTGGATCCTCGGAACCTTAGCCCTAGCGGCGGTTGGCACCGGGATTGCTGTCGCAGCATCTGACCAACCATCAGACGACCACCAGGCAGCGAAGAACCGCTACAAGGTAACTGTGACAGCCGCGCCCTTGCTCGGAGCACTGTTTGGATCCTTGGGTGTATGGCAATTCAACAAGGCTGATGCCTCCTGGTCCCTGGCTGGCGCCACCACCGCAGTTCACACACTAGACGACGACAAGAAGGCCGGTGCCGCATGCAACGCCGCAATAGGAGGGTGGCTGGGGGATGAAAAGGCAGCCTCAAAGGCTTTTGCGGACGCGATTAGTAATGTAGCCAAACCCAAGAAGGACGAGAGCCCGAATACTGGTGCGGCTGAGGAGAAGGAGAAGGAGAAGGAGAAGGAGAAGGAGAAGGAGAAGGATGCCGCGGGTGCGACTGGGGCCACTGCACCCCCCGCCGGGGTGTCCGCGCCGGCTCCCGAGTAAAGGGGGAGCACCGCGCAATTGACCAGCCCCTACCGAAACAGCCGTAAGCCAGTTCGGGTTGCTTCATGGCTTTTGGCCCTTCTGGCCCTTGTGTCCCTTAGGGTTCACTTCGACGGCCGGGCTGGCTGGGCGTCCCCCCGTGGCTTCGTCAGCCAGCCTGCGGATGTAGCCGTGCTCTTCCAAGACCCTCAAGGCACCGGGGCCGAGCGCTTTTGACAGCGTGCGGTTCGCGTAAGCCACGGTGGCGACGGTAAAGACACTGGCCAAGACACTGAAAATCTTCTTTTTCCTCGAGAAAAGACGCTAAGACAGTAAGACGGTGGAATTCCCAAACTTCCCGTGTTCGCCCTTCCCACCTCCTACCGCTTACCCCTTTTTACTAAATGTTCAAATTCTAGTGTCTTAGTGTCTTAGCGTCTTTTAAGGGGTTTTCGCATTCGTCTACCGTCTTTTCACTGTCTTACGGGTCTAGCTTCGCCCAACCTCGGCGCTCCTTGTCCTCGCCTTCGACCACTACCCAGACCTTGGCCTCCACGTATCCAAGACCGCGCATGATCTTGGCGAGGTCCTTGGCGTTCTGAGTGGTGCGCTTGGCCACCTCCACGATCCCGAGGCAGAGCCGAAATAGTTCCTCAGTCGTGATTTCGTCGCGGCCTTCCACGTACAGCGCCACCAGATCCTCCCACGGGTGATGCACGCGCCGGGCTTCCTGCTGCTTCTGAAGTTCTGCCGTGAGTGTCTCGTCAGGGTGCCACTGCTCGCCTTTGTTGAACTCCGCTAGCGCCTCGGCCCAGAGCTGGTCACGGTCTTGTTTTAGAGCTTTGAGGTTGATGTTTCCCTTGCACTCGACAGGCCAAAAGCGTCGCGCGCCGGTCGGATCGTCTAGGTAAGCGTGCTCGTTCGTCGTCGCGATAAATACGCAAGACCTAGGTCGGCGCACCTTCGCTTTAGCGTAGGCCGGTCGGAAGTCGTCGAATTGCTGAGTGACGAATGATTTGATGCGCGTCATGCCGGCGCCTTTGAAGGCATCGAGTTCCGCGATTTCCACCAGCCACCGATCGCCGATAACCTCGGCGGCGGCTTTGGCGTCACGAATATCAGGAAGGTTTTCGAGCGTCCACGGCGACCCGAGCGCCTTAACCGCCTGCGATTTGCCTTTGCCTTGCTTCCCCTCGAGGATCAGGACGTGGTCCGCTTGGCAGCCAGGTCGCATGCCACGCGCCACCGCCGAGATCAGAAACCAGCGACCGATCTTGGAATTGTACTTGGTATCGTCGCAACCAATGTAGCTGTGGAGCCATTTGTCGATGCGCTCAATGCCGTCCCATGGCTTCAGGCCGTTCAAGTAGTCCTGAACTGGGTGCTTCGCGTTCTCGTGGGCCGCTTTCTCCATGGCTGACCACACGATGTCTTTGCCGACGCTGAGCATGAAGTACTTGGCGAGCACCTGTTGCACATACACGGCGTCATGGTCGGCAAGCGTTTCGGTCGCGAGCGGCGGGCTGAGGTGGAGCTTATAGTCAGGCACACGCTCCCAATAGATGTTGTGCGACATCTTGTCGTAGCAGAGCGTCTTGTGAAACCCGGGGGCATGCGTAAGAAACAGCGCCACGTTGCCGACGTCTTTGGTTGTCTGTCCGGCTTGGTTGTGGCGCAAACTCTCGCGCCAGGCATCGTTCGGTACGATTTGCGCGTCGTGCGCAGTCTTCGGCTGGACCCGTGCCGGAGTCGTGGGTTTGGCTTGCTTCGTGGCGTTCGGCTTAGGCGTGGCTGCCGGCTTCTTTTGCGCCTTGGCAGCAGCGATCGGGACCACGTTGCTTCGTGGTGGGTACGGCGTTGGCTTGATCGCTCCGCTAAGGATGCCCACGAAACGCGCGTCAAGCTCGGCAGCGGTTGTCACGATGCCGATGAGATTGGCGGCCTCCATCCCATCGGCCACCAGGACAGACCTTTCCTCCATGGCGTTGCGCGCGCAGCCGTCAAAGGTATGCCAAAACATGGGCTCTTGATCGGCTGGCTGGCGGCCAAAAACACCGCCCCAAATGTAGTGCTTTTGGGCGACGCTCACGGGCGTTTCGCTTTCTCGCGCGCCGCCCGGCGTTCAGCTGTGGCTGACTCAGTCTCGATAGCGAAGATCATGTCTCTCGAAGGGATGGGGATTTCTTTGCCCGCAAGCCACGCATTCGACGCACGCTGGACGGCGATATATTCGTTTCGCCACGCATCAGGGAGCCGCGCATGCTCTGCTACGGCCGCGCGCCAACCGGCCTCCGTTTTTGCAGCAGTATTCCAAATCGTTGCCGCGTCCCGCTGGTGCTGAGTCGTATTATCGTTTATGGTCATCGTCGTATCTCCCGTTGGCCGCTCCGTCGAAAAGCGCGGCTGACAAAACATAAAAGCCTCTCGGGCCCCACAGCTCGGGGGGCTTGCTCGCGTCAGGGGACGGCGCAGCGCACGGAGGTCAGTCCGACGGTTACGACCTCGAAAACGCGCGCCGCGCCGCCCTGCTGCTAGGTCGATTTAGCCGGCAGAATGGCTAAGAGCCTGCGCCGCGTAGACGCATACAGCCGCATGCCGCAGAGCGCTTTGGCGATCGACTGCACGCTGACGTCAGCAGCACGCGCTACATTCACGATGCCGTGTTGCTCGACCAGATCGGCCAGCTCTGGCTTACGGTCGAACTCGGCGCCGCGACGGCATTGGGGGATCGGTATTTCGGTCATCAGAATCATCTTTCGTGCTCCGTTGAATCCGGTGCCCTCATATCCATATGGGCGCACAGAGGAATGGGGGTTTCGTCGTAACCCTCGGAAATCGTTTTGTTCTTAGTGGCAAAGCGCTCGGCGTCCGTTGGCGGATCCCACAGGTACCAGCCGTTGCGCGTGCTGTTGTGAGCGTGGTGCTGCGTTCGCCCGCGGCACTCCTCGGCGTAAATAGCTGCAATGTCTTGCTGACGTTGCTCGTCTCGAGTCGGCTGGGCCTGCCGCTCGAGTAGCTCTCTGTAGAGCCCCATCATCTCGGTTCGCCGCTTGGATTTCGGCAGCTGCCGAACACTCTCAAACCGAGCGAGTAACCTGGCTTCTTCGGTACGTCGTAGGCCCCGTATCTCGTCAGCCAGTGCCAGCATATGCCGCAACACGACGTGGGCCCGGTCTGTTTGTGGCTCACGCTCTTTGCGCTCGTCTTTGAGTGTCCACGACGAGGCTAACGATTCAGCGTGTTCGCAGATCCGACGCGCAGCAAGATCTGGCGAACGTGTGATTTTACGAATCTGCTCGCGGGTGAACCGAGCGGTCTGGAGGAAGATCCGAAACCGCGGAGTGGCCCACGGTGGCAGCTCCGGTAGCGCGTTCGCAAGGCGGTCCGTGCGTGACTGAAATCCGGTTAGCGTCTCCGCCCACGTCGTGGTGGCGTCGGGCAAGGCACACGAGTCGGCTACATCATCGTCAGAGTTGCCGTCGTCCGATGCGGCAGCCGGCGAGTAATTGTAGACCGGTGCATTGCCTCCATCTCGATCGACTACGCGACCGTTGCGCATGCCGAGCGGCTTCTCTATGGCGTACGGCAACGCTCGCTCAGCAGCCGCAGCCCGCGCCGTCAGTGACCTGCCACCCTCGCGTAGCTCGGTTATGTCGTCGCGCTTGTTGCTCGTCGGCAGAAGCCGGTAAGGGCTGGCCTCGAGGGCCACGCAGACCGCGTGGTCGGTCCCGCTACCGCTGACGATTCGGACGGTGCGGCTAAGCCCATCGCTCAGCACGCCCACGTCAGGAGCAAGCACACAGTGACGAGCGGTGCCGCTTGATTGAACCGGCGGAACCGGTGCTGACCCATCAGGCATGCGAATTCACCGCCCGATCGAACGCCTCAACGTCACGATCACCTTCGGACAACAGCGACGTGCGCATGCGTAGCGCGGCCGCTCGCTGAGCTTTGATCGCGTATGCACTGACGATGGTGGCGAACTCAAGGGGCGAGCCCTCCCACGAAACCCAGAGCGCTTGCATTGCGCGCCCGAGACGTTGCGCTCGGTGCTCGGCGGTCATCGGCTGCCCCCGGCCGCTAGGCGGCTTAGTTGGGCGCGGCCCTCAGCGTCCTCATCGGCCCAGAGCGCATCCTTGACCTTACGTGGCTTCCGCTTATAGGGCTTCGACGCCTCCCAGCGCTCG
>WUUC01106716.1_pt1 | contig 10301 bp, 11 predicted proteins | sample 6278441 | NCBI WGS metagenome assembly WUUC01 (sample SAMN13675441, study PRJNA597444) | soil metagenome | isolation source: soil | place: USA: Washington | collected 2017-10 | reverse complement strand
GCGACGGCCACCGTGATCTCGAAGATCTGATCGTCGTCGTACCCGGCCGCCCGCAGCGCGGCGACGTCGCCGTCGACGACGCGGTACGCGTGCCGCGCAACCTTGTCTGCGTATGGCCTCAGCTCGGTCGGGATCTCGCGCCCGGTCGCGAGCGCGAGTCTGGTCTCGTAAGGGAGGGAGGCGTCCTCAACCAGCACGGCGTCGTGCAGGCGCTGCATCACCTCGGCGTGGCGGCCCACCACGCGGCGACCCTAACCGACGGGCAGGCTCACGAACCCGGCTCGTTCCTCGACGAGCCCGTCGCGCGCGAGCGCCTGAACCGCGTCAGCGTCGAGCTCAGCCTTCGGCCGGGGTCGCTCCGAGACGAGCCGCAGGATCGTTGCGCGGCGCTGGCGGAACGAGCCCTCGAAGGGCGACTGCTTCCGCAGCGGCTCGTACCGGCGTCCGCGCGAAGGGCAGGCGTCCGCGAGGGGGCAGAGACCGCATCGCGGGACGCGGGCGATGCAGACGGTCCGGCCGAGGTCCATGAGGGCCTGGCCGCACTCCGGTCCGAAGGCGTTGCCCGTCCGCTCCAGGATCCGAACGACGTTCGTGTCGAGCGGGAGGACGGGGTCGCCGTAGGCGAAGCTTCGAATCGCGGCCGCCGTGTACGCGCCGACGCCGGGTAGCTCGGTGAGGTCGGCGGGCCAGCCGAGGCGAGCGACGTGCCTGGCTGCCCGATGGAGGTTGACCGCCCGCCGGTTGTAGCCGAGTCCTTGCCACTCCCGAATGACCTCGTCCGTGCGAGCCGCGGCGAGCGCGTCGGCGCTCGGCCAGAGCGCAAGCCAGCGCAAATAGCGCGGGATCACGCGCTCGACCTGCGTCTGCTGGAGCATGACCTCGGAGACGAGGATCGCGTACGGATCGCGCGTCCTTCGCCAGGGCAGGTCGCGGCCGTGCGCGGCGAACCAGGCGAGCAGAGCGCTTTCCACGGAACGCGAGTGTAGATTCGTCGCGAGATGGCCCGAACCCGCTTTGCGCCCAGTCCCACCGGGTCGCTGCACGTCGGGAACGCGCTGAGCGCGGTTGCCGCACGGCGGCTTGGAGACTGGATGCTGCTCCGGATCGACGACACGGATCCGAAACGGAACGTGCCCGGCGGCGAGGAGACGACCGTCGAGGACCTCGAGTGGCTCGGGATCGGGTGGGAGGAAGGGCCGGTGCGCCAGAGCGAGCGTCAGGACAGATACCGGGAGGCGGCCGGGCGGCTCGGCGTCGACCGGTTCGACGGCATCACGCTTCTCCGCGAGGACGGGACCGCGACCTACCATCTCGCCAGCGTCGTCGACGATGTGGAGTTCGAGATCACCCACGTCGTCCGCGGCTTCGAACATCGGCCGAACGAGGCGCTCCACCGCCGGCTCCATGAGGCGCTCGGGACTCGGCCACCGGAGTACCTCCACCACGGCCTGCTCCTCGGGGAGGACGGCAAGAAGCTCGCAAAGCGGGCGGCCGGGGCCACCGTCGCGTCGCTGCGCGAGGCCGGAATCCCGGGGGAGGCGGTGAGGCGTTACCTCGAGGAGCTCGACCTCCCGAAGCACGACGTGCACTACGACCTGACGCGCATCCGGCGGCTCGGTGTCGAGGCGATCGCAGCCATGCCCGACGAGGACTTGGCCGAGCGGGTGGGCGTTCCGCACCACGTGGTGCCGGTGATCCGCGGCGCCCGGGATCTGAAGGAGGCGCGCGAGTACGCCGAGCCGATCCTGGCCGCACCGCCTCCGGCGGACGTCGGCTCGCCCGAGACGCTGGAACGCTTTCGCGAGCTGCGCGAGCGCGGCAACGGCGTCCTCGAGCCCGCGGCGGCCCGCGAGATCGTCCGGGAGCTGAAGGCGGTCGGCGGAGACCTGAAGGCACTTCGTCTCGCCTTGACCGGGCGCGAGCGCGGTCCGGAGCTGTGGGCGGTGATCGCGGCCCTGCCGCGCGACGAGGCGCTCCGCAGGACCGCCGGCTAGCCGCGCGAGCCGCGACCGCGCTTCGGCGGCTCGGGGCGCACGGGCTCGACCGGCTCGTCTCCCGTGTCCGGCACCGGCGGCTCCGGCTGGGGAAGGGGGACCTCGAACCTCGCCCGCGACAACAAGTGCGCGAGCTTGGTGCCTTCGTAATAGGCGATCAGCTCGACCGGCTCGCGCGGCTCGGGTCGGGCGGTGGCGAGCGCCGGCCCGGGGAGCTTGCGCTTCAGCGGCTTGCCGTCACGCCCTTTCAGCGGCGTCCAGCCGGAGGCGTCGCGACTCTCGAGGCTGATCTCGACGAGCTTGTCGTTGTCGCCGCACTTGGCGATGAAGCAGATTCGAAAGGAGTTCGCCGGCGGATCGATCTTCCGGAAGATGATGTTCCGGTCGGCCGGGCTCGAGCGGTGCACCTGGCCGATGTCGCCCCTGATCGCCTCGGGGATGGCGTCGCGGAGCTCCTTGGTCAGATCGTCGAGGCCGAGGACTTCGAGCGTCTTCGGGATGTCGATGCCGAACTTGTCGTCGCCGCTGAACGACGGCGGCGGGGTCCCCTCCCCGGTTGCGCCTTCGTACGACACCTCGTAGCACCAGACGCAGTAGCCGACGTCGTCGATTCGGTGCGGCTTCCCCGAGAAGCGGACCTTGTACTCGGGCACCTGACCACCGTCGCACACACGTCAGCGCACGTCAACGCCTGAGCTGACTTTCTGCTCGCGACGACTGCGCAGGAAGCTTGCCTCGTGCCCGCGAGCGTTGGCGAGGGCGAGCTCGTCCTCGTCCAGCGCGCCGATCCGGCGCAGCAGCGCCAGCTCGTCCCGGAGGTGGGTTCGCATCATCTCCGGCCCGTCCGTCGCGATCGTGAACGCCACGCCGTGCTCGACGAACGCGCGGAACGTGTCCCGAACGGCGTCTTCGTCCGGTAGCGCCTTCGTGAGCAGGTTCGAGGTGGGGCAGAGCTCGAGGACGATTTCGTGCTCCCGTAGCGCGTCCATAAGCTCGCGGTCGCCGGCGGCCAGGATCCCGTGGCCGATCCGGTCCGGCTGGAGCGCCTCGACGACCTCGCCGATCTCCTCGCGCCCGTCGTCGCCACCCTCCTCGCCGACGTGGATCGTCACGCCGAGGCCCGCCTCACGCGCGGTCTCGACCATCGGGACCACCTGGCGGTAGTCGTAGCGCCCGCCGTTCGGCCGGGGGCCCGCGATGTCGACGCCGACGATGCCTCGCGGTGCCCACCGGATCGCCTTCTCGACGATGATCGCGTTCAGGTCGGCGGAAAACGTTCGGTCCATCATCAGGATCAGGCCGGCGCGGACGTTCGGGTACTCGAGTGAGGCGCGGTCGAGCCCCCGGATCGCGGCGAGGATGATGTGGTCGAGGTCGCGCTCACCGCCTCGATTGCGCTTCATCGGGTTGAAGCGCAGCTCGAGCGTCGTGATCCCCTGGGAGCGGAAGGCCCCGCCGATCGCCGCGTGCACCGAGCGCTCGACGGCGAGGGGGCTCGACTGGATCAGCTCGGTCCAGTGGTAGATCTGATCGAGCGCCTCGAGGCTCTCCACGCCGCGCGGGTCGGACACGGTCACGAGCCGGTCGAACTCCCAGTAGTCCTTGACGGGTAGCGCGATCCCCTGCTCGTGGGCGAGGCTCCAGAGGATGTCGGAGGCCACCGAGCCGCCGAGGTGGGTGTGCAGCTCGGCCAGGCCTTCCATCGAGAAATTCTATGACGCCGCCGTCAGTAGAGTCCGGCCATGGCCAAGATCCTCGTTCACATCACGCACGGCCCCGAGCATCCGACTCGCGCGGCGCTCGGTTTTCTCGTCGCGAAGGCGGCGGTCGAAGAAGGGCACGACGTCTCGCTGTTCCTCGCGGGAGACGCCGTCCAGCTCCTCCGAGACGCCGTGCTCGACAGCCTCGTCGGCGTCGGGACCGGCAAGCTGCGGGAGCACTACGACGCGTTCGTCGCCGGCGGCGGCCGGTTCTATCTATCGGCCATGTCCAGCCAGGCGCGCGGGGTCGGCGAGCCCGACACCGACGGGAAGCCGGTGGACATGGCCACGCCGAACATGCTGGTCCGGCTTGCGCTCGAGAGCGATCGCATGTTCACGTACTAGATGGCCGACGGGCACGTCGTCGCGATGGGCGGCTGGGACGCCTCCCAGGACGGCGCGCTCACCGACTACGTGCTCGGGCTCGCGCGCCGCGAGCGACCACGGATCTGCTACGTCCCGACCGCGGGGGCGGAAAACGACCGGCAGATCGCGAGCTTCTTCGAGGAGTTCGCTCCGAGGGCCGACCCGTCCCTCCTCCGCCTGTTCGGCGTGCCGCGCGCCGGGATCCGGAACTTCCTGCTCGACCAGGACGTGATCTGGGTGAGCGGTGGCAACACGGCGAACATGCTCGCTATCTGGCGCGTCCACGGCGTCGACTCCGCGGTGCGCGAGGCGTGGGATGCCGGCGCAGTCCTCGCCGGCTGGAGCGCGGGTGCGATCTGCTGGTTCCAGGCGGGCGTGACCGACTCGTTCGGGCCTGAGCTCGCGCCGCTGGACGACGGGCTCGGCCTGCTCGCAGGCAGCTTCTGTCCCCACTACGACAGCGAAGAGCAGCGACGCGCGGTGTACCGGCGGCTCGTCGGCGAAGGGTTGCCGGCCGGCTACGCGGCCGAGGACGGGGTCGGGCTCCACTTCCGCGGCGCGGAGCTGGCAGAGATCGTCAGCTCGCGGCCGAACGGGCAGGCGTTTCGGGTCGAGCGCTCCGGGGACGGGGTTGCCGAGACCGCGCTGCCTGTCCGACACGTCGACTGAGAGAATCGCGTGGATGAAGGTCGGAATCGTCGTCCCCTACTCCTGGTCCTTCTGGGGCGCGGTCGTCGAGCACGGCGAGCTCCAGGCGGACGCGCTCTCGCGCCTCGGCGTCGACACCAGGATCATCATGGGCAACGATCCGCCCGGGCAGCTGACCCGGATCCTCCACCCGCGGCACGGTCGCGACGGGCCGCCGCCGCCCGAGGTGCTTCCGGTGGGACGCTCGGTGATCGTCCCGGCGAACGGCTCGCTGCCGAACATCGTCCTCAGCCCGCGCGCAGTGCGGCGGATCCGGGCCGTGCTCGAGCAGGAGCGCTTCGACGTCCTCCACCTCCACGAGCCGATGACTCCCGCGATCTGCCTCGCCGTCCTCGCCCTCGCGCGCTGTCCGGTCGTCGCGACCTTCCACGCCTGCGGCGACCTCGGCTGGATGCGCCTGGGCAAGCCGGCCTGGGGGTTCCTGGTCGATCGCATCGACCACCGGATCGCCGTTTCGCCGCAGGCGCGCGACTCCGCCCAGCCCTGGCTTCCCGGCGACTACGAGATCGTGCCGAACGGCGTCCTGATCCCGCCCGACGCCGATCCGGCCGCGCGCGAGCACCGGATCGTGTTCGCCGGTCGGCAGGAGCCGCGGAAGGGCATGCACGTGCTGCTGCGGTCTTGGCCGGACATCCACCGTCGGACGGGGGCGCGGCTGCGGTTGATCGGCGCCGACCCGCTCGCGGTCCGCCTGCTCCTCGCCCGCGAGCGAATCCCGGACGACGGGATCGACGTTCTCGGCTTCCTCTCGCAGGCCGAGCTCACGGAGGAGTTGCTCACCGCGAAGGCGCTGGTCGCTCCGTCGCTCGGCGCGGAGAGCTTCGGGATGGTCCTGACGCGCGCGTTCGCCTGCGCGACGCCCGTCGTCGCCTCCGACATCCCCGGCTACCGCGACGTGATGACCGACGGCACGTCGGTCGCGGTCCCGCCCGGGGACCCGCGCGCGCTCGCCGACGCTCTGGTCGCGCTCCTGGCCGACGAGCCGCGGCGCCGCGCGCTTGGGGCCGCCGCGCGCGAGCTCGCCGTCGAGCGCTACTCGTGGGACGACATCGCGAGGCGGCTGGTCCGGATCTACGAGCTCGTCACCGGCCTCCCGGCCGGCGTGCCGGCGGTGAGATGAACATTCCGGTCCCCCGCCGAACGTGGGTGCGGGTCGCGCTCCTCGTCCCGCCCATGCTGCTCGCGCTCGCGCTTCTCTGGTGGCGCGGCCCGAGCGTGCACGACGTCGGAGATGCGTTCACGGCGGTGCGCTGGGAGCTGATCGCCGCGGCGATCGCCCTGAACCTGCTGTCCGTGATCGCGCGCGCGCTGTCGTGGGACGCCGTGATCGGCCAGGCGATGCCGCCGCCGCGTCCGAGCTTTCGTCTCGTCTTTCCGGCCTTCGGCGTGGGACTGTTCGCCAACGCCGTCCTGCCCGGCCGGATCGGCGAGCTGGCGCGCGTGGCCGTGCTGACGAGGAAGATGCCGGCGCGGCGCGGCGCGTGGGCCAACCTGATCGGCACGGTCTTTGCGCACCGCGTTCTCGACCTCGTCCCGATCGTGATCCTCGTGGTCTACGTGCTCATGACCGCGCGGATCCCGGAGTGGGCGATCACGAGCCTGACGATCGCCACCGGGATCGGGATCGCCCTGTTCGCGTTCGCGCTCGCGAGCGCGCGGCACCACGAGCGCGAGACTCCGGCCGGCGTCGATCCGGTCCGCCGCCTCGTGACGATGGCCCGCCACGGGCTCGGAGTACTCCACGCGCCGATCGCGGCTTCCGTGGCGATCCTGCTCCAGTGCTGCGGCTGGCTCTTCCAGCTCCTCGCGGTCTACGTCTCGATGCGCGCCTTCGACATCCATGTGCCCATGCCCGCGGCGGCGCTCGTGCTCCTGCTCGTGACCGTGGCGACGATCTTCCCGCTCTGGCCGGGCAACGTCGGTCTCGTCCAGGCGGCGGTCGCGCTCCCGCTGCTCCAGTACGGCGTCGCGTCCGCGCACGGGATCGCGTACGGCTTCGGGCTCCAGGCGATCGAGGCTGCTGTGGGCGTCGGCGTCGGGCTGGTGTTCCTTGCCCGCGAGGGCCTGTCGTACGCGATGCTGCGAGTGATGCCCGATGCCGCCCAGGCCGAAGTGCCCGAGGAGCAGACGCCGGCGGGCGGCGAGGACAGAGCGCGTGAGAGCGCTCGCGTCCCCGGCTAGCCTCAAAGGCGTCCTCAGCGCCGTCGAGGCGGCGTCGTGTCTCGCGGACGGCTTCCGCAAGGCAGGCGCGGAGATCGAGGAGGTGCCCGTAGAAGACGGGGGCGAGGGAACGCTCGAGGTGCTCGAGCGGGCGCTCGGCGGCGAGTGGCACACCGCGACCGTCTCCGATCCGCTGCTGCGGCCGGTCGAGGCGCGGTGGCTGCTGCTCGAGGACGGGCGCGCGGTCGTCGAGTCGGCGGAGGCGATCGGTCTCGGCTTGCTGGCGGAGGTGGAGCGCGATCCGCTGCGCGCATCGAGCCGGGGCCTGGGCGAGCTCATCCTTGCGGCCGCCGCGGTCGGGCCGAGCGAGCTCGTCGTCTGTCTCGGCGGCACGGCGACGGTCGACGGCGGCGCCGGGCTGCGCGAGGTGCTCGCGGAGCTGCCGGTGCCGACCACGATCGCCTGCGACGTCCGGAACCCGCTGCTCGGGCCCGCGGGGGCGGCGAGGGCGTTCGGGCCGCAGAAGGGCGCGTCCCCGGAAGCCGTCGAATCGCTCGAGGCCCGCCTCAGCGCGATGCCCGAGCTCGTGGACGTCGCGACGCTCGCGGGGGCCGGGTCCGCCGGAGGTCTCGGGGCGGCGTTTGCGGCGCTCGGCGCAACGCTCGTCCCCGGGGCTGAGCTCATCCTCGACGCGGTTCGCTTTCATGATCGGCTTCCGGAGGTTGGCCTGGTCGTCACCGGCGAGGGAATCGTCGACCGCTGGTCGGCGGAGGGCGGTAAAGCTCCAGGAGTAGTCGCCCGCGCTTGTCGCGAGGCCGACGTGCGCTGCGTCATCTTCGGCGGGCAGGTGGTGCACGCCATCGAAGGAGCGGAGCTCTTCCCGCTATCAGGCGATCCGGCGCGGGCCGCCGACGACCTCGTCGAGCTAGGCCGGATGCTGGGCGACCAACTCGGCTAGGCAGCTCCGGCGGTGCAGCCCGCCATGCACGGGCTCTACGAGGCGGGTCTCGCTTCCTCGACGCGGCGGGCGAGCTCGTCGATCCGGCCGTGGGCCGCGTCGAGCTTGCCGAGACAGTGCTTGTACAGCTCCTCGCCTCGCTCCCAGAGCGCGATCGCCTCGTCGAGCGGCGCCTGGCCGCGCTCGAGCCGCTCCAAAATCTGCTCGAGCTCCCGCTGAGCGGCCTCGAAGGTGAGCTCGGTCGTCACTCGACGCGCGCGCCGAACTCGCCCTCGGCGACCTCGACGTCGATCCGCCGGCCGGCCGCGACCTGTGCGGGCGAGCGGACGATGGCGTCGTCGGCGCGCACGATCGCGTAGCCGCGGTCGAGCGTGGCGCGCGGCGAGAGCGCGCGGAGGCGGCCCGCAGCGTGCTCGAGTGCGGCGCGCTTCCGCTCGACGGCAAGCGCGGGGGCGCGGCGAAGCCGGTCGCCGAGCGCGCGAATCCGCTCGCCTTCGCGCTCGAACGCGCCGCGAACGGTTCGGTCGAGGCGGGCGCGCGTCTGCGCGAGCCGGTCTGCGAGCTCGGCCGCGTCGGGAACCACGAGGCGGCCTGAGGCGGTGGGAGTAGAGGCACGAACGTCCGCGGCGAGGTCACAGAGGGGCGAGTCCTGCTCGTGGCCGACTGCGGAGACGACGGGCACCGGGCAGGAGGCGATCGCGCGGACGAGCCGCTCGTCGCTGAACGCGAGGAGGTCCTCGAAGCTCCCTCCACCGCGGGCGACGACGACGACGTCGACCTCGGGCTGGCGGCAGAGCTCTTCCAGCGCCGCGACCATCGCCTGAGCCGCGCGCGGCCCCTGGACGTACGTCTCCGCCACGACGGCCCGCGCGGCGGGGAAGCGCGCCGTGATCGTCGTGAGGACGTCTCGCTTGGCCGCGGCGTCGTTGCCCGTAAGGAGGCCGATCCGGCGGGGAAAGCGAGGAAGCGGCCGCTTGCGCTCCGGCGCGAACAGCCCTTCGGCCGCGAGCTTTCGCTTCAGGCGCTCGAGTGCCGCGAGATGGTCGCCGAGGCCGAAACGCTCGATCGTCAGCGCCCGCAGGCGGAGATCGCCGCGCGACTCGAACAGGCTCGGCCGGCCGTAGACGTGGACGCGTTCGCCATCCGCGAGGTCGAGCCGCAGGCCGTCGAACTGGCCGCGCGGCATCGTCACGGCGAGGCACGCACCCTCGCCGGGGTCCTTGAGCGTGAAGAAGACGCTCTGCCAGTTCTGGTGGCGCCGGAGCTCGGTGACCTCGCCCTCGACCCACACGGTCGGCAGGCGGCCGAGCCAGTCGGCGACGCCGCGGTTGAAGGCGGCGACGGTGTAGACCTTGCGATCGCCGTAATCGACCGCGGGGACCTTCATGACGAGGATGCTAGCCCGGGCCGGGCGAGCCGGGCGCCTCGATTTTGCCGCGAGACGTGCTCTCTAGCATGACCCCGTGCAGCGCGTCGTCGTCCTCGGTTCCGCGGGAGCGGGCAAGAGCGCGCTGGCTACCGAGATCGCGCGGCGGACCGGGCTTCCCCTCGTCCACCTCGACGTGCTGTTCTGGGCGCCGGGTTGGACTCCAGCGCCGCGCGAGGACGCTCTGCGCAGGTTGCGCGCCGCCGTGGCGGGCGAGCGCTGGATCCTCGACGGCAACTTCCTGGGGGGCGACGGCGGTGAGCAGGACGGACGCTTCCGGCGAGCCGATGCGGTCGTCTTTCTCGACGTCTCACGCACGAAGTGCGTCTGGCGCGTCCTCAGCCGCCTCGTCCGCGATCGCGGACGCCCGCGCCCGGACTTACCCGCCGGCTGTGCCGAAGGCTTCGACCTCGCGCTCCTCCGCTGGATCTGGTCGTACCCCCGAGTCGACCGTCCGCGCGTCCTGCGGCTGCTCGCCGAGCTCCAGGAGCGAGTCGACGTCCACCACCTGCGCTCGCGCGCGGACGTTCGGCGGTTCCTCGCCGCGTTTTGAGGACTAGAGAAGGATCTCGGCGGCTGTTTCCGACGAACAGCCCTGGCGGAGCAGCTCCACCGCGCGATGGAGGTCCGCCTCGCTGCCGGCGAGACGTTCCGCGAGCGGAAGCGGATAGCCGGCCTCCATCAGGACGTGCAGGCGCCAGCTCTCCACCTTCGCCCGCTCGCTTCCCTCAGTCTCGAGGATCTCGGTCTTCTCGGCCACGGCGCCCTCCTGTTCGTCTTCCCATAGACGAACCCTCTCGCCGAGAGTTTGCAAACAAGGCGTATCTGGCCACGGCCGGTGCCAGGCACCGGGGTCGATAAGAGGCGTGCCGGCTTTGCCGGTGCGCCGCTCGACTCGCGTCAGCGAGTCCTTCCTCAGCCGCGCGTAG
>WUUC01097587.1_pt1 | contig 10301 bp, 7 predicted proteins | sample 6278441 | NCBI WGS metagenome assembly WUUC01 (sample SAMN13675441, study PRJNA597444) | soil metagenome | isolation source: soil | place: USA: Washington | collected 2017-10 | reverse complement strand
GCTCCCCGCGCAGAACGGCGTATGCCGCGAGAGTGCCGAGGATGCCGCCCAGACCGTACGAGCCGACGTCACCGAGGAAGATCTTTGCGCGGCCGGCGTTCCACGGCAGGAATGTGGCGGACGCGGCGGCGACGATCAGACCCGCGTATGTGAGCAGGTGAAGTTCCGCCACCCAGCCGATCGCGGCGTACACAGCGGCGGCGAGGATGGCGTTGAGCGCCGATATTCCGTTGACGCCGTCCATGAAGTTGAAGATGTTCGCGTAGGCGACAACCCAGATGGTGACCGCAACCATTGCCACGACGGTGGTGGTGGAAGTCGCAATGACCACCGCCGCGCCGACGGCTGAGAGGGCTTGGAGGACCAGGCGCCAGCGGATAGGGATTCCGCGGACGTCCTCGGCCAGGCCGATGGCGGCGAAAGCCAGCAGTGGCAACGCTATCAAGCGGGTCGTCTGACTGAAGAGTAAGGCACACGCGGCTGCGGCGGCGATGGCCACGCCGCCACCGCGGGGGGTGGGGATGGAATGAGATGACCGGTCGTTAGGAGTGTCGATGATCGATTTGGCCAGCATCACCTGCAATACGACCGGCTGGAGGACCAGTCCGACGGCGAGGGCGATGCCAACGCTAAGTATTGTGAGCGTGAGGTTCAAGGAATGTCCTCGGGCGACTCGATGTCTTGATGGGAAACCGATGCCGGACAGAGCCGACAGCTTCCATATCTTGTTCGTCTGTTATGCAAACCTGTGCCGATCACCGATGGCCGAACTGCTGGCGCGGCAGGCGTTCGATGAGACCTTCGGTGTGCTGGGGTCGGTGGTCGTCGCGTCCAGTGCCGGCACCCGCGCATACGCAGGCTCCGCTATACACAAACGCAGCGCCAGTGTCCTGGCCGCCCAAGGCATCGACCCGAGCGCGTTTGTCAGCCGTACGGTGGATTCCTCGATCCTGACGACTGCGGACCTGGTGCTGACCGCTGCCCGGCAGCAGCGGGCGGCGTGCGCCGAGCTGGCGCCGGCCAAGGTCCGCCAGACCTTCACCTTGCGGCAGTTCACCCGATTGGTGGATGCCGCCGGACCGCTGCCCGGGCTCGCTGAGCGGACCGTGCCTGACCGTCTGCACGCCTTGCTGAGTCGGGTGAATGCGACCCGGCACCTGGTCCCGCCGGTTGCTGCCGAGCTGGATGACCTGCCGGACCCGGTGAACCAGCCGATCGAGGCGTTCGAGGTGTGCGCGGATGAGATCCGTGGTTCTCTCGAGCGCGTGCTGCGGGTCATCGCCGCCGGGTGACGTCGGTGGGTGCGACGCCCTGGGCTTGGCTTGACGTGCTGCCGCGGGGGAGGCGGAGTTCCCTTGTCTGCTCCATGTCCTCCCGGATGGGGTTGCGTCCGTGCAGGGCGTGGGCACGGCCGGCACCGGCGCCGCCCTGCACCCGGATCGGCGGGGCGGTCGGCTTGACGGGGGTCCGGCCGGCGTCGCCGGCTGCCGCCTTGACCGAGTCGTAGCTGTAGTAGGCGTACTGGCCGGCGCGTTTGGCCGGGCTCATGTTGAGGATGCAGCCGTGCAGTTTGGCGCCGACCGCGGTCAGGGCGGCGGCCGCGGTGGCCGCCTGCGTGGTGGTGGTCTTGGCGTGCCTCGACACCAGCAGGCAGCCGTCGGCGACCGTGGCCATCACCGCGGCGTCCGTGACGGGCAGCAGCGGTGGGGTGTCGATGATGATGAGGTCGAACGAGGCGCTCAGCGAGGCCAGCAGGTCGGCCATGTTGCCGGAGCCGAGCAGCTCGCTCGGGTTCGGGGGGATGTGGCCGCTGGGCAGCAGCCAGAGACCGCTGTTGCCCCAGGGCTGCACCACGTCGCGCAGCGGGGCCTGGCCGGCCAGCACGTTGGTCAGGCCGACCGCGCCCTCGATGCCCATGTACTCGGCCATTTTGGGGCGGCGCAGGTCGGCGTCGATGAGCATGATGCGCTTGCCCGACTCGGCGAAGGCGATCGCCAGGTTGCAGGCGGTGGTCGACTTTCCCTCACCGGACAGGGCGCTGCTGATCACCACGCTGCGCAGGGGCCGGTCCACGTTGACGAACTGCAGGTTGGTCCGCAGCTGGCGCATCGCCTCGGCCCGCGTCGACTGGGAGCTGCCCTCCGTGATCAGGGGCTCCTTGGCCGCCCTGGGGTCGAACGGGATCGCGCTGAGCATCGGCGCGGCTGCGGCCCTGGTGAGCGACTCGGGGGAGCGGATCGTGGCGTCGAGGGATTCGCGCAGGGCGGCGGCGCCGACGCCGACGATCAGACCGAGCGCCACGGCCAGGCCCACGTTGCGGACCGGTTGCGGTGACACCGGGGCGGACGCCAGCCGGGGCTCGGCGATGATCTGTACGCCCACCGTCGGCGTCCGCGAGCCCGGCGGGGTCTCCAGCTTGCTGATCAGCACCGGGAACTGGGTCGCCAGCGTCTGCGCGAGTCCCAGGGCCCGGGTCTGGTCCCCGTCGGTGACGGTCGCCTCGACCAGGACGGTGTCCGGCACCACCTGGGCGCTGATCTGGCTCTGCAGGTCCTCGGCGGTGATCCCGGACGGCCCGTTCGCCACGATGGACCGGGCCAGCCGGTTGCTGGTGAGCACGTCCACGTAGGACTTCACCCGCTGCTGCGCGAACTGACCGCCCTGGAAGGCCTGGGTGACCTCGTTGCCCCGGGTGCTGACGAAGAACGTCACCGAGGCGGCGTACTGGGGTGGGGTCAGCAGCGTGACCGTGACGGCCACGCCGACCGCGACCATGACCGCTCCCACTACCAGCCACCACCTCTTGCGAATGGCGCGCAGGTAATCGCGCAGGTCCATCGCTATGTCCTCCTCTATTTCGTTCGCGGTATCCGCCGTACGGCCACCGGGGTATCGCCCGAACTACGCATGTTTGCCACCCGTTCTCGCGCGTTGTCTCTGTCGAACCGAACGCGAGGCGAAGCTCATCGGACCAACGGCATATAGCGCGTCTGATGATGGTCGGCCGCGTGGAAACTCCGGCGGACATCAATATTCACCCCTAAGAGGTCAGATGAATTTCGCAGCTCGGACCCAGTCGTCCACCGTGCCGGTTTCACGGATCCGCCAGGCGGGTCCGTGGCTGGTCGACGCGGGTGCCTGGGCGTTGGGCCTGGTGGCGGCGGTGGCGGCCCGCTACGACTTCGATCTCGGGGCCGCCCCGATGACCGCTGTCGCGGTTGCCGTCGGGATCGCGGTCGTGCTGCACACCGTGATCGGCCACCAGCAGTTCCTCTACCGTGGACGGTACGGCTTCGGCACGTTCGATGAGGTCAGGGCCGTGTTCACCACCGTCCTCGCGGTCGGGCTGGTGCTGTTCGCGATCGACTTCTCGCTGCTGGACCGGCCGGTGCCGCTGAGTGTCGCCCTGGTCGGCGGGCCGGTGGCGCTGGTCGCCATGGGTGCCGCCCGGTACCTGCGGCGGCTGCAGCACGAACGCCGGCTGCGCCCGCACACCGACCGGTGCACGCCCGCGCTGCTCTTCGGGGCCGGTGCGGCCGGTCAGCTGCTGTTGCGGTCGCTGCTCAGTGACCCTGACAGCCAGTACGTACCGATCGGCCTGATCGACGACGACCCGGCCAAGCGGCACCTGCGGGTGGGACGTGTCCCGGTGCTGGGCAACCGGCACGACCTGGGGGCGATCCTGGCGAAGACGGGCGCCCGGACCGTCATCTTCGCGGTGGCGAACGTGGACGCCTCGGTGATCCGGGAGATCCGGCGCACCACCCTGGCCGCGCAGGCGTCGTTCAAGGTCGTGCCGTCGGTCAGCGAGCTGCTGGACGGCCGGGTCAGCGCGACCGACGTGCGGGATGTGAAGATCAGCGACCTGCTCGGGCGGCACCAGGTCGACACGAACCTGACCACCATCGCCGGGTACCTGCGCGGCAAGCGGGTGCTGGTCACCGGGGCCGGCGGCTCCATCGGTTCGGAGCTGTGCCGCCAGTTGCACAGCTTCGCGCCCGCCGAGCTGATGATGCTCGACCGGGACGAGTCGGCGCTGCATGCCGTACAGTTGTCGATCCACGGCCGGGCCCTGCTGGACAGCCCGGAGCTCATCCTGGCCGACCTGCGCGATGCCGAGGGCATCGCGGCGATCTTCGCCGATCGGCGCCCTCAGGTCGTCTTCCACGCGGCTGCCCTCAAGCACCTCTCGCTGCTGGAGAGCCACCCGGGCGAGGCGGTGAAGAGCAACATCTGGGGTACGCAGACCGTCCTCGAGGCGGCCGGTTCCGTCGGGGTCGAGCGGTTCGTCAACATCTCCACCGACAAGGCCGCCAATCCCTGCAGCGTGCTCGGCTACTCCAAGCGCATCACCGAGCGGCTGACCGCGCACGCCGCCACGGTCAGCGCCGGGACGTTCCTGAGTGTCCGGTTCGGCAACGTGCTGGGCAGCCGGGGCTCGGTGCTCACCGCCTTCGCCGCCCAGGTCGCGGCGGGCGGGCCGATCACGGTGACCGACCGCGACGTGACCCGGTACTTCATGACCGTGCAGGAGGCCGTCCAGCTGGTCATCCAGGCGGCCGCGATCGGCCGCGACGGCGAGGCCCTGGTGCTGGAGATGGGCCGGCCGATCCCGATCGCCCAGGTGGCCCGGCAGATGGCCGAGCAGGCCGACTCACCCGTGGAGATCGTCTACACCGGACTGCGGCCGGGGGAGAAGCTGCACGAGGATCTGTTCGGCGAGGGCGAGCTGGACGTGCGCCCGCTGCACCCGCTGATCTCGCACGTGGCGGTGCCGGCCCTGCACCCGGCCGAGGCGCGGCTGCTGACTCCGTACGGCTGTCCGCAGCAGGTCGTGAAGGAAATGACGGCGCTGTGCCACGCCGACGCCGCTGTCTGTTCCGGTCCGGTCGCCGGCCGGGCACCCCTGCATATCGCGCGCCAATCCGACCGCGGTGAGACGACCCGGAAAGCGGCCGCCGCGAGGAAAACGGACAACGAGTCCGTCCCCACCGCCGGCCGACCCTAGAATTGTATGAATGTGCAGATGAGCAATGACGCGTATTCCTGTCGGCCGACCCGGTCGGAAAGGCCGGCGGCGCCGGTCGGCGACGTCGTGCATCGTGCCGTCGAGGCCCTCGCGGCGAGGGGCATGGCCCTGGCCGACGCCAAGGTGCTGGTCGTCGGAGTGGCTTCCCGGCCCGGCCGGGCCGACGTGCGGGATTCGCCGGCCCTGGAGACGATCGACCGGATGCGCCGGGCCGGCACCTCGGTGTCGTTCACCGACGAGCTCGTCGGCCGGCTACGCGTCACCGGTGGCCGGCTCAGCTCGGTGCAGCCGGGCGATCTGTCCGAGTGGGACCTCGTCGTCGTGCACACCCGGCACCCGGGTGCCGACCCCGCGTGGCTGGCCGGGGCGCCGGCGCTGCTCGACGCGAGCGCCGCCGGATAGCGCCGGCTAGGACGGGGCTTCTCCCGGCGCGCGGGGGATGAGGCAGAACTCGTTGCCCTCCGGATCGCGCATCACCAGCCAGGTGTCGCCCTCCTCCCGAACCTCGGTGACGTCGGAGCCGCCGAGGTCCCGGACGCGGCGGGCGGCCGCCTCGACCTCCGGCACGTTCACGTCCAGGTGGATGCGGACCTTTCCCTGCTTCGGCTCGGGGACCGGCTGGAAGACCAGTTCCGGGGCGCCCGCCGGTGGTCGTTGCAGGGCGACGAACCGGCCTTCCCGGGGCCGGACCGTCAGGCCGAGCAGGGCGGCCCAGAACCGGGCCAGGGCTTCGGGGTCGGTGGCGTCGACGGTCACCGAAGCGACCCATCCGACACCGCCGGGGGCAAGGAACTGATCACTGGTCATGGCCGGCCTCTCGGACAGTGCGGGTTGCGGCGTAGCGCGCCGTGGCTGCGGCCGTGAAGACCGCGCCCAGGATCGCGCCCAGGGTGTTGTTGCGGATGTCGGTGATCGATCCGGCCCGGCCGATGATGCCGTACTGGCAGGTCTCGACGGCGACCGTCAGCAGCAGGCCGCCCACCGAGGCCCGCAGCACGCGACGCCAGGCGAGCCAGGCCAGCAGCCCGACCGGTACGTAGAGAGCGATGTTGGCGAGCTGTTCGAGGTCGCGGGGCGGCGTGGTGAGCTGGGTCCACAGGGCCCCGGGACGGTGCCGCAGCAGCGACAGGAAGTGCGGCGGGGGCAACGGTTCCAGGCTGTTGACCGGGCGGTTGGGGGTCAGGGTCAGGGCGAGCACCACGCCGACGGCGACGACCAGGGCGACCGCCACGGGCCGGCGGCAGGGGATCCGGTCGGCCAGGCGGCGGCCGACCGGCCAGGCCAGCGCCAGGGTCGCGCCGAGGACCCCGAGGGTGGCCGGCTCGGCCACGAACGTCCACAGGCCCAGGGTGGTCAGCACACGGAGAGCATTTCAGACGGCCGCCGCCGAATCATTTGAGTGACCGGAGTGTGACGGTGCCGGGCTACCCGACCCGGACGGCCGAGAGCACCGCATTGACCTTGTCGAGCAGGTCGCGCTCGGTGAAGGGCTTGTCGAGCAGGGTGACGTCCGGGTCGAGGCGGCCCTGCGACGCCAGGATGGGCTGGGCGTAGCCGGACATGTAGAGCACCCGGATGGCCGGGCGGATGAGGCGGATCTGCTCGGCCGCCTCCTTGCCGAGCATCTGCGGCATGACCACGTCGGTGAGCAGCAGGTCGATGGTGCCTTGGTAGCTGTGCGCGGCGGCGATGGCCTCCGCGCCGCTGGCCGCTGTGATCACCGTGTAGCCCTGGCGGGTGAGCAGGCGCCGGGTCACCTCCCGGAGCGCGTCCTCGTCCTCCACGATCAGCGCGGTCAGACCGTACGAGCCGATGTGGGACGGCGGTGGATGCGCCGCCTCGATCGCGGTCTGGGTGGTGACCGGCAGCAGGATGGTGAAGGTGGTGCCCCGGCCGGGCTCGGACTGGACGCGTACATGTCCCTCGGCCTGGGTGACGGCGCCGTAGACGGTGGCCAGGCCGAGCCCGCTGCCCTCGCCCTTGCTCTTGGTGGTGTAGAACGGGTCGAAGGCGTGCTTGAGGACCTCGGGAGGCATCCCGCTGCCGGTGTCGACGACCGTGACGCGCACGTAGGCACCGGGCAGGACCGACGACCACTCGGCGGCGTAGGCCCGGTCCACTTGCAAGGCGTCGGTGGTGATGGTCAGGCTGCCGCCGCCGGGCATCGCCTCCCGGGAGTTGATGGCCAGGTTGAAGATCATCTGGTCGAACTGGCCCGGGTCGAGCAGCACCGGCGGCAGGTCCGGGGTCAGGTGGGTGATGAGTTCCAGGTCGGTGCCGAGCATCCGGCGCAGCATGCCGGCCATGCTCTCCAGCAGCTCGTTGGGGTCCACGACCTGCGGCTGGATCACCTCCCGGCGGGCGAACGACAACAGCTGGCGGGTCAGGCCGGCAGCACGTTCGGCTGCTCGCCGGATCTGGTCGACGTCCGCGGAGACGGCCTTCCACTGCGGTCCGGCGCTGCGCAGCTCGGCTTCCTCGATCTGCTCGCCCACGAACTCGGCGTAGTTGAGGATGACCGCGATCAGGTTGTTGAAGTCGTGCGCCACCCCGCCGGCGAGCTGCCCGAGCCCTTCCAGGCGTTGCGCCTGTTCCATCTGCGCGCGCAGTCGCTCGCGGTCCTCGTGCGGCACCTGGATGTCGGTGATCGGGGCGGTGCCGGCCGGGAGCAGGCGCGAGGTCGAGGCCACGCCGATGACAGCGCCGGACCCGTCCCGGATCGCGGCCATGGCCAGCAGGACGGCGAGGATGGTGCCGTCCTTGCGGACCCTGTTCGTGGTGTGCGGCGCTATCTGTTCGCCGGCTCCGGCCCGGCGCAGCAGGTCTGCCTCCTGCGCCTCCCAGCCGGCCGGGAGCAGCACCGCCGAGCCACGGCCGATGATCTCCTCGGGGCGGTAGCCGTACATCTCGACGGCGACGGGGTTCCAGCCGGTGATCATGCCTTGGCGGGTCTTGGTGACGACCGCGTCCAGGGACCACGCCATCACGGCGGCCATGGGGTCCGAGTGGTCTCGCCTGGTGATGTCTCCCATGGCTACCTTCATCCGGTTCCGGTCGGCCGAGCGTCAGGGACGCCGAAGTAGGAACGCGCCACCGGGGTCTGGAGCGGAGCATTTTCAGCATAGTCCCGGAATTAGTTGCCCATAGGCATATAAACTGGATTTCCCGGGCAGAATTTAGAGCCGGGGCGACGGGGTCACCTGCTCCGCGTCGGTCGAGGTGGGCAGGACGACGGTGAAGGTGCTGCCGACCCCCGCTGTCGAGTCCACCAGCAGGGCGCCGCCGTGCTTCTGCACGATGCTCGCGTACGCCATGCTCAGGCCCTGGCCCGTGCCCTGGCCGACCGCCTTGGTGGTGAAGAACGGATCGAAGATCCGCTGACGGGTCGCCGCGTCCATCCCGGTGCCGTCGTCCTGGATGGACACTTCGATCCGGTCCTCGAGGCGGGTCGTGGTGATCCGGATCAGGCCGAGCCCGCCGCCGGCCCGCGGGCGGGCCTGGATCGCATGCGCGGCGTTCACGATGAGGTTCAGGATGACCTGTTTGAACTCGCCCTCGTAGCAGGGCACCAGGGCGACGTCCGGACTGAGGCGCAGGTCCAGCTCGGCGCAGTACTTCCATTCGTTGCGGGCGACCTGCACCGTGCTCTCGACGGCGCGGTTGAGATCGACGGCACCCCGTCCCTGGCCCGGATGGGAGAAGTCCTTCATGGCCCGGACGATCTGCGCCACCCGCTCCAGCCCTTCCAGCGAGTCGTGCAGGGCCGAGGGGATCTCCTCGACCAGGAAGTCCACGTCGAGCTCGGCCAGGGCCGCCGATTCGGCGCCGGTGCGATGGGCGAGGGTGGCCAGGTCGAGCAGCTGGGTCAGGGACTGCGCCACGAAGCGGGTGTTGTCGGAGACGAACTGGATCGGCGTGTTGATCTCGTGGGCGATGCCCGCGGCGAGCTGCCCGATGGCCTCCAGCCGGTTGGCCTGGTTCAGCTGGCGTTCCAGCTCGCTCACCCGGGTGACGTCGGCCCCGACGCCGATCAGGCCGCCGACCTGGCCGGTCGCATCCGGCTGGGGCAGGACGCTCATGAGGACGGTACGGGTGGCGCCGCCGGGCCGGGCGACGGTGATGTGCTTGTCCACCACGGCCTGTCCACTGTCCAGCACCTGTTTCTCGATGTCGAGCAGGATGCCGGACAGCTCGTCGGTGAACCCGAGCTCCTGTTCCGTGCGGCCCAGCAGGTCGGTGCCCGGCGCGATCTCCCGCATGGCCAGGAAGGCCGCGTTGTGCCCGTGGTAGCGCCCCGCGAGGTCCTTCCAGTACGTCAGGTGCGGGATCGCCGAGATCACCCCGGTGAGCACCGCCTTCTCGGTCTTCAGCTCGTGGGCCAGAGCCTTCGCGCGGCTGACCGCGGCGAGCAGGGACTCCCGCGCGTCCCGGCGGGCCGTCACGTCCCGCTCGACCGACAGGTACCGGACGACGCCGTCGTCGTCGGTCACCCGATAGAGCTCGATCTTGACCCAGTACGGCTGCCCGTCCCTGGTCCGGACCAGCATCTCCGGAAGGACGTACTCCCCGTTCGGCGCGGTGAACCCGGCCAGGGCGGGAAAGCCCCGGGCGGTCTCCAGGCTGGTTCTGACCCGGCCCAGCACCTCGATGGCGGTGTGCCCGGTCAGCTCGGTGAAGGCGTCGTTCACCCACTCGATCACGCCGTGCTCGTCGGTGATCACCACGGCGTCGTCCATGTGCCGGGCGACCAGCGCCAGCCGCGACATGTCCCTGGTCGCCTGACGCAGCTCCTCGGCGGTGTGCACCTGCCCCGTGACGTCGATGACGGTCACCACGGCCTGGGCGGCGTCGTGCCCGCGCACCGGATCCACCCGGGCCTTCCACCACCGGCGCTCGGCCCCGACCTGGACCGGGCGCTCGATGCCGGCCTCGGGAGCACCTCCCGCCAGCACCTCCGTGACCGCCGCAGCCGCGTCGCGCAGCAGCTCGCCGAGGCCGGCGGTGTGCTCCCGGCCCAGCGCGAAGAAGTCGGTGCCGGCCGGCGAGCTCAGCATCTGCTGCCACATCCGGTTGGTGTCGATGATCGAGCCGTCCGCGGCCAGGATGCAGAGACCGGCGTCCAGCGAGTCGATGACGCTGCGCAGCAGTCGTTCGGCGACCCGGACCCGGTCGGTCCGCTCCGCGACCCGCCGCTGCAGCGTGAGGTTGCGCTGCCAGGTGGCGATGGCCGCGCTGTCCGGCTCGCCGGCCGTGCGACGCTCCGCCGCGACGA
>WUUC01031026.1_pt1 | contig 10301 bp, 8 predicted proteins | sample 6278441 | NCBI WGS metagenome assembly WUUC01 (sample SAMN13675441, study PRJNA597444) | soil metagenome | isolation source: soil | place: USA: Washington | collected 2017-10 | reverse complement strand
ATCAATATGCCTCAAGCCCTGATCAACTCAGGAAAAGACTTCGCACCCAGCTGGTCCACCTTTTTAAAATGGAAAATAAACTTCAGGATGGCCAGTTTTGGACGTTAGAGAGAAGAAAAAAAGTTTGTGCTCTTTTTGAAGAACGTTTTGCCCATTATGAAGAGTCCTATCTCACTTCCAAAGAGAAAGGGGAGCATTATTTTTCAATGCATATCTTAAAATCGATGGCACGAGGCCTCGATGCACATACTTCATTTTTTAGTCCTGAAGAGGCTTTAGAAGTGAGATCTTCTCTTGAGAAGCAATTTGAAGGTGTTGGTGTTGTTCTGCGTGAAGGATTAGATGGTATTGAAATTGCTGACCTTATCAAAGGGGGCCCTGCAGCTCGGTGCGGTAAGATCGTTATTGGAGACATTCTCATGGAGGTTGATGGCAAACCGGTCGTCAATGCCTCTTATTATGAAGTCTTGAATCAACTCCAAGGCGATGGAAGAAAAGATATCGTTTTGGGATTTAAACGGCGTGACAAGGATGGTAGCGATAGTTTTATCAAAGTCGATTTAAGGCGTGAAAAAATCATTATGGAAAATGAAAGGCTAGTTTTCACTGCCGAACCTTTTGCTGATGGGATTATCGGAAAACTGACACTGCCGTCATTTTATGAAAGTTCTGATAGTTCAAGTTGTGAAGCTGATATCCGGGAAGCTTTGAGAGAACTGAAGAAAAAGGGAAAGGTTTTAGGATTAGTCTTGGATTTACGCAATAACCTCGGAGGGTTCTTAAGCCAAGCTGTTAAAGTTTCCGGCTTGTTTATGACCAGCGGTGTAGTAGTCATCTCTAAATATGCTGAAGGAGAAGTCCAATACCTGCGTAACCTCGACCCACGGATCCATTATACAGGACCTCTCGTTGTCTTAACCTCTAAATTATCAGCCTCAGCTGCAGAAATCGTTGCACAAGCCCTCCAAGATTATGGAGTGGGCCTTGTAGTCGGCGATGATAGAACATATGGAAAAGGAACTATCCAATATCAAACGGTGACTGATACTTCTGCTGCTTCCTTTTTCAAAGTTACAGTGGGAAGATATTATACTGTCTCTGGAAGATCCACACAGATCGAAGGTGTTAAAGCTGATATCCTTGTCCCAACTCCCTATTCTGTCTACAATATCGGTGAGCGGTATCTTGAATACGCGCTTAAAAATGATCAAGTTTCACCTGCCTATACCGATCCTTTAACAGATGTTCCTGCCCATACTCAACAGTGGTTTCAGAAAAATTATTTACCTTATCTCCAAAAGAAAGAGTCGGCTTGGGTCCAAATGGTTCCAATTCTGAAAGATAACAGCAATTACCGTCTTAAGCATGATCCTAACTTCCAGGTCTTCCTGCAAAAAATGAAAGAAGAGGAATCCGATTTAGATGTCGGCGAGAACGATCTTCAAATGGGCGAAGCGGTCAGTATTGTAAAAGACATGATCAATTTAAAAGCATCATGAGTTTAGAAATAATTATTCTCGGTGTCGATCCTGGCACTCTAGTGACAGGATATGGCGTGATACGTCAGACAGAGCGTTATTGGGAGCCTCTGGATTTTGGTTGCATTTGCCCTCCCCGTAAGCTCAAGACTCAGGAGAGATATCTGATTATTTTCGAAGGAATTGATCATTTATTGGAAAAATATCAACCTCAAGCAGTCTCTGTCGAAACACAATTCGTCCACAAAAATGTGCAAAGTGCGTTAAAGTTGGGTATGGCGCGCGGTGCTGTCATCATCGCAGCTGCAAGACGTGGCATAGAGGTCTTCGAGTATGCTCCAACAAAAGCCAAGCAAGCTATTGTAGGTAATGGAGGTGCCAGTAAATTTCAAGTCCAAAAAATGGTTCAGATGCAATTAAAACTCTCTCAAATACCAGAGCCTGCCGATGCAGCCGATGCGCTAGCATTAGCTCTCTGCCATGCACACACTAGAAGGGCAAAAACTCATGTTTGAATTTATCCGTGGAAAAATAGTCCAGTCGATTCCCTCTAAAGCTGTCGTTGATGTCGGCGGCGTAGGATATGGACTTGTAATTTCTTTAAAGACTTTTCACCAGCTTCCCAACATCGGAGCGGAGGTCTTTTTTTATGTTGCGCCTGTCATCCGAGAAGACGGCCATTATCTGTATGGATTTCTAACTATTGATGATAAAAAACTTTTTGAACAGCTCATCTCTATTAGTGGAGTCGGCCCTAAGACAGCGATTGGGATCTTAGGCCATGTAGACATCGGAGACTTTCAAATGGCGGTCGTACAAGGAAATGCTGCTCTCCTTTCAAAAGTTCCAGGAATTGGTAAAAAAACGGCAGAAAGGCTGATCATCGAGCTTAAAGATAAATTTAATAATATCTCTATCTCTGGCGCTAGCCCGCCCTCAGGGATGCAGGGAAATAGCGTGGCTGCTGATGCGATTTCGGCTCTTATCAACCTTGGCTATCATCCTTTGGATGCTCAAAAAGCCATCAAAAAAGTTTTATCTATCCATGAGAAGGAACATACTTTAAGCGAACTTATCTCGGGAGCATTGAGATCGATCTAAGCTTTTGATATAATTCTTTTCCTATGCACTTTGTCCATCGGCCTTATCAGAAAGGGGAAACGATTGCCGCTGTCGCTACACCTCCAGGTGAAGGCGGAGTTGCGATTGTCCGTATTTCAGGCGACCGCGCATTAGAGGTGGCTGAAAAAGTCTACTCCGGCCGTATCCGGATTTATCAAAGCCATACCGTTCATTTCGGCCGCATCATGAAACAAGATGAAGTCATCGATGACGTCTTGATTGTGGTCATGAAAAATCCCCGTTCTTATACCGGTGAAGACACCGTCGAGATCCATTGCCATGGCGGGAGTTTAATCACACGTAGAGTATTGCAAACCATTTTAGAAGCAGGAGCCCGTGCAGCACTGCCCGGAGAATTTACGTTTAAAGCTTATATGAATGGCAAGCTCGATCTAGCCCAAGCAGAAGCTGTGCAAGAGCTCATTGCTGCTAAAAATGACCTAGCTCTCCATGCAGCAGAAAATCAGCTCCATGGGGCATTATCGAAAAAAATTGAAAGCTTTCAGAAAGAGCTTGTTGATATCGCTGCGATCTTAGAAGCCTGGGTTGATTTCCCTGAAGAAGGACTTGAGTTTGCTTCGTTTGAAGAAGTGATTGGTTCTCTTGAATTGACCCGCAAAAAAATGGAGGTTTTAAGCCAAACTTTCCATGAAGGAAAAATTGTGCACGAAGGAGTCACCATGTGCCTCTCAGGCGCGCCCAATGTGGGAAAATCCTCGCTCATGAATGCTCTCCTAGGGAAAGAGCGTGCGATTGTCACTGCCATTCCAGGAACCACCCGGGATCTTTTAGAAGCTGATCTGCGCATCGGAGGGCTCCATTTCCGCTTAGTTGATACCGCTGGCATCCGTGCAACGGATGAAATTGTCGAGCAAGAAGGCATCCGTCGCTCTCACCAGGCTTTGCAAGAAGCCGATCTGATTTTGCTTGTCTTAGATGCCACGCGCGGTGTGCAAGAGACCGATCAAGAGCTTCTAAAGATTGCTCATCCACAGAAGACCCTCGTGATTTGGAATAAAGTTGATTTGCCTTCTGTGCATCAAAAACCCGGCAACTCGTTAGAAGTTTCTGCAAAGCAGGGCTTAGGGTTAGATGCATTACGCCAAGCGATTGATCAGAAAATCTGGCGCTCAGGACCTCCTTCAAAAGAAGAAATTGTGATCACAAACCAACGCCATCATCAAGCACTCAATCAGGCCATTGAATCAGTCCAACTCGTCATAGAAGGATTGCAAAACAGAATCTCTGCCGAATTTGTCGCGGCTGATATGCGCAGGGCTTTACTTGGGTTGGGAACTATCATTGGAACGGATATCTCAGAAGATATTTTAAGTGCGATCTTTTCAAAATTCTGTGTGGGAAAATGAATAGGCAAGAGAAAGCAAAGCGGATTCAAAAGATTCTCCAAGAGTGTTTTCCTACTCCTCCTATTCCTTTGAACCATACAGATCCTTATACGCTTCTTATTGCAGTTGTACTTTCCGCGCGCAATACCGATGCCAAAGTCAATCAAATTACGCCGCATCTTTTTAAGTTTGCCTCGACGCCTCAAGAAATGATTAAGCTCACTATCCCTGAGATTCAGAAGATCATCAAACCGTGTGGACTATCGTCGACCAAGGCAAAAAATATCTGGCATCTATCTAAAATTTTGATCGAAAAATATAAGGAAAAAGTTCCCCGGACTTTTAAAGAATTAGAGGAACTACCGGGAGTAGGACATAAGACAGCTTCCGTTGTTATGGCACAGGCTTTTCATCAGCCTGCTTTTCCTGTCGATACGCATATCTATCGATGTGCGAGAAGGTGGGGACTGAGCAAAGGAAAAACAATTGAGAAGGTCGAAGCTGACCTGAAAAAGTTATTTCCGCGCAAAGATTGGATTAAACTTCATCTGCAGATCATTTACTTTGCCCGCAAGCATTGTCAAGCCAGGGGCAAGCATATCGGCTGTCCTATCTGTGGGTTGTCTAACCCTTTAAGGGGATCCGAAAATGAGACAGAATACTCTTAACGCGTTCTCGTATCTGCATGTTGAGTTTAATGACTTGATACCAAGGAAGGGAGGTAGATGACGAACAAAAGGGTTATCATCATCATGGTCAAGAGCGCTATATCCTAATATGGTACGATGTTGAAATAGTACCGAGTAGAATTGTTGATTAGGAAGTGCTTTGTAGGACAATACTACACCTTTTCTATCAGCAGCGTCTAAGTTTATATGTAGTAAAGCTGTTCCATCTGATTGTTCTGTTGTTTGCTCTATACCCTCCTCACTAGAAGGTAAAAGACCCTTATCCCGACATGAGGTGTAGAGCCATTGAGGAAGATGAGCTTGAATTTGATAAGCAGCTGGACAAGCGATGTATTTAACAATTTGCGGACCTTTAGTTAGGACAGGAGCTTGTTCTGCATTTAAAAATCCTGAAACTTTTGCAACCCTCAACCTCTCGGCAGTACGGAATATCTCATTAATAACATGGCTGTATTTTCCGATGGTTTCCCCGCGCCTTGTTTCATCTGTCTCTTCAGCCAAGTAGCTCTCGAAGTCAGTGACTATTGCTTCAAATTTATTTCTTAATTGGGGCATTTTATTGGTGAATATGCGAGTAAACCATTCACTGTTTCTTTCCCAACAACTTTGGGCTCGTTTTCTTAAGCAGTGGGAACCATCATGAAAGAGATAAAACCATTGCTCATCACCGATTCTTTTTTGAACAATAGGATCTAATTCTTTACTAATCCGAATTAATAATATCATAATTTTCAAAAAATTTTAACATTTAATGTTAAAATTTAGAAATCTGGCGTTAATAAATTTTTTTAGTTAATGAGTATTAACAGCTCTGCCCAGTGATTGACCCATAAGGCCCAGAACTTCAATGCGGTTTTTGGAAGCATCGATCAGATCTTGATCAAACTGGATACGCGACGGCTCAAAGAGAAGAATAAGGCTAGAGCCTCCAAAAGAAAAATACCCTTTCTCATCGCCTTTGATATGGGGTTTATGAGGATCGAATGTTTGATGGATAGAGCCAACATAAGTGGCGCCCACATCAATGAAAAGAACCGTGCCGAAGTTTTTAGTTTTAAGAGGAGTAATGACCCGTTTGTTTTCAGCGAGGATTTTGACGTATTTTTTTAGAGCCGTAGGGTTGACGGAGAAGAGAGGACCGTTAATCAGTTGAGGATCTTCAGGAATGCAGTCCACCGGAAAATGAAAGCGGTGGTAGTCAACGGGAGCTAGGCGGACAATAGCCATGGATCCATGAGCATATTTTTGGGCAAGCTCGGAGCTGCGAAGAAGTTTTTCTAGATAGAATTTTTTGCCTTTTACGAAAAAGCCGTCATTTTTTTCGATATTTTCATACACTAAATAGCGGCCATCAGCAGGGAGGATAGCAATGTCCGCTCCTGAGGTAATGGGCCGGGATGAGGGTTTAAGTTTGCGGATGAAGAAGTCATTAAAAGAATGAAATGAATCAACAGGATCTGAAAATTCAGATGTATCGATTTGGAATTTTTGAATGAAAGGCTTGATTTTTCTTTTGCTAAATCGGCTTTTTTGGATTGCTCCATAGAGTTGGGACAAGAAGTTAACATGAGAAAAAAGCCAAAGGATGAGAAAGGATGTGAGATGTGAAAACCAGCTCGTGCCATACAGGAGATCAATATAAAATTTCCCGTAGACTTTCTCAGTCTTTTCTTGAGCGGTCTTGCGATCGATGTAGCGTGGGGCTGTCATGGCTGCATGCGGGAAGTTTTTTTCTTGCCAATATGAGCAAAAAGCTTGAGTTCTTCGACGAAAAACGGAGGAAAAAGGTGCAAATAATGATTATCTTCGGATGTTTTTAAAATCATCATGGCTGTATCGACCATTTTAGAAGCGAGTTCTTTGGTTCTCTGGTCTTTATCAGAACCTTGGTAGAAAAGATCTTGCTGGTTGTGGAATTCAATGATAAGATCTTTCAGTTCTTTTTGAAGCGTGATCTGCCTTTCAGAAGTAGCAATTAAGTCATCTAAAATCTTTAGTTCCTCCCCCTCTCGAGAAAAGCCCCAAAGTGAAACAGGGAAAGACAAGTAAATAATTGAAATTAGCGCTATTTTTGACCAAGTTTTAGGCAAATATCTGCTCATAAGAAAGAAGTTATAGTTGGGAATTTAATTAATTTCAACAAACTGATACAATTTAAAAGAATATACACAAAGGCTTTGCATGTTTGGTCTTCTAAAGCAAATTTTTGGCACTCAGCAGTCCCGCCTCCTAAAAAAGTATCAAAAAACCGTCCGCCAGGTCAACGCAGAAGAGCAAAAGTTCATGTCCCTGACAGATGAGCAATTGAAAGCAAAAACTCAAGAATTCCGCCAAAGAGTTGCCCAGGGAGAATCATTAGATCAGATCCTGCCAGAAGCTTATGCTGTTGTTAAAGCCGCGTGCCGTCGTATGTGCGGTAACGATGTCCATGTGTCAGGATATGATCAAAAATGGGACATGATTCCTTATGATGTCCAGATTTTAGGTGCAATTGCTCTCCACCATGGATCGATAGCCGAAATGATGACCGGGGAAGGAAAGACACTGACTTCCTCGATGCCTCTATATCTCAATGCGCTGACGGGAAAACCTGTCCATCTTGTCACTGTCAACGATTACCTCGCCCAAAGGGATTGCGAATGGATCGGTCCGATCTTCCGCTGGCTTGGACTTCGTGTAGAAGCTTTGACAAATGCTACTCCGCACTTCAAGCGTAAAGAAGTCTACGAGGCTGATATTGTCTATGGAACAGCTTCGGAGTTCGGCTTTGATTATTTACGGGATAACTCGATGGCGCAATCGGCAGATGATCAGTGTCAGCGTGGCCATTATTTCGCGATTATCGATGAAGTGGATTCGATTTTAATTGACGAGGCCCGCACACCGCTGATTATTTCCGGTCCTGCCTCTGGTTCCAAACAGATGTACGACCAGCTTCAAGCGCCTGTCGCACAGATGGTCCGTTTTCAACGGGACCTTTGTAATAAACTCGCTAACGATGCTCGAAAAGTCTTAGAGAATTTAGGCCGCTTTATTGAAGGCGAGCCTCGTAAGCTCTCAAAAGCTGAAGAGACAGAAGAGAAGGAAGCTTTCCGTAAACTTTGGCTAGTGTCCAAAGGAATGCCTCACAATAAAGTCCTCAAAAGGATCAAAGAAGATCCGAACCTCCGCGCTGAGATCGATAAGTGGGATGTTTACTACTATGGCGAATCAAATAAAGAAGAGCGAGCAGAAGCGCTCTCTGAGCTTTATATCATCGTTGATGAACGTGCCAGCGAGTATGAGCTGACAGATAAAGGGATTAGACTTTGGGGAGAAACGGGCAATGACACTGAAGACTTTGTGATGTTCGATCTTGGATTTGAATATTCAAATATCGACCAGAACGAGACATTAGATGAAGCTGGAAAAATCCAGAAAAAAGTTGAACTACGAGAAGCAGATGCCCAACGAAAAGAGAGGGCCCATAATTTAAGGCAGCTCCTCCGTGCTCATTTGCTCATGGAGAAAGACGTCGATTATATTATTGCTGAAGAGAAGATCGTCATTATTGATGAACATACAGGCCGTCCTCAACCAGGCCGCCGTTTTTCCGATGGCCTCCATCAGTCGATTGAAGCCAAAGAAGGTGTTGCAATCCAAGGTGAGACCCAAACTTACGCAACCATCACACTACAAAATTACTTCCGACTCCATCAGAAAATCGCAGGTATGACCGGAACTGCGATGACCGAGGCCAATGAATTTAGAGAGATTTATAAGCTTGAAGTTCTTGCAATCCCAACGCACAGAAAAAGTCAACGAGATGACTACGATGACGAAGTCTATATGACCGAGCGAGAAAAATATAATGCAATTTTAAAAGAGATCGAAGAAGTCCACAAGAAAGGCCGTCCGATTTTGATTGGAACTGAATCTGTCGAGGTTTCTGAGAAATTATCTCGCATCCTCAAGCAAAATAAACTTGAGCATACAGTTCTCAATGCGAAAAACCATGCGAAAGAAGCAGAGATTATTGCAATGGCAGGCCGCAGAGGCGCTATCACAGTTGCAACGAACATGGCAGGCCGTGGAACGGACATTAAGCTCGAAGCAGGTGTCGCAGAGCTTGGAGGGCTTGAAGTCATTGGAACAACCCGCCATCAGTCTCGTCGTATCGACAGGCAGCTCCGCGGCCGTTGCGCCCGTCAAGGCGATCCTGGCAGCTCTAAATTTTATGTTTCTTTTGAAGATTCTCTGCTGAGACTTTTCACATCTCCACGGATCACTTCTTTTTTACAGCGGTTCCGTCCTCCTGAAAATGAGCCAATCTCTGCTAAAGTGCTTAATAAATCGATTGAAACAGCACAGAAAAGGGTGGAGCAGAGAAACTATCAGATCCGTAAGCATACATTGGAATATGACGATGTTATGAACAAACAGCGGGCTGAAATTTATGCATTCCGCAATGAAGTCCTCCGCGGTGAAAATCCTGCAAAAGTAGCAGAAGAAATTCTCGAGAGCCTCTGTTTACAAATGGCCCAGACATTCTTTGTCAGCCGTTCCACAGAAGGCGGATGGAATCCAGAAGGATACCGTCAATGGTTAATGCTCCATTTTCCTGTCACGTTTGAAGCTCATGAATTTGACAACGATTATTTGCAGCTTGCCGATATTGAAAATACCGCAATCGATAAAGTCGTGACATCATTCCGCCATAAAATGGCCCATGAGAATGAGACAATCCAGCAAGTCCAAAGAAGAGCTCCTGCAAGTTCTGAGCCGTTGGATGCTGAAGGGATTCTGACAGAAGTTGTTCGTAGCGTGCTCATCCGCAGCATCGATCGTCTATGGCAAGAGCACTTGCTCAATATCGATCATTTAAGAACAGAGGTCCATTTGCGAGTCGTGGGCCAGAAAGATCCTCTCTTAGAATTTAAACATGAAGCATTTCTGCTTTTCGATGCATTTAGCGCAAAGCTTAAAACTGAGATCGCTCATGCATTATTTAAATTTAAGATGATGATGCCGGATGAAACACCACCCACAGATGAAAAACACCGGGAAATAGCCTCAGAAAATGAAATCGATTTCCGCACAAATCTTTCACTCATGCCAGAGTTAGAGTTTACTCAAGAAGGTTAAACAGACTTCTTTAGAAAGACCATGTAGACGTCGTTTCCTATAGATGGAGGCAAGACGCTCGGCCGGACAATAGAATCGTTGGCTTCATACCAAGCGTCATTTTTTCTCACGAATGATAAATAGTGACCGCCTCTTGGGCTGATTCCTTTATGTAACACAAGAGTTTGAATATCATAGGTCACGTTTTGTCCTTGGACGAGAAGAGTTATCTTATTATCTTTAGGGAGTTTAAGAGCTGTATCAATCTTAGATGCAGTTCCATCACTGTTAAATCTAAATCTCTTAAGCTGAAGAGTGACATACTCAGGGGCTGAAGCATTTATAGGTTCAAGGATAGTTCTTTTCTGACTGACTTTATACCATCCTCGACTATCATTATTTGTGTAAGCAGATAGTTCATCCGGTTCTGATCGCTCATGCATTTCGAATTGATCATTCAATAATGTTTGAAGAGATACTTTTGTAGTAGATATCTCAGAACGTAGAATGGGACTATACTCTGCTCTATTTAGGAGACCATTTTCTGGTAGTGGCGAGAGATC
>WUUC01228631.1_pt1 | contig 10302 bp, 4 predicted proteins | sample 6278441 | NCBI WGS metagenome assembly WUUC01 (sample SAMN13675441, study PRJNA597444) | soil metagenome | isolation source: soil | place: USA: Washington | collected 2017-10 | reverse complement strand
CACCCACCTGTACGCCGTGATCGGCCCCGAACCCCAGGGCGCCGGCGAGCTGGACCTGCCCGACCGAGACCAGCCCGACGCCTACCTCCAGCTGGCCCAGGCCCTGTCCCGAACTGGCAGCCAGACCCTGGCCATCGACACTCCCAATAACCCAGATCTCCAGCGAATGTCCACCGCCGAGCTGCGTGCCGAGCGGGACCGGCTCCGCCACCAACTTGACCAAGCCCCCCGCGACCACAGCCGGGAACTCGCCCGGGCCACCACCCACCGCCTGCAAGCGGAGGAAGCCCTAGCCACCCACCAGCAGCCCACCGATCGCCAGCCGACCGGCATGCTTCGCTGGCTACGTCGCGGCCACAACCACACGGCTCAGGTGCCGGGTGGGTTAGCGGTAGCCACTCAGCAGGCTAACCGCGCCCATGACCGTGAGCGGGAGCTGCGTCAGCACCAGCAGCGCCGCGACGGCTGGCTGGAGGCCAACGCTCACCTCGGCCCCCAGTACCGGCAGGTGGTGCGGACGCTGGCCTGGCAGCGGCGGGCCACCGGGCTAGCGGTCGAAGCCGAGCGCCCCCGCTATGTTCTCGAGGCGTTGGGTCCCGTTCCGGCGTCGACCCGAGGCGGGCGGGCCTGGCGCCAAGCCGCCGCCCAGATCGAACACTACCGACGCACCTACCACATCACCGACCCGGAACGGGCCCTCGGCCCCGAACCCCATGGCCTGGTCCAGCGGGCCGACCGGCAGCAGGCCCGCACCGCCATCAACCGGGTTCACGCCAAGCAGCGCACCGCCGACCGGACCCAGCAGCCCCAGCCGACCAGCGAGCGCGCCAACCAGCCGCGATCTCGCCAGCAGCGTGGACGGCCAGGTCCGGAGCGGGCCGCCGGCTAACACCAGCAGGAAGGAGTCTCAATGACCGTGTCAAGCCATTGTGGTCTTGATGGGGGCGGAGAGCTCAAAGCAGCGGTTGTCGCGCAGCAGCGCCCACAGCACGTCCACGCGGCGGCGGGCCAGGGCGATCAGGGCCTGCTGGTGTCTGCGTCCTTGGGCTCGTTTGCGCCGGTCGTAGTCCCGGTTCGGGCCAGGGACCGACAGGCTCGACAACGCCGACAGGTAGAACACCCGCCGCAGGCTCCGGTGGTAGCGCTTGGGCGGATGCAGGTTGTTGGTGCGCCGGCCCGAGTCGCGCGGAACCGGGGCCAGCCCGGCGTAGGCGGCCAGGTGCCCAGCGTCGGGGAAGCTGCGCAGGTCGCCGACCGCCACCAGCAACTCGGCGGCCAACAGCGGCCCCATGCCGGGCAGGCTACAGATGATCCTGGCCTGGGGATGGCTGCCCACCCGCTGGGTGATGGCCTTGTCCAGCTCCTTGATGCGCCGGTCGAGTGCCAGCAGGTCGTTGGCCAGCTGGGCGATCAGCCGGGCGGTCAGGTCCTGGGCCGGCAGCCGGATGGTCTGGGCGGCCGCCGCGGCCAGGGCAACCTCGGCCATCTGGGCGACCTGGGCATCCGACAGCTGGCTGGGGACGTGGCGGCGCAGCCAGGCCACCAGCCGCCGGTGTCCCAGGGCGCGGAGCGCCTCGGGGGTCTGGTAGCGACGCACCAGGACCAGGGCGCTGCGGGAGGTGAAGTCAAAGCACCCCTCCAGGCCAGGAAAGCTGGCCGTGAGCAGGCCTCGCAGCCGGGTCACGGTGCGGACCCAGTCGGCCATCAGGTCGGTGCGGTGGCCGACCAGCACGGCCAGCTCGGCGACCAGCTCATCCTTGGGGCGGGCGGCCAGCACATCCTGGCGCATCCGGGTCGTCTGGGCGATGACCAGCGCGTCCTTGGGATCGGTCTTGGCTTCTCCCGCGAACGCCCCGGCCATCCGATTGACCACCCGGCCAGGCACATAGACCACCGGCTGGTCGGCGGCGACCAGCAGGGCCAGCAGCAACGTGGCGCTGCTACAGGTCGAATCCACCGCCCAGCGCACCCCAGCAGCGGCCGTGGCCTGGCCGATCAGCTCGGCGATGGCCGCCTGGTCGTTGGCCACCCGCCGCGACCACACCAGCCGCCCGTCGGCGGTCACCGCCGCGGCGTGGTGGGCGTGCTTGCCGACATCGATCCCGACCCACACCCGACCATGGCCTGGCTGCTGCTGATCCACCCTCGCCTCCCTGATCGATCACCCCGACACGGGCTCGGCACTCGGAGGCGACCCCACCGGCAGCTCCTTAGACAGCGACGGCTCGCAGGTCTCAATCAGCGGTCAAGGCGCCAAGAGGACGGGGCGGCCACTCCTTCCTGGCCACACCAACACCAAGCACTGCATTGGCCACACCCAGTCCCCTCGAGTGTCCAGAACCCTCTGAACAGCCACGAACTCTAAGGAGCACCGATGCCCAATTCTCCGTGGCCCTTTGACGACGATGACCAGCCGAGCGGGTCGGTGCGGCCACTCAGCCACGCCGACCTCCAGGCCATCCTCGCCCACCTCAGCGACGACTCCGACCAGCTGCTGGCCGGGACCCGCGCCGATCGGCCGGTGGTGGCGGTGCCGGTGCGGGCCAGCGTGGGCCGACCGGGCGGCTCGGCCCAGGTGAGGTGGCGGCGGGCCCGGGCGGCCGAGTGGGCCGCCTGGACCCGAACCGTGCCCTGGCGGGCGGCCGCAATCCTGATCATCGGTGCCGGTGGGGGAGTCGTCGGCAGCCTCGTGGCGCCCCGGCTCAGCCTGGTGGTCGGCGGGCTCGCTGTCGTGGTGGCCGGCTGGGTGCTGCGGTTTCGGCCCAGCCCCGAGGCCGTCGCCTGGCGGCGGGGGGCGGCGGGGGAGCGGCGCACCGCCCGGCTGCTCGGACCTCTTGAGCGGCAGGGGTGGGTGGTCCTCCATGACCTGGCCGTTCCCGGCAGCCGGGCCAACATTGATCATCTAGTGATCGGCCCTGGTGGGGTGTTCGTGATCGACTCCAAGCAGTACTCCGGTCGCCTCCAACTCGACCCATCCGGGCGGCTGTGGCATGGCCGCTACCCACTGGCCCCTACCCTGCGCGCGGTGTCATTCGAGGCCGACCATGCCGCCCAGGTCCTGCCCGACCCGGGCACGGCGGTGGTACCTGTCGTGGCCGTCCACGGCGCCCAGGTCCCCTGGGGCAAGGTGGTCACGGACGGTGTACCGGTGGTGCCAGCCAGGCGCCTGCCAAGCATGCTTCGTGACCTCCCTGCAGTGCTGGGGCCCGAGCGGATCGCCGGCCTAGCCAACCAGGCGCGGATCCGCTTTCAGGCAGCCCGCTTGACCCCAGGGTGAGTGCAGGGTCCGCAACGGGTGATGATGCGGGCGCGCTGCAGCCAGCTCGCGGGCGCATGCCTGGCGTGGGCGAGCCGGCGAATCCGGCGCTCCTCGGTGGGGTCAATGGGTGGTCGGGCGAATAGCGGCGGCAGCATGGCTCCCTCCTGTGTCACAAGGTAGGCAACACATCAAGAGAGCTATCCTCATATATAGGACTTAAGGAACACAGCAGTAGCTAACCGACCCGCTGTCCCCGCGTCGGCTGGGAGCGTCGTGCGGCGAGATCGGCTCGGCGGGCTGCTCCATGAGTATGCGCAGGCCGCGTGAGGTGACCGAATAACTGGCACCCACAGAATCTCGGCTCAGACGGCGCGTTGATGGACGTGGCACCAACATAGGCGCGGGCCGTGCCGCAGCGAAACGGCGACGGGGTGATCAGTCTCTTGGTAGTGGGCTTTGGCGTGCTGGTTGGGTGAGTCGTCGGAGCAGGCCACCCAGCCGCAGGAAAGGCATAGCCAAAGCTCGATCCAGTCGTCCCCGCGGGCCAGGCACTCCTGGCAGCCGGTCGAGTGTGGCAGGACGAGATGGGTGACGGCGACGTGGCCGCATGGGCGCCGCTCGGCACGGTCTGGCTCATGGCGGCTTGCTTCTACCATCAGGGCCTCGCGTCTGGCCATACCGATGGAAGGGTGGTCGTTGCGAGTCAACCGTGCCGGGCGAGCCGGGGAAACGGGCAACACGAGCAAGGCTGATCACGTGGGCTGATGGACGGAAGCGATGTATGGGGAGTATGGATTATTCGGCATGTGGCTGACAGGCTGGGCGTAGCCGAGTGACGCCGGGGCGGAGCGGCAAGGGGGTGGCGCGCATGGAGCTTCGCCAGCTGCGCTATTTCGTGACCCTAGCTGAGGAGCTGCACTTCGGCCGGGCGGCTGCCCGCGAGCACATCGTGCAGTCGGCGTTGAGTCAGTGGTTGCAGCGGCTGGAGCGTGAGCTGGGCGTGCGCCTGCTGGAGCGCACCACCCACCACGTGCAGTTGACCTCGGCCGGGAGTGCCTTCCTGCTCGAGGCGCGGCAGATACTCGCCCACGTTGACCGGGCCGCGGCGGCGGCGCAGCGGGCCGCTAGTTCGGCGCCCATCCTGCGGGTGGGGATCGTCGACGCCAGCTACGACTCGATGCCACAGATCCTGCGGCAGGTTCGGGAGCGGTACCCCGATCTGGAGATCCACCAAGTGGAGGCCGGGGTGCCAGAGCAGTTCAGGCGGCTAGTGGACGGCCGGCTGGACGTAGGGCTAGGACGCGTAACCCTGGCCCCGCTCGAGGTCGCCTCCGAGCTGTTTCGGCTCGACCCGCTGGGCGTGCTGCTTCCCGAGGGCCACCGCCTTGCCGGATTGCCGAGGGTGCCGGTCGCATCTCTGGCCGCGGAGCCGTTGCTGCTGGCTGAGGAGGGGCAAGCGCCGGAGTTCAACCAGTTCGTGGTCGAGCTTTGCCGCTCGGTGGGGTTCGTGCCCAGGGTGTATCGGGGGAGCGTCGAGAGCATCCGGGCGGCTGTAGACCTGATCGGCCAGGGACGTTGTGTGGTGTGCGCGCCAGCCTCATGCGTATCGGCACTTCCCGAGATCGTGTGGCGGCCAGTGGTGGAGCCGGTGTCCCACTATCCCTGGTCGGTGCTGTGGCGGGCTGGGGACCGCTCGGAGCACTTACATTCCCTCCTCGCGTGCGCCCGCGCGCTGTCGCGGCAGCGGAACTGGCTTCAGGCGCCGGCTCGGGCGGTGGGGTGAGCGCGGTCCTCCCTGCCATCACCCACCGTGATGAGCTTGACTCGGGTTGGCCCTTTCCCCGTGCCGTGGAGCGCCTTGTACTGAGGGCGCGACGAACATCGGGGACGAAGGGCCGACGACGCCGCTACGGATGGCGAGGCGGCACGCGGCCGTGAACCTGAGCGGAGGCTCACCATGGCATGGTCGCCGGCGGACCACGACCTCACGCGGATCGACGCGCCGAACACGCCCTGGACCAACTTCGCGAGAACCGTGCAGCGGCAGGTCGGGCACTTCTACACGCCGGTGAACCTGGCGGATCTTGTCGCCGTCGTCTACCAGGCCTCGGCCGCCGGTGACGAGCTCCACACTGTCGGCAGCGGACATGCCTTTGAGGACGTCGCGGTCGCGAATGACCGGCTCGTCAGCCTCTCTCAGCTCAAGTCGCCGTTGAGCTACGTGCTGGATGGCGCGCTGACCGACGCGCGGCGCGCGGTGCAGGACGATCCCACCGCGCCGGCGAAGCTTTTCCATGTCCACGGCGGCATCACGATCGGTGAGCTCAACGAGGTCCTCGCGGCGAACGGCTTGGCGCTGATCACGCTCGGCGGCGCGAATATGCAGGCACTGGCCGGCGCCGTCTCGACGTCCACCCACGGCGGGGACGTCGGGTTGCCGCCGCTGCCGGACCTAGTGCAGGCCATCCACCTGGTGACCGCGGCGGGGCAGCAGGTCTGGGTCGAGCGGGTCTCCACCCCCGTGACCACCGACGACCGGCTCCGCGCGGCGTTGCAGCGCTGGGAGCCGGTGGCAGAGGGGATCCGGATCCGCCGCGACGACGACCTGCTGAACGCGGTCGTCGTCGCCTGCGGCCGGTTCGGCGTTGTCTACTCCGTGGTCCTGGATGTCGTGAGTGCCTTCCGGCTCGCCGAGTTCACCGTCGCGCCGCCGACCGCGACCGTGCTCGCCCGGCTGCGGGCGGGCGTGGGCGGTGTGGACGCCGGGTCGGGGCTGGCGCCGCTGCTGGCCGCGCTCCCCGACCCACCGGCCGACGTCGGCGCGAACACCGCCTCGGGCCTGCGCTATCTCATGGTCAGCCTGGCGTCGGCCAGGCCGGCGGGCTGCTGGGTGCAGCGCCGCTGGCTCACCCCCACCCAGGACGACAGCGAGCTCAACACCGGCGCTCCTTGGGTCTGCGGTTCCGCGGTGGCGCCCGCGATCCTGGCGTTCGCGGCGCAGGCGATCGAGCTCGAGGCCCTGCATCTGGCCTTGATCCCGGTCGTGGGCGTCGTCTGGGCCGCGGAGCTTACCGTCCGCGCCAACCAGCTTCGCGCCGCGGCCCTTGGTGGGGCCACGACCGGGCAGGCGATGGCGATGGCGACCCGCGCGGCCTGGGACTCGAACCTGGGCTGGGTGGTTCCCCACCTCAACGCCCTACTCGTGGAGAACCGGGTCGGCACGCAGCAGACCCGCCGGCGCGGCCCGGGCCACCTCGTGATGACGGGGGACCGGGCCTCCAACCGGCTCTGCTACATCGGGCGCTCCACGGAGCTGGTCTTCCCCGCGAACACCTCGGCGTACCTGGACTTCCTAGACACGATCCTCCCGGTGGGGCCGACGCTCCGCCAGGCCGGCTACGTCTCGCTGCGGTTCTGCGCGCCGTCGGTCGGCCTGATCTCGATGCACCACCTCACGTCCCGGCTCGCGGTGTCCATTGAGGTGAGCAGCCTGGAGGGCATGCCGGCCAGCGCCCAGTGGGTCGCCTTCGTCGAGCGCACTGGGGTGCGGTTCGGTGGCCGTCCCCACTGGGGCCAGGAGCACAAGCTCACGTCCGCCGAGGTCGCGCAGTTCTACGGCGACGACCTCACGACGTGGCGGGAGCTGCTGCACAGCGTCAGCGGGAACGACCTGACGTTCAGCAACGCGTTCACCCGGCGCTGCGGTCTCGAGCCGGCGCCCGTCCCGCGTGCGGCCACAATCTCGCAGATTTGGGTCGACGGGACGGTGGTCACGCCGGCCGGGTTCGGCGCGCTGTCGGCCGGTTTCGGCGATGTGGAGGTCGGCGGCAGCCGAGACGTCAGGCTCGAGCTCACGAACGTGGGCAGGAGCCTGCTGAACGTGAGCGTCGTCGGGATCTCTGGCGACTTCCAGCCGGCCGACCTGCGGGTGGACGGGTCGTTCCAGGCCGCGACGGGCGACTACGCGCTGGTGGCGCCGATCTTCACGCCGACGCGGCTCGGCCGGATGACGGGGACCCTGACGCTCGCGACCGATGCGCCGGGGACGCCGGAGCTGCGGGTGGCACTGTCGGGTACCGGTCACGGGCCGGTCATGGCGGTCGACCGCTCGTCCGTCGACTTTGGCGCGGTCCAGCCGGGAGTCGCGGCGCAGGAGACGGTGCGGCTGCGCAACGACGGCGACCGCACCGGCCAGCTGGTCGGCGCCGTGGTGACCGATGTCCAGCCGGCCGGCGAGTTCACCGTCACCCCCGAATCCGCCGCGCTGGTCCCGGGCCAGGCCGTCGACCTGACGGTCACCTTCGCCTCCGGCTTGGCCGGACCGGCGGGCGGCCGCCTCCGTCTCTACACGCGCGGCGCGAGCGGCCCGCGGGGAATGCTGGAGGTCGGCCTCTCGGCCGACCAGCTCGTGGCGGTCCCGCAGCTCAACCCGGCGACGCTGACCTTCCCCGACGTCCCGCTGCGGCGGACGGGCGACTGGCAGAGTGTGGAGCTCGCAAACCGCGGCACGGGGTCGCTCCGGATCCTCGACGTCCTGCCGCCTGCGGACTTCGAGTGCGGCGGCTCCCACCCGCCGCTCCTGGAGGCCGGCAGGGTGTGCACCCTCGCCGTCTGCTTCCGGCCGCGATCGGCCGGGCTCGTCGAGGGGGAGGTGCAGGTGGTGGATGACGCCGCCGGGAGCCCGCACGCCGTTCACTGCTCCGGGACCGGGCTCGCGGTGCCGCTGCTGGTCGCGCAGCCGCAGGGGGTGTCCTTCGGCGGCCAGCCGGTCGAGACCACCGGTGAGACCCGCGCATTTCGGTTCACGAACGACGGGACGGCGGTCATGACCGTAACGTCCGTCGACGTGATCGGCACCGACCTGGCCGACTTCGCCGTGACGCCGGGGGCCGTGCCGGCTGCCTTTCCACCGGAGGGAGAGGTCGTCGTCGAGGTCGGCTTCCGGCCGACGGGCCTCGGCGCGCGGTCGGCGCTGCTCCGCGTCACGTCCGACGCCTACGAGAGCCCGCACCTGTTCCCGCTCGACGGGTTCGGGACGCCGGCGCCGTCGATGACCGTCGACCCGACCGTGCTGACCTTCGCGCCGGGGCCCGTCGGCGGTCGCAGCGGCCTCAGCCGGGTGACGCTTGTCAACAACGGCCCGGCCCCGATCGTGGTCGCCGCCGTCGAGATCAGCGGCCCACACGCCGCCGACTTCGCCATCCGCGGGGGCGACTGTGTCCCCCAGGCGACCGTCGCGGTCAGCGCCAGCTGCGGCGTGGACCTCGTCGCCACCCCATCGGCCGTCGGCCGCCGGACCGCCCAGCTGCGGATCGATGCGGTGAGCGGCGACGCCGCGGTCGCCGGGCTCACGGCCATCGGCGTCGGCGCCGACCTTGCCTTCGACCCGCCCGACACGGACTTCGGCACCATGCAGGTCGGCGGGCTGACCGACCTTCACGAGGTGCTCCTGAGGAACCGCGGGAACGCCCCGGTGCTGGTCGACACCCTCGGCGTGGAGGGCGACTTCGTGAGCGCCAGCGCCTGCGCGGGCAACGTCCTCGGCCCCGGTGGCTACTGCACTGTGCGGCTACGCATGCAGGCCGCGGCCGCCGGGCCGCGGACCGGCCGCATCGTGGCCCGGGCCGGCGGCCAGGAGGCCGTGGCCACCCTCCACGGCATCGGCGCCGCGCCGGCGGTCGGCCTCAACCCGGCGGCCGTGACGTTCCCCTCGACCGCCGTGGGGACGGCGGCCGGGCCGGTCACGATCATCCTGACCAACACCGGCACCTGGCCGCTGACCCCGCGCAACACCATGCTGCGGGGCCCGCACGCCGCCGACTTCGCCCTCCTCAGAACGGCCGACGGGTCGGTCCTCAGGTCCGGGGAGGCGCGAATACTGAGGGTCGCGTTCACGCCGGGCGCGGAGGGGGAGCGGACGGCGAGCCTGGAGTTCGAGGCCAACGTCCAGGCCGGCCCGCACCGCGTCACGCTGACTGGCATCGGCACCACCCCCTGACAGGCAGGATGGCGGCGCGCTCGGGCTCGTCGTGATGGTCTGTCATCCTGGCTGACAGACGCACCGGGGCCGGCCAACACTGGAGAACGATAACGAGTCCTAGGATGGGATACACAGCCCCGGCGCCGACTGGCTGAGACGCTGGCGGCACCGACGGTGGAGTTGCCCTATGCCGCGCAGGCATCCAGCGTTGCCTTTGCCCCGGACGGCCGGAGACTGGCGTGGATCGTCGACCCGATGAAGCGCGTAGTCATCTGGGACGCCGCCCGGCGGCAGCCGGTCGGTGAGTTACCACTTGACCGGCTGCCCGAGGGCAACGCTGTTGTGGATCTTGCATTCAGCCCTGATGGCCGAACTATCGCGACCAGCAGCCGGTTCGTAGGAGCCCTTGGCGATGCCCAGGAGCAAGAGGGCGTCGCCTTGTGGAACCTTCAGGACCGAAGGCCGCGGCTGCTGCCAATCGACCAGAAGGAGACGACCGGCGTGGTGTTCACCACCGATGGACGGACCCTCGTCTCCTTCGGCGCTGATGGCTCGATCTTGTTCGTGGATGTCGCCACTGGTCAGGTCCAAGGCCGCTGGTCCACCGGCGAGGCGGGGCTCGCCGCAGACGTCAGCCCTGACGGCCGGTACCTGGCGGTCGAGCAGCACGACGGCTCAGTCGTCCTCTGGGAAACGAGCACCCGGCGGCGACTCGGCACGCTTGGGAGCCCATCGGCTGCCAGCGGGGGGCTGTCCATGCGGTTCAGTTCCGACGGCAACGCCTTGGCGATCGCCAACCCGGACGGCGTCATCACCCTCTGGGACCTCCGCAGCCGTCGACCCCAAAAGGTCCTGCAGTTCAGCCAGGCCGCGGACATCGCCGTCGCCACGGAAACCATTGCCGCGGCGACCCCGAACGGCACCATCGTGTTGTGGGACATCCAAAGCGGCCAGCAACTCGGCGTGCTTGAGGACGCAGGCTCCAAGAGGTCACGATCGCGTTCAGCCCGACGGACGACCCTGGCCTCGGTCCGCCCAGGCCGTAACGCCACGCTGTGGAACC
>WUUC01074821.1_pt1 | contig 10302 bp, 7 predicted proteins | sample 6278441 | NCBI WGS metagenome assembly WUUC01 (sample SAMN13675441, study PRJNA597444) | soil metagenome | isolation source: soil | place: USA: Washington | collected 2017-10 | reverse complement strand
CACAACTCGCTGCTGGCCGACTACTACGACATCCCGGTCCGGCCCAAGGTCTACGCCGTCCACCGCTACGCCAACGCCCTGGGCCAGTCGCTCGGTCCGCTGACCGCCGGCCTGCTGGCCTACAGCTTCGGGTGGCGGCTGCCGTTCATCATCTACGCCGCCCTCACCGCCCTGTTCATCGTGCTGGCCGTCAAGCTGCAGGAGCCCAAGCGGGGGTACTTCGAGCGCAAGGCCATGGGCGCCAGCATCGAGGTGGCCGACACCGAGGAAGAGGCCCCGTCGTGGGCCGAGTCGTGGCGCATCCTCTGGCAGGTCCGCAGCCTGCGCCGCATCTTCTACTCGCTGCCGTTCGTGGCCATCGCCGTGGTCGGCCTGCTCACCCTGGGCGGCCTCTACTACGAAGAGGTCTTCGACCTCGACGAGCGGGCCCGCGGCTTCGTGTCGGCCGGCCTCGAAGGACCGGTGCAGCTGGCCGGCCTGCTGGTGGGCATCCCCCTGGCCACCCGGCTGATGATGAAGGGCCCCGGCCACGTCATGCGGTTCCTGGCCGTGGTGTCGTGCATCATCGCCGCCGCCTGGGTGGTCTTCGCCCTGGCCCCCAACCTGGTGGTCGCCGTCATCGCCAACGGGGTGATCTCGGGCAGCTTCTTCCTGCTGATCCCCGGCATCTTCGCCGTGATGTCGCTGGCGGTGCCGTCGAAGGTGCGGGCCTTCGGCTTCGCCGTGGGCACGCTGTGGATCCTGCCCGGGCTGTTGATGCTGCCCATCGTGGGCACGCTGGCCGACAGCTACGGCATCCGCACCGGCCTGCTGCTGGCCGCTCCCGTGTTCGTGATCGGCGGCCTCATCCTGGCGTCGGGCGGCAACTACGTGGCCCGCGACATCGAGCAGGTGTGGAAGTCGGCGGCGGCCCGCTCGCAGGTGGCGCTGCTGCGCAAGCAGGGCCAGGTCAAGCTGCTGCTCTGCAAGGACGTCGACGTCCACTACGACTCGGTGCAGGTGCTGTTCGGGGTCGACGTCGAGATCGACGAGGGCGAGATCGTGGCCCTCCTCGGCACCAACGGCGCCGGCAAGTCCACGCTGCTGCGGGCCATCTCGGGGCTGGTCGAGGCGAGCGGCGGCGTCATCATCTTCGACGGCCGCGACATGACCCACACCCCGCCCGACGAGATCGCGGGGCGGGGCGTGGCCCAGGTGCCCGGTGGCCAGGGCGTGTTCACCCAGCTCACGGTGTCCGAGAACCTGCGGCTCGCGGCCTGGCAGCAGCGCCACGAGCCAGCCGAGGCCAAGGCCGCCACCGAACGGGTGCTCCAGACCTTCCCGGTGCTGCGCGAGCGCATGTCCGAGCCGGCCGGCAACCTCTCGGGCGGCCAGCAGCAGATGCTGACGCTGGGCATGGCCTTCATCGGCCGGCCCCGCCTGCTGATGATCGACGAGCTGTCGCTGGGCCTGGCGCCCACGGTGGTGGGCCAGCTGCTCGAGATGGTGCGGCTGCTCAAGGAGCAGGGCACCACCATCATCCTGGTCGAGCAGTCGGTGAACGTGGCCCTGACCGTGGCCGATCGGGCCTACTTCATGGAGAAGGGCGAGATCCGCTTCGAGGGCCCGGCCGCCGATCTGCTGTCGCGGCCCGACCTGCTGCGGTCGGTGTTCTTCTCGGCCGGCGACAACGGCGAGGGCCCCTCGCTCATCGCGGCCGAGGACGCCGCCGCCGTCGCGGTCCGCACGAACGGCGGCGCGGGGGCGCCGGACGACGAAGCACTGCCGGTGCTCGAGGTCCGTGACCTGGTCCGCCGGTTCGGCGGGGTCCGGGCGCTGGACGGTGTGTCGTTCGACGTGGCGCCCAACGAGATCCTCGGCTTCATCGGTCCCAACGGCGCCGGCAAGACGACGCTGTTCGACGTCATCTCCGGGTTCGGCCGGGCCGACGGCGGCACGATCGCCCTGCAGGTGGGCGACGAGCTGCAGGACATCACCACCCTGCCCACCCACCAGCGGTCGTGGCGGGGCCTGGGCCGGTCGTTCCAGGACGGGCGCCTCTTCCCCGGCCTGACCGTCTCCGAGACCATCGCCGTGGCCCTCGAGCAGCACGTCGACGTGCGCGATCCCATCGCGGCGAGCCTCCGGCTGCCGGCCGTCACCGACTCCGAGGAGAAGGTCGACATCGCCGTCGAGGAGCTGATCGACATGCTCGGCCTCGGCGCCTACCACGACAAGTTCGTCCGCGAGCTCTCCACGGGCACCCGGCGCATCGTCGACCTGGCCTGCGTCCTGGCCCAGGGCCCGAGCGTGGTGCTGCTCGACGAGCCCTCCAGTGGCATCGCCCAGCGCGAGGCCGAGGCGCTGGGACCGGTGCTGCGCCGGGTCCGCGCCGAGCTGGGGGCCAGCCTGTTGGTGATCGAGCACGACCTGCCCCTGCTGCTGTCGATCGCCGACCGGATGATCGCCCTCGACCTGGGCCGCCTGGTCACCGAGGGACCGCCCCGGCAGGTCATCGACCATCCGCAGGTGGTGGCGTCGTACCTGGGGACCGACGCGGCGACGATCGCCCGCTCCGGTTCCGGGGTGCTGGCGCCGGGCTGAGGATCGATCGCAATCCGGGTGGTCGCGGCGTGCCCGCGGCCACCCCGTCGAAAGGAGCGTCCGATGACAGACACGGACGAGCAACCGGAGACAAACGACGGCGGTGGGGAGAGCGACAAGACGAGCAGCGTCGCCGAGCGGGCCGCGGCCGCCCGTCGGAAGCAGGCTGCCGGCGGTGGGGGGATACCTCGATCGGTCAAGCGCTACGGGCCGTTCGTGGCCGTGCTGGTGCTGGTCGTCGGTGCCATCGCCATCTTCGGCGGTGGAGGTGACGGCGATTCCGGCGACGGCGACGGCGGGGAAGGCGACGACGAGGCCGCGACCGGTCCCGTCGACACCGATCAGCTGATCGAAGACGGCCCCATGACCTGGCAGAAGGCCGAGGCGGGGGACGGGACCGACGCCGTCGAGTGGGGTGACGACTGCGACACAGAGACGGGTCGGATCAAGTTGCCGACCGTGGTGGCGGCGCCCTGCGTCGAGCCGTTCGAGGGGGACAACGGCGGCGCTACGGCGACGGGCGTGACCGAGGACGAGATCCTGATCATCCGCTACGAGACCGACCCGGCGCTCGATCCGCTGGGCTCGTCGATCGTCAGCGGTGGCGGGGCCGACGTGAACCCCGAGACCACCAACGAGGCCCTCGAGAACTACGCCCGGCTCTACCAGTCGCTGTACGAGACCTACGGGCGCACGGTGAAGGTCGAGCGGTTCGTGGGCAGTGGGGCCAGCGACGACCGCGAGGCCGCCCGGGCCGACGCCATCGAGATCGCCGAGAAGGAGCCGTTCGCCGTGATCGGCGGTCCGGCCCAGGCGACCACGACGTTCTCGACCGAGCTGGGCGCCCGGGGCGTGGTCTGCTCGTCGGGCTGCGCGGTGGGCGAGCCCGAGGAGAACGTCGAGCGCTACGCGCCCTACATCTGGAACCCCGGTCCCACGCCCGACCAGGGCGCGGCCCTGGCGGCCGAGATGGTGTCCAAGCTGGCCGGGCCCGGTCCCGCCGAGCTGGCCGGTGACGCCGAGACCCAGGCCAAGGACCGGGTCTACGCGCTGGTCCACTACGACACGCCCGACGGCGACCACGAGCCGGTCTTCCAGGCCCTGAAGGCGTCGCTGGAGGACAACGGCATCGAGCTCGAGACCGACATCGAGTTCTTCCTCGACCTGGCCCGCGCCCAGGAGAACGCCCGGACAATCATCACCCGGCTCAAGGAAGCCGGCGTGACCACGGTCATCTACTACGGCGACCCGTTCACCCCCGGTCCGCTGACCGAGGAGGCCACGGCCCAGGACTACAACCCCGAGTGGATCCTCGGTCCCAACGTCCTGGCCGACTCGGCCTTCTTCGCCCGGATGATGGACCCCGAGCAGTGGTCGCACGGGTTCGGCATGTCGCTGATCGCCGGCCGGGGCGAGCGCTCCACCGGCGACTCGTGGCGCATCTACGAGTGGGCCTTCGGCGAGGACCCGCCCAACAACACCATCGCCGTGTCCGAGCCCCAGCTGCGGGCCGTCTTCACCGGCATCCACCTGGCCGGTCCCGACCTCACGCCCGAGACCTTCCGCGACGGGCTGTTCCGCTACCCGGTCTCGGGTGGGGGGCCCACCAACCCGCAGATCTCGCGGGGCTCCCACGACGTCTGGCCCGACCTCGACTGGGGCGGCACCGACGACATGACCCTCATCTGGTGGGACCCCGACGAGAGCGGCGAGGACGAGATCGGCAACGACGGTCCCGGCCTCTACCGCTACGCCAACGGGGGCGAGCGCTACACCATCGGTAACCTGCCCGACTCGCTCGAGGAGGCCGGGCTCTTCGACGACGCGGCGTCGGTGACCATCTACGACGAGCTGCCCGAAGAGGACACCCCGCCCGACTATCCGGCACCGGACATCGACTAGGAGACGGATCACGTCATGTCCACCACTGACGAACCGCAGGACGGCGCGCCCGATCCTGTAGACGAGACGCCCACGGGCGAGGTAGCGGAGGGCGCTGCGGCGTCCGAGCCTGCCGAACCCACGTCGGCCGAGCCCACGTCGGCTGAGCCCGAGCCCGCCACGGCTGCCGCGACCGGGACGAGCACGCTGGCCGCGCGGCGGGCCGGCTCGGCCAGCGAACGCCGGGCCGCAGCTGCGGCCACTCCCGGCTGGGTCAAGTCCGCCAAGCGCTACGGGCCGTTCGTGGCCGTGGCGGTCATCGTGGTCGCCGCCATCGCCGTCTTCGGCGGGGGCAGCGACGACGGCGACGACGGGCCCGAGACCGCAGGAACGAGCGGTGGGGGCCAGGAGGTCGACAACGACGCTCTCATCGAGAGCGGGCCCATGACCTGGCAGAAGGCCGAGGCCGGGGACGGGACCGACGCGGTCGAGTGGGGCGAGGGCTGCGACACCGAGACGGGCCGGATCAAGCTGCCCACGATCTACGCCCCGCCCTGCGTCGAGCCCTTCGAGGGCGACAACGGCGGCGAGACCAGCCAGGGTGTGACCGCGGACGAGATCACCATCGTCCGCTACGAGGCCGACCCGGCCGTCGACCCGGTGGGCTCGTCGCTGGTGGCGGCCACCGGGGCCGAGGTCAACCCCGAGACGGCCACCCAGACCGCCCTCGACTACGTCGACGTCTACCAGCAGGTGTTCGAGACCTACGGGCGCACCGTCCGGGTCATCCCGTTCACCGGCACCGGGGCCAGCGACGACCACGAGGCGGCCCGGGCCGACGCCATCTCCATCGCCGAGATGGAGCCGTTCGCCGTGATCGGCGGTCCGGCCCAGGCGACGACCACCTACGCTCCCGAGCTGGCCTCGCGTGGCGTGGTCTGCATCGGCACGTGCGCCGGGTCGCTGCCCGAGAACATCATCGAGGACAACGCGCCCTACCTGTGGCTCACCGGCCCGACGCCCAACCAGGCGGCGTCGCTGGCGGCCGAGGTGATCGGCAACCTGGCCGCTCCCGGTCCCGCCGAGCTGGCGGGTGACGCCGAGACCCAGGCCAAGGACCGGGTGTACGCCATCGTCCACTACAACACGGCCGACGGGGTCCACACCCCGGTGTACGAGGCCATGCGCGACGAGCTCAGCGAGAACGGCATCGACATCGAGACCGACGTCGAGTACCTGCTCGACCCGTCCCGCATCCAGGAGACGGCCCGGACCCTCGTGGCCCGGCTCGAGTCGGCCGGGGTCACCACCGTCATCTTCTACGGCGACCCCCTGATGCCCGCCTCGCTCACGCAGGAGGCGACCGCCCAGGACTACCACCCCGAGTGGATCCTCGGTCCCAACGTGCTGGCCGACACCACCATCTTCGGGCGCAGCTTCGACCAGGAGCAGTGGAAGAACGGCTTCGGCATCGGCTACCCCGCCGCCCGCGGTGAGCCCGAGACCAGCGACGACTACCAGATCTACGACTGGGCCTACGGGACCGAGCCGCCCAACAACACGTTCAACGTGATCGGGCCCCCCATCCGGACGCTGTTCACCGGCATCCAGCTGGCCGGGCCCGAGCTCACGCCCGAGACGTTCCGGGACGGGATGTACCGGTACCCGCCGAGCGGGGGCATCCCCACGGCCGCCCAGATCTCGCGGGGCGACCACGGCGTCTGGCCCTCCTTCGACTGGGGCGGCTCCGACGACGCCACCATCGTCTGGTGGGACCCCGAGGCCACCGGCAACGACGAGACCGGCCAGGCCGGCACCGGCATGTACCGGTACGCCAAGGGCGGCGAGCGCTACAAGATCGGTGAGTTCCCCGAGACCGCCGAGGAGGCCGGCCTCTTCGACGTCGACGCCTCGGTCACCGTCTACGAGGAAGTCCCGCCCGAGGACAAGACCCCCGACTACCCACCGCCCGACATGGGTTAGAGGTCTTCGGGCCCCCGGGGCCAGAGGACCTCCGGGTCTCCGGGCACTCGGTTCGACCTGCCGTCAGCACGACGCCGCCGGACACGCCGTCTCATCGGCCCCTCCGGCGGCGTCGCCGCGCTCCGGCGGTCTTCGGCCTGTCCCCCTGTCCGCCTGTCCAACGGCCTGGCGGCCGCGGTCGTTCCTCGGCGAGGCCTGATCGAGTCCGACGGGCGTTCGTCGGGAGCGTTGCCGGAAGGGCGTCACCTTTCGGAGGGTGGCGGCGATCACGAGCCTGGGCCATGGGGCATGTCGACAGGTTCAACGGTGACTTCGACGCGGTGCTGGCCGCCGCGCAGCGCGGCGCGCCCTGGGCCTTCGAGCGGATCTTCACCGCCCTGTCGCCGGTGGTGACCGGCTACCTGCGGGCCCAGGGATCCCGCGAGCCCGAGGACCTGGCCAGCGAGGTGTTCGTGGCCGTGCTGCGCAACGTCCACAGCTTCGTGGGCGACGAGGCCGGCTTCCGGTCGTGGGTGTTCACCATCGCCCACCGTCGCCTGCTCGACGAGCGCCGGGGACTGGGACGGCGCCCGCCCATGACGTCGCTGTCCGCCGTCCCCGAGGTCCTGGAGGTGCCGGCGCCCGACGACGTCGAGTCGGTGGTGGACCGGGCCCTGCGGGCCGACTGGGTCCGGTCGCTGTGCGACCAGGTGTCGCCCGATCAGCGCGACGTCCTGCTGCTGCGGCTCGTCGCCCGGCTCACCGTCGACGAGGTCGCCGCCACCCTGGGCAAGACCTCGGTGGCCGTCAAGGCACTGCAGCGCAGGGGCTTCCGGGCCATCGCCCGGATCCTCGACCGCGAGGAGGTACCCCTGTGAGCCCCCGCGGCGATCACGAGCGTGGGATGAGGGCGGCAAGGGCACTCGACGACGACACCATCGAAGCGATCATCGCCGCCGCCTCGACCGCGTCCGGGGTCTCCGGCTCGGCTTCGCCCCCGCTCGAGCGTGGCGGCGCCGAGGGACCGAAGGCCCCGGACCCGGACGACGAGACGGCGGACATGCCATCGGCCTCGAACCCGGCCGGCACTCGTGCCTCGGCGGCTGCGGGGCTGCACCCCCCGCTTCTGCTGTTCGCACGCCAGGCCCGGGCGGTGGGCGCCGAGCCGGTGCCCGCCCCCTCATCCGAGCTCGCCGCGTTGTTGGAGGGACGGACCAAGCCCGTCCTCGGCACGTCCGAGGCCCCGCACGGGCTGCCCGTGCCGTCCGGGCTGCCCGGGCTGCGCCGTCGGCAGCGGGGAAGGCCTCCCAAGCTGGCAATGGGGACGGCGTTGGCGGTCGCCGGGGTCGTCAGCGCCGGTGTCGTCGGGATCCTGCCCGCTGCCGCGACCGGCGCGGTCCGGGACGCCATCTCCGTCGTGAGCCCCGTCCACCTCCCCGGCGAGCACGACGGCGGCTCCGGCCCGCCCACCACCGACCCTCCTGCCCCCGACGCTCGCCCCAACGACGACGATCGCGCCCAGGACCGCGACAGCGACCACGACCGCGACGGCCGCTCGCGGGACCACGATCGGGACGGCCGCTGGGACCCGCACGAAGACCACGATCGCCGCGACCGCGACCGTGACCCCGACGACGGACGCGACTTCGCCGACGACGGATGGGAGGGCCGCCACCGCCCTGACCCGTCCGACGCCGACGAGAACCTGGACCAGCCCGGTGTGCTCGGGCCGGACCAGGACGGCTCCAGCGGAGGCGAGGCGCTCGCACCCGACGCGCCCGCCTCCCCTGGAGACGAGGCCGACCCCGGTGGGGACGGTCGGCCCGGTTCCGAGCCGCCGGGTGGAGAAGGAGACACTTCACCCGGCGGCCCAACCGCCCCCTGAAACCTGCGCTCTCGGCCTTTTGGCCCTCCGGCTCTCGCCTGTGACGGATGCCGCTTTCGGGTCGGGCAGGGTCAGGCGCCGCACGGGCGGAGACGGAGCGGCACAGTCCCGCCTCGATGATCTCGGCTCTCGACCCAGCGGTCGGCTGGGCGGCCGGCGTTCAGCCGAAGCGGAGGCGGGCGCGGAGAGGGCGGTGGTCGGACATCACCTGGGGGATCACCGCGGCCTCGACGACCTCGACCGGGCGGGTGACCAGGACGTGGTCGGTCTGGCTGTGCGGGCGGTGGGCGGGATAGGTCCGGCCACGGACGACCCGGCGCCACCCCCGGGGAACCACCCGGTCGATGCACCAGCCCCACATGTTCATGTCCCCGGCGAAGGCGGCCGGTGTGCCTGTGCCCGGAAGCGCCGCACGGATGGCGGGCACGAGCCGCCAGACGGGGTCCTTGAGCAGCGGCAGGTGGGTCCCGGCCACGGTGAAGGGCGTGGCGCTGACGTCCACGGTGGTGACGATGAGCGCCCTTCGGCCAGGATCGCGAGGGAGCTGCGGGCCGAGCGGCGCCACCCGGCTCTCGATGATCGGCAACCGGGACAGCACGGCGATCTGCCAGTCCCCATCGCCGAGCGGCCCCTCGCGCCCGGCGAGCCGCACCTGGTCGTGGCACGTCGCTCGGGCGACCGCGAAAGTCCCGGCGATCTCGTAGCCGAGGGCGGTGGCGATGTCGACGACGTTGCCGTCGGCGTCGTCGGGCACCCACGCCTCCTGCAGCACGAGGACGTCGGTGTCGACCTCCTTGGCCGCCGTGACGACGTCGTAGAACGGGGCGGCGTGACCGCCGCTCCCCCGTCCCATGTGCAGGTTGAACGTCCCCAGCGTCAACTCGGCCAAAGCGAGGTGAGTCTACGTGCGACCCCTGGGAGCCACCCGCCCCTCCCCCGCGCCGCCCGCTACGAGTGCGGCGGCCGGGTGTTCCGGCCGCCGTGTCGTCGTGCGGCAGTCCAGCACGGGCGACCGTCGATCGGTGCCCGGTTCCCGCCCGATGCTGTGGGCGGGAACCGGGCTCGCCGGCTGGGCTGCGGATGTCCTGCCTTGGATCAAGGGTCTGGTCTCTGGGTCTGGTCTCTGGGTCGAGCCGGGCTCGGGCTCGTGTTCAGACGGTGATGGTCGACCGCTCGCGGCGATCGGCCCGCAGACGATCGGCCAGGATGACGATCGTCCACAGGGCGGCTCCGCCGACCAGGCCGTAGTCCCACACCACCACGAGGGACACCGGGACGAGCAACAACGTGCTCGGCCGGCGCACCATCAGGAGCAGGAGAAACACCACCGCAAAGAGCCCGCCAGTAACGTTGTTCACACCACTCACCTCCACAGGGGTTTGGTAGGCGTGGGGGCGGCCAGGTTGGCGCCGCGCCGTCCCGCACGCTGTTCCATCGGTTGCCGGTTACCCGACACGGTCAGCGACCCGGGGGGTCGGACGTGTGCCGAGACGTTGCTCGAGCTGGGCCAGGCGCTGCGCCAGCAGCCGGGTGCCCCGTTCCTGTCGCCGGAGCAACAGCCGCACCTCCGCCGCCACCTGCTCGATGTCCTGATCAGACCCGGGCGAGCGGAAGGTGTGTTCCAGGCGTCGAAGTCGGCGGGCGACCGTCCAGCCGCCGCTCAGGACGATCAGCCACAGCGCCACCTTCACGATGTCAACCATCCGGAACCCCTTCCGCTCACCACGCTCCGCCGCTGGAGTTCGGTCGAGTGCCTTGTTGTAAGGGTAGAACTGAACGGAGAAGTTCGATAGAACTGTTCCGTAAAGTTTTCGCGACAGTTCACACGCCCTCGACAGCCTGGTGGCAGCAATGACGCGCCCGACGAGCCCCACCCTCTCCCGCCGCTGGATCGCCCGGGAGATGAAGCGCCTACGTCTCCAGGCCGACCTCCAGCAGGCCGAAGTGGCGAAGGCACTCGGCTGTCGTGTCCCCAAGGTCTCCCTCATGGA
>WUUC01025126.1_pt1 | contig 10303 bp, 9 predicted proteins | sample 6278441 | NCBI WGS metagenome assembly WUUC01 (sample SAMN13675441, study PRJNA597444) | soil metagenome | isolation source: soil | place: USA: Washington | collected 2017-10 | reverse complement strand
ACATCTCTTCGGCTTTATTGCAAATAGCCTGCTCAATTGCCTTGCTTAAACAAGGCTCGGTAGGATGGAAAATCGTGAGATTTTGTTCGCCAACTTTCCGAGTAGGATAAGTGATTCTATAGCCAGTGCCATCGCGCCTTTTGTGGACGCCAATAGAGCTGATATAGAACTGGTTATCAATCTCCACACTTGCAAATGCCATCAGGCCATTTTGTGGCTTGATTGGGAGAAGCTCCACTTTGGTTATGCTCATAAAGCTCCGGATGATTACGTTTGTCTATTTGGAGAAGAAGATTAAAAAAAGCTCCAAGACGGCAGGAATTAGCCACTGCTAATGAGTCAGCAGCGAGGTTCTTCTTTGACGGCATGTGAGCTTTAAAATTGCTTTCTTCCATGCCTTAATTTTAGAAAAATCTAGAGAATAAAGAACGAAACCGGAAGGTGTCGGAATTCCGGAAAAGGATCTCGAGAGAAGATGCATTAACGGGTGAGTATTCTGTCAGAAAAACGCCGGAAAATTCTTAGCAGAAACAAGCTGAGGATTTGATGTACTGTCGTAAATCAAAAGAGGGAAGCTGTTTTTTTGAATTTCTGATAGATGAAAGATGTTCTAGAATGTTCGCAGCATTGATTGAATAATCAATTTCGCTGAGGTGAACAACAGGACCAGCAAACTTGTCATTAGGGAAAAACAATCTTTTCAACTCATTTTTGATTTCCAGCTCACCAAGAGTGTGAGAAGGAGGGTCGAAGTTCATAGGAGAATAGGATTCTGTATCTAACAATAATTTTAAAAGTTTATGGGGTCGTTTATTTCGTTGAAGTTTTTTAATGAAGAAGGGCTGCCTATCATTACCTTCACCTGCAATGTGAGCAATAATCCAATATTGGTCCTGCTTATCTAAATACAGCTCCATAGCCTTTAAACATACATCTGAATCAGAAATTACTGTTTTCATACCCGCGAGACGTTGTAAAAAGAACAAACCACAACTTTGAACTGTTTCCGCAATTTTCAGTCCTGTAAACAGGTGTGATAGGTTGCGTTCAAATGCATCATTTGTCGGAGATATGCCATTCTTTGTCCACTCAGCCCATTTCAGTAGCGTATCCCACCTGCCCCAAAGGGAGGTAGTTCGTTGACCTGAAAGAATTTCAATATCCTGCTTGCACTTTTGGAGGTATGGAGAAAACGATAGGTCGATATTTAAATGAATGGTGTCTTGCAGCTTCATGGAGCTTAGAATGCAATACTTTGAAATAAAGATGTTTGCGTCTTCCTGAGCGAGGATTCGTAAAAGAGCGACGAACTCCTGGCAATATTTATTATAGATGGCCTCTAATTCAAAAAAATGGCTGGCAATATCCTTGAGGTCAATTTTTAATCCCAAGAGGGCCTGAAGTTGTGTGTAAACAACACTATTGGCATCAACCTTTGCTCCAATTTCTTGAAGGCATTTCTTTCCATTTTTCAGGAGAGTTTGCAGATGTAAGATTAGAGATTTATGAGCTTCCTCTTTATCCTTTTTTATTGCTTCAACAATTTGGCTGGAAAGAGAGTTCGTTTGAATGAACTCCATGAGATTTGAGAAATCGGCGATCCATTCCCGAGAAAAAGGTTGTTCCAATCTTTGCAGGCGTTTAGCTAGGATTTCGCTTACATCTTTCATACTTCTTTGATCCCACAATCAAAATTATCAAGTCTCGAATATGCTTCAAACTGTGTAAGATTAAAAGAAAGTTTCGATTAGAAACGAGGGGATGAAGTCAAAAAAAATGACATAAACTTCAAGAGAAGCAAGTTAACTGCTAGGATGTCAGCTATTGAAGGTAGTCAATAAGCACCAGTTTTATTGCCGAAAAATGAAGAAGTTTAAGGCTGTAATTATGCTACTTGATAAAAGTGGAGGAGGGAAGATTAGCTTCCCTCCATTACCGTTTATTTTTTTATACTTACAATGAATATTAGGTTTTTAACAAAGCTTCAATTTTTTTCGCTAAAAATGAAGAGTCATTTAATTCATTATTATGTCGTTCTCTCATTACCAAGTGTATGAGCAAGTTGTAAAAGACCCAATTTATTCTTGATAATTTTATGTTGGTCAGTATGATTCATAATACACCTATATTTGTTTTGGAAGCCGACGCCCTTGGGGAAAACTTGGGCTTCAGTCTCAATTGTTTTATACAACATTTAATATAGATGTCAGATTAAGTCTAGATCAGCTCAAAAAATCAACAAATTCAATTAAATTCTATTGTCATTGCAGCTGCTTGAATTCCAAGATTGAGCTTTAACGAGTATATTACTTGCGCAGGCGATTACTGAACCTTTAACCTTCCTAACAGCCGATGAACTGCTAAAAGATACTCAAAACTTGTGATAGTTATCTAGTCTTGCTCGAGGACAGAAAATCGGATGGGGTGGGATTCGAACCCACGGTACGTTTGTCACGCACACACGCTTTCCAAGCGTGCTCCTTAAGCCACTCGGACACCCATCCTGAAAGAGCTAACAGCTTAAAAGGTATAGAATTAAATTACAAGTCAATTGTGTCCAAATTCCTTCGCTTGCCATATAAAAATGATTCTATTATTAATTAATTAGATGAAAATTCATGAATTTTCACTAAAAGTTTCGTTCGTTCATTTATATACTTGTGTATCTTTCAAAAGAGAAATTGTGGATGGTTCTATACTAAAATCTCTGAATTTTTATTCTTTTTTACAACACGTTTTGGATCCTATCGTCTTGGTCAATTCCAAGAAACAGATTGTTTGTTGGAATGTGGGAGCGGTTCAGTTATTTGGTTATGAAGAAAAAGAAATGATTGGACAACCCATCGATGTAGTCTTTTTAGATCAAATCAATTGGGAATCTCGAGCTGCTGAGCTTCAGGCACGCCATAAAAATGGTCGTGTTCTTCCCCTTCACCTTTCTTTATCTAAATGGCAACAGGAAAAAGACACTTTTTTCATTCTTATTTTACAAGATCAAACACTAAATAAAGCATATGAAAGTGAATGGATCCAATCTCTAAAGCAAGCACGCAAAATGGAAGAGGTAAAAGGATTTTTTCTTGCAGTGATGTCGCATGAATGTCGAAATTCTTTAAACACCATTATGGGTTTTACTGAAAGTTTATTAATGGGAATGAATGGATCATTCAACCCTGATCAGGAAAATGCTTTGCAAAGAATAAGAAAGGCTGCCTTGAATTTACTCTATCTTATAAATGAAATTTTAGATTTAGCAAAACTAGAATCGATGCATTGGGAAATCAAATCCTCTCAGGTCGATCTAATTAAATTGGCTGAGGATTGTGTAAAGGAAATGGAAATCTTAGCTCAGAAGAAAGGGTTAGCATTGACTTTTACATACACGACTTCTTCATTAGAGCTCTCTATTCAACCTATGTGGATCCGCCAAGCAATTTTGAATCTTTTATCAAATGCCATTAAATTTACAGAAAAGGGATCGATTAAACTGACGATTGAAGTGACTGAAAATGAGGTGGAAATAAAAGTCATTGATACAGGAATTGGATTAACTTCTCAGGAAATGGAGAAAATTTTTGAACCCTTTCAGCAAGGAAATTCTATCTCTATTCAAGGAAAGATCGGAACAGGTCTTGGGCTGGCTATTTGTCAAAAAATTGTTTTATTGCATCAAGGAAGCCTGACAGTTGAGAGTGAAAAAGGGATGGGAAGTGCTTTTACGATTCGTCTACCCATAAGCAAATTTATGAAAGGTGACTAAATTCCTTATCGGGCTCAAACTGAGCTTCATAACGAAGAGGGGTATAATTGGCAAATTGAGCGAATTCTTTTCTAAATGTTAAATGTACGCTACCGACGCCTCCATGGCGATTTTTCGCAATAACGAGCTCTGCCATCCCCGGTTTATCCATAGGGTCATAATATTCTCGACGCAATAAAAACATGACAATATCCGAATCTTGTTCAATACTACCACTTTCTCGAAGATCACTCATTTGAGGACGATGCCCTTGTCGATCTTCCACTTTTCTGGAGAGTTGAGAGAGACACAAAATGGGAATATTTAATTCACGTGCTAGATTTTTAAGCATGCGTGAAATTTCTGAAATTTCATTTTGACGGTTTTCAAAAGAGCGATTAGAGCCTGATCCGGAAATCAGTTGAAGATAGTCAATGACCAAAAATCCAATTCCATAGGTCTCTTTCATTCGTCGAGCGCGAGCGCGTAAATCTGTAATTTTGAGACCTGCTTGGTCATCAATCACCATGACGTGCTTTTGCATCTCGCTGACGGTACTCACAATTCGTTGATATTCTAATCCATCTAGAGAGCCAGTTTTAATTTTATCCGATTCCACTTCAGCTTGTGAGCAGACAATGCGGTGGACAAGCTGCTCAGCAGTCATCTCGAGGGAAAAAATCCCAACAGGGACATGAGTTTTAAAACAAATATTTTCTGCAATATTAAGAGCTAAAGAGGTTTTTCCCATTGCAGGTCGTGCTGCTAAAATAATTAAATTGGATTTATTAAAACCATTTAGCATCTTATCTAAATCGATAAAGTGAGTAGCGGTTCCTGTAATGCCTGTGTCTTCTGGTCTCTTTTGAAGAAATTTTTCTTGCCGCTCTTGTAATTCTTTTAAATAGGGAAGAGTCGATTCAGATTTAACTCCTGAGAGAATATCTCGGACAAGTAGGCCTGGAATGGTATTCGCTGTTTGGCTAATCTGAAAAAAGATCTGTTGAGCTTCATCTAAAGCGATTCTAACGTCTTCAGGTTCCTCTAAAGCTGTTTTTTCTACCAACTGGGCAGCTTGGATCATTTTACGTAGCAAAGACTTACTACGTACAATGTCTGTGTATTCTTCAATATAAGCAGATGTTCCTGCATATTGAGCAAGAGTCGTTAAATAGGCTACTCCACCCACGTTCTCGAGCTTGTCTTGTCGTTTTAATTCTTCTGCAACCAAGTGGATATCAGCCGGTTTATCCTTTTTATAAGCCGTCTTTAAAATTTGGAAAGTGATTTTATGTTCTGTGAAATAGAAATCCGAGTCATCTAATGCATCAGCTGCAATATTGAGACTATCAATACTCGTCAACATGCAACCTAGCACCATCATTTCCGACTCTTTGGAATGAGGGGCGATTTTGACTTTGATATGTGTTTCAGCCATTGCATTTTTCCTATCGATTGAATAAAAATGAGGAGCATAAAGCAAATGGACGCAAAAAGTCTATGTTAAAAAAATACTAGGAGAAGGATAGATGCCTACAGTCATTGTTATTGGAGGAGGCTTTGCTGGAATGAATGTGGCAAAAGCTCTTAAAAATGCTCCTGTCAGTGTTTTTTTACTGGACCGGATGAATCATCACGTGTTTCAACCACTCCTTTATCAAGTCGCAACATCTGCTCTTTCTGTTGGCAATATTGCTGCTCCGATTCGGGAAATCTTGAGCAATCAAGCAAATGCGACAGTCCTGATGGAAAATATTGAAAAAATTGATACAGGACAACAGCAAGTGATTGCTTCAAGTGGAAATCTATTTTCTTATGATTATCTTGTTGTGGCTCCTGGAGCTCGACATTCTTATTTTGGTCATGATGAATGGGAGACTTATGCTCCAGGTTTAAAAACTGTACAAGATGCCGTCATGATTCGTGAGCGCATGTTAGCCGCTTTTGAAAATGCCGAACGTTGTTCCGACCCTGTTGAAGCAGCGCAGTACATGCGATTTGTCATTGTGGGTGGAGGTCCCACAGGGGTGGAAATGGCAGGTTCAATAGCTGAGTTTGCTCATCGAACCTTATTTAAAAATTTTAGACGTATTCAACCAGAAAAATCAGAAATTTATTTAATTGAAGGAGCTAAGCAAGTACTTCCTTTTTTTCCAACCAACTTAGCAGAAAAAGCGCAACGTGATTTAGAAAAGCTAGGGGTGACAGTGCTTTTAAATACTCTTGTTACAAATATAAATAATGAAGGAATTTGGATAGGAGAGCGCTTTCTTCCTACTAAAGGGGTAATTTGGGCTGCTGGAAATCAAGCGTCTCCTCTCCTTAAAACATTAGATGTTCCACTGGATCGTCAGGGACGCGTCTTGGTCAATTTCGATTTAACTATTCCAAACCATCCCAATGTGTTTGTTATTGGAGATGCTGCCTGTTCTTTAGATGGTAGCGGACAACCCTTACCAGCTATTGCTCCAGTTGCCATTCAGCAAGGACGTTATGTCGCCAAAATTATCAAAAAGAATTTACCTACGAATGGTCGAAAACCTTTTGTGTATTTTGACAAGGGAACAATTGCAACCATTGGTCAAGGGAAAGCGGTTGCTATGATTCGCAAGCTACAATTTTCAGGTTTCTTTGCTTGGGTCATTTGGGGATTTGTGCATATTTTATATTTAGTCAGCTTTCGTTATCGCATTCTTGTCCTCATTCATTGGTTATTTCTTTATCTTTTTGGAAAAAGACAACTTCGTGTGATGGCTAAATCTATCGATGAGCAAAAATAAATTCTCAAATGTCAGTTTGTAGAATCATGATTGAGTTGTTTCTAAAGGATTCGGATTGCTTTTCATTTATATTGCAAAAAAACTGGTTGCTCAGTAAGATAATTGTTTCTATGTTTTTATTTGGAAAGATGGCTGAGTGGCCGAAAGCACGTCCCTGCTAAGGACGCATACCCCTCAAGGGTATCGAGGGTTCAAATCCCTCTCTTTCCGCATTGGGCTTTGGGTGTTCACATCTAAAGCCTTTCTTTTTAAGAAAAAAAATCCTTTTCTATTTTGGAAAAAAGCTAAACTCATCACATATGCAATTCCGACTAAAAGAGCGATAGTCGCTCCTGTGGGCCAATCAAGATAATAGGCTGTTGCATTTCCTAATAGACAAAAAAAAGAGCTAATCAAGATGGCAAGGAACATCATCATGGATAAACGGAACGTCATTAGATTGGCCATTGCTGCGGGAAGAGTAAGCATGGTCATAACGAGAATGATCCCAACCACCTGAATCAGTAGAACAATGGAAACGGCAATCAAAATCAGTAATAGCATATATAATTTATTAACAGAGAGCCCTTGTAGTATCGCTTGCTCTTCATCAAAACAAATTGCCAAGAATTTTTTATGAAAACAGATCACTAATCCAATAATTGTTAAATCCAATCCCCATAACATGTATAAATCTGTTTGAGTGACCCATAAAATATTTCCAATTAAAAAATTAGTCAATTCTACATTAAACCCTGGCGTTTGAGAAATAAACAACACACCAATTGCCATCCCTATTGACCAGAGAGCAGCAATGACAGAGTCCTCTCTTTGACGATAATGTAAACGGATCCATCCAATAATCAAAGCCGATAAAATAGCAGCTATTAAAGCTCCATAGAGAGGAGAGGCCCAATAGACTCCTTTAGCCCGTTCTAACCATAAACAAAATCCAATCCCACCAAGAACAGAGTGAGAAATGCTCCCACTAATGAAGGCAATCCGTTTGACAACCACGTAGGAGCCAATAATGCCGCTAACAATAGAAGCTGCAATGCCTGCTAAAAGAGCCGTGAGTAATAAAGGATTAATGAATAAAGCTTCTAAAAAAGATAACATACTAAATCCTTATAGAGAATTCAACGAATGGAAAAGACCTAAAGAAAAATGTTGACATACTTCTTCTGGTTTTAAAGAAAAGACACATCCTTGTACACAAAAAAGGCGTTGAACTTGTTCAATTGCGGCTCGTAAATCATGAGTGACCATGAGGATAGTCATTTCTCCTTTTAATTTTTTTAATAAGGTGTAAATGTCTGCTTCTGCTTGGCTATCGACACTAGCAGTGGGTTCATCTAATAAAAGTAATTGAGGTTGCGAAACGAGAGCTCGAGCAATCAGAACCCTTTGAGCTTGACCACCAGAAAGTCTTCCAAAAGCTTCCTGAGATAAATGAGCTAATCCAACCCGTTCTAACGTTGCCAACGCCAATTGTTGATCAGTTTCATGAAACTTTCCATACCAAGGTAAACGGGAAAGCAATCCAGATAAAACGACTTCTAAAACAGAAATAGGAAATTGCCGATCAAAATGAATTGATTGAGGAACGTAAGCAAGTGAATCATGTGATAAGACAATTTTTCCTTTTGTCGGTTTTAGAAATCCCATGATGAGCTTTAATAAAGTTGTTTTGCCTCCTCCATTAGGCCCTATTAGTCCAATAAATTCACCGGGATAAATAGTCAAAGAGACGTCGTACAAAACAGGATTGTTAGGATAGGAAAAGGCAACATTTTCCATTTGTAAAATAGGTTTTATCACAAAGGATCCTTGGCAAAAGCCTGAGTAATCTCAAGCATCGTCTTGAAGTAATTTTCTGAATACGGATCTAAAGTCACAATATCGGCACCGATTGCATCTGCCACTAAACGAGCTCCTTTATTACTGTACTGAGGTTGAATGAAAATTGTTTTGATTTGATATTCTCTTGCAAGTTGTAGAGTTTTAGTCAGTTGTTGAGGCATTGGATCTTTTCCTTCAAATTCAATAGAGAATTGATGGAGATGATAGTCACGACAAAAATAGGCATATGCAGGATGAGAGACAAGAATATGCCGATTTTTAACTGGATCTAAAATGGTTCGAATCTGTTGATCAAGTTCATCAAGTTCGTTGTGGAACTTTTTCAGGTTATGTTGATAAAGGTCCGCATGATTGGGATAAGCCTCTGTCAAAGCTGTCGCTATTGTTTGAGCTTGAGTCTTAGCTAAACGGGCACTTAACCAAAAGTGCAAGTCCATCCCTTCATGGCCATGATGACCACAGCAACAACCCCCTTGTTCCGCGCCAATAAGATCAAGCCCTTGGCGCATATCAATCACTTTTAATTGAGGGTGATGGCTTTGTAAAGCACGAATAGCTCGGTTCTCAAAGGCTTCACCAATGCGAAACCATAGCTGAGCTTGACTAGCTGTTAACATCTGTTTAGGTGTTGGTTCATAGGTATGTGCACTTGCTCCAGCTGGAACAAGTAGTCCAACTTGAATGGTGTCCCCACCAATTTTCTCTACAAAAAATTTGTGAGGTGCTACGCTGACAAGGACATAAGGAATTGCAGAAGCGGTTCCAGTCAACAAGCAAAAAAGTGTTAGTAAACTAAGATAAATGTTTTTCATATAAATGAAGGAATTGATAAAATGATTGATAATCATGCACTTAAAATTTGTTTTTTGCAAGCTTAACTCGTTCACATTCAACTAGGGCGACACATTATTCAAGGGAACTGCTCGGATTTCTGAGATTCTTTTTTCTTGTAACATTTCTTGTGTCAATAAATACGCATTAAACTCTGTTTTAATTTTTGCAAAGTCTTGAGGATTTTCTCTCACATCGATACGAAGAGAGTGGATTCTTTTAAGAACCAGATTATTTGCAATATTTTGTAAAACCATTTTATTCCACAGGGGAATTAATTTTTCATAAAAATAAATAAGTTCTTGCTCTTTAAAAGATAAGGTTTCTTGTTTAATTTGTTTTTGTTTTAATTCTTCAATAGGTATGAATTTAAAGTGGTCAATTTTTAAATACTCTAATTGAGAAACAGAACCTGTCAATGTTTTTTCAATATAACTGCTATCAATTTGTAAGCCCCGACTTGTAAAATCTTCTTGATAAGTTTCACAGAGAGAATTGTACCCTTGAATCGCATATGTATAAATTGTTCTGATAGATTCGTTTTCTTGCTGATTTTTTACGGGAAGCCAATCTAAAGCAATGAGAATATGTTTGTGAAGACTTAATAATTCTTCCCGTTTTGATTGCCAAAGTGTCCTCATTACTTTTTGTTTATAACCAGGTTCTTGAAGGTAGATCTTATGATTGGCAATCGTGATTTTAAATCCTTCATTTGCTTTGGACGTTTCTTTAACGAATTCATTTCTAAGCTGTTTCATTAAGCCCAAAGTTGCAAGACGAACAACTCCATAAATTGGATCGAACTCTAGATTGAGCCCCATTGGGGAATGTTCTTTTTTTGTTGCAAGAGTTAAATTCCAAAAAGGTAAAAGATCCTCTAATTTCCAGCTCTCATTCTGCCTTAAAGGAACCATATTTTTACTCTTTATAAAATGAAGGTTAATTAACCCTTTAAACATTAAGAATTTAAAGGGTTAATATAAGAAAATGCTATTAACGATTAGTCTTGTTATGTGAGAATTGTTGATTTTGTTGATTTTGTTGATTTTGTTGATTTTTATTCTGATTTTGCTGGCTGGATTCTTTTTGGATGGAAATTTTCTTCATTGTC
>WUUC01184881.1_pt1 | contig 10304 bp, 6 predicted proteins | sample 6278441 | NCBI WGS metagenome assembly WUUC01 (sample SAMN13675441, study PRJNA597444) | soil metagenome | isolation source: soil | place: USA: Washington | collected 2017-10 | reverse complement strand
ATCGTGATGCCGCGATTTCCCGCCGCAACGTCGACCGGGACAGGCTCGACCAACTGATCACCTCCGGCCAAGTTGTACCGGGGGAGCACCTCACGAATAGGGGGCACGGTGGGTCGACTCGGCAGAGGCTGCTGCGGTCTGAGGGCGTTTTTCATCGGTTCTCTCTGGTTTGGACCTCGAATGCTTGACTCCGCACAGACTATGCGTAGATCAACATCTATGTCAAGGAGAAGCGTGGTAACGATTGGCATTTCATGGAGGATCTTGCTTATGCGGCCGGCGGCATCTACCATATGGGCATGACTACGAAAGATCCCTTCGACGGTCTTGGAATGGCCCTCGCCCGCCTCCGGGAGTGGCGCGGCTTCGCAACGCAGACGGATGCGGCAGAGAGACTGGGCTTCGACAAAGGCCAGTTGTCGCGATGGGAGAACGAGAGTCCTCGGCCCACGCTCGAAAATCTCGGCCGCTTGCTTGTGGCTTACGGAGTCGGCTTGGCGGATCTGGTGGCCCTGTTGGAGGAGGTTCGCCAGCCGAAGCGAAAGACGCTTGATGATCGGGCTTATAAGGCCGAGAAGGCCCGGTTGGATGGGCTGATCCTCGAGATGGAGGCGCGTCTCGTTGAGTGGGAGAGCCGGTTGAAGTCGCTCGAGGCACAGTCGAGCGAGAGCACGCCCTCACCCCCGGCCCCTCTCCCGCGAGCGGGCGAGGGGTGAGGCTGCGGGGCCGACCCGCGGCCGGCCCACTTGGACCTCACCCCCTGCCCCCTCTCCCATCGCACACCCCTCCACCAGGAGAGGGGAAACTGCTGATACCCCGGCGCTACATGCCCCCACGCGCCCTGGTGAGGGAGGCGGCGACTTCGCGGGCAAGCTCGGTGGTGGCGGTTTCTTGACGCGCGGCCTCCTGGAAGAGAAGGATGGCGGCCAAGGGCTCGCGGGCGACGTCCAGATCACGGAAGACGATCACCATTTCGTCGGCGAGCTCGCGGACTTCGGCGGTCTTCCCCTCCGCCAGATAGGAGATCGACAGATCCAGGGAGGCGAGGGCGGCGTCGAAGGCGTTGCCCTCGGCGATAAACGCTTGGCGGATCTTGGTGAGGATCTGGCGGGCTTGGTCGTGATCGCCGAAGCCGGCGGCTACTCGCCCCTGTACCCAATCCAGGCGGAGCCGATCTTTCGCGCTCCCGTGCGTGGTGGCCAGTTCCTTGAGATCGGGCAGGAGGGCGGCCGCTTCCCGATATTGGGCGGCCTTCGAGAGATTGTCCGCGAGGTTGTGGCGGACGCAGAGCAGGAGGCGCGGCTCCCGATTGGGGTCGATGAGGCCGTTCGCTTTCTTCAGGGCCTGGATGGCGGGCTCTGTGTCGCCCTGCTCGATATGCGCCCCCGCTTTCTTGATCAGGCTTCGGCCGGCGAGGTGTGGATCCCGGTGCTCGCCATGGAGGAAGAGCTCTATGGCTTCAGCGAGCAGCTCGAACGCTTCGGGGAAGCGCCGCTGCGCCACACGCAGGGAGGCTTTCAGATCCAGAAGGACGGGCTCGTAGCCCTGGGCATCCTCGGTGCCCTCGGGTCCGCCTTCCCACCAGGAATCGGCGATATCGAAACCCCGCTCGGCTCCAGTGAGATCGCCCTGCACCCGGAGAGCGTTCCCGAGAGCGGCCCAGGAGAGGCTGCGGAGCTGGTAGACCCATCGCTCCTCGAAGAGGTCGCTATCCGAGATTCTGTCCGCCACGTGGACGGCAAAGTCTGCAAGGTGGAAGGCATCGGATGGCTGCTCCGGCGCGGTCTGGCAGCTCCTGCGGATGAGCAGCTCGCAGAGGCCCCAGCTCACGAAGCGCTGGTCGGTATGGAGGCGGGCGAGGCGTTCCTCCGGATCGAGGAGGAGGAGCTTCTGCAGCAGGCGGGGTGCCTCGGCACGTGAGCGAGCAAGGGCGGCGTCGATCGGGCCGAAGACAGGAGGGAGCTCTTCGGCCTGGTGAAGCTCGAGCAGCCAGCCGCCGACCTCTCGGCAGCGAGGGCAGACGGCGAGTAGGTGAAAGAGCTGCTCGTTCTGCTTCGCTGTCCGATCTATGGCGAGCAGGTCCTCCAAGGCGGCGGCATCGAGATGTCGGTGCTCCATGCAATCCTCCTCTAAAGGCTTCTTGACCGGCGAGGATAATACCGGATTTCGGAAACAACGAGCATTCATTTAGGGGAGAAGCGGGCCGGGAAGGAAGACCCGGCCCGAAGAGCAGATCAAGGACGACCGTCTGGATCGAGGATGGAGCCGTTGTCGCCGGTGGCTGAGCTGGGCTCGGAGCCGGCGAAGAGAGCGAAGATGGTGAGGAGGAAGGAGAGGAAATGGCTTGGCATGGTGGGCTCCCGGGGCTCGCCTCGGCGCAGGCCGGAATGGCCGGCCGGACGCGCCCTCAAAGAGAAGGGTACGGGGGAGCCCTCACCTATGGGCCTTTTTCCGCATGGGAGAGGGGTGAACAGCCAGTCGGGGCCTTGGTACCTCCGGCCGTCGAGGAACATGAACAGGCGGGGGGGAGGGCCTGAGAGCGCCGAGCGGAGCCAAGGCGGGTGACGGTGCGCCGGAGGGTGATTAAGTCGGGGCTGGTCGCTTGGCCGCCTGGAAAAGGGTCCCGGAGAGCTACCCGCGAGAGAAGGCCGCCCCGACCGCGCTCTTACCTGAATGGGTGGCGCGGGGGGAGGCTGGACGGCCGACGGGGTTCCGGAAGAAGGCGCTGTGGGAGGCTTATGGGCATTCGTGGCGGCGTACCGGAGGCTGCTCTTGCCGGTGGTACGGTGAAGGCCCACGACGTGGTGGCTCGCTCGAATCAGAGGTTTGCAAGAACCGAAACCCCGGGGCTGAAAAAGAACCCGCCTCCAGTCGGGATGACCCAGGCTTCCCCGGCGGTGGAACGCAGCTCTGCTTCCCGGTCTGCTTCGAACCGGCGAGCGAATCGTTCCCCCGCGCTCTGCCCCACGAGGAGATCGTGGCCGAAGCCTTCGGGGGCGTCGGGCGCGTTCATCCACAGGTTGTTCAAGGTCAGGAACTGCTGCTTGGGGGACCGGTGATACGCCAGGAAAAGTAGCCCCCTATCTGTCTCCGGCGCTTCACCTTCCTGATATTCAGGTCCGTAAGGGATTCCCCGGCGAAGCAGGCGGAACAGCGCGGACGGCCCGCGATCGGTTCCCTTATCACGCTGGTTGACCTTGCGAGTGTGTGCGAAGTGAGGGCAGCGCAGTCCGTGATCGTCCGCGGGAGCTCCGGGAACCGAGCGGGTGATGCCGTCCTTGGTAACAATCGCGTCCGGCTCCTCCTGGTGAATTCCGAAGAAGTTGACCTGCATGTCATCTCCCGACACCGCTCCATCCGGACCCAGGGGTGAACGAGTCAAAGGCGTGCCGTCGGGCCAGCGGCCGACGATCCACGCCTGCACCTCCTCCGGTGTAATGGTCCGGCCGAGTGCCGCGGAGACCCGCGGGGCCTGAGCCGCCGCAAACTGCCGGAAAGCGGCCACCTTCTGCCGCAGCCGCCGGAACACAAGGTAGGAGCCATTCATCATCCAGTCGTGGGGGGGAAGAGCCTTCTCTCCAGGCAGGGTGGGATCGTCGCGGCTCTGCGTGGCGTACCCCAGGAGAAACTGACCCGGCCAGATGAGCGGCTGGCCCGGACGGGCGAACGTCGCCGCCCGGGGATCTGCGGCGTCGAGGTAGCGCCGCGTCAGGACGTGGTCCGCTCGGGCTGAGAGCCGCCCGCGGACACCTGGATGGGAGATGTCGTCCCGGAATCCGAAGTGCTCCTTATTGCCCTCGAGGCCGTGCCCCGCTTCCCGGTAGACGACTTGAAACTCTGCGGCTTCCAGCGAAGCCACCAGCAACTCCCCGGAGCTCGACAGCTCCTCGTCGCTGTCGCTCCCGACCATCAACAGGATGTCCGGACTGTTCTCCGGCCGGGACCCGATTTCCCAACCCACGGGAACGCCGTTCTCGTCGACGGGGTCGCCGAGCGTGCCTGCCATTCCGCCGGTAAACGGACCTTCCCGGATCCGATCCGACGGCAGCCCCAAAGGGGCCAGCGCCGTCGCCGCGAGAGCTACGTTGATCAGGACGTCCGCCTGGTCCGGGCGGCGACCGGTCGCACGGGCGACCGACCGCCGCACCTCTCGCAGCGTGTTGACTTGCGAGAGGGTGGTCACTCGGGGGGCCAGCTCCCGCAGCCACCGCCGGCCGGCTGCCTTCCCGGAGTCCCCGGGGCCGAAGCGGACCCCGAGCAGCAGCAGGCGGCGGGTGCCAAATCCCGGCAGAATGTTCCCCTGGATCTCACCGGTCTCCAACTCGGGTTCGAGGCTCGCATCCGGGCCGGTAGTCAGGAGCTTGTCTGGATGAAAGGAGTCGAGGTGGCGCAGCGTGTTCATGGGATTCCTATCATTCTCTGATGTTCAGCACTGAAGCGAGCCTCGTCAGTGAGTGCCACGATGCGGGGGTGGGGCCTCGTAGATCGCAGCGGTTTCGAGCGAAACGGCCTGATCGCCCATTACCTCGACTGTCTCTCCAATGTCTCGGGTCGCGCGGGCCGTAGCGGCTGCTGCCGCAAACGCTGGCGACGCTCCTTCCGGCGTAGTCTCCGGCAGGAGAGGCCCCTGGTTGGCCCAGAACTCCGGCCGCAGGTTCTCACAGATTCGCTGCGGGGCGACAGGCGCTTTGAAGTTGACATTACTCGGGTGGTTGCAACATTTCTTCTCGCAGCCCGTCGACACGGCCGTCCGATCCTGGATCTGTTTTCCCCACCCGAACAGCAGCATGGTGATGCTGCGGGCGATCTGTCCGCCGAAGCGTAGATCGTCCCCAAAGAATTTACACTGCTCCAGGGTGTAGGTTGCCCCGTCGGGCGGGGCGACTTCGACCCGGAGCTTCATCTGCGTATCCGTGCTCGGCCTGCGGATGCGGAGCGCCTCCGGAATGGGCCGTCCATCCGGATCGCGCAGACCTTCGATCCCCACCGTGCCGATGTAGAGACCGACCGGATTGGCGAGCGTCACAGCGAAACCCTGTCGCGCCAGGCCATTGACCCCGGCGCCGATCTTCGGGTCGCTTTCCCGGTTGACACCGCCATAGCCCGCACAACAGATCAGCCGCTGCGCCAGGGTCTCGCTCGGAAGCGGGCTCACGGAGGGGCGCAGCACAGTTGCGTCGGCGGCCAGGTTCATCTCCGCGCCGAGCGTATTGGCCCCGTGGGTCAGGTGCATGGCTCCACGCAGGGTGTTCCACACATTGTAGGCGTTGTAGGAGCCTCTTCCGCGGAGCCCCGGAATCCCCCATTCCGGCTGTACCTGCGCATACTGGAGCAGGTTGCCGTCGCTGTCAAAGACAGGGACGGCGATGTCGGTCTGCCAGAAGAGCTCCTCGTCCTGGATTTGCGGATTGACAAACTCCCGGTACAACTCTCCCACCAGTGCGGGGGCCAGGCGGCCCAGCTCTTCCCAGTACTCCGGCCCTTCCGCCGTGAAGCTGATCCGGGTAATGCGCTCACCCTCGCGATCGACGTGCCACTCACAGTATTCGTCCTGCTGCCGCTGAAAGAGCTGAACCGGGGCACCAAGCTGGCCGTTGACAACCTGCCGCATCGGCGGGGTACCAGGCAGCCAGCGGGTGCGTTCGAGCGCGTCGTTCTGAACAAACCAGAAGAAGGGCTCCAGCGTTTCCGCCGCCATGTAAGCCAGCTCCTCCCCATCCGGATCCGACTCGGCTTTGAACCACTGCCAGATCGAGTTCGGAAAGCCGTTCCAGGGGATCGGCTCCGGAGTTGGCTGTGGTCCCGGGTCCGCAGCCGGATTGTAAAAGAGGTTGGCATCCCGGTTGGCGATGCGGAGATTGATAAAATCGTGCCAGTTCTCCCGCAGTTGCCGGCGCAGCTCTACGTCCGAAACCCGATTGAAATCGTCGATACCTGCGGGTGGATCGAATGTGAAAGCCATTGGGTTCTCCGTTCAGCGTGTCTGGCTCTCGTGGTCCTTTGGTGTTCTTGATGCTGAAGTAAGCACCAATCAGGCCACCCGCAGCCCGACACTTTTGGTTAAAGTGATGCGTCTATGCGGCTGCACTTTCCACTAAAAGAATGATAGCGCGGAACCGGCCTCAAGAGTGGCACAGCCTCCTTTGCCAGAAGGGTGCATTCGTCCAGCGTGACTCCCTTCGATACATGGACCGTCTCAGCGTTAAGTAATCATTGAATGCCGCCCTTTCTGCCTGTGCAAACCGGGCGAACGCAGTAGCGTTCGATTCACCGAGGAGGAGGCGGGCGAGAGAAAGCCCCTTGTTCAAAGCTGCCGCGACTCCTATCCCGGCCAAGGGATCGTACGTCGCGGCGGCGTCTCCCAATGCAATCCATCCGTCTCCGCCGAGAGTCCGCCTGATGGCGCTCATCGCGGCCGTGACGCGTGTCCTGCCTGTGAGGCTGGCGGGTGAGAATCTCGACCTCATGAGGGGCGAGCGTTCCAACTGCTGGAGAAAGAACTGGTCACGTGCAGAGTGACAGGCAGGGAGCATATCCGCATCGGTCATGAAGGCGAGGACCGGTGACGTCGTGACATGACACCTCCCAAGGCGCGCCCCCAGCCCCGCCATATGGCGCAGGCACCGGACGGCTACCTCTTGATAGACGGACCAGGAGTCAAGATTCCGAAGCCGGCGGGGTTAGCTGCTGAAAATATAGGGCTTCACGGCCGATTGACGGGATCCAGGGCAGGGCAAGTACAGGGCCTTGCCCCTGCGGGAGCCGGCTTGGCGAGCGAACCATTTCCTGCCGTCCGTCTCGCGGCCTGTCAGGCCGAGTAGGCGGGTGGCACCTATCCCCCGCAGCTTTACCCTGGAGGCTTATCAGGCCATCCGATGGCACGTCGCCGGTTGAGTCCGGCGGCTTCTCTGTCGTCGGCACAAGCTCCCGCGCGGGACCAGCCGCTTCGGATTCAGGGAAGTGTACGGGAAGCTGGGGGTTATCGACGTCCAACGACTGCGCCTGCAGAGGAGTCCCGCGCATGTCCTTTAGTGAAGCCCGTCCGAGAGCCGGATGCGGGAGATCCGCAAGTCCGGTTCGATGAGCGGCGGCGGGAAACGGAGTAAAGGTCGAGACTGAGGCACCGGCGACAAGGCGAAAGCCGCCGGAAACAGCGACTCCCTCGACCTACAGGCACCTCGTCCGCCAGGCTCTACCCTACTCCCGAAGAGGGCTGCTTGAGGTGCGGCCCAGGGTCCCGCGGGACCTTTCCCTCCAGCGCCTTGGGGCGAGGTCGAAGACATGTGCTCCGAATGGCCTGTTCTAGTTTAGTATTGATAGGCAAATCAGTAGAAGGTCCTGGCGATCTCCCGGCCTCGGGTGGCATTCGCAGAGACGTGTGAGCCAGGAGGATCTGAACCGCAGCTCTGGAGGTGAGTATGGGAAAAAGGGAGGTCGCTGACTCGCGGCTTGAACAATCGCCTCCTTCGGCCTACCGGCTGCTCCGTAGCGCCGTAGGGCATGTGCCACAGGTTCGCTTTGCGATCGGCGTCGTTGGCTTTGCCGCAGCTGCGGCTATCACGATGGCTCTTTTTAACAACTTACTGTTGGCGCTGGTCGCGACATCCGTCATGTTCATGCTGTCCGTAATTCTGGTGATCTTCGTCAGCTACGTCCGCCAGATGGGGGAGGTGAATCGCGGCCCCGCCAAGGCCTTGCCTCTCATCATGCTACCTATCTTCATGGCCATATTGATCCTATCGCTTGCAAGTATCTTCTTTAACTGGCCATTGCCCATCGGGGAAAGCATGATTCGCCATCTTGACCCGGACTCAAGGTCGGAGAGACCAACCACTCCACCTCTTGAGGTCTCCGTCTTGGGCTTCCGAAATCTTTCCGGCCAAGGTGCTGAGTGGATCTCCTTCCTCCTTTCGGATCGCGTGGAGACTGAATTGGCCGGGGGAGACGGCATCCACGTCCCGAGGAGAGACGGACCCGCGCTCGAAGGCATCTCTGCGAGAACAGGAGGGTGTTTGAGCGAAGGAGACTTGAGACGGGTACGTGAATCCCATGGAGTTAACTTCGTTGTCACAGGCTCCTACTTGGTGTATGGAGACCCGCCGGACAGCTTGCTTCAACTCGACATCTGCATCCAGGATGCCCGGACTGCCCAAACTCTGGCAACTAAGTCTCTACGCACGCGCCCTGAAGAAGTGTCGGCTGTCGCATCCGACGTGGTTGCCTTCCTCCGAACCAGTCTTGGCCTCGCTCCGGTACCCCAGAATGACGCCTCCGTCCCGGCGACTCATCATTCGGCCAGCGTTGAAGCGACGGAAGCCTATTACGAGGGCCTCCTCTACCTTCAGCATTATGATCCACTGCTAGCTAAGGATAGCTTCGAGCGAGCCCTCTCCGCCGACCCGGGTTATGCCGTTGCCCACGCCGGCCTTGCGGAAGCTTGGTCCCTTCTTGGATACGATGACGAGGCCCGGAAGAGTGCCCATAAGGCGCTGGAACTGCTGGCTGGAGTTGGAGCTCCCTCCGCCCGTCTCTCGACTGACCCCTTTGGTGAATTCCAAATGATTCGGGCGCGTGCTCACGAGTCGGCCTGGGAATGGGACGAGGCCATCGCTGCCTATCGAGGGCTGTGGGAATTCGCGTCGCATACGGGTCGACCGGAGGCGAAGGATTATGGGCTGCTGCTTCTTTCCGCTCAGATCAAGGGAGAGAGGATGAAAGGCGCAGCGGAAACGATCTCCTGGTTGCACAAGATCCCCTTGTCCCGGATTGAGGCAGTAGAGGTCACGCTAGCCGAGGCGGCCGCAGCACGTAGCTTCGGGGATCGCGAAGAACAGGCGAAGCAAGCCGCAAAGGCCGCCCGTATAGCCCAGGAGTTACGCGCGCCTCTTTTGGCTGCCCGTGCAAACCTCTTCTGGTGCGACGCTCTCGTTAGCTTAGAGAGTTACCAGGAGGGAATTCTTCGCTGTGAAGCTGCACGGCAGCAGTTTGTAGGGGTCGGTGATGTCCTGAATACCGCCAAGACAGAAAGTGTGATTGCCGTCGCGAACGCTCTTCAAGGTGACTTTGATGCTGCAATGCATGGGTTTCAGAAGATCCGGAACATTTTCGACACGACTGGCTATGGGCGCGGGATCGCCGAGCAACTCAACAATCTCGCCAATCTCGTGGGGGAGCGTGGTTCCTGGAGACAGGCCAAGAAAATCCTCCTTGAAGCACGACGGATCGCAGGAGAGCGCGATGATCATAGGTTGCTCGCCGAGATCAGCGTCAATCTTGCCGGAATCGTCTTCTGGGACGAGCGCGAGTATTCTGATGCTTTGTCGCTCTATCGGAGTGCACTCGTCAGCTATGAACGGATCGGGGCCAAAGAGAAGGCTTTCCTGACGCGTGGGGATATAGCTTACATGCTCCAAGTGCAGGGGGAGCACCTTGGAGCTCGTAAAGAGTACGAGGAGGCTTGCCGTGGTCTCGAAAGGCTCCGAAGCCAGGGCGCTGATGCGGCCGATGTTCTCTTGCGATTCGCGAGGCTCTGTGTCGAATCTGGCGACAACCAGCGGGCGCGCCGACTCCTCCTGAGTGCCCGGCGTTACTATAGGATCAACGGGGAGGCGGAGCGCGAAGCCATGATGCAATCGGATCTGAACGAGATCCTTGGGGGCGGCCCGCCGGAGTGGCAGCAGATCCTGCGGCTTCCTTTGACGGATGTACCCGCGGGAGGTTCTCCATGCTCATGACGAGACGTTTTTGGCTCCTACTGGTGGGCGCCACTCTGGCAACCTCCCCTCTCGCAGCTGCGCCGAAGCAAACTTCTCCTCTGGATTCAGCACTACAGGTGCTCGCCCGCTCGAACTCGGAGATGACTGCTGAAGAAAAGGTAGTATCGCCGACAGCTCTGACCGAAATTCTCCGGCGTCTCGGAGGCCAAGCTCCGGTCTCAGCGGAGGGTGAAAGCGCCCCGGTCCTACCACTTTTGGTTGACTTCTCGGGTGAAGAAGAGTCTCTCACCAGAGTTGGTTTCCGAGTGCAGGCGCGCCTGGGTACCATTCGGACAGGAACCCTTGACGTCGCGCGGCTCGGTGAACTGGCTCAGCTCCAAGGATTGCGTTCTGCTCAACTCAGTTACAAGCTGCGAGCGACCGCTTCCGGGACTCAGAGATCATCCGCCGACACAAACGATTGGCCGATACTTGGAGTGGAGGAAGCTCTCGCGGGGGCGGGTGTTCTGGTCGGAATCGTGGATACCGGGATCGATATCTGGCACGAGGATTTCCGGAATCGGGACGGCTCGACTCGAATCAAGTACT
>WUUC01232496.1_pt1 | contig 10305 bp, 1 predicted proteins | sample 6278441 | NCBI WGS metagenome assembly WUUC01 (sample SAMN13675441, study PRJNA597444) | soil metagenome | isolation source: soil | place: USA: Washington | collected 2017-10 | reverse complement strand
GCCGCACGGAGGTCAAGCCATTTTCTGATAAGCAGGTGGCATTGTTAGAAACATTCGCCTCGCAAGCCGTTATCGCCATCGAGAATGTGCGGTTGTTCAAAGAACTGCAGGAACGCAATGCGGAACTGCGAGAAGCGCTGGAGCATCAAACGGCGACATCCGAGGTGCTCAGCATTATTAGCCGCTGCCCCACTGACGTGCAGCCGGTTCTCGATGCCATCGTCGAAAGCGCGGCGCGAGTTTGCGGGATTGATGACGTACACCTACGGCTTCGTGCGGGGAATGTTATGGTTTCGCGGGCTCATTTTGGTGCTATACCTATTGCCCGTGTCGAGATCGGCATCGATGAGCCAAGTGTTTGCTGGGTGCGTGATCACGGTACGCATCACATACCCGACGTGCAAGTGCCTAACGCTTTTCCAATGGTGCGCTCCGGCAGCGATGTTCGCGCTTTCCTGTCCGTTCCCCTCCGACAGTCAGGAGATCTCGTTGGATTACTGAATGCACGCCGCGCCGAGGTGCGCCCGTTCACCCCGACGCAGATTAAACTGCTGGAAACCTTCGCCGATCAGGCGGTGATCGCGATTGAGAACGTGCGGCTGTTCAACGAACTCAAGGAGGCATTAGAGCAGCAGACAGCGACTAGCGAAATTTTAGGCGTCATCGCCAGTTCGCCGACTGATATTCAGCCGGTCCTAAATGTGGTTGCGGAGAGCGCCGCGCGACTTTGTGAGTCCGTCGATGCTCAAATCTGGCGTGTCGAGGGCGACATGCAGCGGAAAGTTGCTAGCTATGGGGCTATCTCCCCCATTCTTGCCGTGGGCGAGGCCCGGCCGATCAGCCGTGGTTCCGCGAGCGGTCGCGCCATGGTCGATCGGCAGACAATTCACACTCATGACATCTGGGCGGAGCGCGAAGGGGATTGGCCAGATATCTGGGATGCCGTCCATCGCCTGGGTATTCGAACCGGACTGGCCGTTCCCCTTATGCGTGAGGGTGTTCCCGTAGGCGCCATTACGATCCGTCGAACCGAAGTTCGACCCTTTACCGAAAAGCAAATCGCTCTTCTTAAAACCTTCGCACATCAGGCGGTCATTGCCATCGAGAACGTGCGACTTTTCAAAGAGATTCAAGAGCGCAATGCGGAACTGCGCGAGGCGCTGGAGCATCAGACGGCAACATCGGAAGTACTCGGCATCATCAGCCGCTCGCCGACGGATGTGCAGCCGGTGCTCGATGCAATTGTCGAAAGCGCCGCGCGGGTGTGTGGGATCGATGATCTGGGGCTAAGGCTGCGCGAGGGAAACAATTTGGTTTCGCGGGCCCATTTCGGCCCCATTCCATACGGGCGCGTCGAGATTAGCATTGATTCGCCCAACGCTCGTTGGATACGGGAGCATGGAACGCTTCACATTCCCGACGTAAATGAACGGAACGATCTTCTGACCGGAAATATCAGTGGCTCTCGTACGTTTTTGTTCGTTCCCCTTCGCCAGAAAGGCGAATTTCTTGGATCTCTGACTGCACGTCGTATCGAAGTGCGTCCCTTTACCTCCACGCAGATTAAGCTGCTTGAAACCTTCGCAGATCAGGCGGTGATTGCTCTTGAAAACGCGCGGCTGTTTCAGGAACTAAAGGAGTCGCTGGAACAGCAAACCGCGACGAGTGAAATTTTGGGTGTCATCGCGAGTTCACCGACAAACATCGAGCCGGTTCTTCAAGCCATAGCGGAGAGCGCAACACGCTTGTGTGAAGCACATGATGCCCATATTGGCCATGTCTACGGCGGGGTTATCCGTCTGAACGCTCAGTCCGGCGATTCTTCCCAGATGCGCGATGTTCCGATAAGGCGCAGCCATATAGCTGGTCATGCAATACTCGATCGCAACACCGTCCACATTCATGATCTCGCTGCAGAACCCGAAGCTCGCTTCCCGGCACGCGCGTGGAGGGATCAAGGGATCCGTACGGTTCTTGCGGCGCCGCTGTTGCGTGAAGATTCGGCGATCGGCGTACTGGCCGTTCGCCGAGTCGAGGTCCGCCCCTTTACCGAGAAGCAAATCAAGCTGCTGGAAACCTTTGCAGCGCAGGCCGTGATCGCCATCGAGAACGTGCGCCTGTTCAAGGAGCTTCAGGAAAGGAATCACGACCTCACCGAATCCTTGGAGCAGCAGACAGCTACCAGCGAAGTGCTGCGTGTCATCGCGAGCTCGCCTACGGAGCTCCAGCCAGTGCTGGACACGGTCATCGCAAATGCCGTCAGGCTCATCGGAGCCGAGCATGGTCATATCCGCCAATATGATGGTGAGTTTCTCCAGGTCGTTGCCTATTCCAATGTGGGAGCCGAAGGCGTGACAGCGCTTCAGCGGGACCGAGTTCGGCTAGGCCGGGAAACTGCGCCAGGACGCGCGTTCCTGGAGCGAAAACCCATCCATATCGCAGATCTCGAAGTGCAAACAGAATACACGCCCCCGCCATATCGGGCAGGCAGCACCCTCGTCGTTCCAATGCTTCGCGAAGGTGAGCCAATTGGGACCCTTTCAGCTTGGCGGGAACGGGTCATGCCATTTACGGAGCGGCAAATTGAGCTGGTCACAACCTTCGCCAATCAAGCAGTTATCGCGATTGAAAACGTCCGGCTGTTTAAGGAACTGCGGGAACGTAACCGTGATCTAACCGAAGCCTTGGAGCAACAGACTGCCACGAGTGAGATCTTACGTGTAATCGCTAGCTCACCCACAGATGTCCAACCAGTTCTCGACGTAGTTGCTGAAAATGCCGCTACACTATGTGACGCAACGGACGCTTCCATCGTTCGTGTTGACGGGGATATCATCCGGCTTGTCGCATCCTACGGGTCACTCACCCCCGTAGCTGAAGAGCGGATTTTAAGTCGTGCGATACCGAGTGGGCGAGCGATTCTTGACCGGCAGTCAATCCACATTCACGATCTTCAGGAACAGCTTGATGAGTTTCCGCCCGGTGCCAGAAGTCGTGGAATGCAAGGGGGAACTCGTACTTTACTGGGCATGCCATTGTTTCGTGAACAAGTTCCTATAGGTGCGATTGTAATTCGCCGGACTGAGGTGCGTCCGTTCACAGACAAGCAAATCGGTCTTCTAAAGACTTTCGCCGACCAGTCGGTTATTGCCATTGAGAACGCGCGGTTGTTCAACGAAGTGCAACAGCGGAACCGTGATCTGACAGAAGCCCTGGAACAGCAGACGGCAACGAGTGAGGTGCTGCGCGTCATCGCTAGTTCGCCTACGGAGCTCCAACCAGTGCTGGAAACATTGCTCGCAAACGCAGTGAGACTGTCGGGCGCTACCAAGGGGCACGTTCGTCAAATTGACGGCGAATTTTACAGGGTCGTTGCCCACTACGGGGAAAATCCGGACAGGATCAAGTTCCTGCGCGCGAATCCACTGCCGGCAAGCGCAGACACGCCGATTGGCCGCGCATTGAACGAGGGCAGGCCTGTTCATATTCTTGATGTTCAATTGTTAACTGGACCCGTAGCTTCTCTGGCCCGCCAAACCGGTGCTCGCACGCTAGTGGCTACACCTTTGCTGCGAGAAGGAACGCCGATCGGAGGCATCATCATCTGGCGTGACATCGTTGAGCCGTTCACTGAACGCCAAATTGATTTGGTTAAGACCTTTGCTGATCAGGCCGTCATCGCAATCGAAAACGTTCGGCTCTTTAAGGAACTCCAAGCTCGCAATCGCGACCTCACTGAAGCGCTAGAACAACAAACCGCTACCAGTGAAGTTTTACGGATAATTGCGGGCTCACCCACTGAGTTACAACCGGTTCTTGATGCCGTCGTCGAGAGTGCGGTCAAGCTGGCGGGCGCTAAGCAGGGACACATCCGTCAGTCGGACGGGCATTTTTTGCAGGTCATCGCTCATTACAATGAGAGCCCGGAGCGCATCGCCGTTTTACGGGCTAACCCTCTTCCCGTCACTCCAAACATTCCAGGTGGTCGAGCTTTTCTCGAGCGCCAACCCGTCCATCTCCTCGATACACGAGTCCTGCAGGATGCTCCGCTCGATGCTGCTGAGGCACAGTTTGTAGCGCGGCAGACTGCTTCCACGCCGTCGGACTCCGGGATACGAACGTTGGTTGCGGTACCTCTGCTGCGGGAAGGAACAGCCATCGGGACACTCACTGTTTGGCGTGACTTTGTCGAGCCATTCACTGAACGGCAAATTGAGTTGGTCAAAACCTTCGCCGACCAGGCGGTGATCGCCATCGAGAACGTGCGGTTGTTCAAGGAACTGCAAGAGCGCAATCGTGATCTGACCGAGGCGCTCGAGCAGCAAACCGCCACTAGTGAAGTCCTCAAAGTAATTAGCCGTTCCGCGTTCGACCTGCAACCGGTGCTAGAAACACTGGCTGAGAACGCGGCAAGGTTATGCGGGGCGGAGCAAGCATTCATATTCCGCTTTGAGGACGAAATCTTAAAAATGGCCATCGCCTACAATGTCTCCGACGAGTTACGAGAGTTTGTGGCGCGAAACCCGGTCGTTCCAGGACGTTACAGTGTTACCTCGAGGGCTGCACTCCAACGACAGACCATCCACATACCGGATGTCTTGGCGGATCCGGAGTACAACTATCAGGCCTGGCAAGTGCAATCATACCGTTCAGTGCTGGGTGTGCCAATGCTTCGCGGAGACGATCTGCTCGGCGTTATCACGGTCAATCGATCGGAAGCACGTGCTTTCACCGACAAACAGATCGATCTGGTCACAACGTTTGCGGATCAGGCAGTGATTGCCATCGAAAACGTGCGGCTGTTCCAGGAACTCAAGGAGGCGTTGGAGCAGCAGACGGCGACGAGCGAAATCTTGGGTGTTATCGCAAGCTCGCCGACGGATTTGCAGCCGGTGCTTGATGCGATTGCCCAGAGGGCGGCCCGGGTGTGCGGGTCCGATGATGCGACGATTCGCCTAGTTGAGGGTGATGAGATGATCCTGGCGGCGCACTTCGGAACAATCCCACCCCCACACTCGGGGCGGGGAAGCTTGGGATCGCGCTCAGTTGGCAACGAGGCTTTGCTCCAGCGCAAGACGATCCATATCCCGGATCTTCAGGCGGAGGCGAAAAAATTTCCCGATAGCACGCATTTAGGAAGTGATATTCGAACTTTCCTTGTGACCCCGTTGCTACGCGAAGGGACTGCGATCGGGGTGATCGGCATCCGGCGCAAAGAGGTCAAACCGTTCACCGACAAGCAAGTCGCGTTGCTGGAAACCTTTGCGTCCCAGGCGGTGATCGCCATCGAGAACGTGCGGCTCTTCAAAGAACTGCAAGAACGCAACGCGGAACTGCGCGAGGCACTGCAGCATCAAACGGCGACATCCGAAGTGCTGGGTATCATCAGCCGATCGCCGACCGATGTGCAGCCCGTGCTCGACGCCATCGTCGAGAGCGCTGCGCGGGTTTGTGGAATCGATGACGTGCATCTGCGACTTCGTGCGGAGAACATGATGGTGTCGCGGGCTCATTTTGGGCCTATTCCTGTAAGGCGCGCGGAAATCCCAATTGATGACCCACGGCATCTCTGGATGCGCGAGCATGGGACGCTCCATGTTCCCGACATCCGCGCGCAGGATATCTCCCCACAGATGGGAAACGCCGCTGACCGCTGGCGCACCTACTTGGCCGCTCCCCTTCATCTGCACGGAGAACTCGTTGGCACGCTCGGAGCGCGACGCATCGAAGTTCGCCCTTTTACCGCCACACAAATCAAACTTCTCGAAACCTTTGCCGATCAGGCTGTCATCGCCATTGAAAACGTCCGGCTGTTCCAGGAACTCAAAGAGGCTTTGGCGCAGCAAACGGCGACCAGCGAGATTTTGCGTGTGATTGCGAGCTCACCGACTGACCTTCAGCCCGTACTGGACACGTTGGTAGAGCGTGCCGCGCTGGTTTGTGAATCGGTGAATGCTGCCATTCTTCGAGTTGAAGGTGACCAGCTTCGAGTTGCGGCTGCTTATGGGCCGATTACGCAGGGAGCAGGGGACTTTGGGTTTTCCATGAATCGTGAATCGGTGCCAAGCCGGGCCGTGATGGATAGAGATACCATCCACATCGCTGACATGAGAGAAGTTGAACCCGAGTTTCCGGTCTCGGCGCAACTTGCGCGCAAGGTCGGCGTTAGAACGCTACTCGCTACGCCGCTGCTACGGGAAGGTACCGCAGTCGGAGCTATCGTGATCGTGCGCGCTGAGGTGCAGCCGTACTCCGAAAAGCAGATTGCACTCCTCAAGACCTTCGCGGATCAAGCCGTGATCGCGATCGAGAACGTGCGTTTATTCAAGGAACTTGAAGTCCGCAACCGCGATCTCACTGAAGCGTTGGAGCAACAGACGGCGACCAGCGAAGTCTTGAAAGTCATCAGCCGCTCGACTTTCGACCTGCAGCCCGTGTTGGATACACTGATTGAGAACGCAACGAGACTTTGCGCCGCCGAGCATGGGTCCATTCACAGAGTGGACGGCGAGTTATTGCCGCTGGCTGCCCATTACGGTCACACGCCCGAGTTGCAGGACTTTATTACGCGAAATCCACCGTCTGTCGGTCGAGAATCGATCTCAGGACGAGCCGTCGTGGAGCGCCGCGTGGTCCACATTCCCGACCTTAGAGCTGACCCTGAGTATCATTATGTCCCGCAACTAGTAGATTTCAGGGCGATACTCGGCGTGCCCTTGCTTCGAGAGGGTATTCCGATCGGTGTCATCGTCATTTTCAGAACCGACGCAAAACCTTTTACCGCGAGACAGATCGATCTCGTGACGACCTTTGCCGATCAGGCGGTGATCGCCATTGAGAACGTGCGGTTACTGCAGGAATTGCAAGATCGGACGCGCGAACTAGTGAGGTCCGTCGGGGAGTTGAAAGCGCTCGGTGAAGTCGGCCAGGCGGTGAGTTCGACCTTGGATCTGGAAACTGTGCTCACCCGCATCGTCTCTTACGCGGTGCAATTGAGCGGTACCGACGGCGGCGCGATCTACGAATATGACGAACGGAGCGAGGAATTCTTGCTGCGCGCTACTGACCATATGGAGGAAGAACTAATTTCTGCCTTGCGGGCAAATCCGCCGCGTCTAGGTGACGGTGTCGTCGGCCGCGCTGCATCGAGCCATGAGCCGATTCAAATTGCCGATATTTCGCAGGCGCACGCCTACGCGCCGCGCATGCGTCAGATCCTGGGGCGCTATGGTTTTCGTGCGAGCTTGGCTGTTCCCTTGCTACGTGAGGAGCGCATCATCGGCGCGCTCGTCGTGCGGCGAAAATCCACCGGCGAGTTTCGTCCCGAAGTGGTCGATTTGATGAAAACCTTCGCCACGCAATCCGTCTTGGCGATGCAAAACGCCCGGCTGTTTCGCGAAATCGAAGACAAGGGCCGGCAGATCGAGGCGGCCAATCGGCATAAGTCGGAGTTTCTCGCCAACATGTCGCACGAGCTGCGTACACCGCTTAACGCGATCATCGGTTTCTCCGAGGTCTTGCTCGATCCCTCGCTGGAAGTTTCGAAGGAAGAGCAATCTCAATTCTTGACCGACGTCTTGAGCAGCGGGAAACATCTCCTTGGCTTAATCAATGAAGTCCTCGATCTGGCCAAGATCGAAGCCGGCAAGATGGAGCTGCAGATCGAGCCGGCGTTTTTGCAGGACGTTGCCGAAGCGGTCTCGAATACGATGCGGTCGCTTGCCGTGAAGAAATCGATCGACCTACGAGTGGACAGCGATGAACGTTTGGCGGCTTTTCCCATGGACGGTGCCCGGGTGAAGCAGGTGCTTTTGAACCTGGTGGCCAACGCAATCAAGTTCACGCCCGAGGGAGGGCGGGTGTGGGTGCGCGCGGGAGCTAAGGACGGAACCGCCCGCGTTGAAGTCGGTGATACGGGTCCGGGAATTCCTGTAGAAGATCAGGAAAGAATCTTTCTTGAGTTTCAGCAGGCGGGCAGCGATGCGGGAAAGCCTCAAGGCACGGGCCTGGGACTGGCGCTGGCGAAGAAACTCGTCGAGATGCACGGCGGCAGGATCTGGGTTAATAGCGAAGTCGGCAAAGGCAGCCGGTTTTTCTTTACGCTGCCGCTCAACACAACGTGAGGGGTAAGGGGTAAGGAGCGAGGCGTTACTTTTGCGCACTTCGTGTACTTGGCGCGATAAAATCTGACTCCGACAAAAGTTTTTTCGCGCAAAGCCCGCATAGGACGCGAAGTGTAGCGGATGCTAAGAATATTCTCACCGCGGAGGCGCTGAGGGCGCAGAGAAAAGGTTCTTGATTAAGATTCGGATAAGACTTATCTCCGGCAAACACGCGAAGGCGCAAAGGTTGGAAAATAAGTTTATGAACAGTCTTCTTTAACTCCTCAAACTTGGCGTCTTTGCGCCCCTTCGACAGTGCTCAGGACGTGCTTGGCGGGAAACATTTTTATGAATGAAAAGAAAGTTTTGCTGGTCGAAGACAATGAAGTGAATCGGCGCCTCGCCGGCTTCTTGCTGCGCTCGCATGGTTATGAGGTACGCGAGGCGACGAGCGCAGCGGCGGCGTTCGAGATGGTCGAGAAGGAACGTCCGGATCTAATCGTGATGGACATTCAACTCCCTGGAATGGACGGGCTGGAAATTACCAGGAAACTAAAGGAGCAGCCAGCGACGGCGGACATCCCGGTGGTCGCCGTTACCTCCTTCGCGATGAAGGGCGATAGAGAAAAAGCATTCGCAGCCGGCTGCGCCGGTTACGTCACCAAGCCAATCGACAAGAATACGTTCATCCAAGAAGTAGCCGCGCACGTGGGCGGCAAATCGAAGATCAAGCATGGAGGATAGAGGATGCGTTCGTTCCTTCCGGATCAGCTCGGTGGGTCCCGCGAAGACGCAAAGCGCGCAAAGTTTTGAGATCCAAATGTTGGTAACTTTGCGCCTTGGCGCCTTGGCGGGATAAAACCAGTCTTATCCAAAATCATGGCAATCACCGGCACCCGGGTATTGATCGTCGATGACGACCCTGCGTCGCGTCGTCTGCTGGAGGTGAGGCTGCGGCCGCTGCAGTGCGACGTCGCCACGGCCGGCGACGGCGAACAGGCGCTGAGCGCGATCCGAAAGGATCCTCCGGACCTGCTTTTGCTGGACCTGGAGATGCCGCGCATGGGCGGCATGGAAGTGCTGCGCGCGTTGCGCAAGGAAAGTATCGGCGTCTCGACGATCGTTATCACCGCGCACGGGTCCATCGCGACGGCCGTGGAAGCGATGAAGCAAGGCGCCAACGACTTCATTACGAAGCCGATCGACGCGGGTCATTTCGACATCGTAGTGCGCAAGGCGCTGGAGCGCGAAGCACTGAAAAATGAGTTGGAGCTTTTCTCGGAAGATGCGGATCGGCGCTATCGCTTGATTATCGGCAAGAGCGAGAAGATGAAGGAATCCGTGCAGACCGCGAGAAAGGCGTCGGCGAGCAAGAGCACGGTTCTGCTCCTGGGAGAAAGCGGCACAGGAAAGGAAGTCTTCGCGCGCGCGATTCACAACTGGAGCGATAGGAAGAATCAGCCATTCGTCGCGATCAACTGCGTGGGCTTATCCAAGGAACTGCTCGAGAGCGAGCTCTTCGGCCATGAGAAGGGCGCCTTTACAGGAGCCGATCAACAGAAGAAAGGCAAGATAGAACTAGCCAACGGCGGTACGGTCTTTCTCGATGAGATAGGCGACGTCTCGCAGGATCTTCAAACCAAACTTTTGAGATTTCTGCAGGAGCGCGAGTTCGACCGCGTCGGCGGCATCAGACCGATTAAGGTCGATGTCAGGATCATTGCGGCGACGAACCGCGATTTGGAGGGCGCCGTCAAAGACGGCCGTTTCCGCGAGGACCTCTACCATCGTCTGAATGTCATTCCGATCAACCTCCCGCCCCTACGCGAAAGAGCGCAGGATGTCGAGCCTTTGGCGCTGTATTTTTTGCGCCGCTACTCCTTGGAGTTGAAGAAAAATTTTGCCGAGATCACAAAGGATGCGTTGGCAAAGCTGGCGGCGTACTCTTGGCCCGGCAATGTGCGCGAGCTGGCGAATACTATCGAACGCGCCGTGGTCCTCGGCGATGGAACGGCATTGGGGATTGAAGATCTCCCGGGGAGAATCAGCGCCGTCGAAGCAATAGCGAGCTCGGACCATTCTTCCTACCGCGAAGCGATCGAGAGAACGCGACGCGAGCTGGTTTCGAAGGCCCTGGCGCAATCCCGCGGCAATCGCGCCGCCGCGGCGAAAATGTTGGGCCTGCACGAAAAATATTTTCTGC
>WUUC01029195.1_pt1 | contig 10306 bp, 3 predicted proteins | sample 6278441 | NCBI WGS metagenome assembly WUUC01 (sample SAMN13675441, study PRJNA597444) | soil metagenome | isolation source: soil | place: USA: Washington | collected 2017-10 | reverse complement strand
CCGGCAATCCGAAGCTTGGAGCCTCGCTAAGCTTAACGTTGCGAGGTATGATGGTATTGAAAGCGATGTTCTTGAAATGTGTCCGTACGTCTTCTACAACCTGGTTGCCCAGTGACGTCCGTGAGTCATACAATGTTAGAAGTATACCCTCGATCTCGAGGGCAGGGTTCAGCCTTGTCTGGATGATCTTGATGGTAGTCAGCAGTTTACCCAGTCCTTCCAATGCAAAGTATTCACACTGAACGGGTATGATGACCGAGTCGGCGGCCGTCAGGGAGTTGATTGTAATTAAACCGAGTGAGGGCGAACAATCTATGATGATGAAATCGTAGTCATTTTTGATTTTCGCCAGGGCGTCGCGCATCTTCTCTTCACGTCGCTCGATGCTCACCATTTCCACTTCAGCACCTACCAGGTCGATGTGAGAGGGCAGGACATCGAGGAACTTAAGGTCATTCTTGATGATAACGTCTTTGGGATCGACACCATCGATCATGCATTCGTACACACCAACTTTCACCTCTTTCGGATCGATTCCAAGGCCCGACGTGGAGTTGGCTTGCGGGTCGGCGTCGACCAGCAACGTACGGAATTCCAGCACGGCAAGGCTTGCCGCCAGGTTGATTGCCGACGTGGTCTTTCCAACGCCTCCTTTTTGATTCGCTATAGCTACTATTTTACCCATGGTCTCGATCAGGGCTGTAAAAATGGTTATTTCTTCGAAGATTTCTTCGCGGCGTCTCCACGGGCCTTCATCGCCTCTTCAAGTTTGGCCATAAATTTCGACTTCTTCCCGGTGCCCGGCGCGGCTGATGCCATTTTCTTCTTATGATCGTCCATCACCACTTTTATCTTTTCCTCATTGACGAAGCGACGGATAACCGCCTGTTGGGCGAAGCCGAATACGTTCGAGACAAAATAATAAAAACTAAGAGCTGCAGAAAAACTATTTAAGATGAACAGGAATATAACCGGCATCAGGTACGATACTGATTTCATCGGTCCCTGAACCGAACTGATCTGGTTGTTCTGCCAGGTCGATATCAGTGTTGAGATCGTCATCAGCAACACGAACAAACTTACGTGATCGCCATAGCCTGGAATGGCAAACGGTAAGTTGAATATTGAATCGTACGTCGAAAGGTCTTCAGCCCACAGGAATCTTTCCTGACGGAACTCGATGCTCACAGGGAAGAAGTAGAACATTGCAAGCAGGATAGGCAACTGCAACAACAACGGGATGCACCCGGCGAACGGATTCACACCTGCCTGCTGGTAGAGTTTCATCTGGTCCTGCTGGGCCTGCGCCATGTTTTCGCCGTTCTTTTCTTTGATTGCATCCAGTTCGGGTTTCAGCAATCGCATCTTCGCCATGCCGAGGTAAGATGAATAAGACAGGGGCGTAAGCAACAGCCTGATGATCATCACCAGGATCATGATGATCACACCATAGTTGCCAATGAAAGTTTCAAGGAACTGGAAGATCGGACGGATGATGAACTGGTTCACCCACTTCACCGGGGGCCATCCAAAATATACGTTCCTTTGAAAATCTTCGGCGTCGATCTTTCCAAGTATATCGTAATCGTTCGGACCGAAATAGTAATTGAAGTTTGCTGTGGCACTTGCAACATCGGCAGCTGGAACGGCGAGCTTCATCGTTGCATCTTTGACGTGTGATGTATCGGCAGCGTTCGCAAACGAACTGAAATCACCACTTGCGAACGGCTTTTTAGCTATGATGGCGCTCAGGAAGAACTTCTGACGGAACGAAGCCCAACGCACCGGGCCGGCTACAGTTTCAACCTCAAGGTCGAGCGAGTTCTCTGAAATGTTGTCGAAGCCTTCAGCAACACCGTACCAGTTAGTTGTCGTCCTGATCCTGCTGTCGTCGAGTTGTTTCTCCTGTACGGGAATGTTATCTCTCCAGATGTACACAAGATTATCTCCGATGCTTACTCCGTTTGATTCGAGTTTGTAACCGATCTGGTATCCTGATTTTGGAACCAGGTAAGTATGACGGATCGTTGCACCGTTGCTGATACTTGCGGTGTATTCAAGTACGGTGGTGTCGGCTTTCGTTGATACACTTTCCTTGTACACAAGCGAGTAGAGGTCTACCGGCTTCCCGTCGATCGTTGCTGTCAATGAGAATTGATTATTGTCCGGTTGAGCCAGCATCAACGGTTTCTGATAGTAGGTCTTGAACTTTTTCAGTTCGACCGAGTTGATGGTCCCATGATTCGAGAACGTATAAGCTACGTCTTCATTCTCGATGGGTGTGGTCTTTACCTCACCGATCATCGCAGCGCCGATCGATCCATACTCGCGGATCAGCGTGCTGTCGTTCACCGTGGGCTCAACAGCCTGATTGCGGATGGTATCTGCCTGCGAGGGTACATTCTGTACGGGAACATCCGACGGGGGCGGAGTCTTTGGCGCAAGAACATAGATATAGACGATGAAAATGATCGCTATCAGTGATAATCCTATAATTGAATTCCTGTCCATCAGCTCTTGTAGTCGTTCTTTTTATTTTTCAATGCTGCATCCACAAATCCAACAAACAAAGGATGTGGATTTAAAACCGTGCTCCTCAACTCCGGGTGGTATTGCACACCAAGGAACCACGGGTGATCTTTAAGTTCTATGATCTCTACCAGGTCAGAATCCGGATTTACACCGACAGCCTTCAGGCCTGCTTCTTCAATCTGGTGGAGGTATTTATTATTGAATTCGTAACGGTGGCGATGCCGTTCGTGTATTATTGAGTCACCGTAAACTGCATACGCCTTCGATCCTTTTTTCAGCTTGCATGCGTAAGATCCCAGACGCATTGTGCCGCCTTTTGTTGTAATCTTCTTTTGTTCCTCCATCATGTCGATGACGGGGTGCTTCGTTTTGGGACTGAGTTCCGTTGAACTTGCCTCTAATTCAAGTACGTTTCTCGCAAACTCCACGACGGCGCATTGCATGCCCAGGCAGATGCCAAGGAAGGGGATCTTGTTCTCGCGAACGTACTGGATCGCTGCGATCTTTCCTTCAAGCCCGCGCTCGCCAAAACCGGGAGCAACCAGGACCCCGTGAAGTCCACCGAGGATACTTTCAACCGTTTCTTTGCTTATCTCTTCCGAAGAGATCCACTTCAGGCGCACTTTACAATCGTTCTGGGCGCCGGCGTGGATGAATGCCTCGGCGATCGACTTATAAGCATCCGGCAGTGAGACGTACTTCCCCACCAAACCAATATTTACTTCTTCGGACGGGTTCTTCAGTTTTCCCAGGAAGTTTTTCCACTGTTCCAGTTCGGGTTCCTGTTTGGTCACTACCTTAAGTTTGGCAAGCACTCGTTCGTCGAGCTTCTCTTTCCTCATGAGCAGCGGAACGTCATAAATTGTTTCAGCATCGATCGCCTCAATTACTGAATTCAGGTTCACATTGCAGAAAAGGGCCAGTTTTTTGCGGATTTCCAGGGAAAGCGGATGCTCCGTGCGGCAAACAAGTATATCGGGTTGGATCCCGTATGACAGCAGTTCTTTTACTGAATGCTGCGTGGGTTTGGTCTTCAGTTCTTTAGCGGCGGCGAGGTAGGGGATAAGAGTCAGGTGGATAACCAGGGCGTTATTGGATCCCAGTTCCCAGCGCACCTGGCGAACGGCTTCCAGGAAGGGGAGCGACTCGATGTCACCTACCGATCCACCGATCTCGTTGATCACGAAATCATATTTCCCGGTTTCACCCAAGAGATGAATGTTCCTCTTGATCTCGTCGGTGATGTGGGGCACGACCTGTACGGTCTTTCCAAGGTACTCACCCTTCCTCTCCTTGGTGATCACATTATTGTAAATGCGCCCGGTGGTGATGTTATTGGCCTGGGTGGTCGGGGTATTGAGAAATCTTTCGTAGTGGCCCAGGTCCAGGTCGGTCTCTGCTCCATCGTCGGTCACATAGCACTCTCCATGCTCGTAAGGGTTGAGCGTCCCGGGGTCGATATTGATATACGGATCGAACTTCTGGATGGTCACCGTGAAGCCTCTGGCTTGTAACAGCTTACCCAGGGAGGACGAAATGATCCCCTTTCCGAGTGATGAAGTTACGCCACCAGTGACAAAGATATATTTAGAAGCAGTCGACATTAGAGGGGCAAAAAATTCGGGGGCAAAGGTATGGAAATGGGGTCGTTGTTATGCCGGCCCTTTGAAATTATTTAGAATTTGAAGATTTTGTAGGAATTTTTAGAAGTTGCGTACGGATTAAGTGCTGGGGTTACTGTTCTGTTGAAATCCGTATACACACCTTGAATTATTGTGACCTGGCGAAACCCTATGAGTAAGCACCCGATTGGAGGATTGGCAGTTTTAGGCTGGTTATTTTTAACACTCTGTATCTCGTCGACTGCAATTGCTGCCCCCCCCCGTCCGCAGCAGATGTACATTTCTGGTTCTACAGCTGGTACTACCTTAGGAAGTAATATCGTAAAGAACTACACGGCCATGAAGGTTGGCCACACCCTCCGAGCCTATTATACCTACGGCGACGCTGACGGAAACCCTCAGGCAGGAGCGCCGGAATACCAATGGTACACTTACGATGATAATCTTGGTACCAACCCGCAGCCGATTGGTGGTGCGACGGCCGTTACTTTCGCCATTACGGCCGCGCAGCAAGGTAAACACATAGCAGTTCGTATCCGCGTCCGGAATGTCACGGACAATTTTGGTCCTTTTGTCGAGTATCGACCATGGAACGGCGCCACTTTAAACCCCGTTTATGCTGACGGGTTCAGTTGCTTCAGACCAACGGGTTCGGGTGTGCCAGTACCTGGCAACTTGATTTTGTCCCCGTCTGCATCCCAATGTTCGCCCCGTTCATTGATATGGCAAGTGCAGTATACTGGTATCAACTGGAGAAATAACGCGGGCGGAAATCAGTCTCCCAAGATAATTATCAACTGGGGCGACAACGTGACAGAAACGCTCGACCCGAGAATGTTTAATCCCATCTCGGGTGTATATGACGTTGGTCTTTACAACGCGATGGCCAGTGGCGCTGATACGCTTGCTCTTACCAACATGTTATTGCAGAATTGGAGAGTAGAGCAACCACACACTTATGATTATGCCGTCGCCGGCCGTACGCCGTCAGTTAACCCGGAAAGATGTACCTACACAATGACCACTACGTGGGGTGTTGGCATATTCGGTTGCCTTGCTCAGAGCTCGCAGACTCAGAAATTCGCTGTTTGGGATACGGAAGCCAATGCAAACCTTGGTACCAGGGACATGGGCCACGTGACTGGAACGGGTGGTTTCGAGTCGGGGGAAGTGACGTTGATCTGTCCGTTTGATCGTACGGCGATCAGGATCGAGGACGATAGCGACTTCAATTGTACTCTAGGTGGAGCACACGTGGAAACGCCGAACCCCAATGATCAGGCACGTTGGGTTCAGTACGTTTATGGTACTACCAACACCATGTCGACTGGCGCTGGAGCAACCGAGAAAATTACGATAAACGGGGTCGACTATACGGCAGCCCAGTTGCCGGTTTATGGCCCGGTGGTCTACCTGCCGGCCGCTGTCACCACGCCGAATGCGCAAACCTTCGACATTCGCGTGCCTACAAGCGCTACTGCCACTCAGAGCATGCGCATTACGATGCGAACCTGGAACACCTGTGCTCCGTTCGACCGGAATGTTCTCGACGCGAATGGACTGAATCCAACACAGGGCGGGGCTAATAACGTGTTCAGCATTTATGACCCGCTTGGAAGTGCACCAGGTCCTCTTGGTGGTCCTCCCTTCTTTGCCCATAACGCCCCTGCACTCACATTCTATGACATCACGATCACAAACGCACCGGCGCCACCAACGGTAACTTACACCGCCAATCATTGCGATACAGATGCCAACAACACTTTTACTTTCACCACCACACACACTCAGGCCAACAGTACATTAAGGTGGTATCGGGATGCTCTTTTGACCGATGTTGACAAGTCGCACACGACGTCGAATACCTTCAACCCGATTACCGAAGGTTCGCCTGCAATGGTTAAAGCAGCTGCTAGTGAAACTAAAGTTATTAGCTACTATGTGACCGAACAATGGCCCGGTGCGAATGGATGTACGAGCCAGCCGCAGACGATGACGTTCAACATCACCGATACTAATAACGGTGGAGCGATCGATCATCCTAATGAGATCGGTGTCACGGAGGTCGTGGCAATATGTACGGGAACAAATCCAGCCGCTTTTACGAGTACAACGGCGGCCACAGGTGGAACTGGTACGCCCGCGTACCAGTGGGAAAGATCCACCACCAGTGCCATCGCGGGCTTTGCGGACATAGTTGGCGCTACACTAGCTACATATGATCCTCCAGCGACGGCCACCACCGCGTGGTTCCGTCGGCGGGTTAGCTCCGGCTTTTGCGCCGATGCATATTCCAATGTATTCCAGATACGTGTCGACGTAGCAGTAACCGCAGGTTCCATAGGTAATGGCCAGACTCTTTGTGCCAATGTTACCGATCCTACTGCGATTACCAGTACCGGAGCCGGAGGAGGTGGTACTGGAACGCCAACCTATTCTTGGCAGTTCAGTACCGATAACTTTGGTGCCGACATCAACCCTGTTGTTGGTATAAACACCGCAACTTATGACCCCGGACCACTTGCGGTGACAACCTGGTTCCGTCGTATCAACACTTCAGGCGTTTGCGTTCCAACTTTTGCAATTACTACGCCTGTTGTGATGACTGTTCAGCCGACCATCGTGCCTGGAACGATCAGCAGTGCTCAAATAATTTGTAGCGGTATCGTGCCGGCTACCCTTACAGGAACCGCGTCAACCGGCGGGCTTGCGCCGTACGCATACCAGTGGGAGCGATCAGTAACGTCGGCAGTTGCAGGCTTCGCCAATGCTCCTGGCGTTTCTACTGGCATTGACTATAGCCCGCCAGCACTGACACAAACAACGTGGTATCGCCGGCGTACCAGCGGTGGAATTTGTGCCTCCCAGAATTCAAATGTTATTCAGATCACCGTCAACCCGTTGCCAACAGCTTCAGTCACCGGCGGTGGATCGGCGTGTTCAGGCACAGCAGCCAATGACATCGAGTGGACAATAACGGGAACCGGCCCTTTCAATTTTACGATTACAGCCACACCGCCCACTGCCGGATTCCCGATCAATGAAGTAGGATATGCGTCCAATTCTTATACTATTGTTGCTCCCAATCCGGCGGGGACGACAAACTACCAGATGACGGTATTGAGGGATGCGAACACCTGTGATGCGACACCACTTGCTTCCATGGGTGGACCTCGTGCCGTCAATGTTATTTTAATTCCTCCGCCCACGGTTGACAGTTTCACAGCACAGGCGGCTGTCTGTAACGATGGAGCAGGTACTAATCCGCCGAATGCGATCCTCGACCTTGCTCCGAACTCTGTTCAGAACTATACGATCTCCTACAGGATGCAGCGGATAAGCGACAATTCATTCGTGCCCGGTACAATTACCGTTCCTACGGTAACGTCGGATGTGAACGGTGTTGTCAGCCTGGAACCTACCTATGCTCAGTTTGGTGCTGCTCCGACCGACCCTCAAGGGTATCGGCCTGTAATCGTTGCCATACAAAATACTACTACGCTTTGCGCTGGTGCTGTTCCGATCAACGGTCCCACACTTATCATTAATGCTCGTCCTGCAGCACCAACCAACGCCGTTCCCGGGGTCGTTTGTAGCACATCTGCGACCGGCGCTCCTATCAGTGTGACGGCCCCTGCTGCCGGGTTGAACATCTTATGGTCGACTACTACCGCGCCGACGTTCACCGCCGCCACTGGTGTGTCGTCGGGCGTACGCAATAGCACGTTCACACCTGCAAGCAACTTAACCCAGACTTATCACGCCTTTACCGAAAACACAGTAACATCTTGCCGGAGTGCGGCGTCGCTTTCAGTAAGTCATACAAGGGATTTGATACCCACAGCAGCAGCTGGAGGCCCTGACCAGCCCAGTCTCTGTATTACAAGTGCGACGATGGCTGCGACGGCTGTCGACAACGGTGGCACCGGTACCTGGACCCTGGTGGGAGCGGCTATTCCAGGTCTTGTGATCACGAGCCCCAATAGCCCCACTACAACTGTAACCGGTTTACCCCAAAACGCCCCGGGCGGCGCTGCGATAGTGACCACGTTAAGATGGACAGCAACCAGTGCACTCGTTGCGCAAAGTGGTTGTGCTGCTAGCTTCGATGATGTCCCCCTCACTGTGAATGCCTTGCCGGCGGCCACTAATCTCACACCGATATTGTGCGAAGATGTTTTCGGAGGTGGATCGCATTCCGGGTTCGACCTTACTACGTTGAATGCTACCGTAACAGGTGGAGTCCCCGGTATTACGGTAGAATGGTTTGCTAATCCAATTCCTGCCAGCCCAATCATTCCCGCAAACACACCGCAGACGATCACCAACGGTGCTGGTGGAACTTTCTTTTTCAGGCTTACAAGCGGAATACCTTGTCAGAACATTGGAACGGTAACCTTTACGGTAAGAACACTGCCCGCAAAAGTCGATCAGTCCGTGCAGATATGCGAGAATTCTCCTCCCGGTTCGCTCGAAGCCACAGGTATTAATCTCCAGTCATACGAAACTGCGATTGCCAACGGTTCGATGGTCAACCGCAATATTGAATGGTACGAAGATGCCCTTCTGACAACTTTGATTCCCGCGGGCGCAGCGCTCGGTGCGGAGAACAACTACAGGATCACAGCCGACAGGACCATCTTCGCAAAGATTATCGATACTACTCCTTTAACTCCTCAATGTTTCAGGACAGCCCAACTTGCGCTCGATTACCAGCCGAGACCAACTGCCAACCAGATATCTGATGGTATTGGTCAGGTGCTTGGCGCAACTTATACAGTGTGTGCGAGTTCAAATCTTGTACTTCTCCAGATTAATCCGGGAAACAATCCCGGCTCGACAATCACATGGACCGTTCCACCGCCCTCATACGCTGGTGAGTTCGAACTTCTGACCGGAACTTCAGGTTTCTTCATCATCCTTCGTTTCGAAAACCCGATCCCCGGCGCTGGCACCCTTTATCCAACAGGTGTTCCGATCTCTGTAAGAGAAACATTGGGCACCGCGCTTTGCGCCGGCACAACGATCAACACGAGGATCGTAGTAGAAGGTGCTCCACCGAAGCCAATCATTGCGGGACCTTCTTCAGTTTGCTCGAATGCCAACGGGTTGGTTTTCACTGTAACAAATCCTGTAGCGGGTACATATAGCTGGTCGCTGCCTGCAGGAGCTACCATTACGTCGCTGCCGGTAACGGCCAGTTCGATCACCGTTCAGATGAGTACGTTCAGCGGTAACGTAACAGTTACTCACGCCAGTGGAACTGGTTGTACATCGCCTGCCGCAGACCCTTTTGCAGTCGCGGTGATCAACCGGCCAATTATCGGTTCACCGGCAAGCGCCACCATATGTAGTGGAGAATCTGTTCAGAATGAACATTCGATCGCCGCGAACATCGTCGGCACCACATTTAACTGGGAAGTGATCAACGTAACCGGGTCAGTTACAGGTACGATATTCGGTGACCTCGCTACCGGCACAACCGGCATCAACCAAACAATTACTAATACGTCCGGTTTTTCGGCGAGTGTGACTTACCGCGTTACACCTGTCGGTCCCGCGCCTGACAACTGTCCGGGTAATCCGCAGAACCTTACGATCACCGTAAATCCACAACCTGTTATAGTTGCTGGCCAGACAAAGAGCATATGTAGCGGTGACCAGGTGAACAAGGAGATACTTCTTGCACCGATAAACCTCCCGGCTGGAACACTGTTCAACTGGCCCGATCCTGATGGACCTGGCCTGGCGTCGGCTGGTAACAACGTGCCTATGGGAGCGGCAGGTACATTGCACATTACCGACGTGCTGGTAAATACAACAAACGCACCGATCGTTGTTAATTATGTTGTCACGCCTACAAGCGGGTCAGCGTGTCCCGGAGCACCTGTGACTATTGCAATCACGGTTAACCCGGAACCAGAGGGTGTAGCTCAAACATTGACCCGTTGTAGCGACGAACTTGTAAATGCAACACTTGGTGTGGCTGTTACTTCGGCACCAGCTGCTACCTATAACATCACCGTCGTTTCAAACGGATTAATTTTCACTGGTACCACGGCAAGCGCTGGTAACGGAAAAACTGACAGCGAACTTGCTGATGACAAGTGGACCAATACCGGCCTTGTTCCGGTAAACGTTACATACACGAT
>WUUC01033208.1_pt1 | contig 10307 bp, 7 predicted proteins | sample 6278441 | NCBI WGS metagenome assembly WUUC01 (sample SAMN13675441, study PRJNA597444) | soil metagenome | isolation source: soil | place: USA: Washington | collected 2017-10 | reverse complement strand
CGCCGGCCGGATCGGAGCCGGGGTCGCGTATCGACTCTGGTCGGAGCCCGAGGAAGCTGGCCTCGTTCCGCACGGGACGCCGGAGATTCTCGAGGCCGATCTGGCGCCACTCGCTCTCATGCTGGCCGGCGCCGGTGTCGCCGATCCGGCGCACCTGGCATGGCTCGATCCACCTCCGGCCGCCGCGTATGCCCAGGCGCGCGATCTCCTCGGGCAGCTGGGGGCGCTGGACGGCGGAGGTGCAGTCACTGCGCACGGCAACCGCATGTCGACGCTCCCCGTGCATCCGCGGCTCGCCCACATGATGCTCGCTGCGCCGCCGGAATTGGCCGGCCTCGCCTGCGATATCGCCGCTCTGCTCGGCGAGCGCGACGTGCTGCGCGGCGACGGTGGCCAGCCCGACGCGGATCTCGGGTTACGGCTCGAGGCCATGCGAACGACGGGGCTGGACGCCCGACCGACGGTGAACGGGGCGACGGTCGATCGCGATGCCGTCCGTCGCGCGCGAGAGCAGTCGCGCGAGTGGCGCGAACGAATCGGCGTTCGCGGACAGCGGGATCGTGGCTCGTCGACTTCGAAGCAGGATCGGACGAACGAGGTGCACGATGACATCGGACGCGCCGGAAGCCTGCTCGCTCTCGCCTATCCCGATCGCATCGCCCAACGTCGAACGGCCGAGCGCGGGGGCCGTTTTCTTCTGCGGAACGGGCGGGGTGCGGTTCTCTCGGAGCAACAGTCGCTGAGCGCCGAGCCGTACCTCGTCGTCGCCGAGCTCGATGATCAGCGCTCGGAGAGTCGTATCCTCCTCGCGGCGCCGATCACTCTGGAACAGATCGAGGCCGAGCTGTCGGGGGAGATCGTCAGCGAGGAAATCATCGAGTGGGACCCCGCGACCCGCGCCGTGATTGGACGGCGGCGTAGACGACTTGGCGCGCTCGTCCTCGCTGATGCACCGCTGCGCGAGATCGATCCCGAGCGGATCGCGACGACGCTCCTAGAACGCATCCGCTCAGCGGGACTCGGTGTCCTCCACTGGTCCGATACCGCCCTCCGCCTTCGCGATCGCATGACATTCATGGCTCGGCAGGAGCCCGGCTGGCCCGATGTCTCCGACCACGCCCTCCTCGCCTCGATGGACGAGTGGCTCCTCCCGCACCTGTCCGGGCTTCGCCGGCTTGACGGCGTGCGGCAACTCGACCTCGCCGATCTGCTTCGCGGAATGCTCGATTGGAAGCAACGAACCTCGCTCGACGAGCGCGCGCCGACCCATCTCACTGTCCCCAGCGGGTCGCGAATCCCGATCGATTACAGTGACCCGGAGGTGCCGATCCTGTCCGTTCGGCTCCAGGAGATGTTCGGCTGCACGGAGACACCTCGGATCGCCCAGGGGCGGGTGCCGTTGACGATTCATCTCCTGTCTCCGGCCAACCGCCCGGTTCAGGTCACGCGCGACCTGGCGGGGTTCTGGCGAACCTCGTACTTCGAGGTGCGGAAGCAGCTTCGCGGCCGGTACCCGAAGCATCGCTGGCCAGACGATCCGCTCGCCGCGGCGCCGACGAACCGCGCCAAGCGGCGACGCTGAGGTCCGTCGGTGTGGTCCTTGCACGGTGAGAATCCCCCGGCTCGCACGCCATCAACCTCAACTCTGCTGACAGGAGTTCGACGGATGTCCGATCGAAACAAGACGCACAACGGGCGGGATCGCTCCGGGCACTTCAAAGTGAAGCAAGCCGACGTCGAAGATCTCAAGGCCGACCCGGACGGCGCCGACATCGTCCGCGACGATGTTCGGCTCGGTGGGGCGATCGAGGACACGGGACCGCAGGCAGGTCAGCGCGGGGTCCGGATCGGGGAGATGGCGGCGGATAATCGTGAGGATACGGCGCGGCTCGACGAAGCCGAATGAGCTGGTCGAGCTCGCCGGCGGTGACAGACGCCGCCATCACAGAAGCTGCCGGAGGCGGTCGAGATCGACGTTGCCGCCGCTCACGATGGCCACGACATGCTCATCAGGGCGCAGATCGATCCGCCGCGACAACAGCGCTGCTGTCGCGGCGGCGCCCGCCGGCTCCGGGAGAATCTTGCACCGCTCCATGAGAGCCCGCATGGCCGTTACGATTTCGGCGTCATCCACCTCGATGATCCGCTCCACCAACGCCTGTACATGGGCGAGCGGATGTGTCCCGGCGAATGGAGCGGCCAGCCCGTCGGCGATCGTCGAGGTCGACGGGAGCCGCACCGGCTCCCCCTTCGCGAGACTCTGCGCCATCGCGTTCGCCCCCGTCGGCTCGACCCCAATGACGCGCGCCTGTGGGCGAAGGCCCCGTACCGCTGCCGCAACCCCCGCGAGGAGACCCCCTCCGCCGCAGCCGACGATGACCGTGTCCACATCCGGCGCGTCCTCGACGACCTCGAGACCCACGGTACCGGCACCAGCGATGATCCGCGGATCGTCGAACGGATGCACGAGCACGAGGTTGCGGTCGCGCTGAATCTCGAGCGCCGTTTCGAAGAGGTCGCCGCCAGTCTGGATCACTTCTCCGCCGTAGCCCCGCGTCGCGTCGACTTTGGTGCGAACGGCGGTCGCCGGCATCACGATCGTCGACTTTACGCCGATCGCCGCGGCGCCCCACGCGACCGCTTGGGCGTGATTCCCGGCCGAGATCGAAATGACGCCCCGCGCGCGCTCGGCCGCGGTGAGCGTCGCCAGCGTGTTGAGAACGCCGCGCGGCTTGAACGAGCCGGTGCGCTGAAACAGCTCGAGCTTGAGCGTCACACGCGCACCGCACTGGGCGCCGATCCACGCCGACGTCGTGACCGGCGTACGGTGGAGCCGGTCGCCGATCACGGCGCCGGCCGCCCGGATCTCGGCGACGGAGACGAGCCCGATCTCAGCGCGGCCCGGCCGCGCCGACTCGCCGCGGAATGACGTAGTAGTTGGCATCGACCTTGAACCCGTCCGGGTTGGCGAGGTGGACCGGCACGCGCTGCCAGGCTTCCGTGGGACGAACGACGGAATAGCCCACGTCGTCGAGCGTCACCTCGAGCGGCATGTCGAACCCCGGCACGACGCTCGTCCACCGGTACGCCAGCGTGTCGTTGGCGATGCGGTACTCGAGCGTCGGAATCATCGTGGTGCGGAGATACTGATCGAACACCCTGGCCAGGTTCGTCCCGGCCCGGGCACTGATGTAGTCCTCGACCTGCTTTCCCATCACCGTCTGATGCCGGAAGGTCCGGTTCAGCCCGATCAGGATGTCACGCCACTTGTCATCGTCGCTCACGATCTGGCGGATCGTGTGCAGCATCTCGCCGCCTTTCGGATACATGTCACCGGAGCCCTGGTCGTTGACGCCATATCCCGGGACGATCGGCCGGTCGTTCCGGATGCCACGACGGTTACCGATGATGTAGCGCGCGCCCGCCTCCTTGCCGAACAGGCACTCCGTGTAGATCCCCTCGGCGTAATTGGCGAAGCTCTCGTGAACCCACATGTCGGCGTTGTCCTTCGCCGTGATGTTGTTCCCCCACCACTCGTGCGCACTCTCGTGGATGATGATGAAGTCCCATTGAAATCCGAGCCCCGTCCCCGAGCTCTCGCGCCGTCGATAGCCGTTCTCGTAATAGTTGCCGTACGAGATCGCGCTCTGGTGTTCCATTCCGGCGTTCGGGACCTCGAGCAGCTTGTAGCCGTCCTCGTACCACGGATAGGGACCGAACCAATGCTCGAAGCACTGAAGCATCGGCTTCACCTGCACCCACTGGCGTCGCGCCTTGTCGAGGTTGTAATCGAGCGGCCAGAAATCGAGCGTCAGCTTGCCGTCGAGCCCATCGTACACCTCGCTCCAATGGGCGTAGCTCCCGGCCGCCACGGCGATCGCGTAGTTGTTGATCGGGCTGGTCACGAACCACTCGTAGGTCGTCGTCCCATCGGGATTCCGCGTCGTGCTTCGCAGCCGACCGTTCGACACGTCGATCATCGGATCGGGGACGGTCAGTGCGACGCGCTGGCTGTCCGGCTCATCCGCCTGGGTGTCCTTGTTCGGCCACCACACCGACGCGCCCATCCCCTGATCCGTCGTCACGACCCAGGGCCGGCCGAGGCTGTCGCGCTCCCACGTGAAGCCCCCTTCCCACGGCGGGTTCCGCGCGATCTGTGGGCGCCCGTGGTAGTGCACGGTGACCGTCTTGCTCTCGCCAGCGCGCTGGGGCGACGTCAGCGTCACGAAGAACGCCGCTCCCTCGCGCCGGAAACGGAGCGCACGCCCGTCCTGGATCATGCTGTCGACCTGCAATGGCTCCATGAGGTCGATCTGCATCTCCCGCAACGGCTCGAGCACGCGATAGGTGATGCCGTTGCGTCCCGCGATGCTGCTGTCCGCCGGCTCGACGCGCACGTGCAGGTCGTAGAAGGTCACGTCCCACCACCGGCGACCCGGCGACGTGAAGGATCCGCGCAGCGAGTCGGCGCGCGAGCTCTTCGGGACGTACCCTCGCCGCGGGGCAAGCGCGAAGGTGTCGCGCCGCGCCGGGGGCGGGGTCGTGCCCTGAGCGAGCAGGGGTACGGACGCCAGGACGGCGAGCGACGACACGAGCACCAGGCGACGCATGGGACCTCGGCGCGGTTCGAGCGATTCAGGAGCCGGAAGGAGCGGTTGGTCGACACGGTGCTCCGCCCATTGCGGCTCGGCCTCGTCAGAGCCTGGAAGTCTACCGGTTCGCCGGGTCCGGCGCGACGACCGTCACCGTTCTGATGTAGTCGAGCCGCGGGAACTGTCGCTGAAGATACGCGTTCCCCTCGGCCCCGATTTGCGCCTGATCAGGCGCCTCCCCGTACTCCGAGTTGATCGATTGTACGACGTCCATCCCCTCGACCACGCGACCGAACGGCGAGAACCCCATCCCGTCGAGGCGCTCGTTGTCGGCGAGGTTGATGAAGAGCTGGTTCGACCGGGTATTCGGCCCCGAGGTCGCATACACGACCGTCCCCCGCACGTTGCCCTGGCGCAACGGCTCGTCGGCGATCGTCGCATCCGACCACGCCGCGTTCACCTCCGGATTGCCGTGCATCCCGAACTGCGCGACGAAGCCCGGCAGAACGCGAAAGAAGCGGACGTCGTTGAAGTAATCCTTCCGGACGAGCTCGTAGAAACGGTCAGCGCCGGTCGGTGACCAGGCACGGGTGACGGCGACGACGAAATCGCCGCGGCTCGTCTCGAACTTCACGCGGAACGAGTCGGGCGCCGGAGTCGGCGACGCCGAGGGTGGGGGAACGGTCGATCCGGGGCTCGGCGGCGGCGCCTCATCGACACACGAGCCCACCAGGACGACGCTGGCTACCGCCAGAAGCGCGAGGGGGACGCGAACGAACCGCCGGCCGGCCGCAACGTGCCCGGAGTCCGGAGCCGATCCTGATTGACCCATGTCGAATGATCCTCGCGAGGGGGATAGCCTCTTCCGACGTCCACTGCCAGGCGCCTAATATTGCCTTCTCAGTGGAAAGCGGTAGGACTCGCAACCCGATGGTGACACCGATGACCAAGCGACACAGGCTGCGCGCGCCGATCCAGGCGGCCGAGACCCTCGTTCTTCTCGTTCTCGCCTCGGCGTGCGCAACCCGCAGCGCGGCGACGCGGGTCGACCCACCGACCCTCGACTTCGTCCGCATCGCCGACTCCGTCGTCGCGACGCCCCCACTCCACCGGGCGCACATCGGCATCGAGGTCTACGACCCCGCCACTCGGCGGATTCTTTACCAGCACAACGCCGAGCGGCACTTCATCCCCGCGTCCAACCAGAAGCTCTGGCCGACATCGACCGCTCTCCACGAGCTCGGCCCTGACTTCCGCTACCGGACGCCCGTCCTCGGCGTCGGTGCGGACCCGGGAACCGGCACCGTCCACTCGATCGTCGTCGTCGGGCGCGGCGATCCCACGTTTTCCGAGCGCTTCTACCCGGTCGACTCGACCGCCATTGACCCGCAGGCCGATACCTCCGCCACGACGCCGCGGGATCCCCTCCTCTCTCACCGCCGCGACCTCGCCGTCCTCGACTCACTCGCCGACTCGATCGTCGCCCGCGGCGTCAAACGCATCACCGGCGATCTGATCGTCGATGCCAGCTACTTCGATGAGGCGATCGTCCCCGGAAGCTGGACAGTTGGCAACGTCAATGGCACATCGGCGCCGCCGACGGGTGCGTTCGTCGTCGCCGAGGGGATCATGCGGGTGCGGATCGCGCCGGGAGCGACCTTCGGTGCACCGGCGATCATTGAGCCTCTCGGGCCGGCTGCCGTCGTTCCGATTCTCAACCGCGTCGTCACGACCGAGCCGGGCGAGGGCCGGCGGACCGCGAACAGCCGCGGACCGTGGAGCGATACGCTGCGCATCACGGGAACCATTGGCCTCGGCGCGAACGGGCAGGCGCTGCGGCTGCCGATGACCGACCCCGTCGTTTTCGCCGCCCACGCGCTCGGCGACGCGCTTCGCGCGCGCGGGGTCGCGATCGATGGACGGGTCCGGGTCGTCCGGGATTCGATCGAGGCGGCAGGACTGCGCGAAGGACGCCTCGCCGGCGCTCCGGCAGCGCTCGCCGTCGCCGAGCTGACGTCATGGACCTCCCCGCCGCTGAGTGACATCGTGCGTGCGATCCTCGCCCCGAGCCAGAACTGGATCGCCGAGCAGCTCCTGCGAACGCTCGGCGCCGAGAAGCGGGGTGAGGGAAGCTGGCGCGCCGGGCTGGCGGTAGAGACGAGCTTTCTCTTCGGCATGGTCGGCATCGACTCAACCGCCCTGCGTCTCAACGACGGCTCCGGGATGTCGTATCAGAACCTCGTGACCCCGCACGCGGTGGTGCAGCTCTTCGACTACGCCCGCACGGCGCCGTGGAGCGACGTGTTCCGGGCGGCGCTCGCCAAGCCGCGGGAGCCCGGCACGCTGTCCGGACGCCTCCGCGAGCTCGAGGGCCGCCTGGCCGGGAAGACGGGGACCCTCAGCTCCGTGAACGCTCTCAGCGGGTACGTGCGGACCCGGGATGGTCGCGAGCTGATTTTCAGCATCCTGAGCAACGCCTCGGGGCTCGGCGGCGGACAGGTCGTCGGCGCGATCGACCTGATGGTGGATGCGCTCGCCAACGGCACCGTGCCACGTTGACGTCGGGATCATCGCGCGCCTGAGCGTAGAGGGCGCCCCGGGCGGCGAGGTCCACCCTTGCCGCCGTCTGCCGGTATTTCTATAATGTAGAAATGACGGCCCCGCGGCTGCCCCTGATACTGCTCCGCGTACTCCTCCCTCCGGTCGAGCGCGACGAGGTGGTCGCCGACCTGATCGCCGAGTACCGGGAGCTCGCCGTCGCACACGGTCCCGCGGCCGCACGTCGGTGGCTGTGGCGCCAGGCGTTGCGCTCGGCGCCGGCGCTGCTCCGGTGGGGCTGGTGGCGCGGCTGGACGGGCTTCGAGCCGCGCGCGAATGCCTACCGCCCGGGAGGGCTGATGCTGGCAACCTGGTTCACCGATGCGCGGTACGCTGCGCGACGACTCCTCGCCCGACCGGCATACAGTCTGGTTGCGGTGCTCACGCTTTCACTCGGGATCGGGGGTACGGCCGCCGTCTTCGGCGTCGCGCGTCCACTGGTACTCGATCCGCTCCCGTATCCGAACGCGGACAGCGTGGGGATCTTCTGGTTCGGCGGGAGCTGGACGGAGGAGGAGTTCGTCCATCTGCGCGGCGCCTTCCCCGGCTTCCGGTCAGTCGCTACGTACCTTCAGGGAGGCGTGACGATGCGGGATGGCGATGCGCCGGCGCGTCTCATCCCCTCGATCGCCACGTCCGTGGAGTTGTTCGATGTTCTCGGCGCCCGACCCGTGATCGGCGCGGGGTTCAAGCCGGGCGACGATGCGCCGACGGCTGAGCCCGTCGCCGTGTTGAGTCACGGGCTCTGGCAGGAGCTCGGGGGCGACGCGGCGATCGTCGGAAAGCGGATCACTCTCGACGGATCACCGCGAACCGTCGTCGGCGTCATGCCGCGGGGGTTCTGGTTCCCCGATCCGAGTGTCCGCATCTGGGTCACCCGGCCGCTCAACCCGCAGGGGCGCAACGGGAGCTGGACGCTCGTCGGCCACGTCGCCCCGGGCCAGGACGTGGGGGCGATGAGCGCGCCGCTTGGACGGCTCGAGGCGATGCTCGACGAGCGGTTCGACTACAGCGAGAAGTGGGACAAGACGCGTAATCCCGCGATCACCCCCATCCGTGACGAGCTACTCGGGTCGATGCGTCCGGCCCTGTTCGCGACGTTCGCCGCCATGGGTTTGATCCTCCTCATCGCTTGCGCCAACGTCGCCGCCCTCATGCTCGGCCAGGTCGAGGGGCGGTCGACCGAGATGGCGGTGCGCTCCGCGCTCGGGGCCAGCCGGCGGCGACTCGCGCAGCAGATCGTCGTCGAGGCATTGCTCATCGGAGTGATGGCGGGCCTGGCCGGCGCTGGCCTCGCCGCGGCGGGGTTCGGCCTCCTCGCCGGAGCGCTCCCGCTCGGCGTCTGGGCGGAGAGCGCAACGTTCGATTGGACCCTGTTCGGGGTCGCCCTCGCCGTGGCCATCATTGCGGTCGTGCTGGTCGTGCTCGTTCCCCTGGTCTCGCTCTGGCGAGGCGATCTCCGCGATGCGCTTCACCGTGCGCGCACCGGTGGCATTCAGGGGCGCGGCGGACGGCTCGAGCGCGGGCTCGTGGTCGCCGAAGTTGCGCTTGCGATGCTCATCGCATCGGGAGCGGCGCTGCTCGTACGGAGCGTCGCCAACTTGTACGCGATCGCGCCGGGGATCGAGACCGAAGGTGTCGCAGTCGTGGACCTCGTGGCGAGTGCCGAGTTGACACCGGTGCAGCGACGCCAGGCGCTCGACGAGGTCGTGGCCGCCCTCGGCGAGGTCCCGGGCGTGCAGTCGGCGGCGGCCGCCATGAAGCTGCCACTGCGTGGAAACGGCAACAGCTTCGGCATCACGATCGAAGGGCGCCCGGACCTTCCACCGACGACGACGTTCTTCCGCCTCGTGACGCGCGATTACTTCGCGACGATGGGGATTCAGTTCCGGGCCGGTCGGCCGTTCGAATTGTCGGACCGGTCGGACGGCGAGGTGCCGATCGTGATCAACGAGGAGCTCGCCAAGCGGTACTTCTCGGGGGAGGATCCGCTCGGGCGCGTCGTCGGCGACGGCTACGCGATTCGCCAGCGCATCGTCGGTGTCGTGACGAATGTCGCCGAGGGCGATCTGACTGATCCACCGGAGCCGGCGCGCTACTACCTGGCCGGAACCGTATCGTGGTTCTCGTCCAATGCGTCGTTGGTGATCCGGATGTCGCGCCCGACCGACGCCGGTGCCGTGCTCGACGCGGCGCGGCGGACCGTCCAACGTGTCGCGCCGACGCTCGCCGTGCAGCGCACGACGACGATGCGGCAGGTGATGGACAGTGCCGTCGGGCCGGCGCGTCAGGTGATGGCACTTCTCGCCCTCCTGTCGGGCCTCGCCCTGGTCCTCGGCGCGATCGGGATCTACGGGGTGATCTCGCATTTCGCGGCGCGCCGCAAGCGCGACTGGGCGATCCGCGTCGCGCTCGGGCTCACGGGTTCGCGCGTCGTCACTCACGTCGTCGGACAAGGAATCGTTCTCGTCGGGATCGGGATCGTGGTCGGCGCCGTCGGAACCGTTGGACTCAGCCGCTTGCTCGCCTCGTTCCTGTTCGGCGTGAGCAGCGTCGATCCTCTGGCCTTCGGTGCGGCGAGCGCGGCTCTGATGGTGATCGGCATCGTCGCGGCATTCGTCCCCGCCTGGCGTGCCGGAGCCGTCGATCCGGCGCTCGTACTCCGCGAGCAATGAACGGGGCACGCAATGACTGATCAGGATTTCGTGCCGCTCGGTGTGCTCGAGGAGCAGATCGTCGTCGCCGTGCTGCGAACTCGTGGCGAGGCGTACGGCATGAACGTCCGCCGGGAGATCGAGCGCGTCACCGGACGCGAGCTCGCGATCGGCGCCGTATACGCCACACTCGACCGACTCGACGCCAAGGGGCTGCTCACGTCGAGTCGGGTCCACGACGCCGCGGCGCGGCGGCTGTTCGAGGTCAGCCCGGATGGCGCGCGAGCACTCTCGGAGACGCGAGCGATGCGCGAGCGCCTCTGGCAAGGCGTCGACCTGCGGGAGCTCCGCGCGCTAGCCCGCACGTGAACTCACCGAGCCGCCGCGCGCCCACGCGTCGGGGAACCGATCTCCGCACGTGCTTCAGTGCCGAGCGGGCGTTTTCGCCGTCGGCTGGACGTTC
>WUUC01023967.1_pt1 | contig 10308 bp, 19 predicted proteins | sample 6278441 | NCBI WGS metagenome assembly WUUC01 (sample SAMN13675441, study PRJNA597444) | soil metagenome | isolation source: soil | place: USA: Washington | collected 2017-10 | reverse complement strand
ACGAGATGCCGGCGCTGCAGCTCGCTGAGTTGCTCGAAGCCACGTCGGCATCCATCTCGACCGACGAGACCCGCGTCCACCTGAACAGCCTTTGCATCGAGACCATCGACGACGTGATGCGCTGCGCGTCGACGGACGGTCACCGGCTGAGCGCGATGGCTTCCGGCCCGATGCCGAGCGGCGCGCCGAAGGAGATGCTGGTGCCCCGCGGGGCCGCTCTCCGCATGAAGGCCCTGATCGACGGCGCCGATGCGAGCGTTCGCCTGGCTCGCTGCGGCAAGAACCTGTGGGTCACCTGTGACGGGAAGAGCCTCTGCTTGAAGCTGGCCGAGGGGCAGTTTCCTCCCTGGCAGCAGGTCGTTCCCAAGGATCACACCATGGCCGTGCGGGTCGGCCGCGCTGCGCTCATGAGCTCGGCTCGGGCCGTCAGCGTCTCAGCGCCTTCGAACAGGGGCGTGAAGTTCGAGGTATCGAAAGGCAAGATTCGGCTCGCTGCCGAGTCGGCTGAAGGTGGCGAAGGCGCGGATGAGCTGGAGTGCGATTGCGCCGTCGCCGGCACCCACACCTACGGTCTGAACGCGGAGTACTTGATTGCTGCTCTCGACGCCATGAGCACGGAGAACGTGCTGGTGAAGCTGGTCGGTGAGCTCGACCCGATCGTGATCGAGCCGGTAGGCGCCACGCGCGAGCAGCTCGTCGTCCTGATGCCGATGCGTTTGAACCAATGATCGACTACAGCGAAAAGACGATCGCTCGCTTCTGGGCCAAGGTCGCGCGCGGCGCAGCCGGCGAATGCTGGCCCTGGAAGGCAGGCAAGAACTGGAAGGGGTACGGGACTTTTGGTGGCAGCTCCGGCGGAAAACAATGGGGCACCGTCGCTCCTCGGTACGCCTACGAGACGCTGTTCGGCCCGCTGGGTGACCCGAAAGTGTTCGTGTTGCACTCATGCGACAATCCCGCCTGTTGCAACCCGGAGCACCTTAGCCCGGGCTCCGTTGTCGACAACGCTGCCGATATGACTGCCCGCAATCGGCAGTCACGCGGAAGCAACCGCCCGCTATCGAAGCTCACCGAGGAGCAGGTCCAAGAGGCCGCCAGGCTCTGGCTATCAGGAGAGAAACAGCACCAAATCGCCAAGCTATTTGGTGTGAACCAATCCCAGGTTAGCCGAGCACTCAACCGCCACCGTTGGCGCCATGTCGAAACCGGCACCAAGCAGCGAATCGGCAGACGGTCGTGTCGAGCCAGAAGCGTCACGCTCAATGGTGAAACGAAAACGGTCTCCACGTGGATCGCCGAACTGGGCCTGAGCGCTGGTGCCGTCCGTCGCCGAATCCAACTCGGCTGGGACCCAGTCAAAGCGCTGACAGCGCCCCTGCGTAAGGCTGGATGATGGCCAGGAACAGCCGCCCAGCACCGAAGGCTTTCCTCGCGGCGCTCGCCAAATCGCGCACACCGAAGGTCGGCATTCCTGGTTCCAGGAAGCGCGTGGTTCCGTTTTCTGTGTCGGGCACGCTGGCTCGAGCCGCGGAGATCTTGGCGAATCCCCCCGCCAAGGCACACATCGTCAGGCAACCAGCCGCCGGCGAGCTCCTGCACCGCCTGGCCATCCCGCTCCGCCTCTGCAAGCCGCAGAACCGCAAGGCCAAAGCGGCGCCCTGGGAGTTCTCAGCCACCCGCAAGGCGCTCCTGCAGCTCTTGTCGCTCCAGCTCGGCGGCGTGCCGCACGCGCCGCTGAAGGGTCGCCCCGTCGTGCAGTGCATCAGGTTCTCAGCTCGAGCTCCCGACGCGTTCGCGGACTCGTTCAAGACCCCGATCGACTGCCTCTGCCCGAGCCGGGTCCGAAAGCACAAGGGCCGAGCGCAGCGGGTGCCTGGCATCGGCCTAATCGCGGACGACAGACCGGAGGCTTGCGACGTGCGCCAGCGCTGGGAGTACGCGCCGGCGGGCGCTGGGTTTTGCGTGATCGACGTCTACAGCGGTGAAGCGAAAGGTGAGGCGTGATGGAGCAAGCGAGGCAATTGGACCGACCATTTCTCGAATTCCCGCAGGAGGCCCCGTCGCTGGCGAAGGCGCCGACCCTGCCGCCCGCCGCGCTCCCAGCTATCCCCCTGCGTGACGGAGACCCGCTCGAAATCCTGCGCGTGGTGGCTCAATCCTACTCGCTGGCACCGCAGCAGATCATCGGAAAGCTGAAACTCAAGAGCATCAGCGAGGCACGCCAGGTGACCTGCTGGCTGCTCCGAACCAGGACGAAGCTCAGCTACCCGGAGTGCGGCCGCGTCCTCCACAAGGACCACACGAGCGTGATGGTGTGCGTCAAGAAGTGCGTCGCGCGCCGGGCGAAGGACCCGAGCTTCGAGGCGTTCACGGACCAGCTGGCTACCGCCGTCGAGGCGCGAATGAAGGGGGAAGCCGCAGCGTGATCCAGGTCAAGGAAGAGTTTGTCGGTTGCGACAAGTGGGAGCGCGCCGTGGAGATCGCTGGCGGCGACGCAATCCAGATGTGGCTTGCGATCAAGGGCTACTGCTCGAAGACGCTGATGGACGGCTTCATCCCTGACGAGGACATCGACAAGCTGCCTGGTCGCCCGAAGCGGCACCGCAGGGCGCTCGATGCCCTCGTGGGGTGCGGGAGGCTTGATCCAGACGGGTCGCGCGGCGACGGGCTTGTGGAGCAAGTAGCGCGAGGCTGGCGGCTCCATGACTACGAGGAGCACTCGAACACCAAGGTTGAAGAGGAACTCCGACGGGAGAAGGCACGCGAGAAGAAGCGTTCGCAGCGCGAGGCGAAGCGTCGTGAGCTCGAGTTGCTCAAGTCCCGGGTACAGTCCCGGGGACAAGACGGGGACAGTCCCGGGGACAAGACGGGGACAGTCCCGGTGGACCAAGGGGCGGGACACTCGGGCGCCCGCCCGCCCGAGCCTGCGCGTACGTGCGTTCCCAACCCAACCCAACCCAACCCAACCAGCGAGAATAACCCACCACCCCAAGACCTGACAGGTAGCGCGCCCGAAGCGCCCTCGGTGGTGGTGGCAATCGACGACGGCCGGAAAGTACCCTGCCCAGCGGACCTGACCCTGAGCGACGACCAGGTCAAATCGCTCGAGATCGGCCAGGGCGTGAACGCCTACCAAGCCAAGGTTTTGGCTGGGCGCTTCTGCGCAAACTTTGGCGCCGACCAGAGCGACCTGCGACCAATGACGGCCTGGCTCAAGTGCCTATCGCGCTTCATTTCGGCGGAGTTCGCGAACCCCAAGCATCGCCCGCCGCGCAGCGCCGACGCTGAGGAAACCGACCGGCAGACAGCTACCCGCCTCAAGCAGGGAAACCGTCAGCCGAACGCCTCGGACCACAGCGACCAGCACGAGCACCTGACCACGATCGGAGCCATCGAAGTATGAACGCCGAAGAAACGGGCTACGTCCCCACGTTCTCGCACCAGCCAGCTCCGGACGCCAGCGAGCCCGAGTTGGTGGCTAAGGCGCCGCCAGCGCGCCCCGAGCCCTACGCGGCGCTTGGACAGGCCGTAGCCGCTGCAGCCGCCGCGATGGCCCCGACCTTCATCGCCGCCGACGATGACGCCGTGCCGGACCGCCTGCGCAAGCTGCGGCACGTGCGCGAGCAGCTCCCGAGCAACACCCTCGGTCCGCTGGAGGAGCTCCGCGGTCGCGCGCCAAGCAAGCTGCTACCCATCGCCGATGGATGGGTGTGGGGCGGACCGAACCTGCTGGTGCTCGGCCCGACGCGCGTCGGTAAGACCAGTGGCGTGGCCCTGCTCGTTCGGTTGCTGCTGGAGCGCAGCGCGCGGTCGACCGAATGCTTCAGCCCCGCGGCTCGGAAGCTTTGGGGCGGATGCGCCTCGCAGCTCCAGCTTGCCGACCTGATTCGCTGGCAGAGCTGCCGGGACCTGACCTCGGCCGTTCGGGAGTACCCCCTCGGCCAGGGTACGCCGGAGACCATCCAGCGCTGCTCCCACGCTCGCCTCCTGGTGCTCGACGACGTCGGCGCCACCGACGACAAGGGGGCGCTCGAGCGCATCCTGAACGTCCGCTACGAGCGCCGGTGGCCGACCATCACGACATCCGGCCTGACCTCGCGTGAGCTCGTGGCGGCGTTCGGAGAGTCGCTGGTGCGGCGAATGAGCGAGCGCGCCGGGCAACCTGGCCTGAGCGTGAACCTATTCACCCCGTTGAAGGTCGTCCCCAATGCCGGGTAACCCCAGCTTCCGCGATGTCTTCGGCGACGAGATGGCCGAGGAGATTGCGGCCCTAGCCAACAAGCCGGGCCAGAGCGAGGCTGCTCGCAAGGTCGAGCAAGAGCAGGCCGACGCCGCGCGCGCCTCCCGTCGTGTCGAGCTCGCTGCGCTGGTCGTGGGCGTTCAGCGCGGCTCCCTGGGGCGGCACAAGGAAGCCACCGTCTGCATCGAGTCGCTGAATCGGTTGCTCAACGGCATCGCGCCGCGCGACGCCGAAACGGCCATTCTGATCACCTGCGAGAGCATCGTTCGAGAGGCCAAAGAGCGGATTCGGAAGGCCAAACGCACGGCGCGGGCTGGGCGAGGTGCGCCTTGATCGCGTTCGCGTCGCCGACCAGCACCTACGCTACGGGGGACTATTACTCCGATGGCGGAACGGCTTCGGGGCCATGGCTGCCAATCGGAGGGACATCGGTGGCCTACTCTTCGATCGGGTACTACGGCGAGCCAGCTCCGACCGACGACGTGTTCGAGACGCCGCAAGAGCGACGTCGGCGCCTATCGCTGGAGGCCATCGCGCGCTTCCGGAAGCTAGCTCGCCACGTTCGTCGGCGCATCGTGAGCGTTTGGCAGCGACCGGTGACCGCTGCACGCGTCTGCGCCCTGTCGGAGCGCTGGAGGGTCCTGGTTTGACCGCGCGCTTCACGGTCTTTGAGTGCGGGCGCCTCGAGCGGCCCAAGTGCTCGAGTCACGACTGCTCACGGCACAGCGAGGCCAAGTGCCAGTACCTCATCCGCGAAAAGCGAGTGGGCGGCGAGACGAGGGAGTGCCTGAGAGAAGTCTGTCGCGGCTGCGTGGTGGAGATCGACGGGAAGACATACTGCGCGGCTCACGGTCGCGCTTTGAAAGGATCGAAATGAGCAGCGTGAACGGCTACACACGCAAGCAGGCCAAGGTCGCGCTGTTCGTGACCAAGTCACCTTTCGAGCACCGCATTCTCGGCCGGTACCGATTGGAAAAGTACATGGGAGAAGAGCGCGGCTGGGTGGTCATGAGCGGCGGCGATGCCGACCGGAACGCCCGCCCTGGTCACGAACTCGACCACTTCACCAAGCAGGCCAAGGCGCTGGAAGGCCGCACGCGTCTACGGAACGCCAAGACAGACGAGGTGGTTTGGCCTCCTGAGAACACGCAGTGAGAAACTACCGTACTCGATCACGCGTAGAGCAGCGAATGGCGGAGCTGGCATGAAGCAAGACCAGGTCATGGCTCTGGTGCGCGCGCACAACATGCGCGACAACGAGCGGTTCCGTCGCACCGTGCTGCAGATCGCGGCCAGCTCGAAGAGCCCGTTCAAGGAAGAGCTCCAGGCTCTGGCGCAGATCCGAACACTCGAGCCGTTGCCGCAGGCGTCGCAGGCGTTCTTCTCGGCCGTGGCCCCGGTGGACATCGGCGACTTGCTCCTGGCCGACGAGACGCAGGCCTTCCTGTTAGAGGTGGCGGAGGAGCTGCAGCATGGCGCTGGGCTACGAGGGCGCGGCATCCGCCCGCGTACGCGCCTGCTGTTCTGTGGTCCGCCAGGGAACGGCAAGACGTCCACTGCAGCGGCGCTCGCGGGCCTGCTGAAGCTCACGCCGTACGAGGTCAACCTCGCCAATTTGGTCGACAGCTTCCAGGGCACGACCGCGCGAAACCTGACCAAGGTATTCGAGGCGCTCGCGCTCGGACACATGGTCATCCTGAACGAGGTCGACTCGATAGGGAACGAGCGCTCCAATGGGACAGCTGCGGACAAGGAGCGATCGCATACCGTAAACGTCGTGCTGACCGAACTGGACCGCTGCCAGAACGGCGTGCTGGTGGCGACCAGCAACAGGTCCGACCTGCTCGACCCAGCGCTCCGTCGTCGGTTCGATGAGGTGGTCGAGTTCCCGGCTCCGGAACCTGCTGCGCTGGCTCGCCTCGCCGCGAAGCTCGAGCTGCGCTTCGGGCTGCCCTACGAAGACAGTCACTTCGGTTGGGCAGAGGGCACGTCCTTCGACGCTGTCACCAAAGCTGTGATGAAGCGTGCGCGGCGGGCGGCGCTCGATGAGCTGCGGCTAGCACCGTTCGTTCCAGAGGTCGCATGAAGCCTAGCGAAAGGATCCGGCAGATTGCGCTAGCCGATGCAGAGTCCACGCAGGACGGACGCGACCGTCTCCTGGCCTCGTGGGGCCATCCAGACATCAGCATCGTTCACGTCGAACGATACCTCGATGAGGAAGCAGAGCGCGCGAAGCCCAAGCCCGTTATCTGTCCCGAGTGCACAGAGGCCGGAACGAAGTCTCGAATCGTCAAGTCACACCACGGCGGAGGAGCCATAAACGCCGTCTACTACGAACGCAAGATCGTGTTCGACGAGGACGGCCGCGAGCACAATCATGATGAGCAACACCAGAGTCACAGCTCCGGCTACGAATGCAGTCTGGGGCACCGCTTCTCTGTGCGCCGGGTGACGCCATGCTGGTGCGGGTGGACTGGCGAGAAGGAGGCAACTTGACCGACGTCTATCGAGACACCGACGAACGATACAGAAACGATCCGGCGTTTCACGCTGCGGTAACTTCGCTGGAAGTCGCCGCAGCCGAGCACGGATTCACTCCGGGCGAGCTGAAGCAGATCGCTTTCAAGGCGGCGCTCAACCTTGAGATGCGCGCCCGACCGTTGATGTACGTAACGAAGCGCACTCAGAAAGGTCGCGTTCCGACGTTCGCGACGCCGGAAGAGTACGAAGCGGCGTACCCGGGCAGCAAAGCGCCGCGCGGAGTTTGGCAACGTCCGGTTGCGATCGTGGTCCCTGTTGGCGAGGTCGCAGGCCACCTGAAAGACGGGACCCCGGTCTATTTTGGAAGGACACCATGAACCAATACCTTCGAGCGCTCTCCCGTTCTCGTGGCATCCATGCGGTTCTTGATGAGGCGCTTCCGACTGTTCTGGCGCACCCCCAAGTCGTCGCCGTCTACGCGGAAAACGTTCGCGGGCCTCATTGGGAAGCTCGTTACGAGGTGGCAAACGGCTCGAGCACCTATGTGTGGAAGGCTGTCGAGGCCATGGTTGCTGGCGTCTACGGTGGGACGGCTACGACGTATCCGGGCGCGGTGCGCCTCGAGCGCGAGGTGGTCGTTGGTTGGCAGCGGACCAAGACCATGCTGAGGGAGGCTCTGCGGGCGAGCGGAGCCGAAGTCGCGGCGTTGACCCGCGTGGGCCTTTGGGTAGGCAGCTGGAACATCTTCGAAGGACAGGCGCTCAGCATGTTCCGAGAGCAGCTTCGCGATCCGCTACCTGTGCCATTTGAGCATGCTATAGATGGGTCCAGTCGCTGCGACGCCTGCGGCAAAGGGCTGTCCGATATCATGGCCGCCCGGTGGATAATCGCTGGCCTGGTCTACACGAGCTGCGGTGAGCACGCGGCGCGCACCGACCGCGACGAGGCTTCCTTCCTAGACGCCGCCAAGCGGCTGCGCGAGCCGATCATCCAGGCCTTCGAGGGCTTCGACGTGCCGGTCAGCAAGGTGGACGGTTCCATGATGGGCCCGCCGATGCCGCGCGCTCTCGTGCCGGTCGACGGCGTCCGACGAGCCAAGGTGGACAAGCTGCTCGAGGAGATGAAACGCCCAAGCTTGGCGCTGCGTGGCGCGCTGGAGAGGAAACCTTGAAGCTCTCTCGACGTGGCCTGCTCGCTGTAGCGGCTACTGCACCGGTAGCTGCCGTTCTGCCACTGGCGCCTGCGGCACCAGACACAGCTGTCCTGGAGTGGCAAGCGTATCGGGAGCTGACGGAACGAATATTCGCTTACCACGACCGCCAGATAGCCAAGATGATCGCGCGGTCCATCGCTGTAGCGTGCCGCTATCGAGACACGCAGGTGACCGCGTGAAACTCTCCCGCCGAGGCTTCATTAGCGCAGTGACGGTGCTGCCACTCGGCGCCGGTTTACCGAAGCCGTACGGTTTCGACGTTCACCCGTACCTGCGTGAGATCATGAACCGGGTCGGACTCGGCGCGCATCCGGTTCGCGAGATCTCAATCTACAAGGGTCGCTCAGTCGGTCCGACCTCGGGCATTCTCGAAAACTGCATCGGCTATTACCGCGCAACAGTTGACGCTCAGCTGCAGCCGGTGCTGCTTGACGAGCACGCCTTCGCGGGAGGCGACGCCGAGGTCGAGCCCCAATGGGCACCGAACAACTCGAACCCCGTCGACGACCTGAACGCCTTCGTGAATTGGCTCCGCAGCCCGGGCTATCAAGCTGCGCTGAACGCCGAGCGGCGCGCGTACGTCGCCGAGTTAGAGCAGCGGCGGGCCCACCTGTCAGAGCTCTCGTCGCTGATTCGTAACCCGGGCCCACGCCCTGACTTGGTCATCATCGACGGCGTTGGATACGGGAAGGATGATCCTCTCCCTCCTCCGTTTGGGCGCCACGACACCGGAGGCCAGGGCTCATGACGCAGAAGCGCTTCGCTGAGGGAACGACCGTCCAGGTCTCGAAGACACGCGACGAGCTCGAGCAGCTGCTGGCCAAGCACGGTGCCGCCCAGCGCATGATAGTAGTCGACGACGCCGAGGGGCGGGTCCGGGTGCAGTTCTCGATGCAGGGCCGGATGGTTCGGCTTGATATGCACACAAAGCCCGACGGGCTACCTGAGCCGAAGCGAACGAGCTACGACCAGAAGGCGGCGACACCCCAAGGCTGGGGCGGCTGGACCATGCAGCGCCGGCAGGAGTGGGTTGCCGGTAAGAGCGAGCAGTTCGCCCGTGAAGCCTGGCGCCGCTTGCTGCTCGTCACGAAGGCGCAGCTCGAGATCGTGGCCGACGGGTCGCGCTCTCTCGAGGAAGTGTTCTTGGCCCACATCCTCCTGCCCGACGGCGGCACGGTCGGCGACCGCCTGAAAGAGCAGCTGGTCGACAGCTATGCCACGGGCAACATGCCTAAGCTGTTGGGGAGCGGAGCATGAGTTTCTCGGCCTTCGCGAAATTGCTCGGCGTGAAGCGGCACCAAGCCGAAGATGCCCTGCACTCGGAGGGTGTCGCGCGCGCCGTGCTGTCGCGCCGTGAGCTGTTCGCCGCCAGTGGGGCCCTTGCCGCTGGCTCTGTGTTCGCTTTTCCGCGGGTGACCGTCGATGCGATGTCGCTCATTCTCGACATCAACGTCGACGTGCTCCTGGGCACTCTCCGCTCCGCGGCCTTCGCGATGCGCATCCCATTTCACATCGCCTACATGCAGACCGAAGAAAAGGCCCGTCGTGACCTGAGGCTAGAGTTGCGGAAGAATCTGGCCCTCGTGGGTCTCGCCGAGAGGTGGCGACCATGAGCGCCTGGTACCTGCTTTGGATGTTCGTCACCGCGGTCGGAATCATCGGCCTGGGAGCAACAACGCCGATCCTTTGGGCGTGGTCTTCGGAGGGTCCCGAGCGAGCAGAGATGCGGCTGTACGCATGGCGGCACGTCCGCCGCTTGCGCCGAGAGGTGGAGACGTACGGGCAACCGCTGCGCGCCTGCCTGTATTGCGGCAGTGAGTGCGAACTCGGGCCCAACTGCGCGAACCGTGACCTGTGGCTGAAGGCACAGGGTCACCCTCTTGGGCGTCTGCCCTGCCCGTGCGCGCGCTGCGGCAAAGAGGCGACTTGGGTCGGGGCATTCCAGAATAGCGCGGGTCACATCTTCTGCGGTTGGACTTGCTACAGAGCCGCCGGCGGTGAAACGTGAGCCGGTGGAGGCGACAGCAGCGACGCCGATCGCGACGGCGCGGCGAGGCAGCGATGCGGTCGTTCTGGAAGCAGTTGAGGGAGACGGGCTCAGCGCGCTACCCGGGCAACGTGACGCTCAAGACAGCGGTATTGAACTTTGGCTTCTTTTTTGGGGAGGGCGTCGACCGAGTCACCATCGGCATCGACAGCCCGGGAGGCATGGTTTGAGCCGCCATCGACGACAGCAGCGCAAGCGAGCTCGCCGCGCGCGCGGCAGGGTGTCCGACGAAAAGCTCTCGTTGGGGCTCGGTCGGATCCGGGAGCGGCTGCGTGTAGTCGTCGATGAGGCCTATGCGGCTATCGACCGGGGTGCGCTTCCGGCGCG
>WUUC01150059.1_pt1 | contig 10309 bp, 12 predicted proteins | sample 6278441 | NCBI WGS metagenome assembly WUUC01 (sample SAMN13675441, study PRJNA597444) | soil metagenome | isolation source: soil | place: USA: Washington | collected 2017-10 | reverse complement strand
TGGCCCGCGATGTCTACAAGCGCTTCAACATCTACTATGTCGGCCCGGTGTGGTGGGGCGTCGAGTCGATTCCGGCGAAGAAGCCGCTCCGTACCATCGCCGATTTCAAGGGCCCGGCGGCTCCTTCACCGGCAGCGCGTCCATGTCGGCGCGCAACGCCACTACCGGGCCGGGCTCGGCGCCCTTGAGCAGGCCGACTTCTCCAGGTCAGGAACAGGCGACTGCGCCTGCGCTGGCGCCGGCATGGACGCCACCAGAAGGACGAACGGCAGTAAAAACGAAGACGCCATGACATGGGCTTTTCTCCGGGGCGGGAATGGAAATGATGCTCCGGTGTCCGCCTTTCGGCTGCGGCGGAGTCGCGAGCGTACGCCTGACGGCAGCGTCATGAGCCGCGTTGAGCTTTCCTTTCGTTTGTCGGGCGAGGTAGCTCTTGTCATCCTGGCCGGTCACCTTCTCAGGTGTTCGCGACTGAAGCCTCCGTTCAGACGAAATCTGAGCAAAGTCTACATTAACGGCTCACCAAATTCGCGAGGTCGTCGGCCGGCCCCTCGATGAGGCCTTTCAACTTCCCCTGGAACAGCGAAGTTAGCGATCTGCCGAGCTGTGTCCCGAGGTTCGACGCGAACTTGCTAGCGTCGAGATTGCCATTGGCGTCGATGGAAGCCTTCAGAGCCGCCACAATCCCTGAGTTAAACGTGTCCATTGCGTCGGTGGTGAACAGATTGATCGTCGACTTAAGCAAGTACACCTTGATTTTCGTCTCGATAGCGTCGGGCGCCAAACCCAAGGCATTCACCGCAAATTCCTGGACGGATTTGTTGAACACCTCCTTTCGCACCGCATCGAGCAGTGCACCGACAAAGGCAGCCGCCGCCGCCGCCGCGGCAGCCTTGATAGTCGGCCCCCAGTTATAGGGTTCGGCCGCTTTAGAACTGAACATCTGAACACGCTCGGCGGCCGTGCGCTCAACAACCTTTTTCGTGATCTCATCAGCAAACGCCTTCAAAGCGGCAACGGTGCCCTTCACGAGCGTGTTCGATAGCACCTTGAGAATAACGCGCAGTACACGGCGCAATCCATACCGGACCAATTCCTTGGCAGCTTTTTTCGCGACTTTCTTGGCTATGATCCGGGTGACCGTGGCTGTGCCGAGGGTTGCGCCCTCGGCAAGAACTTCTGCCACGGGAATGATGAGCACGAGATTCTCAGAAACCTTCTTAATCCGCCAGCGCCAAGCGATGTCGTGGTAGCTCCAGCGCACATCAGGACCAACCGGCACCGGCGTGTCCCCGTGAAAGAAGATCACGTGCTTCATAACTAAAGAGCCCGCTCCAGTGCCGTAGGGCTCCATCGAGACAATCCGCCACGCCGTTTTATAGGTGATTTTTTCTACGCCTAGAAAAAGCAGGGTAATGCCAAACGCGGACTCAAGCGTACTCGGATCTTCTGAAGCCGCGGCCCGCAGTTCAGGATATGATTCTTCTAGTTGTTCCAGCGTCCTCTCACCGGTGAGTATAAAGTCGCCTTTGATGTAGTACTTTCTTCTGCCGTCCCCGTTGGGATACGTGAGCTTCTCTACGACAGGGTTGTGCTCGCGATCCTGATACTCCTCCATGACAGGTTCGCCGAATTTGTTGCGCCACACTTTCACCAGGTCACCCACGGCAACCTCCCCGAACGTGTCCAGGCGCGCCGGGCGGCGGTGGCGGCATCAACGGGCGGATGGCGGCCACCAGCAACGCCGCCTCCATGCCGTCGGGATTGCCCCAGGTCATGATGACGACAGTGCCGCCGGGCCTGGTCACGCGTCGCGCCTCGGCGAGCGCCACGGTGGGATTGCCGGCGTACTGGAATGCATTGAAACCCGTAACCACGTCGAAGCCGTCATCATCGAATGGCAGTTCCTCCAGGTCGCCCTGGCGGAAGTCACCCTGCGGCGCGCGCCGGCGTGCGATTTCGAGAGGTGCCTCGGCGGCGTCCAGGCCCGACACCTGCGCACCGCGCGCCGCGGCGATCTGCGCCGCCATGCCGGCACCGCAGCCCACAGCAAGGTAGCGCGTGCCCGCCGTCACCCGCGTGCGCTCCTGCACCGCCTTAAAGAGCGGACGGACGGTGCCCTCCTGGATGTTGGCCCAGTCGTTGGCCCCCGCACGCTCCAGAGCCGTCCATTGACCTCGGCGGTCCGGGGTTTCAGTTGCAGGGACATTGGTTTCCTGAACTGAAGCGAAGACGGCAAAAGCGAGCCGGGTTGCGTGCGCGCGCGGCGTGCCCGGCTTCGGCTCCTCCCGCGTAGAACTCCTCGAAGATCCGTTCGGGGATATCGGAACGAGCCGGACGATCGTGGACCGTGGGACTGTATCTCAGCCGGTCGTAGCGATGCGCCGCGGCGAGAGCTCGTTCGAACTCCCGAGCTAGGGACGCACAAATGAGAAGCGGGCCCATTGCGTGCCGCGGTGCTGCCTGCGCTATCGGCTATGCTGCACGCCGCGATCGCCTTCACCTTTTCGGACGTCGGCCTCTCTCCGCCGATCGCCCAGTCGCCGCTTGCGACCTCGTTGATCTTTACCCAGGTGACGCCACGCATGTTTTCTCCTTCGACGGAGACCATCGCTTCGGTCACTTTCTCGATCAGCTGCCGCTTCTGGTCTGGGGTGAAGACGTCGCCGATGATGTGGATATCGACGAGTGGCATGGTCTATCCTCCTGCCATGGGTTCGGGTTTCTCGATCGCCGCGAGCCTATTGGCGCGGCTCATTCGGCGGCTGCAACGGTTGCCGGTCCGCCGAAGCGAAACGACTTGTTGAGGGGCTTGTCTTCCAGGTGGCGTGGTGCAACGCGACAGCGGCCTATTACCTACACGGCGTTCCTCAGGGCCTTGTCGCGGTGACGATGTGCGCCGGACAATCGAATTGCACCCTGCCATCACTGCGGACGAAGGACTGAAGGACGCCCGGAGCACGCTGACGCAACTGCGCAAACTGCTTGTCATCCAGCAGGCCACCGAGCGTCCACACGCAGGCGCGTTCGGTGCTGATCATCGCGTCAGCGGACGCGAAGGAAACGGTACCGGGCTGCGTTTTGATCCCGGCACCGGCGGCTCCAGCGTCGACCAGCAAGCGCAGCAGTTCGTGCCGGTCGCCGAGCGCGAATGGTGCGCGCATCGCACCCGCGACGTCGTCGCCGAATAGCTCTCGCAATAGCTCAGTCAACGCCAGATAACCCGGCGCTCGCTCGAGGGCGTCCCACACGGCAATCGCCAATCGGCCCCCAGGCCGAAGGACGCGCAACATTTCGGCGATGGCAGTGGGCTTTGACTCAAAGAACATCAGCGCGAACTGGCTCACCACGGCATCGAAGCTAGCGCCATCGAACGGCAATGCCTCAGCTCGACCCAACTGCCATGTGACGCCAGTTGCCTTGCGTCGCGCGACGGCGAGCATCTGTTCATTGGGGTCGAGCCCCACGACGCGGCCCTTCGGGCCCACGCGCTCTGCGGCAGCACAGGCCAACACGCCGGTGCCGCAGCCCACGTCGAGCACGCGCTGACCGAGCTCAATGGCCGCGGCTTCGGTCACACGCGGACCCCACTGCGCAAACAGGGCAGGGACAAAAAGCTCGTCGTAGACCTCAGCTGGGTCGCGCTCGGGTTTGCTGCGTTGGCTTACGATCATCGTCGCATCTCCTTGCCACCGAAGCACTTGTGCTTGATCGCGTTCACCGCATGGCCCGCTGCACGATCACGGTATCCGTGAACTGCCGGAAGCCGACCATGGCCCCCTCGCAAGAATGCCGAATACATTCCCTGGATCACGTCGAAAGTCCTAGCATTGCCTGGTTTCCCTCGGCCGCTACGTCGGCGCTAAGATCGCCTCCGCAATGACCAGCGACCATGACCAATCGTCCGGATCGATTGCCCCGGCGTCCGGGCTCGACGTGCTATCGGATATTCTGCGCTCTGTGCGGTTGACCGGCGCGATGCTGTTTCTCGTTGAGGCTTCCACGCCTTGGGTGTCATGGGCACCGCAGGCCGAAGCGTTCCGGCGCGTAGTGCTTCCGTCTGCGCAGCACTTGGTCTCGTTACACATCGTCACGCACGGTGGCTGCTGGGCAGGCCTTGTGGGAGCACCCCCGGAGCGCTTTGAAACCGGCGACATTCTGGTCATTCCGCATGGTGACGCCTACTACCTGGCCGATCCGCCCGAGGCCGAACGCACCTACGGTCACGACGAGGCGGTGAGTTTCTTCCGCGACATGGCCGCCGGCAGATTGCCATCAACGGTGATCGAAGGCGGCGATGGAACGGGCAGGGCGCAATTCATCTGTGGCTTTCTCGGCTGCGACTTGCGACCCTTCAATCCCGTCCTGTCCGCACTGCCGCGCCTACTTCGCGTCCGGGCTGCAACCTCTTCAGGCGACGGGCTGGCTCATCTCATCGCGTTTGCGTTGCAGGAGTTGCGCGAGCACCGCTCGGGCGGACAGGTGGTAAAGTTGCGGATGGCCGAGCTGCTTTTCGTGGATGTCATGCGCCTTTACCTCGAAACACTGCCCGGTGAGCAGACCGGCTGGCTCGCCGGGTTGCGTGATCCGTTGGTCGCACGCGCGCTGGCGTTGCTTCATGATGCCCCGGCGCAGGACTGGACCCTGGATGCGCTTGCCGCGCAGGCGGGTACATCGCGCTCCGTGATAGCCGAACGGTTTGTGCATTTTATCGGTCGGCCGCCGATGCAGTACCTGAGGCATTTGCGTATGCAGTTAGCAAGTCGCCTGCTTGTCGAAGACAACGCCAAATTGGTGTCCATTGCAGCGGCCGTCGGTTTCGAATCAGAGGCTGCCTTCAGTCGTGCTTTCAAGAAGTGCGTGGGCATTTCTCCAGACGAATGGCGGCGACAACGGACAGGATAACCCGCTCCGATCGCCGCCATCCATCGCTGCATTGGTCAGTATGTTTCCGGGAATGCGGCCACATCGCGGATGAACGCCACCGCCATGAAGTAGACCGCAGACCGCGATGGTACGCACCCTGTTGCGCTTCACGGCAGGATTTCTCGACACCCTTTGGGTTGCGCTGGTACAAAGCGAGGTACAGAGAGGATAGATAAAGATCCGATGAAACAGCGGATCCAGTTCTGCACATCGCGCGACGGCGCGCGCATTGCGTTCGCGACCGCGGGCGAAGGGCCCCCGCTGGTACGGGTGACCAACTGGTTCACGCATCTCGAGATCGATTGGGACAGCCCGGTCTGGCGGCACTGGATCGAAGCTTTCACGGACCGGCGCATGCTGGTGCGGTACGATCCGCGAGGCTCAGGCCTGTCGGACCGGGACGTGACCGATTTCTCGCTCGACGCCTGGGTGGCCGACCTCGAAGCGGTTGTCGACGCCCTCGACCTGCGTCGATTTCCGCTCGTTGGACTGTGTCAGGGCGGCCTTGTGGCGATCGCCTATGCGGTGCTCCATCCGGAGCGCGTCAGCCGTCTTGTCCTCTACAGCAGCTACCAGCATGGCGCCCACGTCGAAGGCACGGCCGACAAGTTCGCCAAGCAGGCGCAGACACTCGCGCAGATGATCGAGCTGGGCTGGGGCCGGGACGCGAGCGCGTTCCGCGAGGTCTTCGCCAGCCTTCTCATGCCGGACGGCGGCAAAGAGCAGATCAAATGGATCGGCGAGCTGCAGCGACGCAGCGCCTCGGCGGAGACGGCTTGCCGATTGTGGAACGCCTTCCACGCGTTCGACATCCGCAAGGAGGCACCGAAGATCGCAGTGCCCACCCTGGTGTTCCACGTTCGCGGAGATGCCATGGTGCCCTTCGAGTCCGGTCGCCGCCTGGCTGCAATGATACCGAATGCCCGCTTCGTGCCGCTCGAGAGCAAGAACCACATCCTGCTGCCGCACGAAAAAGCATGGACGACCTTCCGGACCGAGCTCAATGACTTCCTCAATGCCGACGAGCCGATCGGTACGGCATCGGGTGGCGAGCTGTCCGATCTCACGAAGCGCGAAAAGGAACTCCTGGACTGCATCGCGCGTGGCCTGACCAATGTCGAGATCGCCCACCGACTGCGGATCTCGGAGAAGACCGTGCGCAATCACATCTCCAGCATCTTCTCCAAGCTCCGTGTCGAACATCGCGCCCAGGCCATCGTGGTCGCGCGCAAAGCGGGGCTCGGCCACGACTGACCGCGACAGCTTGTGAATTGGGGCCGGGGCCCCAGGAATCTTGCCCTCCTGGAGAAAAGAAAGAGAGCCGGTAGGGCTCCCGTCCCATGTCCGAGGCACGTCGCTGCCCCATGTTCCGCGCCAAGGATTGCAGACGTGGAGCACAGCCATGGTGAGCATCGTCAAGCAACGCCAGGATCCGCTTCGCGAGCGCTATCGCAGCGCCGCAGACGAGGCCCGCATCATCGACAGGGCGCGAACGGTCGACGTTCGCACCGATCCCTTCCACGGCACCGTCGCGCCGGGAGACCGACACAGCATCCGGTGGCGCTTCGGCATCCACAAGGCGGCCGGCGGCTACCATGACCAGCCCAATCCAGGAGACATGCTGTGTGCCGCCTTGGCCAGTTGTCTCGATTCGACCATCCGCATGGTCGCCGATCGGCTGCACATCGGCATCCGGTCGCTTGAAGTCGAGGTGACTGCCGAAGTCGACATTCGCGGCGCGCTGGTCGTTGATCACACCGTTCCGGTGGGCTTCCAGGGCATGGAATGCCGCGTGAGGTTGCAGGCCGCGGACGCCACGGAGCCAGCGAAGCTGCAAATGCTCCTTGCCGCTGCCGAGCACAGCTGCGTGGTTCTCCAGACGCTGCGCAAGGGCTTGCCCGTCAAGGCGCACGTCGCCGAGCCGGTCGGCGAGGCTGCCGCATAGGCAAGCCGCGCGGCAGCTCAGGACAAACCATCGCAGAGCCCTTCAATCTGCAGAGACCACTGAAGGAGGCGAAGATGACTGCAACGACACTTGCGACAGATACAGAACAAGCACCCGAGCAAACCGACCTTGCCGCCGTAAAGTCCCGCCAGCGCGGCGCCTGGTCGTCCGGCGACTATGCCGTCGTCGGCACAACCCTGCAGATCGTCGGCGAGGAGCTGTGCGAAGCGCTCGATGTCCGATCCGGACAGAGAGTGCTCGACGTCGCCGCCGGCAATGGCAACGTCTCGCTGGCGGCGGCGCGTCGCTGGTGCGAGGTGGTGTCGACCGACTACGTCCCTGCCCTGCTCGAGCGCGGCCGCGAGCGCGCTGCCGCCGAGAGGCTGACCATCGAGTTCCGCGAGGCCGACGCAGAAATGCTGCCCGTCGAGGATGGCGGCTTCGATGTTGTCGTCTCGACCTTCGGGGTGATGTTCACCCCCGACCAGGACCGCGCCGCGGCCGAGCTGATGCGCGTTTGCAAGCCCGGCGGCAAGATCGGCCTCGCCAACTGGACGCCGGATGGCTTCATCGGCCAGCTGTTCAAGACCATCGGCAAGCACTTGCCGCCGCCTGCGGGCGTCAAGTCGCCGGCGCTATGGGGCACACGCGCGCGCCTCGCCGAACTGTTCGAGCCGCACGCGATCAAGGCGGAGCCACGCAATTTCATCTTTCGCTATCGATCACCCGAGCATTGGCTGGACGTCTTCAGGACCTACTACGGGCCGCTGCTCAAAGCGTATGCAGCCCTCGAACCCGCCGCACAATCGGCCCTGACCGACGACATCATGGTGCTGATCGGTCGCTTTAATCGCGCGGGCGATGGCTCGATGGTCGTGCCCAGCGAATATCTCGAGATCGTCATCACCCGGCGGTGACGCGAGTCGCGCGCCGTTCCCGATCTTCCCACGCAAATCGAAAGGACGCCTCTATGAGACGCAGTACACGATCCGCCATCCTCATCGGCCTGCTGTCGTTGTCGCTCACCTCAGCCGCGATCCTCGGCGCTCCCCCGCCGGCGGACGCCGCCGACCCGCATCACACCGTGGTGCCCGGAGACGCCGTGAAGTGGGGGCCGGCTCCGCCGTCGCTGCCGCCCGGCGCCGAAGCCGCCGTTCTCCACGGCAATCCCGCCAAAGAAGGACCGTTCGTGCTGCGGCTCAAGTTTCCGGCCGGCTTTACCGTGCCGCCCCATCGTCATTCGAAGGACGAGCTGCTCACGGTGATCTCCGGAAGATTCTCGGTCGGGGCCGGCGAGAAACTGGACCCCGCCTTGGCGAAGTCATTGCCGCCGGCAAGTTTCGTGCACCTTCCAGCGGGCATGCCGCACTACGCGAGGGCCGACAGCGAGGCCATCGTGCAGATCAACGGCGTCGGCCCATTCGATGTGACGTATGTCGATCCCAAGGATGATCCGCGCAAGTAATGGGGGTGGCTCCGTGCAACACGCACCGGCCACAGCTGCGGCGGCCGGTGTTCGCCGTCTTCGACGTCATGAGGCTGCGAGACGCAGAGCTGAGCTACCCGGTCCCCCCGGGGCGGAAAACCGCGAGACGAGCTTCGTCGCCAATGCACTGGAGCTTCGACGCGACTTGAAAGCCGTCGGGTTCGAGATCGCCAAGGAGCGAGACCGCCGCGACTTCGCCGCCAGGTTCTTCGCCGAGGTCATGGCGCGCGCCGTCGAGGCCGGCGGACGCCCCCCGCTCGGCACGCACATCCTGATGAAAGACACCCCGGCGCGGAAACTCGCCAACGTCGTCGTCAATCTCAAGAACGGACTGATCGCGCCGACTGAACTGATCTGTCGGGCGCGTTAGCGTACAGCCATGAAGAATGCATCTGCTTGTGTTTGGATGGGTTGGCGGATGCCGAAAATGACCGTCCAATCGTTCACAATTCGCAAGCCGTCGGGGCCCGGCTATCACGCCGTGCTCCTTGCGGAGTTGGCGCGAGCGCTCGCCGCCGAGCGGCGCTACCTTGAGCTACGGCGCGACGGCCTCTCGACCACTGACACATCACGGCGGATCTTCGAGGAATTCTATGCCGGTGACATGCCCCTCGAGACACTGCGGCCATGGCGCAGCTAACCAGTGGAAGGAGAACGGCATAACCCCGATGGCGCTGCCTTTACTCGGGTCCGCTGCGTGCAACGTTCGGGCAGCCCCCATCATGAAGCATTGGGAAGCCATATCCTCGCCCGCGCTCTTCCAGGCTGCAGTCACACTAGATCGGGACGGTGAGCGAATTGTGACAGAAGTGGTTGCGGGGGCCCGCAACGACCGAAACGAGCATACACTGAGCGATTCCAGCTTTCGGCTCCATCCTAACAATCCGTTGCAGCTTGCGTGACGATGGGGCGGCGGCGGATTGCTCACGGTCGTGAGATTGGCCGGCGTCGAGAAGAGGTGAGCAATGGGGCCGAACCGATCCGGGAAAGGATCCATGTTTGGTTGAGGTAAGCAGGCGCGCGTCCGAACAAAGTGGCGCCAGCGCTGTGTCGCTGTTGACCTCAAACCATGCTCTATCAGGCGTAGGCTATGATGCCGGCGAATCCTTCATCCATATGATCCTGATGATGGCAATGAAACAAAGTAGGCCCAGGATCGTTCGCGACGAAATCGATTTCGGCCTGCGTGAAGCGCGGCATGCTGATCGTGTCCTTCAAGAGCCCCGATACCATCCGGTCGCCGACTTTCGTCACCTCGAACGTATGGCGATGCAAGTGCACAGGATGCTCATCACCACTGTGATTGTCCATGACGACCCTATAGCGCTTGCCCAGTTCAACGGTGAACAGCGGGTTCGTGTCGGGCCATGACTTGCCGTTGATGGTCCACCGATTGTAGCCGCCGCGGCCCCCAGGGATTTTCTCGAACTTGAGATTGATTGTCTCGTCAGGCCGCGATGCCACCTGCCTCAAGCCAAAGGCAGTATAGTCCCATGCCAAGCGCGGGGACTTGATCCACTGTGCCTCACCCCGCCGGTTTTCGTATTCGACGACGATGCCCATGCCCATGCCGCGGTCATCGTCATCGGTTGATCCGAAGACCCAGACGCCGGGATTGTCCATCTCGACAATGACATCGGCGCGTTCGCCCACGTCGAGCTTCAGCACGTCGACGGTCACCTGCGTCGGCACGGGGTTGCCGTCGAGCGCAACCACCCGGAAGCGGTGGCCGGACAGTGCCAACGATATGCCCATGTTGCCGCTCGCATTGAGAAGGCGAAACAGCACGTGCTCGCCCTGCCGCACGCGCAACGGCTCTCCATGCCCAAGCATCCGGTCCCCCAGGGTGGCGGCGCCGTACATCACCTCCAGGCCGTTGTCAGGCGGTGGCCCCTTGCGCATGTCCTGCATGCTGACCCAGTGGCCGTCCCAATGGTGGGCCGCCAGCAGGA
>WUUC01136342.1_pt1 | contig 10309 bp, 12 predicted proteins | sample 6278441 | NCBI WGS metagenome assembly WUUC01 (sample SAMN13675441, study PRJNA597444) | soil metagenome | isolation source: soil | place: USA: Washington | collected 2017-10 | reverse complement strand
TCCTCTGTGCTAGCTCTATTCAGTCACATGTGACCGATTAGCTGCTGGCTTCAACGTTTGCACCAGAACCGTAGTGGATAATATCCCACGAGGGAACGCACGTACGTGCCGCTAAACGAGAGGAGGCTAGCCATGAGTCTGAACTATACCGGTATCGACGTACACAAAGTCAGCAGTCAGGTCTGCACCCTCACGGGTGACGGCGAGTTGATCGAGCGCCGCATCAGGACCGACCGGCAGAGCCTGGAGAAGATGTTCGGCGGGTGCCCGTCGGCCCGCATCCTGATCGAAGCCTCAACCGAGAGCGAGTGGGTCGCACGCTGTCTGGAGGAGATGGGCCATGAAGTGATCGTCGCCGATCCGAACTTCGCCCCGATGTACGCGACGCGGAGCAAGAAGGTGAAGACCGACAGGCGCGACGCGCGCACCCTCTGCGAGGCCTGCCGCCTCGGCGCCTACCGCCCGGCGCATCGCACGTCGGACAAGCAGCGGCGCGTCCGAGCCCTGTTGGCCGTGCGCGACGCGCTGGTGCGGACGCACGCCAAGTACATGTCGCTGATCGGGGCCTTGGCTCGGCGGGAAGGGTGTCGCATCCCGACCGGCTACCCCGAGGGCTTCGTCACGCGCGTCGCCAAGCTGGAGTTGCCCGGGTCGCTGGCACTGGAGGTCACGCCGCTGCTGTTGGTGATGCAGACTCTCAATGAGCAGATCAAAGAGCCGGACCGCAAGCTGGCACGGATGGTTAAAGAGGATGCGGTCGTCAACCGGCTGTGCAGCGTACCCGGGGTCGGGCCTGTGACGGCAGTCACGTACGTGGCGACGCTGGATGAGGTCAGCCGGTTCGGCGACGCCAAGCAGGTCCGCGCCTACCTCGGCTTAGTGCCGAAGGAGGATAGTTCCGGGGAGAAGCGCCACCGCGGCAAGATCACCAAGGCGGGCAACAGCCGTGCACGATGGGTGCTGGTCGAGGCGGCGTGGGTGCTGCTGCGGACGAAGAAGCCGGAGACCGAGGCGCTCAGGAAGTGGGCGCGCGGGATCGCACAACGCCGCGGGAAACGCATCGCGGCGGTGGCGTTGGCGCGGCGGCTCGGTGGAATACTCTACGCGCTGTGGCGGGACGGGACTCGGTTCGATCCGGAGGTGGTGGCGGGCACCAGCAAGATAGTCAGTCAGCCGCAAGCCGCCTGAACTCGTGCAGGCGGAGAAACTGCGTGAGGCTTCGGGCAGGTCCACTATGCAAAGGCGGGTGAGCGCGTGAAAGGGGCTGGCCGCACGACGAGAGCCGATTGACATGTGGCGCCACCCATCAATCGCAATCCACCATGCGCCGGCGGCTAAGAGCCGTCCATAGCTGAGCGCGAACAGAATGCTGAGAGGACCTCGCTCGGGGGGGAAGTGTCTGTACACACCCGGGTCACAGCCTGGGGAGCAGAAGAAACTTGACGAGGGGCCGCTGCTTCACAGAATCCCCTTTCATAGAACAGCCCAGCGGATCAAGTCCGCCATCCGCGATGCGCAGGTGATCGGTGCCGATGAGACCGGGTGGCGGATCGCAGGCTCTGGCGGCTGGATAAATGTCGCCAAGACGCGGGGCGTGAGGGAAGGCGGCGCACACGTACTCTTACCAGATAACGGACATGAGCGCGGTCTTGAGGAGTTTTACTTTTCGTCGGACATGTACTATAAAGCACCCGTCGAACGGAAACCGGGGTGCCGTTAGACAGTACCCCGCCGACCTCAATTGGTGACGCCCGAAGGCCGTTGCAGGTGACGTGGCGCACGCATGGCCGTCGCCATCGGCGAAGACGATTGAGAAGTGCCGGCGTCAAGCCGTCGGCCTGAAAGGTTCGCAGGGCGGTACCTCCAAGTCAAAGGAGATCTCATGTCGCAGGCAGACATTATTCGCGCGTGGAAGGATGAAGAGTTCTTCCTGAGCCTGAGCGAGGCCGACCGCCAGCTCGTGCCCCGGCACCCCGCCGGCGACATCGACACGGCGAGTCTGGAGGAGGGGCGTTCCGAGGCACGCTATACCATTGAATGGTGGTGTACGCCGAGAGACCTTTGCTAGACGCAGCAAAATCGTGTTCGGGTAGCCCGCCGAGAGCGAACAGAAGGTCGTAAGATCGTGCCCCTTGTCGTTCTCGGCGGCCCCATCTACTTGCGGCATCACGTCGTCACACCGACAGCCCCATCACATTTTTGATAAGCGTCGAGGACGCCCGCCTCCCCTCCCCTGCGCCCTTCAGCCCGGCATCAACAACGCGCCCGGATTGTTCATCCAGTTACCAGAGTGGGCGCTGCTATCATGGGGAACTTGATTTTGTGAGGCCGACATGCCCTGAAGACCCGGCGTGGTATCACGCCGTCACGTTGACTGAACGGGTAGCCTCACTTCGCACGCATCCGGGCGAAAGAACAACGCCGCTTGAGGTTGATGCGGAGTTGGCCGAACAGCGGCTACAGCGTTGGAAGTCGCAACCCCCTTTCACGAACGGCGCTTACTTTCAACGGCGGCTCGACGCCGACGGGGTGAGCGAGCAGCTTTTCAAGTATCTTCTTGTCGAACCCGTCGAGGCCGTCCGCGCACGCCTCGACGCCCCTCCTTCGTGGTTGACCGAGCTTCACGCCGCCTTCCTTCATCACCGGGCCAGCGATTCTGCCCCAGCGCCGGAAGCCACCGGTCAGGGCACTGTAGAGCAGTTTCTGGACCTGATAGATCCGCTCATCGAGGACTGCCGTGAACGTTTGCGCCGGGGCCTGCAAACATTTCAGCCAACCACGTCCCGCCCGCCCTTCGACACCGAAACGGTCGGCGAGCTACTTCTCGTCAACCTGTCCCGACAGTTGACGCCCATGATGGCGCAGGCGGTGGCGTTGGAACTCAACGCGGCTCGTCTCCAGGGTTTGTTGGAGGGGGATACCACTGAGGAGAGATTCCAAAACTTCTTGCGGCGCTTTCGCCAGCCAGAGGCGGCGCTCGCGTTCCTCCGCGAATACCCCGTCCTGGCGCGTCAGTTGACGGCTCACGTCCGCGCGTGGGCGGAGGCCGGTCTGGAATTCCTCGGGCGCTTGTCTGCGGACTGGGAAACCATTCAGGCCACCTTCAACGCGGGCGCCTATCCGGGTAGGTTAGTGCGGCTGGATGCCGAAGCGGGGGACAGGCATAGGGGGGGCCGGGCGGTAATGATCGCCGGCTTCGAGTCCGGTTTCAAGCTGGTCTATAAGCCCAGGTCGCTCGACGTTGAGCTTCATTTTCAGCAGCTCTTGAGTTGGCTCGACCGGCGCGGCGGCAACCCGCCGTTCCGCACCATCAAGGTCATGGCTAGCGGCGATTACGGGTGGGCCGAGTTTGTTGAGGCGAAGAGCTGTGCGACCGCCGATGAGGTGCGGCGCTTTTACCAGCGGCAGGGGGGCTACCTCGCGCTGCTGTTTTGCCTGGAAGCGACGGATTTCCATTTTGACAATCTGATCGCGGCGGGCGAGCATCCGGTGCTGGTCGATCTGGAGTCGCTCTTCCACCCGCGTCCGCCCGATACAGACTTGACCGAAGCGGATTCGGTCGCGAGCGAGGCGTTACGGCGTTCAGTCCTACGCACGGGATTACTGCCGCAGCGCGCCTACTCGGACGACGAATATGAAGGCGTTGACCTCAGCGGGCTGGGCGCGCAGACGGGCCAGATGACTCCTCGGGCAGTCCCTTACTGGGAAGAGGCGGGCACAGACAGGATGCGGCTGTCGCGGCGGCGAGTGGCCATCCGCGGACGAGATAACAGGCCGTCACTGAACGGCGCGGACGTGAATGCTTCAAATTACACGGAAGCGATTATCACCGGCTTCACCGACATCTACCGGCTGCTGCTGCGACACCGTGACGAGTTGTTGTCTGACGGCGGCCCCTTGTCCCGCTTCGGCGAAGACCAGGTGCGCGTCGTCCTACGCCCGACGTGGGTCTACGGCTCGCTCTTGCGCGAAAGTTTTCACCCCTATTTATTGCGTGACGCGCTCGACCGTGAACGTTTCTTCGACCGACTGTGGCAGGGAGTTGAGCGGCAGCCCTACCTGAGCAGGATCATCCCAAGCGAGCGCCGCGACCTGCACAACGGAGACATCCCCGTGTTCACCACCCGTCCCGGCTCTTGCGACTTATGGGACAGTGCGGGCGAACGGTTCGACGGGTTTCTTGAACGATCAAGCCTCAATCTGGTACGGGATCGGCTACGACAGCTCAGCGGCGCAGACCTGGAGCGGCAGGTTTGGATGATACGTGCTTCGCTCACCTCGCTTGTGATGGGAGTGGAGCGGGTTGGAAAAGCGGCGTACCTTCCGGATGAGTCACGTCGGGGCATCGATGACGGCGCGTTGCTGCGGGCGGCGTGCTCCATCGGCGACAGGCTGGAGACATTGGCCCAGCGCGGCGGGCGCGACGCGACTTGGATAGGCTTGAGTCTCACGCACCGACGGCACTGGTCTCTAGTCCCTCTGGCGTGGGACTTATACGGGGGACTGCCGGGGGTGACGCTGTTTCTTGCCTACCTCGGAGCCTTGACGGGGCAATCGCGCTACACCGAATTGGCGCAGGCCGCTTTGACGACGCTGCGGCATCAGGTCGCGCGAAACAAATCCTCTATCACTTCAATCGGCGGTTTCAGCGGGTGGGGCGGGATAATCTACACCTTCTCACATTTGCACACACTCTGGGGCGACGCCAGGCTGCTCGAAGAGGCAGAAGAGTTCGTCCGTCTCCTCCCGCCGCTCATCGAAGAGGATGAGCAACTCGATGTCATCGGCGGCGCGGCCGGATGCAGCGCAAGCCTGCTCAGCCTGCACGCGTGCGCCCCCGCACGGCGCACGCTTGAGGCCGCCGTCCGGTGCGGTGCACGACTCGTCTCAAGCGCGCGGCGTATGGAGCAGGGCGTCGGGTGGGTGACGCGCGTGGCCCCGCACAGACCCCTCACCGGCTTCTCTCACGGCGCAGCCGGGGTATCCTGGGCGCTGCTTCAGCTCTCCGCGCGGACGGGCGACGAGAGCTTCCGTCGCGTGGCCGTGGCCGCCATAGACTACGAACGCAGTCTCTTCTCAGCCGGGGCACGGAATTGGCCGGACTTGCGCGAACATCAGGGCGCGGACGATGCGCCGCCTCCAAGTCGCGAGACATGTATGACCGCGTGGTGTCACGGCGCGCCTGGCATCGGCATCGCGCGCCTGGGGTCACTACCTCACATCGATGACGCAGAGATTCGCGCCGAGATAGACGCGGCGCTGGAAACGACCTTCGCGCACGGGTTCGGTATGAACCACTCACTGTGCCACGGCGACCTCGGCAACCTGGAGTTGTTGCTGCAAGCCAGCCGGACGTTGGGCGCTCCGCAGTGGGGGTTACGTTTAAGCCGCACCGCGGCGACGGTTCTCGACAGCTCCGTCAAAAACGGTTGGCTATCCGGGGTACCACGGTGCGTTGAAACCCCCGGACTGATGGTCGGACTGGCGGGCATCGGATACCAGTTGCTGCGCTTAGCCAAACCCCACCGCGTCCCATCCGTCTTGGCGCTTGAGCCTCCGCGAGGACGCACTCCGGTCAGCGGGTCGCGGCGATGAATTTTTATTGCTGATGCCCGCCGTGCTTCAACAGCATCAACCCGATGAATCCTGTGACGAAGGCGGCGAGGGCGAGAAGTGGGGGCTAAGACTGCTCGGCTTCGGCGGCACCTCGATCATCCAGACGTTCCCAAATAAGGGAGTACCGATATCAATCCTCTTAAAGCTCTTCGGACTCACCACCACTTCCCCTTCTGAAAGATTTGCTCTGTCCGCCGTATGGCAGTATTATAGCTGCCAGATGGCAAGGCTGCTTTCGTGAGGTTTTAGAGATGGCCCGCGCTGAAGGAAGTGAATCTACACAGGTAACGGCCGACATCGCGACGTTCCGCCGGAAGGCTCTGGGCAACCTGAAGGGCGCACAACACGTTTACGTTACCTTGCTGGGGCTGGAGCCCTGCGACACCGTACATCTTGTGCAGAAAGTGGAGAAAGGCTTGCCGTTCCGGGCGGTCGAGCGCCTCCGTCGTAACATGGCACTCACGCTCGGAGAAATGGCCGAGTTGATTCAGGTGCGCGAGCGCACCCTGAGCCGGCGCAGGGAAGAAGGCCGGCTCCAACCGGACGAGTCCGACCGTGCGGTCAGGGCTTCGAGGCTGTTCGGCAGGGCGCTGGAGCTGTTCGAGGGCGACGCCGCGGCGGCCCGCGCTTGGCTCTCCTCAGCGCAGCCGGCGCTGGGCGGCGCCGTCCCGTTGAGCGTGGCCCGGACAGAGATCGGCGCGCGGGAGGTGGAGCACCTGATCGGGCGGCTGGAGCACGGGGTCTTCTCCTGATGCCGGTCGGGTGGAGGATCGTGAAGACGAAGTACGCCGCCCAAGCCTTCGACGGTGAGGGCGCGCGCCTCTACGGTGGGCGCTGGAACAGCCACGGCGTCAGGATGGTCTACACGTCGGAGAGTTTGGCGCTGGCGGCGCTGGAAATCCTGGCCCACTTGGGGCGCGCTGGCGCGCTCGCCTCGTATTCGCGGTGTGCCGTCCGTTTCGATAAGGGCCTCCTCACCTCACTTGACCGTGCACTCCTGCCGGACAACTGGCGCGCATACCCGGCGCCCGCCGAACTCCAGGTCATAGGGAACAGGTGGATCGCAGACGGCACCTCGGCGGTGCTGGAGGTGCCGAGCGTGCTGGTCGACACTGAGAATAACTACCTACTCAATCCGCTTCACCCGGACTTCGGCTCGCTGGTCATCGAGCCGCCGGAGCCATTCGACTTCGACCCTCGCCTGACCTCGTGAGTGCGGTCTCCGGTATAAGTAACCTGACGGGGCTGATTCAACACAGGGCCTTTTCGGCAGACCCGCGCCGGCACTACCGGAGGTTGCGTTGCAGGAATTACTTTGAGGCGAGGGTTCTGGTGCAAACGCTAAGGCTGGCTGATAATCAGCAGCATGCGCCCACTCGTACCCTCTTTGTTCCGTGGTCGCCACTTTGATCGTGCCATCATCGTCCTCTGCGTCAGATGGTACATCACTTATAAACTGAGCTACCGCGATTTGGTAGAGCTGATGGCTGAGCGCGGAGTCGATGTCTCTCATACAATCATTCTGAGATGGGTCCAACACTATGCCCCGGAGTTCGAGAAGCGGTGGAGCCGCTACGCGCGACCGGCCGGCACCTCATGGCGCGTGGACGAAACGTACATCAGAGTCGGAGGGCGGTGGACTTACCTCTACGGCGCAGTCGATAGGCAGGGACTCACGGTCGATTTCTTACTGAGTGAACACCGAGATATTGCCGCGGCTAATGAACGACACGGCACTCCCGAAACGGTCACGCTCGACGGCTACCCTGCGACTCACGCTGCTGTCGCGGAACTCAAGAAGTGCCGAGTGCTGCGCCCACAGGCGAAGGTGAGGACGAGCAAATATTTGAACAATCTTATTGAGCAGGATCACCGAAGAGTGAAGCAGCGCCTCTACCCGATGCTCGGCTTCAAGAACTTCGCCAACGCGTCAGTCACAGTCAGCGGCGTTGAGTTAGTAAACAAGATCAGGAAGGGGCAGTTCGACACCACAAAGTTGATTAACCGGGTAGGAGGGCGAGTGCCGCAGGTGTGGGAAGCGGTACTCGCCGCGTAATGCGATTCGTGGCGAGGTGGTCATCTGCCATATATATGCTATTTGCACCGGAACCGTCTTGAGCGTCACTATCGCGGCCAAGCCCGGGTCAATCAGCGCCTCGACCGTCACGACGCTGTAGTCGTCGTTCAAATGCATGTCGCTGAGCGCCGCCCCAAAGAAGAGGTCGAATCCCGGGGCCTCGATGCGCAGTTGAAGCTCCTGCGTTTCGGGGAGTGAGGAGCGCGTGGATGAACATGAGGCCACTCCTTCCTTCCGGGTCGAGGCTGACGGCGCCAACCCGCCGGCGGCGTGCCAGCCCGCGCGGCCGAAGGTCGCCGGGTGATTGATCCTTTTTCGTGAGGCCGGTGGCCCGCCCGCGACAGCAATACCTCCGGAGGCAGACAAGGTATGCGGGGGCGGGGTGCCGACCATTCGGTAGCGGGAGGTAGGGCGCGGCGAAGCTATCGTGGCGAGGGGCGGGGTTGTCCATGCCGGAGTTGAAAAGGGCATGCATGGCCGCACCCCGCCCCTCCCGCACAGCCCCGGCACGCGCCTGCGCCTTTATACCCCCGACTTCTTAGAGACTTTAGGCGGCTTCTTCCCGATGTAGCTGAGCACCAGCGTGGTGCCCTGCTGGCAGAAGGATATCTCGGCTACCGTGCCGCAGACGACCACCTCGTCGCCGACGTCGAACCCGCCCAGGTCGCCGATGAGCGTGAAGAGATCACCGCCCGTGCTGCGGAAGGCTTGGCATTCCACCCCCTCGTCGGTGAGGGTGCCCTTATGACACTGCATCAGTCTCCCACCCGGTTGAGTGCTGCTCATGATCCGTCCTCCTCTCTGGCGTGAACGTGAGGCCGACGAGAGGGGGCTCTGGTCGGCAGGGGTGCGAGGCCGTGAGACGTGCGCAACATACGCCCGGCGGGCGTGGATGTCAACGGCCTGACCGCGCGGGGCGTGGGGTGACCGGCGGCGGCCGCAACCCCGCCTGGACTGCCTGCTAGAGAGGCGTGGGATGGAGCCAACCGGCTGGAGGTGGCCGCCACCGCAGCAGTTGCCGCCTAGAAGCAGGGGGCCAATGAAACTTCTCCTCCAGCAAGTTCTAGAGCACGGCACGGCGAGCACGGTATTGAACCTGGCGGCTTTTGGACGCCGTTGAAAAGATGGTGCCGCCTCTGCCTCCGAACCCAACGATGCGCCGGGTGTAATCATCACCCACAATAGAGCGCGGACAGAAGGCTGACATAGAACTCGCTGAACAGATGAGGTGTGCTTGTAGAGACAGGAATAAGGGTAAAGAAATCGCTTGACATGAACCGCCGCTTCACAGAGGTTCTTTTGTGGAATAACACGCTTGTATTGGTCAGAAGATACGATTTGTGCAATTAATGCGGAGCCTGACTTTGCGACACATAACACTTCCTTATGTGTTATAAAATTGAAATTGTCGGAACCCTCTGCCGTCGTCGTCAACGACGAGCACGACCTGGCCGTCGCGCCGCTCCGGCAGCACGTCGGCGTAACTCGCCTCGGCGTGCCTGATGATGTTGTTCGTGACCTCCCGGGCGATGCGGTGGAGGTTGACCTCGCAAGCCTCGGAGCACTACTCGACGATAGGCACCGCTTACCTGAAATGGGCAGCCGGTATCTAGTGCGCGCCCTGGCTACGGGCGGGTCGGGCTGAGAGAGAGGGGGCGCCGGCTCAAGGAGGACGTTGCGGTCAACTGCGTCGCAGGGTGCGTAGCAGCGCCAGGAGCTTCTCCCTCGCGCCCCCCTGCGAGAACGGCACGAACTGCACGGCGAAGCCGATCCCCTCGGAAGCGTAGATGACATTACCCCAGAGCGTCAGGGCCTCGCCGGCGGGCGGGCGGAGTTCCAGCCTTACCAGTTTGCCCGGCGCGGACGATTCACCCGTGAGCACGAAGCAGCCGCCCTCCCCCAGGTCGGTCACCGTCGCGTCGCGCTCCGCCCCGCCTGCATCCCCCCAGCGGGCCTCGAAGTTAGCTTGATACCGCGGGAACTCTCTCCTGTCGCGCCCGCCGTACGACTCTCCCGTGGACATGGCACCCGATTTTACATGAGCCGGAGGGGACGCCGCAGCCGGCGGTAAAGGTGGGAATAAAAAAGCGGGAAGCATGCCAGCCTTGAGGGCGGCATGCCCTCCCTGGTTTCGGTCTCTGTCCTCACCCCGGCAGCCGGTGGGCAGAAGGCTTCACCTACTGCCCGTTGACCGGATGGTGTTAGCATCCGGCCAGAATTTTCAGCGTCCCGCCCGAGGGTCAGGCCACCGAAATTCTCCCCACTAAAGACACAATCCCGTGAAGGGCATGGCCATATACTGACCTGGTCCAAAGTGTCTTCATGCCCTCCGGGAAGAGGAGCATAACGGAGACAAATGGTGAACACAGGGGCGGGCCGTCGGAACATGCGGCCCGCTTCTGTCTTCACCACGCCTGCTTTGATGATACAGCCGCAAAAGGCCACGGGCAGATAAGCAGAGAGGCGCGCCGGCGATTGCCGGCGCGCCTCTCTGCTCTGCGAACGAAGACTCTTGACGAAGGTGTGGCCTACTTGCCCTTCGCCTTACGCCGCCTGACGGCCGCGGCGACGCCCGAGAGGCCGGTGCCGAAGAGGATCATCGTCATCGGCTCGGGG
>WUUC01208649.1_pt1 | contig 10310 bp, 8 predicted proteins | sample 6278441 | NCBI WGS metagenome assembly WUUC01 (sample SAMN13675441, study PRJNA597444) | soil metagenome | isolation source: soil | place: USA: Washington | collected 2017-10 | reverse complement strand
GCAGGCTGATGCCCCACTGTGACCCGTCACCGAGCAGCTGGACGAAGCGCGGGAGATCGGTGGGCGTGGTGATGAGCAGAATTTCCCTAATGCCGGCGAGCATCAGGGTGGTCAGCGGATAGTAGACCATTGGCTTGTCGAACACCGGAAGCAGCTGCTTGCTGACCGCCTTCGTCATGGGATACAGCCGGCTTCCGTTGCCCCCGGCCAAGATGATGGCCTTCATGCGTTCCTTTCTTCTCCAGGCTGCTCAGTCATTTATTCCCGAAACATCGACGACAATGCGATATCGGACAAGGAACCTTAAGATAGCTGTCGACATTACTTAGTGAAGTCGGGGTGGGATACTTTCATACTCTAGCTGAGAGACGCTCCCAGACGGAGGCAGGTTGAGCATCAAGGCGCGCCATGATTTCTATCGAGACACGATCAGCGAATGGATTCCCGACCGGAACGCTTCCATTCTCGTAGTGGCGGGTGGTACAGCGGACCATGGTGTACTTCTGTCGTTGGGATTTTCCAATGTCACCATCTCCAACATGGACAGCCGCATGAATGGCGCCGAGTTCGCACCATTCGCCTGGCGAAAGGAGGACGGCGAATCCTTGAAGCTGGAGAGCGAATCATTCGACTATACCGTTGTACACGCCGGCCTCCACCACATGCCCTCTCCACACAGAGGGCTCACCGAGATGTATCGGGTAGCTCGCAAGGGTGTGGCGATCTTCGAGGCAAGGGACAGTTTCACAATGCGGCTGCTCGAGCGACTGGGACTAACCCAGAGTTACGAGCACTCGGCCGTGTACGACGAAGGGAATTCGGGGGGCGTCAACAATACCGACATCCCGAACTACGTCTACAGGTGGACGGAACGAGAAGTGGAGAAAACCATCGCCTCGTACGCACCGGGCTACAAGCACAGATTTCGCTACCGGCACGGCTCGACTTCTCCGAGCACTCCCGAGCTTGGTTTTTTCAGAAGACTTGCGGTGACGCTTGCAACGCCAGGCTTCCTTCTCTTCTCGGCCCTGTTTCCCGGACAGCGGAACCTCTTCGCTGCTTTTATCGAGAAGCCGAAAGCCGGCCAATCACTTCATCCCTGGCTCAAAGTATCCGCGGGAAGAGTGTGCTTCGACCGGGAGTGGGGAACAAAACGGTATGGTGACTGGCGCTCATCCGAGTGACGGGTGGCGCGGCGATAGAAGTTGGTCGCCAATGCTCGCTAGTCCGTCATCAAGCCGATGTTGATCCATTGCCAGATCGGAAAGCTGTTGTCTCCACCGCCAGCGGCATACCGCGCCCACTCGGCCCGGACGGCGACGGGATCCAGCCAGCATTTCGCCCAGCCTTCGAGGCCGCGCTCGATCTGACTGCCGGCCCATTCCGACAACGGCCCTCGCAGCCATTCGCGTTGAGGGGTCTGCAGGGGACGCTTTGGAGCCTCGGCGACTCCGGCGGGCACCAGTCCGGCAGCGATCTTTCGTATCAACCACTTCTGAGTGCTGCCTCGAATCTTGCGCTCCCGCGGCTGGCGGAACGCGAGCTCGAACAGACGATGGTCGAGGAACGGCTCCCTAAGCTCCGTTCCGTGCATCATCGAGATACGATCGTTGAAGCGCAGGGCTCGCGGAATCTTGGTCATTTGCGCGTCGCGCAACTGAAGATTTCTCAATCTGTCCGGATATCGCGCCGGCTCGGCAATCGCTACGGCGCGGCGACTGAACTCGTCGCGCAAGCAATCCGGGCGACGGTCCGCGACTGAGCTTCCCTGCACCGGCCCGGACGACATCACCCCCGTGGAGGCCGGTTCATCGCCTGCACTCAAATAGTAGTCGTACCCCGCCCATTGCTCGTCGAGACCCTGACCGTCGAGCAGAACGATGACGCCAAGCTCGCGCGCGCGCCGGAAGACGCCGGAATATGCAAGTGTGGGGAGTCCACCGAACGGCTCGTCCTGATGCGCCTGCACTTGGGTTGCGATCGATGGAACGTCGTTGGGCGCAATAAAGCAGACATGGTGCGGATGCTTAGTACCGGCAAGCATCTGCTTTACCCAGGGCAGCTCGTCGTAGCGCTCGTCCCCCGTAGCGAAAGTGAATGAGTTGACGGAACCGTCCTGCCCACGGAATCGGTTCACCAGGCCGAGCAGGATCGACGAGTCCAGGCCCCCGCTCAAGTTGATTCCTACGGGCACATCCGCGCGAAACCGCAGTCGGATCGAGTCTTCCAGCAGCCCAAGGTACTCCTCTGCTACCGCTGCATCCGATCTCGAGTCCAGCTCTCCGACCGTCCGGTCCGCTAGCCCGTACCATCGTTTAACGGCTACTCCTCCGCGACTCCATTTCAGGGAATGGCCTGCCGGGAGGGAGTTGATGCCCTCCCAAAAAGTGCGCGGACCATGATCGTACAAGCCGTACCTCAGATAGCTCGCCCAAGCCACTTCGTCCGGCTGCCGGCGCACCCCCAGCGCGTGCAGGGCTTTGATTTCGCTGGCAAAGAGGAGTGCGCCGTTAGCCTCGAGCGCATAGTAGAACGGCTTGACGCCGAAACGATCGCGAGCCGCGAAGAGCGAGCCCGTCTGGATATCCCAAATGGCGAAGCTGAACATCCCGATGAACTTGTCGAGACATGCTTCACCCCATGCCTGATAAGCCGCCAGAACGACTTCGCTGTCGGTGCGGCTCTGGAACGGATACTTGGCAAGCTCCGCTCGCAGCTCGAGAAAATTGTAGATCTCGCCGTTGAAGACGAGGTGGAACCGGCCGTGAGCGTCCTGCATCGGCTGGTGTCCAGCCGCCGAGAGATCGATGATGCTGAGTCGGTTGAAGCCAAGCGATGCGACGCCGTCAGCAGATTCCCACACGCCGGTGTCATCGGGGCCACGATGGGCCGTGCACGTGATTCCCTTTTTCAGGGAATGCGGCCGTGTCCCGGCGATCACCCCGACAATACCGCACATCGGCCTAGCTCGCTCCCGGAGGGGCCTTGTCTTTATCCCGCTGCATTAGAAGCTCGATCATGCCGAAGTCGAGCTCGCTGTCAGCGCTGACGAACCGGTCTGCGGACATCACGTACGGTCTACTGTTCTCGCCACGCAGGCTACCTTGCTCCATCACGACATCTCGTCGGGTGAGATACACGGCACCGTTGCGCATATAGGCCTCCGGGCGGTAATCCTGCCGGCGCGTTCCTTCCGGCTCATCGACGCACCAGGGCTGCAGGCGACCGTTCTCGATGCGCTTCATCAGCATGGGATGGACGGCGAACACTTGCACGACGCTTATCACCGAGTCGCACTTCTCCGTGCGAGCGATCCGCAAGGCTTCGGCGAGATCCTCCGGAGTGCGGAAAGGCTCGGTGGGCTGCAACAACATGATCCAATCCATTCTCAGTCCGTCCTGCTCTTCAACGAATCGGGTGGCATGCTGAACCACTTCGATGCTTCCCGCAGTATCTGTCGCGAGCTCCGCCGGCCGCAGGAACGGAACCTCCGCCCCAGCCCGTCGAGCGACCTCGGCAATTTCCGGATCGTCCGTCGACACTACCGCTCGATGAAAGAGGTGCCTCGCAGCCAGGACGGTATCGATCGTGTATTCAATCAACGGGCGCCCGCCCACCATCCGAATATTCTTCCGCGGCACACCCTTCGACCCGCCACGGGCAGGAATGAGCGCGAGGACCCTTTCGCCGGTGCCTCTCATCAATACTGCAACGTTTTTTCGATGGTAAGCGGCTGATCGGCAAGAAGATCGGCTATGCGGCCCCCTGCCTTGCCGTCGCCGTACAGCTCGCTGGAGCCATAGGGGCCGTGCTGCAAATGCGCCCGGATGGCGGTCATGATTTCGTTCCGATCGTGGTCCACGTCGATGACGTTTGGGCTTCGGTCACGTCCTGCCTGCCGACTGCCGATATTGACCACCGGTACGCCAAGGTAGGAGCACTCGCGGATGCCGACGCTGGAGTTGCCGATGAGACAGCGGCATTGCCGTAGCAACCGGAGAAAGTCCTCCGGTGAGAGATTCTTGAAAAAGTGCAGCCAGGGCGCCTGATGCGTCTCCCGAAAATGCCGCAGGCCCTTCGAGATAATGTCGGATCCGGCGTCGACGTTCGGCCAGAACCAGAACGTAGGTTGGGCGAGCTGCTCGATTGCCGCCAGAGTTTCCTCGATCTGCCTGAGCGAGTCTTTGTATTCCGTGGTCACCGGATGCTGCATGACGACCAAAAACTCGTTCGAGTCGAAATGGGCGCCTACTCCGGTGTACCGCGTGAAAGGATCGAAGTCTTCGACGTTTTCCTGGAGGATGCGGGCAGCGAGGTCGACTGACGGACACCCAGTCACGTGAACTGTTCGCGGGTCCTCACCCATTCGGACGACACGAGTAGATGCGCCCTGATTCGATACCAAGTGGATATTGGACAACTTGGTGACTGCATGGCGCACCTTTTCATCGATGGAACCGGTCACCTCACCTCCCTGAACGTGTGCCACGGGAATGTTCAGGTAGGAGGCCGCAATGGCCGTGGCGATCGTTTCGTACCGGTCGGCCACACTCACCACGATGTCCGGCTTGAGGTTGTCGAAAATGGTCGCGAGCTCGACGACTCCGAGCCCGGTCGACTTCGCGGTAGTGACGAGGTTTTCGCCCTCGACTACCATATACACGACGGCGTCAGGGACGAAACCGTCGGCACGAATTACGTCGATCACCTGACCATAACGCTCGAGCAACGCAGACGCGGCCACGACAAGCTGAAGGCGGAGCCGCGGATGATCTCGTATCGCCTCGAGAACCGATTTGATGCGGGCGTAGCTCGGACGCGCCGTTATGACGACGCAAATCGTTCTGGTCTCGGCGACGCTTGGCTGCGCGAGAGAAGTGTGCAAGGGTCAGGTATGTGCTTGGAGGAATCGCGCGAGTTTCCTGGCCATGAATAGTTCCGTCTTGGCCATGGACTCCTCGGCCGCGCCGCCGATATGAGGAGTGATCAGAAGGTAATCGGCGTTCCGGGCTATTGCCATCAACCGACTACTTGTCCGCAGTGCGGAGTCCCGTTCGTGGTGGACCGTATCAAGGGCTGCTCCGGCGAGGCGCCTCTGCTCCAATGCATCGGCAAGCGCATTCTCGTCAATGATCTCTCCGCGTGATGTATTTACCACGACCGCACCACGAGGGAGGAGCGCCAGTCGCTCGGCGTCGAGCAGGTTGGACGTCTGCTCATTCAAGGGAATGTGAACCGAGAGTACGTCCGACTCGGCCAACAGCTTGGCGAGGGAGTCGATGCGAAGGACTCCGTCGGGCCAATCGACGACGAAGGGGTCGTAGGCGCTCACTTCCATCCCGAAAGCCCTACCGTATTCTGCGACCTTGGTGCCGATTCGACCCAGGCCCAGAAGACCGAGGCGGGTGCCATGCAGCTCGCGCCCGGTAAAACGTTCCCGATCCCATTCGCCCTGCCGTACCGATAGCGCCGCGGGAACGATGAGCCGTCGCAGCGAAAGCAGAAGGGCCCAGGTGTGCTCGGCTGTTGCGTGTACCGTTCTCAAGAACTCTGCCTCCCCCTGGAGACTAAGGACCGCGACACCCCGCTCGGTGGCTGCGTCGACATCGATGTGATCGAGGCCAGTCGTCGCGCTGACGATCGCGCGCAGAGAGTGTGAAGACTCTATGACATCGCGATCGATGGAGTGGCCGAGTCTGACGAGCAACACATCAACTTCGGGCAGCGCACGCATCAGCTCGTGCCGGGTAAGCGGTCCTTCGCGGATCTCTCCGAGCTGTTGCAGGATGCTGCGCGCGCGAGGCGAGTAGCCTTTCGGCTCGAGATTAAGGATTCGAATCCGCGTCATCCCAGGATAACAGCTCGTCTTCCCGGACATCACGCACGAGTTTCTTACCGATCAACTCGTGCATCCTGCTGACGGGGATTCCAGTTCCCGGCTTCTTCCCTGTGAGGTCATCCGCGCTGAGCACGGTACCTTTGGTGAGAGGTCGCCGCAGTGCCACGCTCTTCTGAAACAGCTTCCGCATCGGCTCGAGCCTGGCGGTCGTCGCATCCTTGTTCACAGGGTTCTCGATCATTTTGACTATTGCCCGAGAACCATCGACCAGAGTTCTAAGCTCGGGAAAAGTGAGAGACACGGGCACGTCGGGGCCGAACATTTCGCGACTGAAGGTGACGTGCACCTCCACCATGTCGGCGCCGAGGGCGGCAGCCGCGAGTCCGGTGAAGATCGACCCGGTGTGGTCGGACAACCCCACGGGGCAGTCGTAGCGCTTCCGAAATTCTTCAAGAAGGTTGAGACCCACCTGCTCAGGGGGACATGGATAACTGCTCGTGCACTGTAGTACGGTGAGCGATTCTCCCGTTTTACGAATCCGCGCGACCGCTTCATCGATCTCGGCGATCGTGCTCATCCCAGTAGACAGAATGAACGGACGCTTCGTCTGCGCCATGCGTGATAGAGCAGCCGGATTGGTGAGCTCTCCGGATGCGATCTTCCAGGCCCACACGCCCACCCGACTCAAGAGCTCGACCGCCTCGACCGAGAACGGAGAGCTAAGGAACTTGAGGTTCCGCTCGTCGGCGTGCTTCTTGAGCTCCGCCCACTGCGCCTCGGAAAATTCCATTCGCCGCCAATAGTCGTAGCGCGAGGCATCCTGGCGACTGAACTTCACGCGCCACGGTTCGCCGGGGGTACTCTCGGCGGCCGCGATGTGCGTCTGGAATTTTACCGCGTCGGCTCCCGCATCCGCGATTGCATCAACGAACGCGTGCGCCTGTCCCAAGCTCCCGTCGTGTGCCTGGGCTACTTCCGCAACGACAAGACACCGGCGGGATGCGGCCATTCTACAGCCTCCGGCCGTCTAAGGTCACACCTTCGCCGATCGGCGCAGGGTGCGGGTTACAACACCTTCGTGGCATCACACTCATCATCCGAAGTGTAATTTGGAACCGAGATCCCAAAGCGCCAGTGGTCGCCGCCGCGATCAGCGGAAATGAAGTAACAGCGTTAGAATTGACACCCTCAATCGCACAGGCTCCTTGATCGCGCACCGCACGTCATTCGCTTTATGATGATTTTCTTTGCTTTGCTCGCCGCAGTGACGACGCTGTTGATAACGGCGGCCGTCAGGCGATATGCACTCAAACGAGCGCTGTTTGATCTGCCAAACCATCGCAGCTTGCATCAGTTGCCGACTCCCCGCGGGGGCGGCCTCGGGATCGTGCTGTCGGTGCTGGGATACGTGCTTTATGGGCTACTGTTCGGAACCATAGATCGCCAACTCGGGGTAGCCCTGATTGGCGGAGGTACCCTAATCGCGGGCGTCGGAACAGCGGATGACATTCATTCGCTCTCGGCTGGGACGCGGCTCGCGGTTCATTTCGCCGCGGCTATCTGGGCGGTGTGGTGGCTTGGCGGATTTCCTGCCATAGATGTCGGGCTTACCCATCTGCATGTTGGCGTCGCTGGCGGAGTGGCCGCGGTGGTGCTGATCGTGTGGGCAACCAATCTCTATAACTTCATGGATGGAATCGACGGCCTCGCCGCATCCGAGGCGTTCTTTATCGCTGGCTGCGCGGGAGTGCTGCTGATGACCCGCAATGCTCCTTCCATTGCAAGTATTTCGTTCGTGGTGTTTGGCGCGGCGTTGGGGTTTCTCTACTGGAACTGGGAGCCGGCCAAGATTTTCCTGGGTGACGGGGCGAGCGGCTTTCTGGGTTTCACTTTTGGAACGCTCGCTGTATGGTCAGAGAACTCGGGAGCGCTGCCCATCATAGTGTGGTTCATTCTTGGCAGTGTCTTCTTCATGGACGCGTCAATTACCATCGTTCGGCGCTTGCACGGGGGCATGTGGCGCTACGCCCATCGAACGCATGCCTATCAGAGAGCAGTAGTCTCAGGGTTGAGCCACTCGAGAGTTGTTCTGATCATCGCGGGCTTCAACCTCGTGCTCGCCGGTCTCGCGACACTGGCTGTACTCAACCCCGCATTGCTCCTGCCGGCAGCCGCCGTTTCGGTTGCTCTAGCAGTGTTTCTATATTTAGTCGTAGGCCGAAGGCAGCCTTTTGTGCTGGAGCAGCCGCCTGTTTGATCACTATCCAGCATCGCCCCCCAACACTCTGATCAGGAAATGCTCGCAAGATTAAAAGGGGCGCTCCGGCGCTTTAGGCCTGCGCCGCCATCCCCAGCCTCGCTATCGCTTCCAACGCTGAGCGCGACGACGGCAGGTCGTTTCCTCTACTACCGCCGGCTTTTCGCCAGCGCCGCGGCATGCGAGGGCGACGTCGTGGAGTGCGGTGTGGGCAGAGGCCATACGCTGCTGATGTGGGCAGCGCTCGCCTACGACGAGGCGAAGCACCGGCAGGTGTGGGGCTTCGATTCTTTCGAAGGCTTCCCCTTGCCCACGGTTGAAGACACGAGCCCGCGCAATTGGCGCCAGGGAGAGTGGGCAGTGAGTACGCCAACCAGCATTCGAGACCTATTTCTCAAGGCGGGCTACCCGGCCGAGTGGTTCCGCGCGCACGTAACCCTGGTCAAGGGATTCTTCGCAGAGAGCCTGTCGAAATACACTGGGGAGCGTATCGCCCTCCTGCATCTGGACGTGGATTTGTACGAGTCTTACCGCGATTGCCTCGTTCAGCTGTACGATAAGGTCGCGCCAGGCGGGGTGATCGCATTCGACGAGTACATGGGCACGTTCGAGTACATCAATGCTCCCGGCGGCAGGCAAGCCATCGATGAATTCTTGTCCGCGCGCGGTGTGAGTGTCCAGCGCGATCCGATTTTCGGCAAATACTACGTCACGAAACCTCGCTGAGGGTCGCTGAACGGAGCGAAAGAATCTCACGTGAGCCGGGCTGCGCAGGCGCGGTCAATGAGTATTTGATACTAGGCGCAGGCCGTCCGGCGGACTACTTTTAAGCCCCGGTCTCGCACGCTTCCTGCTTCTGTGTGCAGACGTCAACTCACCACGCCGGCCACCCCTGCAAGATCGAACGTGGTAGCACTCAGAAAATTTGTTCCCAAGCGAATCAGGAACCGGCATCTCTTCCTGATTGATGCTGCTTCCCTGATCATCGCGCCTCTCACCGCTTTTCTCGTTCGCTTCGAGGAGTTTCGGTGGCTCGGCGACAACGCCCGGATGGTGCTGGCGTATGTCCTCCTCGCGGCACCCCTTCGCCTGTTGCTGTTCTATTGGTTCGGCATGTACAGGCGCCTCTGGCGACACGCCAGCATTGGAGATCTGAGGCAGATACTCGTCGCAAGTGGCGTTTCGGCGGGGCTGGCGGCGGCGATTGGATTCTGGCTGCTCCCGACCCTGGATATCATCCCGTCGCGCGTTCCATTCTCAGTGGTCTTCATCGATGGCTTTCTCACGACCGCGGCGATCGCCTTGCCGCGCCTTCTCGCGAGAACGATCAGACAGCGGCACTCGCGACGCCGCCGAGAGGCTCCCGGAAGGCCGGTGCTGATCGTGGGTGCAGGCGAGACCGCGAAGCTCGTGGCTAAGGAGCTTTTCGCGAGCCCGCAACTCGGATTCGAGCCGATCGGATTCGTCGACGATGATTTGACGATGCAGAATCACATGCTGCTCGACCTTCCGATCATGGGTCCGCTCAGCGCCATCAAGGCCATCGTCGAGCAGCATGGCGTCTCCGAGCTGATCATCGCAATGCCCTCGGCGAGGGGCGACGTCGTTAGAAAGGTCGTGCGGGCCGGCCTGGATTGCGGCATTCCCACCCTGACGGTGCCCAGTCTTCCTGAGTTGATCTCCCGAAAAGCTGGTGGGACCAGCCTCCGGGAGGTTGAGATTCAGGATCTCCTCAGGCGGGATCCGATTGAAACCGACCTCGCCGCGGTGTCGGAACTGGCGACCGGCGAAAGCGTACTCGTCACGGGTGCGGGCGGCTCGATTGGTAGCGAGCTGTGCAGACAGATCGCGCGGCTCGCCCCCGCGCGTGTGATTCTACTGGGGCACGGGGAGAACTCCATATTCGACATACTCACCGAACTCAACGGAAGCTTTCCTGATGTCCAATTCGTTCCCATAATCGCCGACGTCCGCGACGCTCAACGTATCAGGTCTATCTTCACGCATTTCCAGCCACACGCTGTCTTTCATGCAGCCGCCCACAAACACGTTCCGTTGATGGAAGAGAACATCATCGAGGCCATCACGAACAATGTGGCGGGAACGCGAAACGTCGTAAACGCATCGCTGGAAGCGGGGTGCGAACATTTCGTCTTCATCTCCACCGACAAGGCCGTGCGGCCGACAAGCGTGATGGGAGCGACAAAGCGAATC
>WUUC01100860.1_pt1 | contig 10310 bp, 5 predicted proteins | sample 6278441 | NCBI WGS metagenome assembly WUUC01 (sample SAMN13675441, study PRJNA597444) | soil metagenome | isolation source: soil | place: USA: Washington | collected 2017-10 | reverse complement strand
GCGCGCGCGTCCGCATCACGGGCGAGGAGTAGGGCCGTGCTCGCCGAGTTCGCGGTCAAACGCTGGCAGCTCACCCTGGTGGCGTTCGTGGCGCTGATCGCGCTCGGCGCCAGCGCCTTCGTCAGCATCCCCAAGGCGGAGGACCCCACCTTTCCGATCGCGCGTTTTGTCGTGATCGCGGTGCTCCCCGGCGCCGCGCCCGCGGAAATCGAGCGGCAAGTCGTCGATCCCATCGAGAGCAAGCTGTCGGCGCTGGACGACTTGAAGGAGCTCAAGAGCTCGATGGAGGACGGCTTGGCAGTGGTGGAGGTCGAGTTCCGTGCCGGCTCCGATCCCGACCGCAAACACGATGTCGTGCTGCGTGAGATTCAGGCCGTGCGTCCCGACCTGCCCCCGGAGCTGGTGCGGCTGGACGTGCAGCAGTTCAGCGCCGCGCAGGTCAACGTGATCGAGTTTGCGCTGGTCTCGGAGACGGCCTCCTACCGCGAGCTCGACCGCGTGGCCCGCGCGCTGGAACGTCGCATCGAGGGTGTGCCCGGCGTCGACGAGGTGAACATCTCCGGCCTGCCCGCGCGCGAGGTGCGCGTGGCGCTCGACCTGGAGCGCATGATCGCACTGGGCATCTCGCCTCAAGAGGTGCTCACTGCGATCGGCAACGAGAGCGCCAGCATCCCGGCCGGCAGCGTCGACCAGGGCGCACGGCGCTTCAACCTGAAGACCAGCGGCGACTACGCCTCGGTCGACGAGGTGCGCGCCACGGTGGTGCGGGCGACGCAGGGCGGCGTAATCTTGCTGCGCGACATCGCCCACGTGGCGCTGGTGGACGCTGAACCCACCGAGCTCGCGCGCTTCAACGGCAAGCGCGCCGTGCTGGTGGTCGCCAACCAGCGCTCGGGCGAGAACATCTTCGAGGTCACGCGCGGCATCAGCCAGGCCGTCGATGCGTTCGCGCCGCTCGTGCCCAAGGACATCGAGCTCGCGCGCGGCTTCCGGCAGGCGGACAACGTCGCGCACCGGCTCGACGGTTTCACGCGCGATTTCGGCCTCGCCATCGTGCTGGTGTTGGCCACGCTCTTGCCCCTGGGCATTCGCGCCGCGCTGGTGGTGATGGTCTCGATTCCGCTCAGCTTGGCGCTGGGCCTCGTGTTCTTGCAGCTCACCGGCTTCACCATCAATCAGCTCAGCGTGGTCGGCTTCGTGATCTCGCTGGGGCTGTTGGTGGACGACTCGGTGGTGGTGGTGGAGAACATCGCGCGCCACCTGCGCATGGGCAAGTCACCGCGCGCCGCGGCCATCGCCGCCACCAGGCAGATCACCGCCAGCGTGCTCGGCTGCACCGCCACCTTGATGTTCGCCTTTTTGCCGCTGCTGGCGCTGCCCGGGACTTCGGGTCAGTTCATCCGCGCGCTGCCGGCGGCGGTGCTGTTCACCATCTTCGCCTCGCTGCTCGTGTCCTTGACGGTGGTGCCATTTCTGGCGAGCGTGGTGCTGCGCGAGGAAGGCGAACACGGCAACGTCTTCTTTCGCGCGCTGACGCGCGCCATCGAGTACTCTTACCGTCCCGTGCTGGACCGCGCGCTGGCTCGTCCGGCGCTCACCTTGATCACGGCAGCGCTCCTGTTCGTGGGTAGCGTCGCGCTCGTTCCGCGCATCGGTTTCAGCCTATTTCCCAAGGCCGGCACGCCGCAATTTCTGGTGCGCGTCGAGGCCAGCGAGGGCGCGAGCATGGCCGAGACTGCGCGCGCGGCGCGCTTCGTAGAACGGACGCTCGGGCGCCATCCGGAGATCCGCGACGTGGCCAGCGTCATCGGCAAGGGCCATCCGCAGATCTACTACAACGTGGCGCAGGGCGCGGAGCGCGCGAACCTGGCCGAAGTGTTCGCGGCGGCCGACGTGAAGAGCCCCGAGGCGCGCTCACGGCTGTATGCCAAGCTGCGCGCAGAGCTGGCGAATTACGCCGGCGCCACGCTCGAGCTGAAGGAGTTCGAGCAGGGCCCGCCGCTCGAGGCGCCCATCGCCGTCCGAGTCCTCGGAGAAGAGCAGGGCGCGCTGGACGCCGCGGCACGGCAGGTCGAGCGCATTCTCGAGACCACGCCCGGCACACGCGACGTGCGCAACCCGAGCCGTGCGCGGCGCACCGACCTCAAGCTGGCCATCGACCGCGACAAGGCGGCTTTGCTGGGCGTGATCGTGCCGGACGTGGACCGCGCGGTGCGCCTGGCGCTGGGCGGTGTGGTAGCCGGCCACTATCGCGAAGACAGCGCCGAAGATCCGTACGCGATCCGGGTGACCTTGCCGCGCGGCGAGAGCCACGGGCGTCCGAGCCTCTCGCTGCTCCAGCGCGTGCACATTGCGGGCCTTTCCGGTGCGGCGGTGCCCTTGGGAGCGGTCGCGAAGCTCGCGCTCGAACCATCCCCGACCGAGCTGCGTCACTTCGACAAGGAGCGCAGCGTGACGGTCACGGCACAGGTGCAGGAAGGCTTCAACACCGACCGCGTGACGCGGACCGCGCTTGCGCGCCTGGGCCAGACGCAGCTCGGAGCGGGCGTACGTTTGGTGGCGGCGGGCGAGGTCGAGAGCAGGCAGGAGAGCTTCGGTGGGCTCGGCACCGCGCTGCTGCTCGCAGCGTTTGGGGTGCTCGCCATTCTCGTACTGGAGTTCCGCACCTTCAAGAGCACCCTGATCGTGGCGTCCGTGATTCCGCTGGGCGTGATCGGCGGCTTGGTGGCGCTGTTCCTCAGCGGCTACACGCTCTCCTTCACGGCCGTGATCGGGTTCATCGCGCTGATGGGCATCGAGATCAAAAACTCCATCTTGCTGGTCGACTTCACCAACGAGCTGCGGCGCGACGGCATGCCGCTCGACCGGGCCATTCAGCGCGCGGGGGAGGCGCGCTTCGTGCCCATCCTGCTTACGTCGCTCACCGCCATCGGCGGGCTGATCCCGCTCGTCCTCGAGCGCTCGAGCCTGTATTCGCCGCTTGCCCTGGTGATTCTCGGCGGGCTGGTCAGCTCGACTATCCTGACGCGAATCGTGACGCCGGTGCTGTACAAGCTGTTCGCACCCGAGATCGTGCGTGACGACGAGCTCGCGACTACAGGCGCGGCGCCCGCGCTGCTGTCTAGTCCGCTCAGCTGAGCTCAGCTCTCCTTCGAGCCGTAGCGGCCGGTGCGGACGTTGGCCAGCCTGCCCTGCTCGAAGGTCAAGTAGCGCACGAAGCGATGCGACCCCTGGTCGTAGACCCACTCGTCGATCACCACCTCGATGGTTCGCTCCACCACGCGACCACAGCGCAGCTGTCCCTGCTCTTGATAGCAGGGGCCGTTCACGAACGTCCTTACCGTGCGGTATTCGACGCGTTGGCTGGTCGCGTCGGGATCACCGCAGCGGCTGCGTACGTCGTAGAGCAGGTCTCCCTCGGACACGAGTCGCGACCCGCAACGCATGCCATCGGCGCGCGCTGCGCCTGCGGTCCAGGCGGCACAGACCGCCAAAACCAACGAACAGGCCAGGGTGCGGCGCATGACGAGCTCCTTCGCGATAGGTGCTCCACTGTAGCCGAGAGCAGCCTTGCGCGGCACACTCGTTGCCAGCCCGGGCGCAGAAAAGCCGGGATGACGGTCCGGCTTGCGTGGGATTCGCTACGATTTTCCTTCGTAGGGCGCCTCACTGCTGCGCGGGACAGGTCGGGTTTTCACAATAGCCACGCGCGCCGCCGCTGCCCGTGCAGACGCGGCCGGGAGGACACTCCGCGCTGTTGGCACAGCTGAGCTGACAGCCGCCCGAGACGCAGACCAGCTGCGCCCCAGCGACGCTCAGGCGCTGGCATTTGGCGTCGCCGCTGAGCGCGTCGCTGCCATCGCTGACGCAGGAGGCGTTGACGGCCTCGGCGCCCAAGGCGTCCGGCCGACTCGGTTCGGGGACCGACTGGAAGCATTCGAAGCGCGCGCTCGCTCCGTCGTCCAGCGGCGACTGCGCGGCGAAGGCGATGCGCTGCTTGTCCGTCTTGCACTTCGCCACCTCGTCGGAGAAGTCGTCGTAGTACCACCCTGCGCCCGGCGGCTGCGTGGGACCGAGCACGGGCAGTTGAGCCATCTCGCACACCACGCGGTTGGTCTTGTTCACCGTGCGGTCGGGCAGGCGGCGCACGCGGCCGCGTGCCGGATCGCAAGCCGAGGTGTCGCCCGCACGTTTGATCTCCACGACCTGACACGCCACGCGCCCCTGCGGGTCGCGCTGCAGGCGCCGCGGCAGACATTGGCCGGAGAGCTTGCTGGCGATCTTGGCGATCACCGCATTCAGCGCTGCGCTGTAGTCGTCCTCGCAGATCGAGGTGATCACGCCGTTCTCGCCGAAGCCCTTGGCCACCTCGACGATGCGGCGCGCAGGCGCGGCGCTGCCCGCCTGGTTGTTGGCCGTGCACGTGGGGCGCGCGACATTGCCCTTGGGCGTCTCGTCCTCCGCGAACTGCATGTCCGTGCGAGCCAAGATTTGGTCTAGACTCAACCCCTGCGTGTTCACGGCCTTGGGCACCCCGACGATGCCGGCAAAGATGATGCGATCCTGGTAGGCGTCCGACTTCAAGCTCTTGAGGCCCGTGATGTAGCGCTGGACCTGATGCAGTTTGTCGGGATTGCGACCGCACAGCACGTTGATGTCCTTGTTTGCGACCTGGTACAGGGTCGCCGCGCTTGCGTCGGGGCTCGAGCAGTCTTCCTCGTCCGTGACCAGGATCACGGCCAGGATGGCTTCGGGCCGCAGAAAGCCATTGTTGACGCCTGTGGGTGCTCCTTGCCCTGTCGTTCCTCGCGAGAAGGAGCGGTCCGTGCTCGGCGCGAGCGCCTTCCACATGCTCTCGAGCTGCTGTTCGATGCCGCAGCCGTTTACGCCCAGCTGCGCGATGCAGCTGAACTGGCTCGCGATCTCGGCAGCCGAGCCGCCGCGCTGAAAATCCAAAAAGCGCGGCACGCTGAGGCCCGCGCATTCTGGTCGAGGCTGGATGGCTACAACCGGTTGGTCGGATACCTGAACCGATACTCCTGCTACCGCCACGGCCGTGGAGTTGAGCAGCTGACCGTCGTCGCCGAACAGACGCTCGACCGTGTCCGCGCCGTTTCTGCCGATGTCCTGCTCGGTGGGCGCGTACGAGTTTTTGCCGCAGCTCGAAAGGCCCTCTACGCCGTTCGAGCCCAGATCACTCGAGACCACGCCCAGGCGCAGGCTGCCGACAGGCTGAAAGTCGGGTTCGCCGTCGGCGTTCGGCACGCCATCCATATCGCCGCTGGTGAGCACCTGCACCAGACGGGAGAGCTGAGCGTTCAACTTCACCTGCTCTTCCGACATGGAAGCGGAGTTGTCCACCACGAACAGCAGATCCACCTGATCCGTACCTGTTTGGTTCGCGTCCAGCGAAACTAGCGAGACCGTGCAAGGGATGAGCGGGGCGAGCTCTTGGTTCGGGCAGGCGCACAAACCCATCGCGGCAGTTGCTCGCAGGACTCTCCAGCCGAAATCGAATCCACGTGCCATGTTGCTCTCCGAGGTTGAGCGCAGATCGGCCTCGCTCTGGAGCGGGCTCGACGACGCTCCAGAAGACAGACGGCGCTTTGGCTTGACGACACAGGGAGCCGCGAGCTCATGAACTCGGCTCGCCGGCAGTACCCTGCATTCGGCTACGACGCAGCCTTGAGCCATTGTGCGGAGATGGAGGCACGTTTGGCCTGAGTGTCTCGGAGACAGAGGACGCGACGCTGTCGACGGGGCGCGCTGCGCTTTCCGCTCGGTCGCTGCGCCGCGTCCGCCTGGATGAATGCGAGAGCCTGCTGCTGGCGGGCAGCGGCCCGGCTCTCCGGCTGCCGCCGCCTTGCGCGGCTGTACCGCACCCACGTCTCACACAGCGTCGTGGATCGGCGGCTCGAGAGTGAGCTCTGTCACTTCGAGGTGGTGCTGCTCGCCCGCTCCCGCACCCCGCTCCCTCGCACCGCCAACGTGTCGGTACGTTTGGAGAGCGGGCCGGGAGCGGGTCAGATGACGCCGCGCCGGCAGCGCGCTAGTTCACGAAGACGACCGACGCGCCCTCGGTGTCCGAGGGCCAGTTCGGCACCTTGATCGTCTCGCCGTTGAACTCGACGCTGATCCATTCGGGCGTGGCCGCCTGTAGGAACATATCCGCGCTGTTCACGAAGGCGCCGCTCACGATGGACTCGCCGGTTGTCTCGCCGTCGCCTGGGCCCCACGCGGGAGCGGTCAGGCTCTTGTCGAAGAGGTAATACGCAACCGTGGTGGTGGGCCGACTGTTGGCTTCGTTCCAGGTGACCTCTCGGGTGAGCACTTCACGACCGCCTACCTCGAGCGAGTCGCGCGGGTACAGGAACGCCTTCTGCAGGCTGCGCGGGATCACCACGGCGAAGCTGGAATGGCGGTTGACCTGCGAGCTGGTCGCGGAGGCGACCGGATCCTTGGTCTCGAAATTGAAGCGCAGCAGGCGATTGCTGCGCTTGAAGGGCAGCATGTACGCGTGCGAAGAGCGGCGCGTCGTGTCGCCGGGCGGCGGCGTCAGCTTGAACTCGTAGGCCACGCCGGGCTCGGCTTCGAAGGGCCCGAACTTACCATCCGCGCCGATGGTATACGACGCCTTCGGTTCGCCGCGCTCCCAGGGCTCATCGCCCGGAACGTAGATCTCGACCTTTGCACCCACGAGGAACGTGTTGTCCGCGAAGGTTGGGGCGCGACCTTCCAGGGTGATGGGACTGCCGCACTGGACCTCGTCGTACTGCGGCTCTTCCCCCTCGTTGAGGAACTTGTACATCTCGAGCGCGGCTTCGGTGGAGGATGCGACGCCCGAATGATCGAGCTCGTTATCCTCGAAGATCACGTTTTTGGTGGTGCCGCAGGTGACGGGGCGGTCGCCGGTCGAAGACACACACAACGTCGGCACCCCGCCCGGATCCGCGGCCAGCATGCCGCCCGCGAAATGGACGTAGTGGGCCACCTTTTCCGGGTTCATGCCGGCGTACGTGGAGCCGTGCCCCGAGCCCTGCGAGTGGCCGGCGAGGTCGACCTTGTCGAAGCCGGTCTCGGCGCGCAGCTCGTCGATCACGCGATCGATGTCCATGCTGGCGCGCCGATAGGCCTCGGCCCGATCGATCCCGAGAGGCGGCCGGGCGGCATCGGCGCCGCCGTCAGCGACCGCTGACCCGCCATCCGTCCCGCCATCCAGGCTTGGAACACCGCCGTCGCCGGCGCCAGCGTCGCCCACGCCACCGTCGGACGGCGGTGGCTGAACCAGCGAGTGGTATTCCACGGCGCGAATCCACTCCGGGCAGTAGCCATTGCTGGCGAGAATCAGCGCGGGATGGGCGAAGCTGTCGCCATTCGCCACCGTCCCGTGCACGAACACGATGGGGCGCTTGTTCTTGTCGCAGTCCTGGTCATTGACGACGCGTTTGCAGCCAGGCGGCAGCTCCACCTGCTCGCCAGCGTCGTCGGTCGGCGTGTCGCCTGAGTCGTCGTCGCCTGCGTCGCCTATGGTCGCCGCAGACGAGTCTTTGGCGGTCGACTTCTCGTCCTCTTCACAACCGGCCGAGAAGCATAGACTCGCTGCGATCATCAGCCAGCCTGTGCGGGTACAGCGCGCGTTTTTCATGAGCCGAAGCCTCCCAATCAGAAAGAGGCGAGAGAGTAGTGCGCGAGTGGGCTACGCGCGATCACAAATGCACACACGTCTGCAACGTCTGCCGAGCAGCAGCGAATGCTGACTACAAGGTCACGCTACGCTGGAAAGCTGCGAGGCAGGAACAGCCTGAGAGTAATCCAGACGCGACGCAGGATGACACTTGTGACCGCGTCTGGGCGTTCTTGCGCCCAAGTAAGGCTCACGAATCTGCAGAGCGCCCGACCTCGCCGTGGGCACAGAAGTCATGGGTTCGACCTGAGTATGTGATCGCGCTGCGGAAGGTAAGGTCCGCCCGCTGAGGCATCGTGCCTCAGCGGGCGGGTGGCCACTCACGCCAGCTCGACCGTGACCGGGATGCCGTTGAGCACGGCATTGCCCGAAAGCGGATCGAGGCGCTCGCTGTCGGTCAGGATGTTGCTGTTGATGCCAGGCCGCTCACCGGCCACGTCCTGCTTGGTGCCCGACGCGCCGTGGCCCCAGCCATGGGGCAGGCAGACCACGCCGCGCATCACGCTGTCGGTGACTTGCACCGGCACCAGCAATGCGCCGGTGCGGCCCGCCACGCGCGCCGTGGCACCGTCCGCCACGCCGCGTGCCGCTGCGTCGTCAGGATGGATGTGCAAGGTGCAGCGCTCGGGTCCCTTGACCAGCTGCGGGACATTGTGCATCCAGGAGTTGTTGGAGCGCAAATCGCGCCGCCCCACCAGCAGCAGGCCGTCGCCTGCCTCCGCGCCCAGTGAGCGCGAGAGGCGCGCCATGTCCTCGACGATGGCGGGCGGTGAAAGCTCGATGGAGCCGCTCTTCGTCTGCAATACCTCGGGCACGCGCGCTTGGAGCGGTCCGAAGTCGATGCCGTGTGTCGCGGCGCGCAAGCCTGAGAAGGTCAGACCTTCCGGCACGACACCAAAGTGGTCTCCGTAGGCGCCCGTGCGAATCAGGATTTCGACGATTCTGTCGGTGGGGTCCACGGCCTCGAGCTGCGCCAGCAACTCCTCGACGGCGCGCCCGGACAGCGCAGGGATGGCGGCGATGCTGCGCGCCAGCGTGGCGTGCTGCAGAGCGCTGTGCACGCTCGCGGGATCGGCGGCCGCACCTTGCCCTGCTGCGATCAGCGCCAGTTTGGCGAGGATGTCCGCTTCGCTGGGCCCTCGATGCTCCAGGATGGCTGCAGACCACTTCGCAACATTGCGGACGGAGAGCTGATAGAAAGCCAAGTCATAGTGACTGCGCTCCAGCGCCGAGGGCGGCGGAAGAATCACGTGCGCGTGGCGTGTGGTCTCGTTTCGATACGGATCCACACTCACCATGCAGTCCAGCTGGCGCAGCGCGCGATCCAGGCGCGCGCTGTCGGGTGTGGACAGAACGGGATTGCCTGCGATGGTGATGAGCGCGCGCGGCTGGCCCTTGCCGGGCGTCTCGAGCTCTTCGGCCAGCGCCGCCACGGGAAACTCGCCCCGCACCTCGGGGTAGCCGCGCACGCGACTTCGCCGGCGGCCCAGCACGAAGCCGGCCCGCTTTGCCCCCGTGCCGCGCTGTCCGTGCGCGGGCAGCGGCCACATCGCACCGCCTTCCGTGTCGAGGTGGCCCGTCAAGGCGTTGAGCACGTCCACGGCCCACGCAGCGAGCGTGCCGAACTCCACGGTATGGGTACCGATGCGTCCGTAGACCACTGCGCGCTCGGTCTTGGCGAGCTCGCGCGCCAGCCGGCGGATGGTCTCGGCCGGCACGCCGCTGACCCGCGCCACCGCTTCCGGTGAAAATGGGCGTGCGAGCTCGCGCACCTGCTCCACACCGTTCAGCCACGGCGCGAGCCGGCCGAGCGCGAGCAGCGACTCCTCGAACACCACGTGGATCAGCGCCAGCAGCAGATGCGCGTCGGTGCCCGGCCGTATCGGCACGTGCTCGTCGGCGTGTTCGGCGCTGCGCGTCCGTCGCGGATCGATCACGACGAACCTGCCGCCGCGCGCGCGCAGCGCCGCCATGCGTCCGGGAAAGTCGGGCGCCGTGCACAGGCTGCCGTTCGACTCCCACGGGTTTGCGCCGAGCAGCAGCAGGAAGTCCGTGCGGTCGAGGTCGGGCACCGGGATGGCTGCCGGGTCGCCGAACAGCAGGCCGCAGGCCACGTGCTTGGGCATCTGATCGACCGTGCTGGCGCTGAAGATGTTGGGCGTGGCAAGCGCCTTGATCAGCGGCCGCGGGTAGAGCTGGCCGGCCAGCGTGTGGGCGTTGGGGTTGCCCAGGTAGAGCGCCACCGCTTCGCGTCCCTGCTGCTCCAGGACGGGCAACAGACGCCGCTCGACCTCGGCGAAGGCGGCCTCCCACGACACCTCTTCCCAGCTGGCGTCCTCTGGATTGGCACCACGCCGGATCAGGGGCGCGCGCAGGCGATCTCGATCCTCGTGCAGGCGGTGCAATGTCGCGCCTTTGGGACAGATGAAGCCGCGGCTGAACACGTCTTCACGATCGCCAGCGATGCGCACCACGTTGCGCCCCTGCAGCGTGATCTCGAGCCCACAGACGGCTTCGCAAAGTGGGCAGGTGCGGTGATGGATGCTCGTGGTCGTCATGGGCTGCCTCGAGCCGGCAGTCTAGGCCGGGCGGCCGAGACAGGGCAAACCGTTCGGTCAGGGCGCCG
>WUUC01118217.1_pt1 | contig 10312 bp, 6 predicted proteins | sample 6278441 | NCBI WGS metagenome assembly WUUC01 (sample SAMN13675441, study PRJNA597444) | soil metagenome | isolation source: soil | place: USA: Washington | collected 2017-10 | reverse complement strand
AGATCGGCCTGAATTGGTGGCGCACCGACACCCGCCTCACTGCCACGCCCGAGTCCCAGGCGCTCGCCGGGGATGTCAATGCGCGCCTCGAGCGCATCGAGCGGCGGCTCGCCGAACTCGGCACACGCCCCGACGCCGGAAGCGCGCGGCGGCGACCGAAACCCTAAACCGGAGTACGAGGCATGGCAGTAGAACGCTCCCCGAGTGGCAGTTCCCTCATCGATGTGCTCGATCGCGTCCTCGACAAGGGCATCGTGATCGACGCCTGGGTGCGTGTCTCGCTCGTGGGAATCGACCTCGTGACGGTGGAGGCACGAATCGTCGTGGCGTCGATCGACACGTACCTCAAGTACTCCGAGGCAGTCGGCGTGACGACTCCGATCGCGCGTCCGCGCGAGCTCGGAGCCGGCGCCGAGTCGGAGCTGGAGCGCGTGCAGCAGGAGAATGCAGAGCTGAAGCGTCGGCTTGAGCAGCTCAACAGGTGAGTTTGCGGCGCTGAGCGCCCCACCGCAGTTGACGGGCGAGGGATTGGCCGAGCTCCTCTCCGTCATATCGGAAGCGCCCGACTTCGGTACGGCGGCGACGTTCCTCGTCTCCCAGCTGGCCGACGTCGTCGGTGCACGCCGGGGATGCTTGTTGACCCTCGACCGGTCGAACACCCTCCTCATGGTTGCGTCGACGGTCGGGTTCGACGAGGTGGGGCAGACCCTGCGCATCCCGATCGAGGACGAGACGCACCCGCTCGTGCTCGCCCTCCTATCGCTGAACACGCTGTACTGTGAGGGCGGCGGACGAACGGTGCGTCTCGGACTCCCGTTCGATGTCTGGACGGCGGTCCCCTTTCCGCAGCCGCAGTTTCGCGGCGCGCCACCCCTCCTCCCCGAGCGGCGGTCGCCGGAGGTCATGGCCCCCGGGTGCGCGATCAGCGCGCCGTCCGATCGCCGCCGCCGGATCGGCCACGCGCCGTGCGGCGTCGTCGTGCTCGATCAGGTCTTCGGCGCCGACGTACGGGGCGCGCTGTCGCACGCGGCGATGCTGGCCGGGCCGGTGCTGTCGCGCATGTTCGCGGTCGAGGAATACCGCCGAGCCGCCGAGCGGCTGGACTCGCAGCGCGATCTGCTGACGGCGATCCTCAACTCGCTCCCCGACCCGATCGTCATCACCGACGCGGCCAACGACATCGTCGTCCACAACCGCCGGGCCGAGCACCTGCTGACGACGAGGGAGTCCGACTCGGAGGGACGCCGGCGCGCGGTCGAGATCAACAATCTCCTGTTCACTTCCTTCCTCGCGAAATCGGCGATGGCCGGAGGTGGACCACAGAGCGGGGCGCGCGAGCTGAATCTCGTCGACCCCGATGAGGGGACCGACCTCCTCTTCGAGGTCCTCGCGCATCCACTCTCCGCCGACATCTCGCGCGAAGGGTCGTTCGTCTCGGTGCTGCGCGACGTCACCGACCTGCGGCGGGCCGCGCACGAGCTCGAGCGCCAGATCCAGCGCGTGCGGCTCGCCGAGTTCGACGCGACGCGCGAGCGCGACCGCCTCAACCTCATCCTCGAGAACGTCGCCGATCCGATCATCGTCACCGACGACCGGTCGAACATCATCCTGATGAATGGTCAGGCGGAGGAGCTGTTCCAGATGAACGACCGCGACCCGCGCTCGCGCCAGGCGTCCGTTCGCGGAAACGACACCCGGTTCACGACCTTCATCTCCGACTTCACGATCAGTCAGGCCGCCGCTCGGCGTGAGCAGATGCACCTGAGTCATCCCAGCACGAACATCGAGTTCCCGGTCGAAGTCGTCTCGGGGAAGATCGTCAACCAGCGCGGGGAGCCGCTGGCGATCGTCTCGGTCCTCCATGATCTCACGAAGCAGGTCGAGAACGAGCAGCTGTATACCGAGCTGAAGTCGTTCAGTACGCAGCTCGAGGCACGGATTCAGGCCGCGACGGCCGATCTCGCCGACCAGAACCGTCGTCTGCAGTGGCAGTCGCGCGAGCTGGAGAAGGCGAACCGGCTCAAGTCGGAGTTCCTGGCCAGCATGTCGCACGAGCTCCGGACGCCGATCAACGCGCTGATCGGCTACACCGCGCTCATGCTCGACCGGATCTATGGCGAGCTGACCGCCAAGCAGGAGGAGGGATTGCATCGAATTCAGGCCTCGGCTCAACACCTCCTGGCCCTCATCAACGACATTCTCGATCTGGCGAAGATCGAGGCCGGCAAGATGCCTCTCCACCTCGAAAAAGCATCGCTCGCCCAGATCATCGCCGAGATATCGCAGCAGATCGAGCCTCTCGTGCGGAAGAAGTCGCTCGGCTACGCGACCGAGGTGCAGGGGGGCGACATCGACCTGCACACCGATCGGACGAAGGTCAAGCAGATCGTGCTCAACCTCCTGTCGAACGCGGTGAAGTTCACGCACGCGGGCCAGATCACCCTGCGTGTCGTTCCCGAGGGAGACACGGTGCGAATGGACATCATCGATACGGGGATCGGCATTCGTCAGGAGGACCTGCACGCGATCTGGGAGGATTTCCGGCAGGTCGATCAGTCGCGGACGCGCGAGTTCGGCGGTACGGGCCTCGGCCTCAGCATCACGCGCAAGCTCATCGAGGCGCTCGGCGGGCAAATCTCGGTGACGAGCCAGTACGGCGTCGGGTCGACGTTCTCGGTCTTCCTCCCGCGCCGGACAGAGTACCCGCCCGGCGAAGAGCGCCCGCGCCGTATGGCGGTCGACGCCGAGACGCGGGGGTAGCCGGGCGAGAAGAGAAGATCTAGAAGGGAACAGCAGGACAGGAAGAGAACCAGCAAGTGCGAGAAGAGAACAGCAACCGGAAGGGCCCGAAGTACGGCGAAGAGCAGGAAGAATCCCGATTGCCGATCTTCTCTTTCTTCGCCGTCTTCTTCCTCTTCCGGTTGCTGTTCTCTTCTTGTCCTTGTTCTTCTCTTCCTGTCCAGCTGTTCTGACTGTCCTGCTGGTTCTCTTGTCGTCCTTGCTGTTCTCTGCTTGCACTCTCGGTTGCTGTTGACTCTTATGACCCCGACAGTAGATTCATTCAACGCCCCGCGTCTCGTGGGGCGTTTTCGTTGCCGGTGACCGAACCTGGTCGCGGCGGCGGCGGCCCCAATGAGAGCGTCATGTTCGATTCCGAGAAGCGCGCGGTGGTCGTCGTCGGCGCGCAGTGGGGGGACGAGGGGAAGGGGAAGCTCGTCGACATCCTCGCCGAGCGCGCCGACTGGGTCGTGCGCTACCAGGGAGGCGCGAACGCCGGGCACACCGTGCACATCGGCGACATGCAGGTCGTGCTCCATCAGATCCCGAGCGGGATTCTGCGCGAAGGCGTCCGCTGCGCGCTCGGCAACGGCGTCGTGATCGATCCCGACACGCTGTTCACCGAGATCGACGAGCTGGTCGCCGATGGCATCGACGTCGAGGGCCGCCTCTATGTCAGCGACCGGGCGCACCTCGTCCTCCCGCACCACAAGCTGCTCGACGCCGAGACCTGCGCGGGACGTGAGATCGGCACGACCGGGCGCGGCATCGGCCCGGCCTACGAGGACAAGATCGCCCGGCGCGGGGTGCGCGTCCTCGATCTGCGGCACCCCGACCGCCTGCGGATGCTGGTCGGACGCGGCGTCGCGTTCGCCAACATGCAGCTGCAGCACGCCGGCTCATCGCGGCGGGCCGATCTCGAGAACACGCTCGCCATGCTCGGCCGCATCGCTCCGCGGCTCCTCGCGCTCGCCGACGATGTCGGACTCGCGATCCACCGCGCGCTCGCCGGCGGCGCGGCCGTCCTGCTCGAGGGGGCACAAGGGTCCTTGCTCGATGTCGACCACGGCAGCTACCCGTTCGTGACGTCGAGCAACACGACGTCCGGCGGCGCCGCCGTCGGCGCGGGGATCGCTCCGATGACGATCCGCGGCGTGCTCGGCGTCGTCAAGGCGTACACGACCCGCGTCGGCAACGGTCCGCTGCCGACCGAGCTCGATGAGGAGCTGTCCGAGCGGCTCCGCAGGCTCGGTAACGAGTACGGTGCGACGACGGGGCGCGCCCGTCGCTGCGGATGGTTCGACGCCGTCGTCGTCCGCTACGCCGCCCGGGTCAACGGCCTCACCGATCTCGCGGTGACGAAGCTCGACGTCCTCGACACGCTCGACCGGCTCGCGATCTGCATCGGGTACGAGGTCGACGGCGACCTTCACACCGAGTTCCCGAGCGACGTCGCCTCGCTCGAGAAGGCCATGCCCCGCTACGAATGGGTGGATGGCTGGCAGCGGCCGACGTCGGACGCCCGCACCTTGGCCGAGCTGCCGAAACCCGCACGGGCATACCTCGACCGGATCGAGGCGCTGGTCGATGCGCCCATCTCGTTCGTCAGCGTCGGCACGAGGCGGGACCAGATCATCGGCCTCCCCGATTGACGCAGCCATCCGCCCGCCAGACCCAGTCGCCCTGACGACTCGATGACCCATCACGCTCCCCGCGCTCCCCTACCCGCCACTCGCTCGATGCCCGACGTCCTCGAAAAGCTCGTCTCCCTCGCCAAGCGCCGTGGGTTCGTTTTCCAATCCTCGGAGATTTACGGCGGAACGGGCTCCGTCTGGGACTACGGCCCGCTCGGCGTCGAGCTGAAGCGAAACCTCCAGGACCGCTGGTGGCACGCGATGGTGCGGGCGCGCGATGACATCGAGGGACTCGACTCGGCGATCCTCATGCATCCGCGGGTGTGGGAGGCGAGCGGGCACGTCACCGGCTTCGTCGATCCGCTGGTCGATTGCCGCAACTGCAAGCGCCGCTTTCGCGCCGATGACCCGTCGATCAAGGGAACCCCCGGCTCCCCCGACGCCCAATGTCCGGTGTGCGGCGCGAAGGGGACGCTGGGAGAGGCGCGACAGTTCAACCTCATGTTCAAGACGTTCATGGGCCCGGTCGAGGATACGGCCGCCGTCGTCTACCTGCGGCCCGAGACGGCCCAGGGAACGTACGTGAATTTCCTCAACGTCCAGCAGTCGACGCGCCAGAAGATCCCGTTCGGCATCGCGCAGATCGGCAAGGCGTTCCGGAACGAGATCACCCCCGGAAACTTCATCTTCCGGACCCGCGAGTTCGAGCAGATGGAGATGCAGTTCTTCGTCGAGCCCGGCACCGACATGGAGTGGTTCGAGAAATGGCGGGGATGGCGAATGGACTGGCATCGCGCCCTCGGCCTCGCGCCGGACCGCCTGCGCTACTACGACCAGCGCGAGGATGAGCTGGCGCACTACGCCCGCGCGGCGAGCGACATCCAGTTCGACTTCGGCGGGACGCTCGCCTTCGGCGAGCTGGAGGGAATCCACAACCGCGGCGCCTTCGACCTCACCCAGCACCAGCAGTTCTCGGGCAAGAAGCTCGAGTACTTCGATCAGCCCAACAATCGGCGGTACGTTCCGTACGTCGTCGAGACGGCGTGCGGGCCGAATCGCACCCTGCTCGCGCTGCTCGTAAACGGCTATCGCGAGGAGACCGTCGCCGGCGAGGACGAGGGGCGCACGGTCCTCGCGCTCCATCCATCGCTCGCCCCGATCAAGGCCGGCGTGTTCCCACTCGTGAAGAAGGATGGGATGCCGGAGATGGCGCATCGGATCGCCGATGACCTCAGGAAATCGTTCCCCATCTTCTACGACGAGAGCGGCGCCATCGGCCGGCGCTATCGGCGGCAGGACGAGGTCGGCACGCCGTACGGCATCACCATCGACGGCCAGTCGGTGGCCGATGGTACGGTGACGATCCGCGACCGCGATACGCTGGCGCAGGAGCGCGTCGCGGCCGACCGGCTCCCGGACATTCTGCGCGGGCGCCTGGCGGGGTGAGTCAGTGGACTCCCGGCCGCGTCCGCGCGTCGGGTGAGTCCTACCTGCGCGCCGCCGGCCACGCGCGCCATCAGGCGCTGCTCGGTCGCTCCGCGCCGTCGGCGGCCGAGATCCGCGAGCGGTTCGACTTCGACCTCGGACGCGATGCCCTCGACGTCGCGCTCGAGCAGGTGATCGATGCAGCGGCCGGTACCGATGACGCGTGCGCCGCGCGGGTACTGCTCGGCTGGCTCGCCGGCCTCGAGATCGCCCGCACGCTCGCCCCGGTCGAACGGTGGATCGCGGAGTGGCGCGCTGGAGCGGTCGTCCGCACCGCCGAGGCGCAAGCGGTTCGCTTCGACGACGCCAGACGGATGATCGGCCGCGAGCCGAGCCGCTCGGCCCGCGCGTCCATCGACGGCGCGCGGACGGCGCTCATCGCGCGCGAGCTGCTGGCGACCCTCGTCGACCGCGACGCCAGGTGGCGGGAGAGCGTCGAAGCACTCGACCTCGCCGATTCGCTCGCCGAATCGATCGAGCGCGTTAGCGGGATCGACCTCGACGCCGTCGCCGCGCGCGCACGGGCCGGTCTCGGTCGAAGCGCGGATGTCTGGCACGACACGCTCGCCGCGGCGCTCGAGCACCGTGCGTCGCTCACGCTCGCCGAGGCCAGGTACTCCGACTTGCTCTACGCCCTGGGCACCGACGCGGTGGACGGTGCCTTCGGAGCATCGCGGCGACTCGACATCGCCCGCCGTGCCGTCGACGACCTCGGGCTCGGCCGGGCTCTCGAGTCGCGCCTGACGATCGAGCTCGGCCCGGCCCTCGACGCCCGCGAGCATGCCGAGTGCGTCGCGGTCGACGTGCCGCACGAGGTGCGGGTCGTGATCGGGTCGGCCGGCGGGCTTCGTGCCAGCGACGTCGCGCTCGAGGAGACCGGTCGTGCGCTTCACCTCGCGCATACCGATCCCGATGCTCCGTTCGAGCTGCGGTGGCTCGGCGACCCCGGAGCGCGCGGGATGTGCGGGCGAATCCTTGCGTCGCTCCTCGTCGATCGCACGTGGCTCGCTCGCCAGCTCGGACTGAGCCGCACCGAGGCAGCCACGGCGGCGCGCGCCGCCGCGCTGGTCGCGCTTCACGACCTCCGGCGCGCGTGTGGCGCCACGCTCTATCGCGCCCAGTGGCTCAGAAGCGAGCTCGCCTATGGCGCCGCGCAGGAAATGTACGTCGCGACAATGGCGGAGGCGGTGACGATTGCACCGCATCCGGTGGACGCCCTGTTCGATGCGCCGCCATCGCTGGCGCCGGCGTCGCGGATGCGCGCCATCGAGGGGGCAGCGGCTCTCGTCGAGGAGCTGGTCGATCGGTTCGATGTCGACTGGTACCGGAACCCGAGGTGCGGTCCGTGGCTCGCCCAGCACGTGTTCGGGGCGGCGCGCGGACGGCTCGCCGAGGAGGTCGTGACGCGCGCGACGGGGCGAGAGCCATCGCTGACCCGCTATATCGAGCACCTCGAGATGGAGCTCGGCAGGTGACGCCGCGGCGAGGACGGCGGGCGACATCGCTGCCGCGCGAGCTGGACCTCGACGACGCGGGGTGGGCGCGAGCGGACGACGAGGCGCTCGATCTCCTCCAGCGGTCGATCCGCGTCGATACCGTCAACCCTCCGGGGAACGAGATCGCCCTCGCCAGGATGCTCGACCGAGTGCTCGCCGATGCCGGAATCGACCGCCAGCTCCTCGAGCCCGCCGCTGGGCGGGCAGCGCTCGTCGCGCGCCTTCGAGGGAACGGCTCGTACGCGCCGATCCTCCTCCTCGCGCACATGGATGTCGTCCCCGTGCAGCCCGAGCGCTGGTCGGCCGATCCATTCGGCGGAGTCATCCGCGATGGGTTCCTGTACGGTCGCGGCACGATCGACGACAAGGGGATGCTGGCCGTCAACCTCGAGGCGATGCTTCTCCTCAAGCGGCACGTCATCGATCGAGGTCTCGCCCTCTCGCGCGATGTGATCTTCGTCGCGACCTCCGACGAGGAAGCGGGCGGAGAATGGGGAATCGACTGGCTGGCCCGCCACCATCGGGAGCTGATACGGGCCGAGTACGCGCTCAACGAGGGCGGCCGGATCCGGATCGTGCGCGGGCGTCGGCTCTACGCGGCCGTGCAGTGCGCCGAGAAGGTGCCGCACGTTCTGACCGTCACCGCGCAGGGGAAGGGCGGGCACGCCGCGGTGCCGCGCCCCGACAACGCCATCGTCCGGCTCGGGCGTGCGCTCGCCGCGATCGGCGCACATCGCGAAGCGGTTCGTCTGTCGCCCACGACGCGGCGGTTCTTCGGCGGACTCGCCGCGATCTGGCCGGCGCCCCGGGAGCGGCGGGCGATGGCCGATATCGCCTCCGGGGCCCCGGCACGGGTGCGCCGGGGGGCTGAAGTCCTCGCGGCGGTGCCGGTGCTGGACGCCGTTCTTCGCAACGGAATCTCGGCGACGATGCTCCGCGGCGGGCTTCGCGCGAACGTGATTCCCCCCGCGGTTTCGGCTACGCTCAACGTGCGGACGCTTCCAGGTCGGTCGATCGACGGCGTCGTGGCGCGCCTCCGGCGCGCCGTGGACGACCGCAACGTGTCGATCGAGGTGACCCGGGAGGGGGAGGATGCGCCCGTCTCCGATCATCGTTCCCCGATGTTCGCCGCCGTGGCGGAGAGCATCACCTCACTCGATCCGCGAACCACCGTCGTCCCCTATCTGAGCACCGGGGCCACCGACAGTGCGCGGCTGCGGCGGATGGGCGTCGAAGCCTACGGGCTGCTCCCGTTCCCTCTGGCGCAGGACGATGAGGACCGGATGCACGCGCACGATGAGCGGGTGCCGATCGAGTCGTTGGGGTACGGCGTGCGGGTGGTGTACGGCATCGTTCGGAGGATGGTCCGGTAGTGGGTTTGCCGGTATCACGCGACGCCGGAGGCCGCGGGCGCTGGCAGAGGGAATCCAGGTGGCGCGTGAGCCGTGAGGCGCTTCCCGTTTCGCGTTCGACAGGGGTGGCGTCCCGCCCTTCGCCCCAACATTTTACGCTCTTCCGGGCGTGGCCCGCCGGCCAGTCGCACGCCCCGCACGACGTCGCTCCGGGATCGTGGGAGCGTCCCTGCCGTTCGTGTCGTTTCCGACAATAACGCGGAAAACCCGAGGCCAATGCCGAAAGATCCGACGAGCGAATTCGCGTCGAGCGCGGCGTCCACCGTCGCGGCTCATCCAGACGCGCATCGCGGCGGCGCCGGCGCGGCGGCGGCCGACCGGAGCTTCTTCGGTCACCCCCGCGGCCTCGCCACCCTGTTCTTCACCGAGTTCTGGGAACGATTCAGCTACTACGGGATGCGGGCGCTGCTGATCCTGTTCATGACGGCGGCGGTCGCCGAGGGTGGGCTCGGGTTCGATGCGTCGAAGGCCGGTGCGATCTACGGATTGTACACGGCCTTTGTCTATCTGCTGGCCCTCCCCGGTGGCTGGTTCGCCGACCGGATCGTAGGCCAGCGGCGGGCGGTGCTGATCGGCGGAATCATCATCGCAGCCGGGCATTTCAGCCTCGCCCTCAACAACATCACGACGTTCTATCTCGGGCTCGTGCTGATCGTCATCGGCACCGGGCTCCTCAAGCCGAACATCAGCACGATGGTCGGCGAGTTGTACCCGGAAGGTGGGTCGCGGCGGGACGCCGGATTCTCCGTCTTCTACATGGGGATCAATCTCGGCGCGTTCGTCGCGCCGTTGATCACGTCGTACCTCGGTGAGAACATCGCCTGGCACTACGGCTTCGCCGCTGCCGGCGTCGGTATGGTTGCCGGCGTGATCCAGTACGTCGTCGGAGGGAAGAATCTCGGTGAGGCTGGCCTCTACCCGGACGGCGCCCGCGACCCGGCGGCGCGGCGCAGGGAGATCCGGAAGCTCGTCTACGGCGTTTCGGTGATCGTGGGACTCCTCGGCGCCTGGTGGGCCCTCCGGGCTGCGGGCGCGCTCGACGTCACGATCGAGCAGGTGGCCAACGCCGGCGGCGTGATGATCGTGAGCATCGCGATCCTGTACTTCGGCTACATGTTCTTCGCCGGTGGGCTCGATCCGACGGAGCGGAGGCGCGTCACGGCGGTGTTCGTGTTCTTCATCTTCTCGGCGATCTTCTGGTCGGGATTCGAGCAAGCGGGATCGTCGCTGAATCTCGTCGCCGAACGGCTCACCGACCGAACGTTCGGCGAATGGGAGATGCCGGCGGGCTGGTTCCAGTCGATCAACGCGCTGTTCATCATCCTTCTCGCTCCCGTCTTCGCCTGGCTCTGGATCCGGCTCGGATCGCGGAATCGCGAGCCGTCGAGCCCCGCGAAGTTCACACTCGGCCTGTTCTTCCTCGGGCTGGGATTCGCCGTGATGATCATTGCCGCGCGCCTGAGCGCCGGCGGCGTCCAGGTGAGCCCGATGTGGCTCGTCCTCACCT
>WUUC01119282.1_pt1 | contig 10313 bp, 5 predicted proteins | sample 6278441 | NCBI WGS metagenome assembly WUUC01 (sample SAMN13675441, study PRJNA597444) | soil metagenome | isolation source: soil | place: USA: Washington | collected 2017-10 | reverse complement strand
CTCGGCGCAGCCGGGCATCGCTCTTGGCGAAGCCGGAGAAGGCAAGGCGCTGGTGGCGACGACGGGCCGCATGCGTGTGAAGGTGGACGCGAGGCGCGCGCCCGTACGCATCGGCGACCTGCTGGTCACGAGCGACCGGGCGGGCATGGCGATGAGGTCGGAACCCATCGTCGTCGGCGGCAGGAAGATTCACGCGCCGGGCACAATCATCGGCAAGGCGCTTGAGCCGCTGGCGGGCGGCACGGGCGAAATCCTCATCCTGCTCAGCCTGCAATAGCGCGGCCCGCGAGGGTGCTGCCTATCTTCGCTTTCCGCACAGGGTTGCGTGTAGGAAGGATAATCGCCGATGCGCCCAAGATGACGTGCTCTGATGAGTAGGACGCCGAGCAACTTCGCCGCCCCGTATGGCTTCATCATACGGGGCGGCGAAGCTTTTTAAGGATGCGAGCGGCGGCGCATCAGGGGTTTGTGACCGAGACGCTGTCGAGCGTCGCCCGTCGCAGCGCGGAGCTATCGCCGCTGCTCACCGCGAGCCCCGCGTAGATAGTGATTCCCATCGGGATGGTCTGCGCGCTGTTCGGGACGGCAGTCCAGCTCACGCCGTCGCTCGACGTATAGGCTGTGAACAGGTTCGAGCGCCGCGACAGCTTCAGCCAGAAGCCCGAGCCGCTGTTGGCCCCGGCGTAGGACGTGCCGTCGTTCGGGGAGGCGCGGTGAGTGTAGTAAGCGTCCAACTGGCGGTTGATGCCGACGTAAGCGTTGCGCGAGCCTTCCGCCAACTGCTCGCGCATCATGACCCCGACGTTTGCGCCGGGTGAGCCGAAGTCGAGACTGGTGACGCGGGCGACAATGTCTTTGTCCCCGCTTATCGGCTGGTAGACGAAGTGAAAGCTGTCAGCACCGCCCCAGATTTGCGTGCCCGCGCCATAGACGGCGAACGTCCCGCTTTGCTGCACGGCTGCGCCGGCCACGCCGACCGTCCCGATGTCGGCGTGCGACCACGGCTGCGAGAGCTGGCTGGGCTCCGGCGCGGGCTCGTTGGTGTCGGGCACAGCCGTCGCGCCGGGCTGGATGCGCGCGATAAAGAGGTCTTGGCGGCTGCTCCCGCCCCAGTTCGACGAGAAGGCGACATAGCGCCCGTCGCGGCTGATGTTAGCGCGCGGGATGTCCCAGTAACGATTCTGCTGGTTGAGCGAGGTCTCAAAGATTGAACGGTGGTGCGCTAGGCGGCGGAATTTTGTGCCATCGTTTTTAACCAGCACCAGCTCGCGCTGGAATAGGCCGCCGCCGGGCAGCGGCGAATAGCTGTCGTAGAAGCTGACGAGCGACCAGTCGTCGTCGGCTGCGCGCATCGACAGGTGTGAGTTCTGCCAGTAGCTGCCCGGGGCGAGCGCCACCGTCCACTGGTGCGGGGTGGCGAGACTGCGGCGGAGGAAGCGGTTCGTGTCGCGATCCCATGCGACGCTGATGCCCGCCCCGTAGTCGCCGTGGCCCATCGGATGGTCGGGCGCTCCGGGCGCGAGACCTTCAACCGTGCTGGTCTGTAAGTCTCGTATGAGCACGTCGTGCCCGTTCGCGTCGGTGAAATCGAGCGGGACAATCAGGTAGCGGCCCGTCTTGTCCAGACTGACCTCGTTGATGGTCGTGTCGCTGACGTTCAGGAGGATTTGGTTGGTGGACTTCTTGTAGACGATGTAGCCGACCTGCGCCGTGCCCGACTGAGACTTGATGGTGAAGGCGAAGGTGTCGTCGTCGTCGCTCATGCTCATCTGCCAAAGGTACTGGCCGGACGAGAGGGCGGAACTGAAGTCGCGGACGAGCGTGTAAGTCTGGGTCTCCGCGTTGTAGGCCCAGAGCTTCTGCGGCGAGCCGTAGAAGCCCACGCCGTAGAGGATGTCGGGGTCGGTAGAACTCCAAGTGGCGCTCTCGGCGAGGAATGCGAGGCTGTCGGGGGTCGCCGGAATGACGGTCTTGGTTCCAAGCGTGAAGGTCTGCGGGTCGAAGTCATAGACGGCGTTGGTCGAGCCGCCGTTCGTGCGGGCTAGCAGCCGCGTGTTGTCGCAGTTGAAGGTCGGCCAGACCGAGTACCAAGTGCCGTTGCTTGTCCCGTCGTTGGCGTCGGTGACGCGCATAATCTGAGTGCCGAAGGTCGGGTCGAAGAATTTGCCGCCAGCCGCGGGCAGCGTCGGCAACGCCGGCTCGCGGTAGATGCCCCGGTCGGTCTTCACGCCAGCCGTGGCTGAGAGGACGGCGTTCTGGACGGTCGCGCCCGTCGCCGTCAGCGCCGTGTCAAGGACGAGGGGGTAGCTCGGCGCACGCGTGCTGGTGCGCAAAAGCGTCCCGTTCTGGTAGTACTTCACCACGTCTCCCTCGACCGTGATGCGGAAGACATCGCCCGACTGGTAGGGCCACCAACCATAGTAGTTCTCCCAACCCTCGCGGATGTCGAAGTAGTCACCCCAGAAGTTGAACGTGTACTTCAACTGTGTGTAGTCCACGGCGTCCGAGGCGTCGTTGCTGAGCCCGACCTGCATGCGGTGGTTCATCGAGACGCCGAACTCGACGTAGCCGCCCGAGGAGGTGAGCTGCTGCTGGCTGTTCGCACCTGCGTCGCCCTGACCGCCGGTCTTCTGCAAGCTGTTGCCGGTCGCGCTGGTGTTGACGAGGTGCTCCCAGACGACGTTCTCCGCAGAGCCCTGAGCGCGGGCATCCAACAGGAAGCCGTTGGTCGAGCCGCAGAGGATGAGAGCGAGCGCCATCGTCAGCCCCACGAGGGACGAGCGATGTCGCGCGCGAGAGTCCCGAAGCCGATGTGTTGTCATACTGGTCTCCTTGGTGTCCGTAAGGATGAGTACCCCGACGCCCCTTCGGTCAGCCGAGAGGCGTCGGGAAGGTTTAAGTTCAGCGGACGGTCACGGCTGGCCGAACCTCGCACGGTACTCCGCGGAGGCGAGGAAAGCGCTGATGATTTCGTCGTACGCGCCGTTGCCGTGGATAGGATAACTTGAGTTCAGATTGCCCACCCAGAAGTTGAACCCGCCGGGGTCGCACACCGCCGGGTCGCAGCGGCGGCGCAGGTAGCGGTAGTAGCACTGGCGCACGAACTCGCGGTTATAGGAGTCGTTCCCACGGTTAGACTCGGCGAGCGCAGGGTTGTTCTGGATGAACTCGCCCGAGTAGAAGAACGCCTTTGAAACGTCCCTCCGCTTGGTGGCGAGGCAGACCGAGTTCGCGCCGCATTGCGTGATTTCGCCCGTCCAGAAGTCCCATCCCAGCAGGTTGGACTGCCCCGCCTGCCCGTCCTCCGGGTCGATGGGGGCGCGGTTGAGGAAGTCCATGTATTGCTGGCCCACGAAGAAGCGCGCGTCCTCGATGCCGTTGGGCCGCGCGAGGGCGGCTTCGAGCGCATCGATGTCGGCCCCGACATCTCGTCCGTCCGTGCCTGCGTTCTTGTACGGACTGTTCGAGGCGAGTCGGTAGTTGCCGCCCGCGCGGTTGACGAAAAGGGCGTCGTCAATCGAGGCCGGGTAGAAGTTGTTGGCCGGGTAGCGGGCCGGGTTCGCCCCGGCGACGAGGTTGCGGCGGAAGTCGTAGCCGGGGAAGTACATATCCAGCGCGCCGATGCCGGGATGATTCGGGTCGCCGAGCCCCGGCTGGGCACTGTCGCCCATGACGCCGAAGTCGTTGTGGGCCAGCAGGTTGTTGTTGAAGAGGAAGCGCGTCATCGGCAGCGGGGCGGCGGACGTGATGTTGCCGGTGTGGAAGATTGTGTTGTGGTCGATGGCTACCCTGTCAGCACTGTTGGAGATGACGAGGAAGTGCCCGGAGGAGCAGTTGGCCCCGCACCAAACCGGGCCGTTGATGTCCTCGAAGACGTTGTTCCTGACGGCGATGCGCTTCGAGAGCTGGCTGGCCCCCTGATAGTCGTTCCCGAGAATCTGGATGCCGGAGGCGGCGTGGCGCACGACGTTGTTCGTGAACTCAACGTCCTGCACCGTCGCCCAAGGCATCACGCCCTCCTCGCCCCGCACCGTGAAAAGGATGGCGTAGCCCACTTGCCCGTCCAGCCAACTGTACTCGAAGACGTTGCCGTCGATGACGACCCGGCTCGCGTTCTTCAGTTCCAGAAGGTTCTTCACGGCCCAGTGATAGGGGCCGTTGCGCCAAGCGGGCGGCTTGTGGAAGTGGTTGCGGCGGATGACGATGTCGGACGGAACCATCGGGTACTTGGAGCCGTCCGGGTTGAGGTAAGAGCTGATGGCCCCGCCGAACATGATGTTCTCGCCAGCGCCCTCCAAGTAGTTGTTGACGATGCTGAAGGGGCCGCGCCCGTTCCATCCGCCGATGGCCTGCGCCTCGCGCCCGATGACGTGGCAGTCAGAGATGTAGGAGTTCGTGATGTCCGTGTACTCGCTGTTGAGCGCGACGCAGCGCCGGAGGTTGCTGTTCGGCTGGCCGTGGATATAGCTGCGGTCGAAGACGAGGTGGTGCGCCGCGTCGGCGAGGTCGGTTTCGGCCCCGTCGCCGAGCAGGACGAGCGTGACCAGTTCGTAATCGCTCGTCAGGGCATCGACGGGCGTCATCGTGACCTCCACGCCGACGAAGCGGTAGCGCTGCGCCCTGCGCGCCGTCTGGATAGCAGGCTGGTTGAAGCCCTGCGAAACTATCTTGGGCATGAAGCTCGCGTAGGAGGGGTTGACGCGCTGCCCCGGCGGGGGCAGGTTGGCGTCCGCAGAGGTGCGTATGGTAATCCAGTCGAGGTCGGGGTTGCTGGTTGAAGTCTTGGCCGGAAGCGTGATTGGGCCGACGAAGGTGGCCCCTGCGTCGAGCTTGATGGTGTCGCCCGGCTGCGCCGCGTCGAGCACCTGCTGTAGGTTCTGGCAGGGGCGGGTGGGGCCGACGCTCCACTCATTGTTGAAGCTGGCGCAGGATTGTGCCGCCGCGCTCGGGGTGAACACGGCGCACGCGGCCACCAGCCAGCAGAGCGCCGTACCGTAGACAATAAGAGACGCGCGTAGACGCCGTCGGACGACCGTCTGAGGTCGAGTGGTCTGCATCGTTTTCGTCCTCCCGTATGATTAGAGTCTGACGATTAAAGTTTGCTCGGGGAGATGGAGTGCGGGTGTTTAGCGTGACCGGCGAAGGCCGGGCTGTGCGCGCTCTGATGGTACGCGCCGCCGTTGGGAAGGCGGCGCGTGCCGGGCAAGGAGTCGCGCGTCGGTTGGGGTGGTGGGGATGTCCGAGCGCGTCGCAGGGGCTCGCGGAATCTCTCACCCGTTTGGTCAGTCGCCGAACCCCTTCGGGCTCGGGAGTGCTCAGTTCGTGCGGCAGTGTACAGGGAGGCCGGAGAGGAAGTCCTTAAGTAATGCTAAAGTTATTGCTAGAAAATTCTTAATCGCGCGGCGACCTACGGAGTCGGCAGGTTATGAGTATCGAAACAAAGGACATAGGGGTATATGAGTTCGGCCCCTTCCGCCTCGACGCGGCGGTGCGGCGGCTGGAGAAGGACGGCTCGGCGGTGACGCTGACGGCCAAGCTCTTCGACCTCCTGCTCCTGCTCGTGAGCCGGCACGGCGAGCTGGTCACGAAGGAGGAGATAATCACGCAGGTCTGGGCCGACCGTGTGGTCGAGGAGAACAACCTGACGGTGAGCATCAGCGCGCTCAGGAAGGCGCTGGGCGAGACGAACGGCGGACGGAGGCAGTACATCGAGACAGTGCCTAAATACGGCTACCGGTTCGTCGCGCAAGTCATGCGGGCGGCGGGCGCGGGGCCAGCCGTGGCCGGGCCTTGGGACATCTCCGCGGTCAGGTCGCTGGCGGTGCTGCCGCTCTCGAACGCGGCTGGCGACCCGGAGCTTGACTACCTCGCGGACGGCATCACGGAGGACGTTATCAACACGCTCTCGGGGGTTCCGCAACTGCGCGTCATGGCCCGCAGCACGGTCTTCAGGTACAAGGGCGCTGACCCGCGCGGCGTGGGCGCGAGCCTCGGGGTGCGTGCTGTGCTGGTGGGCGAGCTGCGGCGGACGAGCGAGGGAATCGAGGTCGCCGTGGAGCTGGTGGACGTGCGCGACGGGTCGCAAATCTGGGGCGGGCAGTACCGGCGCAGGCTCTCCGGCACATACGCTTTGCAGGAGGAGATAGCGCGCGAGATTTCGGAGAAGCTCTTCATCAAGCTCACGCCGGGCGAGAGCGAGCGCCTCAGCAGAAGCAACACGGACGACTGGGAGGCGTACCACCTCTATCTTAAAGGCCGTTACTTCTGGGGCCGTCAGGAGATAGGACAGTTCAGGAAGGCCATGCGCTACTTCGAGGCGGCCATCGCGCTCGACAAGGGTTACGCGCAGGCTTACGTGGGTCTGGCCGACTGCCATACAGACCTTGTGCTATGGGACGAAATACCGCCCGTGGACGGCTACCCTGCCGCCAAGGAGCTGCTCCTGAAGGCCCTCTCGATAGACGACAAGCTGGCCGAAGCCCACGCCTCTCTGGCGGCGGTCAGGGAGTTCTTCGACTGGGACTTCGGCGACGCCGAAGTGGAGTACCTTCGCTCCATCGAACTCAACCCGAACTCCGCGCTGACGCACCGCAGGTACGGGACGTACCTCGCGCGCTCCGGCAGGTGGAGGGAGGCGCTCGAAGAGGTGCGGCTCGCGCAGACGACCGACCCGCTGCCCGGCCTTATCAACTTCAAGCTCGGGCGAATCCTCTACTACGCGCGCCAGTACGGGCGCGCGGTGGAGTTGTGCGCCGAGACGCTGGTACTCAATCCGCTCTTCGCAGACCCTTACATCATCAGCGGCCTCGCGCTGGTCAAGCTTGGGCGGGGCGATGAGGCGGTCGAGGCCGCGCTCAGGGCGCGCGAGCTAGCACCGGACAGCGTCGAGGGGCTGGCGCATCTCGGTTACGTTTACGGGGCAGTGGGGAAAAGGGAAGCGGCTTTCGGGGTGCTCGCCGAGCTGCACGAGCTATCCCAACACAGGTATATACCGCACCACATGACGGCGCTCGTCTACGCGGGGCTGGGGGACGCGGACAAGACCATCGACCGGCTCGAAAGGGCTTACGGCGAGAGGTCTTATTACATGGCGGCGCTCGGGACGCTCCCCGTCTTGGACGGGCTAGAGGCGGACGCGCGCTTCAAAAACCTCCTGAAGCGCATAGGCCGCCCGACCCAGCCGGGAGGGCCAAGCCCGCTCGCGTGAAAGGGGCCGACCTCGGGCTAATCGCAGAAGAGCCGCCGCGTGAAGTCGTCGAGAAATTTGCCTTCCGCGTCGCGCCGCTTCGACACGGCTTAGGGAGCCGCTCAGAAGTGCTCGCCGTGGGCGCGACGAATGGCCTCCCACATACGGGCGGTTTATTTAGTCGTGGGGGGCGTGTTGTTCAGGAGTTTTTGGAGGTTGTCGGCGGATTCGGGTTTGAGGGTCTTGAGGGCGTTGTATTGTTCGGTGGCGGCGGCGTGGTTGCCGTTTCGGAGGTGGAGGAGGGCGAGGCTGTAGCGCGCGTCGGCATCGTCGGGTTTGAGCGCGATGGCCTTGTCGTAGGCGTCGGCGGCTTCCCTTGCGCGGCCCAGCTTGCTGTAGGCGTTGCCGAGGTTGAAGTATGCGTCGGCGTCCTGCGGGGTGAGGCGGATGACTTCGGCGAAGGCGCGGGCCGCTTCCTCGTTCTGCTTGAGACGGTCGTAGGCGTTGCCGATTTGAAAGTGCGCGTTCGGGAAGCTGGGGTTGAGGCGGATTGACTCGCGGAAGGCGGCGACGGCCTCCTGATTCTGATTCAGTTGGAGGTGCGTGTCGCCCAGAAGGAAGTAGGTCTCGGCGTCCTTATTCGAGACCTGCTTGAGCGCGGCGTTGGCCTCTTTAAACTTACCGGCCTTGATAAGCTCTTTGGCGGTTTCATTCGGGAGCAGCTTGCGCACCTCGCGTCGCTCCCTCTCGGCCTCAGCCGTGCGCCCAAGCTTGCCGTAAGTCTCGCTCAGCTTGTGGTGCGCCTCGGCGTGCTTCGAGTTGACCTCGATGGCCTGCTCGAAAGCCTGTGCGGCCTCTTCGTACTGGTTGAGGCCGAGATGCGCGTCGCCGAGCCGGGTGAGCGCGTCGAAGTCCTTCGGGTCTTTGGCGACGACCTGCCGGTACTCCTCCACCGCCTCCTTGTATTTCTTATTGCTCAGATACATCGTGGCGAGGTTGTATCGCGCGGTCATGTCTTCGGGGTTCTCAAGAATCTCCTTGCGATACCTCTCTTCGCTAATCTCTTCCATGCCGGGAGGGACGGTCGGGCTGGCTGCGGGGGCGTTGGCCTGCGCGCCTTTCTGGCCGTCGGACTTACAGGCCGTTAAAGAGAGCGCAAGCAGGACGGCGAAGAGAGCCGTGGATAGTTTTTTCATCAATCGTGTCTCGTTTGAAGTCGGATTAAGTAATATCGAGCGGGCTATTGTAATCAGAGCCGGGCCCTTTCAGGCAAGGCGGCTCGCGGAGTTTTTACGGAAGTTGAAAACCGCGCGGCGTAAAATTTCGAGGGCGTATGGAGAAGCGGGTTCGGCTTGAGTCAGTCTTCCAGCTCGGCGATGACAATCTCGGAGGTGAGCGTCTTGTGGACGGGGCACTTGTGCGCTATCTCCTGCAAGCGCGCGTGCTGCGCCGCGTCGAGCGGGCCTTCGATTGAGACGTTACGCTCGATGCGATGGATGAAGCCGTCCTCGGTGCGCGTGCACTCGGCGCAGTCTCTAGCGTGGATGCGCCGCTGCCTGAGACGCACCGAGACGCGCTCGACGGGCCAGCCCTTCCGGCGCGCGTACAGCGTCACCGTCATCGAGATGCAACTGCCGAGCGCCGCGAGCAGCAAAGTGTACGGGTCGGGCCCTGCGTCTTCGCCGCCCGCGTCTAAAGGCTCGTCGGTGACGAAAGCGTGCGCCGCGCCGTAGCGCACTTCGTTGCGCAGGTTGGAGAGAGTGGTCACAGTCACTTCGCTCATGGCAAATCAACTCCAACGAAAACTTACAAGATGCTGAAAAGACCGTGACCGGCAAGTTATCGTGTTTGTGATTTTCAAGCAACAGTCGCAAAAAAAAATCGGCGGGCCGGAGCACCCGGCCCGCCGTCTCAAGTTGACTCACTCACCACGGGAAATAATCTCTAACTCGACCTGCAAGTTCTCGCGTAGAAATTGAACGCAAAGAGCACCGTCAATGCCAGCGTCATCGCTTTTCACCTCGCTTATCGTGTTGAACTATACAGAGCGCGAATGCCGCAGGGATTCCAAAAAAACGGGAGGCAGTTTGAGGGAAGCCGGAGAAAGTACGGATTTCAAATTCGGAGCCTCGAAACGGACGCAGCCCTCAGCGCTTTTGCCCTTCGCTTCACGCCTTCTCTTTTTCGCTCCTTGCGGAGCCGCGCCGCGTGCGGATACACTCGTCGGCGTTCCAGACATCATTTCAAAATCGGACGGTGCGGCGCATGCCGACCGTCGCCGGGGGCCGAAGAATGAAGATTCACGAGTATCAGGGAAAAGAGTTGTTGAAGAAATACGGCGTCGCCGTCCCGCGCGGGATGGTCGCGCGCACGCCGGAAGAGGCGGAGCAGGCGGCCAGAGAGCTTGGCACGGAGGTGGTCGTCGTCAAGGCGCAGATTCACGCGGGCGGGCGCGGCAAGGGCGGCGGCGTCAAACTGGCGAAGAGCCCCGAAGAGGCGCGCGAGATAGCCGGGAAGATGCTCGGCATGATGCTCAAAACGCACCAGACCGGGCCGGAGGGGACTGAGGTGCGCACGCTGCTCGTCGAAGAGGGGCTGCCGATTGATAAGGAGTTCTATCTCGGCATCGTGCTCGACCGCGTGACGGGCCGTTTTGTCTTCATGGCCTCGCAGGCGGGCGGCATGGACATCGAAGAAGTCGCCGCGCACACGCCCGAGAAGATTCTGAAGGAGACGATTGACCCGGCGGTCGGCTTCCGCGATTTTCAGGCGCGCAAGCTCGCCTTCGGTTTGGGTTTGCCCGCCGCGCTCGTCAATCAGGCGGCGAAGTTCATGCAGTCGCTCTACACCGCTTACGAGCAGATGGACGCGTCGCTCTTGGAGATTAACCCTTTCCTTCTGACGAAGGACAACCGCCTCATCGCGCTCGACGCGAAGGTCAACTTCGACGACAACGCCATGTTCCGGCACAAGGACTTCGCGGCGCTGCGCGACTTGGACGAGGAGGAGCCGCTCGAAATCGAAGCCTCCAAGCACGACCTCAACTACATCAAGCTAGACGGCAACATCGCCTGCATGGTCAACGGCGCGGGGCTCGCGATGGCGACGATGGACATCATCAAGCTCG
>WUUC01091944.1_pt1 | contig 10315 bp, 8 predicted proteins | sample 6278441 | NCBI WGS metagenome assembly WUUC01 (sample SAMN13675441, study PRJNA597444) | soil metagenome | isolation source: soil | place: USA: Washington | collected 2017-10 | reverse complement strand
GCGATCAGCGCCAACTCGCCCTCGCGTTCGAGCAGCGCCACGTCCTCGGACGTCATCGTCGGGCCTCCTCGACCGGGAAGGGAAGGCCCACGGCCGAAACCTTGGGGTACTCGCCCCGATGCGCCCCCACCTGCACACAGTGAACAGTTCCCGAGACAACCAGCCAAGCCCTGGATCGACGATCGAACGGGGTGCCTTGCTCATCACGCCGTGACGTGATCCTCGGACGCGCACCGGGCCGACGGATCCGATCATAGATCGTTTTCGTGTCCCGAAACCGTTGTGGAGACAATCATGCGCACGTCCCTCATCCACAACATGCCGTGCGCAGTTCGATCGGCGTTACCGTCGCCATGCTCGCGGGCCTCGCCTTGTCAGGTGCGCACCGCCCCATCCGCACACGGGAACAGTTGCCGAAGGCGACCCCGCCAGCCTTCGAATCAGGAGCCCCACATGGACACCACGACGCTTGCCCACCAGCCGGCGGACACCTCGCAGGCGTTGGTCGACCAGACCGTCGGGGACGCCCTGCGGGCGGCAGCCGCCAAGGCGCCGGACCGGGTCGCGATCATCGAGGGCTCCTCCGGGCCCGCTCCCCGCCGCAGCCTGACCTACTCGCAGCTGCTGGCAGCGGCCGAGGACACCGCCCGGGCGCTGCTGGCCCGGTTCCGGCCCGGCGAGCACGTCGCCGTCTGGGCGGGCAACTCGCTGGAGTGGATCCTGCTCGAGTACGGCGCGGGCCTGGCCGGGCTGGTCCTCGTCACCGTGAATCCCGCCTACCAGTCCGCCGAGCTCGAGTACGTGCTGCGCCAGTCCCGCAGCGCGGGTCTGTTCCACATGTCCAGCTTCCGTTCCAACCCGATGGCCGAGACCGTTGCGGAGGTCCGGCACCGGCTGCCCGACCTGCGCGAGATCGTCGCCCTTGACGGCTGGACGGAGTTCCTGGCCTCGGCCGAGCCCGGCATCGCGCTGCCCGACGTGAGCCCCGTGGACGACGTGCAGATCCAGTACACCTCGGGCACCACCGGCTTTCCCAAGGGGGTACTGCTGCACCACCGCGGCATGGTCAACAACGCCCGCCTGGTCATGCAGGGCATGGCATGCCGTGCGGGCGACGTCGTCGTCTGGCCGATGCCGCTGTTCCACACGGCCGGGTGCGGGATGGGGGTACTCGGCGCGCTCTCCGCCCAGGCCACCCTCGTCTGCATGACCCACTTCGACCCGGCACTGCAACTCGAGCTGATCGAGTCCGAGCGCGCCGTGATCAGCGGTGGGGTGCCGACCATGCTCATCGCGCTCCTGGCCCACCCGGACAGCGGGCGCCGCGACCTGTCGAACCTCCGGGTCGTCGTGGCGGGTGGCTCGCCCATGCCGGTCGAGATCGCCAGAGAATGGGAGCGCCGGTTCGGCGTGCGGTTCTCGGTCGTGTTCGGCACCACCGAGTGCTCGCCGATCATCACGATGACCCGACCGGATGACCCACCGGACGTCCGCACCGGCACGCTCGGGACCGCGCTGCCCCACACCGAGGTGATGGTCGCCGACCCGGTGACCGGACGTCTCGTTGCGGCCGATGCGGTCGGTGAGCTGTGCGCCCGCGGCTACCTGGTGATGCACGGCTACTTCGACGACCCGCAGGCGACCGCGGCCGCCGTCGACGCCGACGGTTGGTACCACACCGGCGACCTCGCGGCGATGGACGCCGACGGCAGGCTGCGCGTCGAGGGCCGCCTCACGGACATGATCATCCGTGGCGGCGAGAACATCTCCCCCAAGGAGATCGAGGACCTGCTGCACGAGCATCCGGGGGTGGCCGAGGTCGCCGTGGTCGGTGCGCCCCATCCGACGTGGGGGGAGACCGTCGCGGCCTTCGTGCGGCCGGGGAGCCGCGCGGTGACCGAGGCCGAGCTGCATGCCTACTGCCGCGCGCACCTCGCCGCCTACAAGACGCCCACCACCTGGGTCTTCGTCGACGCCTTCCCGCTCACCGCGACGGGCAAGGTCCGCAAGAACCTCCTGCGCGAACGGCTGGCTTGATCGAGCCCGGTCGATCCTCCTGCGGTACCCGAGTACTCGAAGGGCAGTCGAAGTCCCGTCCAGGACACCCGCAGCCCGTCAGGCCATGCGGACCGAGACGTGTCCCCGGTGGCGCCCGCCGACCAGATCGACCATGGTCTGGGGCACGGCGTCGAGCCCGCCCTCGACGACGGTGTGCGGATAGACCATGCCTTCGGCGAGCCACCGGCCGAACAGGTCGGTCCATTCAGCCAGTACGTGCATCGCGTTGGCCAGAGCGTAGGCCCGGATCGTCAAGGCCTTCATGAGCGCGGTCTGGGTGTCGAGGCGCGGCCACGGCGTGCCCGCCTGCTGGGTGGACAGCGCGCCACCCACAGCGATGCGGGCGTGGGTGGCCGCCACGGCGACGGCCGCCTCGAACTGCACGCCGCCGACCAGGTCGAGGTAGACCGAGACCCCGTCGGGCGCCATCCCGCGCAGGGCGCCGACGAGGTCGTCGTCGTGGTGATCGACCGCAGCGTCGAAGCCGAGCTCGTCGACCAACCACCGGCACTTCTCGTCCGAACCGGCGGTCCCGATCACGCGCGCCGCCCCCAGGCGCCGGGCGATCTGGCCGGCCAACGACCCGACGCCGCCGGCGGCCCCGGACACGAGGACCACATCGCCCTCGCCGACCTGGGCGACGTCACGCAGTCCGTGCAGCGCGGTCGCCCCGTTCGGGGCGGCGAGGTGGTACTCGGGCGCGGGTAGCAGGCCCGGGTCCAGCACCTGCACCTCGTTGGTCGCGACGTCGGCGTACTCGGCCCATGGTCCGTAGTAGGAGACCGTCGCTCCGACCGGCACCGCCCCGTCCGAACCCGCCACGACGGTGCCGACGGCGGGTCCGACCGGCGGCTCGTCGAGCGCATACGGTGGTACCGGCAGGTCACTGACGGGATCCATGCGCTCGCGCATCACGGCGGCGACGCCCAGGCGGTCGGCACGCACGAGAACGCGACCGGGCATCGGCAGCGTCACGGAGACTTCGACATCGCGGAAGACCTCCGTCGTCAACGGGCCCTCAGGGCGAGCCACCAGGTGCACCGCGCGGGCCCGGTCGGGGATCGACGCGGCGGCGGGCGGGACTCCAGGCAGATGTGACGAACGTTGTTCGGGGTGCACGGACAATACTCCTGTCGCACGAACATGCGTGGCGGTGAAATATGCCGGGCTACTACCCGGCCGCCGAAACCGGAGATGGGCCCTGGTTGACGACCAGCACCAGCCTTCCTCGAACGTGACCGTTCTCGCTGATACGGTGCGCTTCGCCGATCTCGGCCAGTGGGAAGGTCCGCTCGACGGGCAGCCAGAACCGTCCGGCTTCGATCAGCTCGCCCACCTCGGCGAGTGCATGGAAAGCGTTGCCGTCGACGAATCCGTTGCTGAACCGCACCCCGTACTCCGTGGAGCCTTCGAAGTCGGCGACCGTCAGCACGCTGTGCGAGCCGCCGGCGAGCTCGATGAGCTGGGGCAGGACGCCACTTCCGGCCACATCGAGCGCAGCGTCGACGCCGTCCGGGGCGAGAGCGCGGACCTGCTCGACCATGCCGTCGCCGTACGTCACGGGCTCGGCACCCAGCGAGCGCAGATAGCCCTGGTTGGCAGGGCCGGCGACACCGATCACGCGCGCACCGCGCGCGACGGCGAGCTGAACGGCGGCGCTGCCGACCCCACCGGTGGCGCCGTTGACGAGCAGCGTGGTCCCGGGGGCGACGTCGAGCTGGTCGAGGGTGCGCGTCGCCGTTTCGAGAGCACAGGGAAGGCCTGCGGCATCCACGAACCCGAGTGTCGGCGGGATGACCGCGCGGAAGGTCAGCAGTGCCAGCTCGGCCGCGCCGGCGCCGTCGTCGGAGACCCCGAAGACCCGGTCGCCCACGGCGACGTCCGTGACACCTTCTCCGAGCTCGTCGACCACGCCTGCCACGTCCCGGCCCGTGGTCTGCGGCAACTCCGCGCCGAAGCTCACCACGCCCTTGCGCAGCTTCCACTCGGTGGCGTTCACCCCGGCCGCGTGTACGACGATCCGGACCTGACCGGGGCCCGGATGCGGGTCGGGAAGACTCACGATCTCGAGGACCTCGGGGCCGCCGAACCGGCTGAACCGTGCTGCTTTCACCGTGCTCCTCACATTCGGCGCGCCGTGCGCACCACTCGTTCGAACGTGCTGATGCGCGGCGCGGCGGCGGGCACCCACATCTGTGTGCGGGGTGACCGGTGACGGGCCGCTGCGGAAGAGGAGGGCGGCCAGAGCGGCGCACCCGAGGGACAGTGCTGCTGCGACCCGGAGCACGACGTGGTAGCCGGCGCGGGTCGCCTCGACGACCGTGGTCGGGTCGCGTCGCCGTCGCGGCGTGCGCATGGAGATAGTTCGTGATCGCAGTCGCACTGAGCGGGCTGAACACGGCCAGTCCGACCGAGAGCCGCCCACCGAGCAGCAGGAGACTGCCGATTCTCGGCGAAAATGGCATGACGATGTGCTCCCACGACCTCGATCTCGCAATCTGACGGGCGGGCGGCGTGCGGCAGGGCGGCGAGCAGCATCAGATCGGTGCACGCACCCGCGCCCCTGTTCGTCGGTAACTTAACTTATCCACGGTAAGTTCATGCTCGCAACGGGTAGGCTGCGTGACCGTGGACACGGAAGAACCCCGCACGGGCGGGAGTCGGGCGAGGCCGGCAGGCGGCGGTGACAGCGACGTCCTGTGGTTTCGCGGCGGGGCGGACCGTGCACCGCAGCGGCCTGCGCCGCTCACCCTGGAACGGATCGTCGCCGCGGCCGTCGCCGAGCTCGACGCGCACGGGGCGGAACGGCTGACGATGCGGCGGCTCGCCCAGCGTCTCGATGTGACATCGACTGCGATCTACTGGCACGTGTCGACGAAGGAAGACCTGCTCGACCTCGCGCTCGACCGGGTCCTGGGTGAGGTGCCGATCCCCGAACCCGGCCCCGATCCTCGGTCGGCGCTGCGCATGCTGCTGCTCGGCTGGCGCGCGGCGATGCTCGCTCACCCCTGGTCGCCGAGCCTGCTCGGACGGCCACTGCTGGGCCCGAACGCGCTGGCGCGGACCGAGTTCCTCCAGGCGATGCTGACCTGCGCCGGGTTGTCCGGCATCGACCTCGCCGCCGCCACCAGGCTGCTGTCCGGGTTCGTCATCGGTGCGGCGATGACCGAGACCTCCTTGCGGCCATTGGACGATCCTGCGGTCCTCGCCGAGGCGCGGGCCCACATCACCGGCCGCAAGGAGCTCTACCCCACGCTCAGCGCGTCGGGCTTCGTCGACAGGGCGCGGTGGTCCGAGGACGACCTCTTCCGTCTCGGTCTCGACCGAGTTCTCGATGCCGTGACGGGGTGAGCCGCTGTGCAGGCGGCGTGACGCGGCCCTCTCGGCGACGTGGCCGAGCGCTCAGTCCTCGGTGCCGAACGTGACGACCGCACGGTAGAGGCCCGTGTTCTGGGCGGCGCGCCGAGCCACCGGGTCGGCGCCGACCCGACGGGCGGCCGCCTGCATCTGGGGGTTCCCGGCGGCGTCGCGCCAGGCTTGCTCGCTGTCCCACTGCGCGACATTGATGAGCTGGAACCGGGTCTCGCCGGAGACGGCCTCGTGGAGCTGCGCGTCGCGGAACCCCGGCGCCGAGGCCATGATCCCGGCGAGCTCGCGCCAGCCGGCCTTGAACGCCTCGAGGTCCTCGCGCGGGATCTCGAAGACGTTGATGAAGGTCACCGACTCGTCGAGCTTACTTGCGTTATGGCTCACCTACCAATGGTAAGTCGCTACGAGGTCGAGATCAACGACACCGACCTGCCGTTTGGGTGCTCGTCGGCTACGCCAGCCCGGCCGGGCGAGTCACGACACGTCGTCGGGCGGGTCGGTCGGGGTTCGCCGGGCGCGTGAGCGGCGCCGGTATCCGGGGTCGTCGGCGTGCAGCATCCGGTCGGCCCGCAGGGTGCGCACGACGGTGTTGGCGATCGCGAGCGCCGACATCACGACGACGAGCGCCCAGTAGAGCGCTGCGGGCCACTCGTACAGGTGCACGAGCTCCCACGTCTCCTTGAGCGCGATGCAGAACGCACCACCGGCGACGAACGCCCAGCCGTTGGCCTTGTTCACGAGTCCCACGAACTGCTCGCGATGTGCGGCTGGCATCGCGCGGACCATCGCGTCCCGATGGGCCTGGGAGCGCCGCCTGCTCTTCACGTAGGCGACCGGCGGAAGCAGCCACCACCATCCGGACACCGGCGGCGGTTGCGCGTTCAGCTTGGCGGCGTCGAACTGCTCCATGTCGAACGACTCGTCGCGCAGCTCGACGCTCGCCTGGAACAGGGGGCCGGCCACGAGCAGCCAGGCACCCGCGAAGCCCGCCCCGTGGATGAAGGTCTCCATGGGTGCAGAGTGTCGCGTCGGTCGAGAGTGTCGGCGCGCGACGTGCGGGCGCAGGTCGCCAGGCCGTGGTCGTGAGCCGGAGGGTGCGGGTCGTGAGCGCCGCCGCCCAGCCGGGGGCCTCGCGGCATCCTGTGGCGGAGGCGGTCGCGGTGGAGAGTCTCACCGCGAAGGGGTCGAGCTCGGCTGGCGGCTTTCCGGTACGCAGCGGGCAATCGCCGGTGGTGGCCGGATCGGCAACCGGGCGACAGTGGTTGCATGACCGAAGTAGAAGAGCACACGGTGGTGGCTGTTGTGGGGGCCGGCGTGGCCGGCCTCACGGTCGGCAATTTCCTGCAGCGAAACGGCATCGACTGCATCATTGTTGAGCGACGCAGCCGCGAGTACGTCGAGGCGCGGCAGCGGGCCGGGACGCTCGACACGCGTGGGGTGCGGATGTTCCAGGAATGGGATCTGGCCGAGGTGCTGGACGCCGGGGAATCGCCCGAGGTCGAGGGCGGCTTCTTCCTGGACGGTCATGCGATGTCGATCGAGGTTGCCGAAGGGGACAACGAGAGCATCTTCATCCCCCAACAGGTTCTGATCCGCAAGCTGGCAGACATCTTCCTGCGCGAGGGCGGCGATCTTCGTTACGAGGTCGACGCCCGCCTGGAAGACATCGCCGGTCCGCAGCCTGTCCTGCGGTACCAGGACGCAGGCGGCACGATGGTGGTCATCCGTTGCGACTACATCGCCGGTTGTGACGGTGACCGCGGCATCACCCGGGCGAGCATCCCGACTGATGCCCTGACCCGGTACTCCCATGAGTTCAAGTACTCCTGGCTGAGCGTCCTGGCCGCGGTGCCGGGACGGACTTCCGGCATGGCCATCCACGCACGCGGCCTTGCCGGCTTGATCCCCCGTGGCACCGAGAACAGCCGCATCTACCTGCAGTGCCCCGTCGAGGACACGCTCTCGCAGTGGCCCGACGAGCGCGTCTGGGACGAACTGGAGGCTCGTGTCGGTCGATCCCTCGGTAGGGGTGAGATCCTCGGCAAGGAGGTCGTCGCGTTGCGCAGCGTGGTCCACGACCCGATGTGCTACGGCCGGGTCCACCTGTTGGGGGATGCGGCCCACATCGTCCCGCCGATGAGCGCCAAGGGCATCCACTTGGCCCTTTTCGATGCCGAGACGTTCGTCCGTGCCCTGCTCGCGCAGGTTCGCGACGATGATCCGAGCCTGCTCGAGGCGTATTCCGATACGTGCCTGCGGCACGTCTGGAACTACCAGGCCTTCGCCACCTGGATCACCGATCTGATGCATGACGCCGGCGATCCCTCCATCGAAGGGGATTTCCGCAAGCAGGTGGCCCGGGCGGAGCTGCGGCGCCAGTTCGAGTCCGAGGCGGCGAACCGGGTCTTCAGCGAGCTCACCTCGGGCATCGCGTGAGCCGGATGCCAGTCGGAACCTCGGCTCGCAGCACGCGGTGGTCGCCGGACCGGCCGCGTCCTCGTGGAGAAAGAAAGTGAAGAGCTCATGGCGGAGCAGAAGAGCCGGATCCTGGTGTCCGGGGCGAGTGTGGCGGGACTGACCGCGGCCTATTGGCTCGACCGTCTCGGTTTCGAGGTCACTGTGGTCGAGCGATCCGCCGGCTTGCGTCCGGGCGGACAGGCGTTGGACGTCCGTGGCCCGGCGCTCGACGTGGCGCGACGGATGGGCGTCTTGGAGGAGTTCCGCAAGCGGGCCACTCAGCTGCGCGGAATGTCGATGGTGGACGGTTCCGGGGTGGAGATCTACCGCACGACGGAGCGCACCCTGACTGGTGGCCGCCTGGACTCCGAAGACCTGGAGGTGCTGCGCGACGACCTGGTCGACATTCTGCACGAGGCATGCGGGGCAGGCGTCCGGTTCGTCTTCGGCGACTGCATCACCGATCTTCAGCAGGACGACCACGGGATCGAGGTGGGGTTCGAGAACGCCGCGTCGGAGCGGTTCGAGGCCGTGATCGGCGCCGACGGAGCGCACTCGGGCACCCGTCGACTGGTGTTCGGTCCGGAAAAGCCTTTCCTGCGCTACATGGGCGGCTATGTGGCGATCATGACCATCCCCAACTTCCTCGGCCTGCACCGCTGGCAGACCTTCTACATGGGCAGCGGCGACGCCGGCGCCGGGCTGATCGGCCTGGACGACAGCGGCACGGCGCGCGCCTATCTCGGCTTCGAGAGCGAGGAACCGGTCGAGTACGACCACCGCGACGAGAACGCCCAGAAGCAACTGCTCGCCGAGCGATCCGGCGGGCTGGGCTGGGTGGTCCCGCAGATCCTCGAGCACATGGAGGACGACGCTTCGGGGTTCCACTTCGACGCCCGCATTCAGGTGATCATGGAACACTGGACGAGGGGGCGGGTCGCGCTGGTCGGCGATGCCGGCTATGCGGTGTCGCTCACCACCGGTCAAGGTGCGTCGATGGCGATGGTCGGCGCGTACGTCCTGGCCGGTGAGATCGCTGCCTCCGGCTCGGACCCGGCGGCAGGCATCACCCGCTACGAGAACGAAGTCCGTGAGTACGTGCTGCGCAACCAGGCGGCCGCGCGAGAGCTCAACGAACAGAACCGGAGCGACGACGGTCGGTCCGGCCCCGGCGACTTCACCGACTTCGGAACGATGGTCGAGGACCTGTCTCTGAAGGACTATCCGCTGCTGCTCGGTCTCGCATGAGGACAATTCGGAGCGTGACTCGAATCGGGCAGTTGTCGCGGCGACAGCGTGAGCAGTTGGCGCTGTGCCTCGCCGGGAGAGTGGTTCACGGGGCGGCGGGCAGCCGCCCGACGGCGACCGTGGCGATCGCGACACCCCTGGCGCAGGGGTTCGTGACCGGGGCCGCGTGGTCGACCTTCACGATCAGCAGCTCCGCCGACGGGTACCCACGCTTGTCGGTGTAGGGGCGGTGCAGGACTCTCACGTCGCATCCGGCGCCGTCCGCGTCGGCCCGGGTGGCGGCATCGCGCCCCGCGATGCGGATCTGGTTGCCCGCGTCCCTGCCGATGCCGCCGCGGTTGCGGTCGTAGCTGACCTCGACCGAGGCTCCGGTGGTCAGGTTCTCCCAGTCGCAGTCCCAGCCTGCGATGCCCGGGTCGGGATCGACGGTCTCCAGCCCGGGTACGGTCGCGACGGTCGCGGCGTCGAGCAGTCCGCACGCGTCGACCACGGCAAGTGACGCCGGGTCGAACGGCGCCGAGCGGCGGGGCACCGGCCCGCCGACGAGGACCCCGATGGCGGTGTCGGTGGCGACGTCGGCGACGGCACACGGGTCCGGAAGCGCGCCGCGCACGGGCCGGGCGACGACGCGGACGTCGTACCCGTCGGACAGGCGCAGCGTGCGGAGGCATTCACCGTTGACGGGCGCGCCCCGCACGATCACCAGACCGTCGCGTTCCTCGGGCACGCCCTCGGGCAGGACCGTGCTCGACTGGGCGAGCTGCAGTTGCACCGTGAAGCGGTCCTGCGCGGAGTCGATGACCACGTCGCAGCGGTCGAAGCTCCCGGAGTCGGCTTCCAGAAGGGTCTGGCCGAACCGGTCGAGCGGTTCGGGGCGGAGCAGCGAGCACGGGTCGGCCGTGGCGGGATCGCCGAGCGCGGGGCCGGGGGGTGCCGCGGCGTCGACCACATCCGGCGCCGGGCGCGGCCAGACGGCCAGCGCTGCCACCGCCACGATCACGGCGACGACTGCGACAGCCGCGATCCACGGCCACCGCCGCCTGCCGGTGGCCTCGCCGCTCGCCACCTCCGCGAGCATCCGAGCGGCCGCTGCTGCGGTGGGTCGCTCGCGGGGCCTGCTCTGCAGCATGCGCATCAGCACGGGGCCGAGCGCTCCGGCCCGGCGCGGTGGGGCGACGACTCC